>Ga0207655_1000380_pt1 | contig 61956 bp, 56 predicted proteins | sample KBSM44metaG_FD_184398 | JGI IMG/M metagenome (GOLD analysis project Ga0207655, IMG submission 184398) | Miscanthus rhizosphere microbial communities from Kellogg Biological Station, Michigan, USA - KBS M4-4 metaG (SPAdes) (version 2) | ecosystem: Host-associated > Plants > Roots > Rhizosphere >...
GGAAGAGTCGCGTTAATCGTTTGTGATTTTGTAGGCCGGGCAAGCATCGCGCCGCCCGGCAATCCCCCGGTGGCGCTGCGCTTACCGGGGCTACAGTTTCTTAACGCGGGTAGGATTCGAGTAATTTATTCAGACGTTCAGTCATCAGTTCGCCGCGCCACCCCGCCACCATCTCCGGCAAGCCATTCTGCGGCTTCAGCTTCCAGTGCCAGTTCAGCAGCTGGTTAATCTGGCGACGCGAGGCCAGTAACTCCGCGCTCAGCTTGCTTTCAGCAGCCACTTCCTGCACCAGCGCTTTAATATCTTTAAATGCCTTGCGATAGCCCGGCATATCCATCAGGTTCAGCAGCGGTTCCGGCAGGTCTTCATCTGCGGTTTGCTGCGCCTTCGCCACCAGCGCGAGCAGCGTTTTGCCGTGGAAACGGATTTCGCTCCCGGAGAGGCCAATGCTGTCCAGCTCACCCATGCTGCCCGGCATGTAGCGCGCAACGGCCCAAAGGTGCTCTTCACGCACCACAAAGTTCACCGCCAGGTCGCGCTCGCGGGCCTTACGCAGCCGCCAGTCGGCCAGCAGCTGCAGGCAGGCCAGCTGACGCGTGCGCAGCTGCCAGGCATTAGTGATGTCGCGCCAGGCGTCTTTTGGATCGACCAGTTCCTGACGGCGCTGCTGGGTCATTCGGCACTCGTCCAGCGCGGCAGCCAGCCAGCCGGACGCTTCCGCTTCTTTCATTAGCTGACCGGCAATCGGCAACAGGTAGAAGACGTCGGCCGCCGCATAGTCGAGCTGACGCTCCGTGAGCGGGCGCGCCAGCCAGTCGGTACGGGATTCGCTTTTATCCAGCGTCAGGCCGGTATACTCCTCCACCATGGCGGCAAAGCCCCATGAGAGCGGGCGTCCGCTAAACGCGGCGAGGATCTGCGTGTCAATCAGCGGCTGCGGCATGATGCCAAAGGTATTCAGAAACACTTCCAGATCTTCACTGCCCGCGTGCAGGTATTTGGTGACGCTCGTATCCAGCAGCAGTTCACGCATTGGCGTCCAGTCGGTAATGCCGAGGGGGTCGATCAGCGAGACATGCTTACCGTCGAACATCTGAATCAGGCCCAGCTGCGGGTAATACGTTCTCGTACGGACAAACTCGGTGTCCAGGGCGATGGCAGGATAGTCGCGCGTCACCTCGCACAGCGAAGCCAGCTCGTCGTTGGTCGTGATCATCTGGTAATTCAAATCGTTTTCTCTTTTGTTTGCGCCCATAAAAAACGCCGGCTTAACCGGCGTCTGGGCGATTAACGTGCAACTTAGGCCTTATTGTCTACTTTGCCACGGGCTTCGTCACGTAATTCTCGTCGTAATATCTTACCGACGTTGGATTTCGGCAGCTCATCGCGGAATTCCACCAGCTTTGGCACCTTGTAGCCCGTCAACTGGCGTCGGCAAAACGTTACCAGCTCTTCTTCGGTGAGTGAAGGATCTTTCTTGACCACAAAAATCTTCACGGCCTCACCGCTGCTTCCGGAAGGAACGCCCACTGCCGCAACCTCAAGCACGCCGCTGTGCTGCATGACCACGTCTTCGATCTCATTCGGATAGACGTTAAAGCCCGAGACAAGGATCATGTCTTTCTTGCGGTCAACGATGCGCAGGAAGCCTTCTTCATCCATCACAGCGATATCGCCGGTGTGGAGCCAGCCGTCTTTGACGATCTCGTCCGTCGCGTCAGGACGCTGCCAGTAGCCCAGCATCACCTGCGGCCCTTTAACGCACAGTTCGCCGGGCTCGCCCGGTGCGACCTCGTTATCGTCATCATCCACCAGTTTGGCTTCCGTGGACGGCACCGGCAGGCCAATGCTGCCGCTGTGGTAGTCGATGTCGTGCGGGTTAACGCTCACCAGCGGCGCACATTCGGTCAGGCCATAGCCCTCCAGCAGGTACTGCCCCGTGAGCTTAACCCAGCGTTCGGCAACGGCCTGCTGAACCGGCATCCCGCCCCCTGCGGAGAGGTGCAGCGTGGAGAAATCAAGCTGCTGGAACTCCTTGTTGTTCAGCAACGCGTTGAACAGGGTATTGACTCCCGTCATCGCGGTGAACGGGTATTTCGCCAGCTCTTTAACCAGCCCCGGAATATCGCGCGGGTTGGTGATCAGCACGTTTTGACCGCCCAGCTCGATAAACAGCAGGCAGTTCATGGTCAGCGCGAAAATGTGGTACAGCGGAAGCGCCGTGATCACCACTTCTTTTCCCGGATGCAGCAGCGGGCCGTAAGTGGCGTTCACCTGCTCAAGGTTTGCCAGCATGTTGCGATGGGTAAGCATCGCGCCTTTGGCGACGCCCGTCGTTCCGCCGGTGTACTGCAGGAACGCCAGATCCTCACAAACCACCTCCGGTTTGACATACTGCATGCGGTAGCCCGCATGCAGCGCGCGGCGGAAGGAAATGGCATCCGGCAGGTGATATTTTGGCACCAGGCGCTTTACGTATTTGACAACGAAGTTCACCAGCGTGCCCTTGGCCGTGGAAAGCTGATCGCCCATGCGCGTCAGGATGACGTGCTTCACCTGGGTTCTGTCGACCACTTTTTCCAGCGTGTGGGCAAAGTTAGAGACGATGACAATCGCCGCCGCGCCGCTATCATTCAGCTGGTGCTCCAGCTCGCGCGGGGTATAGAGCGGGTTGACGTTAACGACGATCATGCCCGCGCGCAGTATCCCGAACAGCGCCACCGGATATTGCAGCAGGTTCGGCATCATCAGCGCGACGCGGTCCCCTTTATGCAGCCCCAGCCCTTCCTGTAAATACGCAGCAAACGCCCGGCTACGCTCTTCCAGCTTGCGGAAGGTCATCACCTCGCCCATATTCACGAAGGCGGGCTGGTCAGCATAGCGCCGAACCGAGTGTTCAAATAATTCAACCAGGGATTGATAACGGTCAGGATTGATCTCCGCAGGTACATCTGCGGGATAACGGTTAAGCCAAACCTTTTTCAATGCATCACCTCTGAAATGAGTGTTCGTCGTCATCACAGCCCCGTTAATAAACAGTTTGTTAACATTATATTAACTCAGCGTACCAGTTTATTAATTGTTCAGATTGCAGGTTGCGAAGCGCGTCACTCTTTTTTTTCATTTTATCCGTAAAAAAACAGAGACAGCGGCTGAGCCGCTGTCTCTTTCTTAATAATAACAGTAAGTTACTCAGTTACGATCGTTTGAACCTGTGCCGGACCCGGGTTATACCAGCCCCAGCCCGGATAACCATAGCGGTAGGGGTGTGGGCCCCACATCCACGGATCGATCGGCTGCGGCGGCATCACAATCTGCTGCGCAATACGCCAGCGCTTGTAGCCGTTAACCTGCATGGTCATGAATTTGTATGGGGTACTGCCGATTTTACCCTGTACCGAACCGGTAATGGGGCCAACGACGGTGACCAGCTGTCCGCGAAAATCGACCGGATCGAGGAAACCGCTGACGTCCGCATAAATGCGTCCGCGGGAGGCTTCACCCAAAGCAGGCCGCGCGCCGCTGTCCAGCGGTACGGTTGCAATCTCCAGACGGGTTTTCCCCTGCAGGTTTTGCACCTCGATCACCTTGCCGCCGAAGCGCGCCTCCTGGCCGACGTACAGCTCAGGCGCATTCATTACGCGCACCAGATCCTGCTGTGGCGCAGGGCTACTGCCCTTTATCACATCAGGAACGGTGACGCACCCGCTCAACGCTATGGCAACAACGCCTGCCATGAAAAGGCGTACAACTTTAGTCTGAACCGCCATGATGCGACTCCTTTTTCTCAGTTCCTGTTACTGAGATTCACTCGCGGCCCGGAAGTTTCTTCCAGGCGACCGTGTTTCGCAAATAAACTGGCTCAGCCTGTTCAACTGCAACGGTTTTTCCTGCCGCAAGCAGCTGACAGGCGATCGGGAGCATATCTTCCGCAGCGGGCAGAAGCATGTTGCCGTCCACCAGCGTTAGCCCGGTGTCGTTCCCCATCTCCGGCCAGGCAGGCCAGCCCGTGCCTACCGTCGCCCATTCGCCAGTCAGCGCTTTCAGACGCTCGGTAACGGCTTCAGGTTTGAGCACCGCTTCGGTCTCCTCACCGTGCCAGACGCCCTGCTCGTCACGGGTATATTCGGCCCAGTACACTTCGCCCATGCGGGCGTCAATGGCTGCCAGCACGCGGGTGGCGCCGGTCATACGCCACGCCCCCTGCGCCATGGTCGCCAGGGTGGAGACGCCGATCATCGGCAACTCAGCGCCCAGCGCCAGCCCCTGCGCAATGCCAATGCCGATGCGGACGCCCGTGAAGCTGCCCGGGCCGCGGCCATAGGCCAGCGCGTCGAGATCGGTTAAGGAGGCGTTGCCGCGGGTTAAAATGTCTTTCACCAGCGGCAGAATGCGCTGGGTGTGTTCCCGTGGGCACTCTTCGAAATGAGCAGAGATAGCACCGTCGTTCAACAGGGCAACGGAACAGGCCTCTGTTGCGGTATCAATAGCCAGAATTCGCATCAGTTGTCGCGCTCTCGCAATGGTCAGTCACAAAATGGCGCGCATCTTAGCATACTCCGGTGCAAATTACTCCGCCGTTGGGTTTGCCAGGAAACGAACCGCGCGTTTAATGTCCCGCGTGCGGGGGGCCGGCGGCAGGCTTGCCAGGAACGTAGCGCCATAGGGGCGCATCACCAGACGGTTGTCGCAAATTACCAGCACGCCGCGATCGGTAACGTCGCGGATCAGGCGCCCAACGCCCTGCTTGAGCGTAATAACCGCATCCGGCAGCTGGACCTCATCGAAAGGATCGCCCCCGCGCAGGCGGCAGTCTTCCATTCGCGCTTTCAGGAGCGGATCGTCCGGAGAGGTAAAGGGCAGTTTGTCGATAATGACCAGTGAGAGCGCATCGCCGCGCACGTCTACGCCTTCCCAGAAGCTGCTGGTCGCCACCAGCAGAGCATTACCGGCGGAGACAAACTGCTGTAACAGCTGGCCTTTGCTGGTTTCGCCCTGCAGCAGCACCGGCAGGGTCATGGTGGCGCGGAACTGCTCGGCCAGATCGCGCATCATGGCGTGGGAGGTGCAGAGCATGAAGCAGCGGCCGTTGTTGGCCTCAATCATCGGTTTCAGCATCGCGGCGAGATGCCGCGCCGCGCCCGGCTGGTTCGGCAGCGGCAGATTGCGCGGCACGCAGAGCAGCGCCTGTTTTTCATAATCGAACGGGCTTGGCAGCAGCAGCGACTCGGCCTGCTCAATGCCCAGACGTTCCGTAAAATGGTGCAGATCGTCATTCACCGACAGCGTGGCGGAGGTAAAGACCCAGCTGCCGGGCTTTTGCGCCATCACCTCTTTGAACTTATCCGCTACGGTGAGCGGCGTCAGCGCCAGCGTAAAGTGGCGGGAGGTACATTCATACCAGTAGCTGAAGCCCGGCTGGTTAATTTCTTTCAGCCGCTTGAGCCGCCCGCGGTAGAGCGTGGCGCGCTCGAAAGCCGCATCCAGCAGCGCGGAGCGTCCGAGTGACAGCTTTGCCACGTCGTAGCAAAGCTCAAGCGCATCATCGAGCAGCAGCAGCGCGCGCTGGATATTTTTATCTGCCAGCAGCTCGCGCAGGTTGCCGCGATAGCCCGGCTCGCCGAGCTGCAGGCGAAAATCCTGCGCGCTTTGGGCCAGGCGGTCGGCGCACTTCTGCAGCTGCTGGGTATCTTTTAATTCGGTGCGATAGGCAATGGTGAAATCTTTCGCCAGGTCCTGCAGCTGGCGGCTGGAGAGCGACTGGCCGAAATACTGGCTGGCGATATCCGGGAGCTGGTGCGCTTCATCGAAGATCATCACCTCCGCTTCGGGGATCAGCTCGCCGAAGCCGCTGTCCTTGACTACCATGTCGGCGAGGAACAGGTGGTGGTTAACCACCACGACGTCAGCATCCATGGCGGTTTTACGCGCCTTCACCACAAAGCAGTCTTTATACAGCGGGCAGTCGCTGCCGAGACAGTTGTCGTTGGTGCTGGTCACCAGCGGCCAGGCCGGGGAATCTTCCGGCACGCTCGCGCAGGTGCTGATATCGCCCTCTTCGGTCTGGTTCGCCCACGACCGAAGGATAATGACGTCGCTCAGCGTCTGCACCGGCAGGTCGCCGCCCGCCAGCGCCTGCTGCTCAAGACGTTCCAGGCAGAGATAGTTAGAGCGCCCCTTCAGCAAGGCCAGACGCCCCTTGTATTTCAGCGCTTTCGCCACCGTGGGCAAATCGCGGCTGTAGAGCTGATCCTGCAGCGCCTTCGATCCGGTGGAAATAATCACCTTCTTTTTCGCGCGCAGGGCCGGAGCAAGGTAGGCGTACGTTTTACCCGTGCCGGTGCCGGCTTCGACCACCAGCGGCTGGGCTTTTTCGATGGCGTCGGCGACGGCGTGCGCCATCTGCCGCTGGGGCTCGCGGGGCTTAAAGCCGGGGATCGCCTGCGCTAATTGACCTTCAGGGGAAAAATCGTCTGCCACGTTGCTCTCTCACTGTATTTTTGCACAGGGATTATGTCAGCCCAACCCGTCCTGTGCCAGCCCAAATAGTGACGACGGGAGAACAATATGGCAGTCTTGCCGCCTGATTACGCAAAATAACGAGGAAACCTTTATGACAATTGTGCGCATTGACGCCGAGGCCCGCTGGTCTGATGTTGTGATCCACAATCAGACGCTTTACTACACCGGTGTACCGTCAAACCTGGACGCGGATGCGTTCGAACAGACGGCGAATACCCTGGCGCAAATTGATGCCGTGCTGGAAAAACAGGGCAGCGACAAATCCCGCATTCTGGATGCGACGATTTTCCTGGCCAATAAAGACGATTTTGCGGCGATGAACAAAGCCTGGGATGCATGGGTGGTGGCGGGTCACGCGCCTGTACGTTGCACCGTACAGGCCACGCTGATGAAGCCGGAGTATAAGGTTGAGATCAAGATTATCGCGGCGGTATAAGCCCGATTACTCTTCCGGATCTTCATCTTCATCTTCGAATCGCGCCACGATCCGCTCGCCGGAATGACTGGCGCGAATCTCCTGAGCGACAACCGTAATCGCCTGTCCGCTGCTCATCCCCTGGGACATCAGCTCCTGGATACGTTCAACGGCTTTCTGCTGCTGTTCATGGCTGAGAGAAGGTAAACCTGCAAACATCGTCAACTCCTGCTAAATTATTCGCGCTAATTATTTCACGCTGCCCGGTAGTATGCCACACATGAACCTACGCTTCCCCACTGTTATTACCTTGCCCTGGCGCGCTGACGCCGCTGAATTCTGGTTTGCTCGCCTGAGCCATCTTCCGTTTGCGATGCTGCTCCACTCCGGCCATGCGGATCACCCCTACAGCCGGTTTGATATTCTGGTCGCCGATCCGGTGCAAACGTTGACCACCGAAAACATGTCTTCAGCGCAAGATCCGCTGGCCTTGCTGCTGCAGGCGATCGACGGGTTAGGCTTAGCGGCAACGCCAAATCCCGATCTGCCTTTTCAGGGCGGCGCGCTTGGCCTGTTTGGCTACGATCTCGGGCGTCGTTTCGAAACGCTGCCGGAGCATGCGCAGGCTGATATTTCCCTGCCAGACATGGCCGTGGGGCTGTATGACTGGGCGTTAATTGTCGATCACCAGAAAAAAACGGTTTCCCTGCTGAGCCATCATGACGTGCAGGCGCGACTGGCGTGGCTTGAGGCGCAACAGCCTGCGCCGACACAGACGTTCACGCTAACCTCAGGCTGGCGCTCCAACATGACGGCGCAGGAGTATGCAGAAAAATTCTCGCGCGTTCAGGCGTACCTGCAAAGCGGCGACTGTTATCAGGTGAACCTTGCCCAGCGTTTCCAGGCAGCCTATCGGGGGGACGAGTGGCAGGCGTTTACCCGCCTCAACGCAAGCAATAAGGCACCGTTCAGCGCATTCTTACGTCTGGAACAGGGCGCCATTCTGAGCCTGTCACCGGAGCGTTTTATCCATCTGGACGACGGCACCATTCAGACGCGCCCTATCAAAGGCACCCTGCCGCGTCTTGCCGACCCGGCTGCCGATCGGCAGCAGGCTGAAAGGCTGGCGGCCTCACCGAAAGACCGCGCGGAGAATTTGATGATTGTCGATCTGATGCGCAATGATATCGGACGCGTTGCTGAACCGGGCAGCGTGCGCGTTCCCGAGCTGTTCGTTGTGGAGCCCTTCCCGGCGGTGCATCATCTGGTGAGCACCATTACCGCCCGTCTGCCTGCGTCCCGCACCGCCTGCGATCTGCTGCGCGCCGCGTTCCCGGGCGGCTCTATCACCGGGGCGCCAAAAGTGCGGGCGATGGCGATCATCGATGAGCTGGAGCCGCACCGCCGCAACGCCTGGTGCGGCAGCATCGGCTACGTGAGCCTGTGCGGCACCATGGATACCAGTATCACCATCCGCACCCTGACGGCCAGCGGCGGCAATCTATACTGCTCAGCGGGCGGCGGCATCGTGGCCGATAGCAAGGTCGAGGCGGAATATCAGGAAACCTTTGATAAAGTTAACCGTATCCTTCAACAGCTGGAGAACTAACGGGTGGAAAAAGAGAACCTGACGCTGGATGATTTTCTGTCGCGCTTCCAGCTTTTACGTCCACAGGTGAACCGTGAAGCCCTGAATCAGCGGCAGGCGGCGGTGCTAATCCCCGTGGTACGGCGCGAACAGCCGGGCCTGCTGCTCACGCAGCGATCGCCGCATATGCGCAAACACGCGGGCCAGGTCGCCTTTCCGGGCGGCGCGGTGGACAGCACCGACGCCTCGCTGATTGCCGCCGCGCTGCGGGAAGCGCAGGAAGAAGTTGCCATTCCACCCGAATCCGTCGAGATCGTCGGCGTGCTGCCGCCGGTCGACAGCGTGACCGGATTTCAGGTTACGCCCGTCGTCGGAATTATCCCGCCCGATCTTCACTATCACGCCAGCGTCGATGAAGTGTCGGCGGTATTTGAAATGCCGCTGGAAGAAGCGCTTCGACTGAGCCGCTATCACCCTCTGGATATTCATCGCCGCGGGCACGATCATCGGGTGTGGCTTTCCTGGTATCAGCATTATTTTGTCTGGGGCATGACGGCGGGCATCATTCGTGAGCTGGCTCTGCAAATCGGCCTGAAGCCTTGACTATACTTTACATTCCGCCCTCTTCTGTCAGGTTTGCGATCGCTGTCGCGCTATTAGCAAAACCATCGTTAACCATTAGTTTAATTCATGTGAATAGTTAAGCCGAGGTTGGTGTTCCCTCTTACACTATGCGCAGTTATAACATCGTTACTGGAACCCCGGTAACCCTGTCAGGAGTGTGAAAGTGATTAGTATATTCGACATGTTCAAAGTGGGGATTGGTCCTTCTTCTTCCCACACTGTAGGGCCGATGAAGGCCGGTAAACAGTTCGTCGATGATCTGGTCGAAAAAGGATTACTGGAAAGCGTTACCCGCGTTGCCGTGGATGTCTACGGCTCGCTGTCATTAACGGGTAAAGGCCACCACACCGATATCGCCATTATTATGGGTCTGGCGGGCAACATGCCGGACACCGTTGATATTGATGCCATTCCGGCATTCATCCGCGACGTAGAAACACGCGGTCGCCTGCTGCTGGCTAACGGCCAGCGCGAAGTGGATTTCCCACAGGATGACGGCATGCGTTTTCGCAGCGACAACCTGCCGCTGCACGAAAATGGCATGACCATTCACGCCTGGAACGGCGAAAAAGAGATTTACAGCAAAACATACTACTCCATCGGCGGTGGCTTTATCGTTGATGAGGAGCATTTTGGCAAAGACAGCGCAGACAACGTAAACGTACCCTACGCGTTTAAGTCTGCCGCCGAAATGCTAACATTTTGCAAAGAGACCGGCCTGTCGCTTTCGGGCATGGTGATGCAGAACGAACTGGCGCTGCACAGCAAAAAAGAGATTGAAGACTATTTTGCAAACGTGTGGCAAACCATGCGCGCCTGTATCGATCGTGGGATGAATACCGAAGGCGTATTGCCGGGTCCGCTGCGCGTGCCGCGCCGCGCCTCCGCGCTGCGCCGTATGCTGGTGACGACCGACAAGTTCTCTAACGATCCGATGAACGTGGTTGACTGGGTAAACATGTTCGCCCTGGCGGTTAACGAAGAAAACGCCGCGGGTGGCCGCGTTGTCACAGCACCGACCAACGGCGCCTGCGGCATTGTCCCGGCGGTGCTGGCCTATTACGACCACTTTATCGAACCCGTTACCCCGGACATCTACATTCGTTACTTCCTGGCGGCGGGCGCGATTGGCGCGCTGTACAAGATGAACGCGTCAATCTCTGGCGCAGAAGTCGGCTGTCAGGGTGAAGTCGGCGTAGCCTGCTCTATGGCGGCAGCGGGTCTTGCAGAGCTGCTGGGTGCAAGCCCTGAGCAGGTGTGTGTGGCTGCAGAAATCGGTATGGAACACAACCTTGGCCTCACCTGTGACCCGGTTGCTGGCCAGGTCCAGGTACCGTGCATCGAGCGTAACGCCATCGCCTCCGTGAAAGCGATCAACGCCTCCCGTATGGCAATGCGCCGCACCAGCGAACCGCGCGTTTCACTGGATAAGGTTATTGAAACCATGTACGAAACCGGCAAAGACATGAACGCCAAATATCGTGAAACGTCACGCGGCGGTCTGGCTATTAAGGTGCAGTGCGACTAGTAGTTCCTTTCGCCCATCTGCAACGGATGGGCGAATTTTCTCCTCACGTCTCGTCTCATTACGCATTCCCCACTACACTTTTCCTGTTGCGTCCAGCTTTTGGCGCGGGTGCTTATCGGGCAAGCGTTCATGCAAAATGCACAAACGATCATTAAAGACTATCGCCGAAAACGCGTTATCGTCTGCTTAACGGTTGGGCTCCTTACGCTCATCCTGACGTTGGGCATTCGCTTTATTTCCCAGAGAAATGTGAACCAGGAAAGCATCCTCGGCTTCGCTAACCACACCGTACGATCCCTGGATAAGGTTCTGCTCTCGCTGGAAAACCACCGCGGCGTTCTGCAGCCGCTTGTTGGTCAGCCCTGCCAACAGGCCCATCTCCTGCTGCGTAAACAGGCGGCGATCCTGCAAACCGTCCGCTCCATTGCCCTGGTCAAAGACGGTATTCTCTACTGTTCGAGCATCTTCGGCAGCCGCGACGTTCCGGTCAATAATTTACAGCCCTTTTTACCCGCCGCTGAACCTAAACTGCTCTTATCCACCGACCACTCTCTCCTGAAAGGTAGCCCAATCCTCATCCAGTGGAACCCCGTCTCGCCAGCCGGTGAGGATGGCGTGATGGAAATCGTCAATATCGATTTGATTACCAGGATGATCCTTGAGCCGCAGCGCCCGCTGATCACCGACGTCGTCCTCACCGTAGGAGACAACTCTCTGCGTTACGGGCAGCAGGTCACTCCTACCGTGAACGTTGACGACGATGACGTTTCACTGGTGCAGACGTCGACGCGCTTCCCGTTCAGCATCACCCTGAGAGGTCCGGGCCCGGGCGAAGTGGCATTGAAAAGCCTGCCTGCCCAGATGCCGCTTGCCCTGATGCTCAGCCTGCTGCTGGGCTACATTGCGTGGCTTGCCACGGCAAAGCGCATGAGCTTTACCTGGGAAATCAATATGGGGATCGCGGCGCGGGAGTTTGAGCTTTTCTGCCAGCCGCTGGTGAACGCGCGCAGTCAGGAGTGCATCGGCGTTGAGATTTTGCTCCGCTGGAATAACCCGCGTCAGGGCTGGATATCGCCAGAGGTCTTTATCCCGCTGGCTGAGGAGCATAACCTGATCGTCTCTTTAACCCGGTATGTCATCGCTGAAACGGTGCGTCAGATTGGCTATTTCCCCTCCCACCCTGATTTTCATATTGGTATTAACGTCGCTGCCAGCCATTTCCGTCGTGCGGTGCTTTTACAGGATCTTAACCGCCTTTGGTTCAGCGCCAGTCCCGTCCAGCAGCTGATTATTGAGCTGACGGAACGCGATGCATTGCTGGATGTGGATTATCGTATCGTGCGCGAGCTTCATCACAAAGGGGTGAAGATTGCCATTGATGATTTTGGCACCGGGAACAGCTCGCTCTCCTGGCTTGAGAAGCTCCACCCGGACGTGCTGAAAATCGACCAGTCCTTTACCACCGCTATCGGTACGGACGCCGTGAACTCAACGGTGACGGACATCATCATTGCGCTGGGCCAGCGGTTGAACATTGAGCTTGTGGCGGAAGGTGTCGAAACGGAGGAGCAGTCGCGATATTTACGCCTTCACGGCGTGCATGTTCTGCAGGGATATTTCTATGCGCGGCCAATGCCGCTGAGGGATTTTCCAGTATGGCTGGCGGGGAATACTCCCCCGCCAGCGCATCATAGCGGGCACATCGTGCCCTTAATGCCGTTACGTTAGCAACGCTTATTCGTCTTCGTCATGCGTTGATTGCTCTTTAACAATACGCACCATATCAACGCGGTAGTCGTTGGCTTCGACGATCGTAATGTGCAGCGGCGGCAGCTCGATAACGTCCCCGACGCGCGGGATTTGACCGTTAACGGAAATCACCAGACCGGCGACGGTGGCAATGTCTTCTTCATCGTTGATGACGTTTTCCAGCCCCAGCGTATGTGAAAGCGCATGCAGGTCGGTGGCTCCCTTCACCAGCCAGCCATTACCGTCGGCCACGATTTCCGGCGTTTCGTCCGCATCCGGGAACTCACCGGCAATCGCTTCCAGCACGTCCAGCGGCGTAACGAGCCCCTGCACCACGCCAAACTCGTTGGTTACGATAACAAAGCTGCCGCGAGCACGGCGCAGTACGCCCAGGAGATTAATCGGGTCCAGCGTTTCCGGTACCACGATTGCAGGCGATGCGGCGGCAATCGCCTCTACGTTTACGCCCTCTTCCAGCGCCACTAGCATCTCTTTCGCGCGCACCACGCCGATGATTTCGTCCAGCTCGCCGCGGCAGACCGGGAACAGGCTGTGCGGTGAAGAGAGCAGCTGCTGGCGAATTTCGTCGACGCTCAGGTTAGCATCTACCCAGCTGATTTCGCCGCGCGGGGTCATGATGCCGCGCAGGGAGCGAGAGGCCAGCGACAGCACGCCGTTAATCATGTAGCGCTCTTCTTCCACAAACGCGCCTTCAGGCACCGGAACCGGATTACGGTTTTCGGTATCGGACTGCACGTTCACCTGACGGCGACCGCCCATCAAACGCAAAATCGCATCTGCGGTACGGGCACGCAGCGGCTGATTAGACTGCTGCTTGATAAAGTTACGGCGCGCAATCTGGTTGAACAGTTCAATCAGAATCGAGAAGCCAATCGCGGCGTACAGGTAGCCTTTCGGAATATGGAAGCCAAAGCCTTCCGCCACCAGGCTGAGGCCAATCATCAGCAGGAAGCTCAGACACAGCACAACGACCGTCGGATGCTGGTTGACGAAACGCGTCAGCGGCTTCGAGGCCAGCAGCATAACCGCCATCGCAATGACAACAGCCGCCATCATCACCGGAAGATGGTTCACCATACCCACTGCTGTGATCACCGCGTCCAGCGAGAATACGGCGTCTAGCACCACAATCTGCAGGACAACGACCCAGAAGCTGGCGTAGCCCTTACCGTGGCCGTCATCGTGCTGACGGTTTTCCAGCCGCTCGTGTAGCTCCGTTGTCGCTTTAAAGAGCAGGAATATCCCCCCGATCAGCATGATCAAATCGCGGCCGGAGAAGGTGTAATCCATGACGGAGAAGAGCGGTTTGGTCAGCGTGACCATCCACGAAATTACGGACAGCAAGCCCAGTCGCATGATCAGCGCCAGCGAGAGGCCGATCAAACGCGCTTTATCACGTTGTTTTGGCGGAAGTTTATCCGCAAGGATGGCAATAAACACCAGGTTGTCGATACCGAGAACAATCTCAAGTACCACCAGCGTAAGCAATCCTACCCAGATTGACGGGTCCATTAAGAATTCCATGACAAGCTCCTGCTAAAGGAATGACCAAACGGTGCCGCAATCACATTGGGCAAATCAGAGGCTAAATGAGTCGGTGCGTGGCGAGGATCGCCGGTGAAAAAGGCGCGAAATGGCCTGGTAGATGACTGACGTCGGTGACGGTCCATATAGTGGGCTTTAGCCCTATACTCCTGAACAATTAAACGGAGGCTAAACATATCAGAGACAATAGCTTTTTAGCAAAGATTTACGTTCCTTTGCAAACTTCTGTAACACACCTGTTTTACCTTACAGAAAATTCTGCAAAGCGTAGCTAAATTACGGATCTTCATCACATAAATTATTTTTTCACTGTCTAAAATAATTCGCGGAAGTCTTAGATTTTTTCACTCTAACCCTTATCTGAATCGATTCGGTACGCCAATACGATTCTCAGTACGACTGCCTGGCAGACGTATTAACGATAATAAAAGGAGGTAGCAAGTGACCATTGCTATTGTCATAGGCACACATGGTTGGGCTGCAGAGCAGTTACTCAAGACAGCAGAGATGCTGTTGGGCGAGCAGGAAAACGTCGGCTGGATCGATTTCGTTCCCGGTGAAAATGCCGAAACGCTGATTGAGAAATACAACGCTCAGCTTGAGAAGCTGGATACCAGCAAAGGCGTGCTGTTTCTCGTGGATACATGGGGAGGCAGCCCGTTCAATGCTGCCAGCCGCATTGTCGTCGATAAAGAGCATTACGAAGTTGTCGCGGGGGTCAATATCCCAATGCTGGTGGAAACCTTCATGGCCCGCGACGACAACCCTGGCTTCGATGAGCTGGTGGCACTGGCCGTTGAGACCGGCCGCGAAGGTGTGAAGGCGCTGAAAGCACAGCCGGTTGAGAAGCCAGCACCTGCCGTCGCAGCGCCAAAAGCCGCTGCACCGGCAAAACCCATGGGCCCGAATGATTATATGGTTATCGGCCTTGCCCGTATTGATGACCGTCTGATCCACGGCCAGGTGGCAACACGCTGGACCAAAGAGACGAACGTTAAGCGCATCATTGTCGTCAGTGACGACGTTGCCGCCGATAAGGTGCGTAGTACCCTTCTGACTCAGGTTGCCCCTCCGGGCGTAACAGCACACGTGGTGGACGTTGCCAAGATGATCCGCGTGTATAACAACCCGAAATATGCGGGCGAGCGCGTGATGCTCCTGTTCACTAACCCGACAGACGTCGAACGTATTGTTGAAGGCGGCGTGAAAATCACCTCCGTTAACATTGGCGGCATGGCATTCCGTCAGGGCAAAACGCAGGTCAACAACGCAATTTCAGTCGATGAAAAAGATATCGAGGCATTCAACAAGCTGAATGCGCGCGGTATTGAGCTGGAAGCCCGTAAGGTTTCCACGGATCAAAAACTGAAAATGATGGATTTGATCGGCAAAGTTGGGAAATAAGCCCGCGCCGGTTTTTCACATAAAGATTATGTAATAGGAGAAGTACAATGGAGATTACCACTCTTCAGATTGTGCTGGTGTTCGTCGTCGCATGTATTGCGGGTATGGAATCCGTACTTGATGAATTTCAGTTCCACCGCCCTCTGGTGGCCTGTACGTTGATTGGTGCGGTTCTCGGTGATATGAAAACCGGTATCATCATCGGTGGTACCCTGGAAATGATCGCCCTCGGCTGGATGAACATCGGTGCAGCCGTTGCGCCTGATGCCGCGCTGGCGTCCATTATCTCGACCGTTCTGGTTATTGCCGGTCATCAAAGTATCGGTGCGGGTATCGCGCTGGCTATCCCGCTGGCAGCAGCAGGCCAGGTACTGACCATCATCGTACGTACCATCACCGTTGCGTTCCAGCACGCGGCGGATAAGGCGGCCGAAAACGGCAACCTGACGGCGCTGTCCTGGATACACGTCTCGTCCCTGTTCCTGCAGGCGATGCGTATCGCTATCCCGGCGGTTATCGTTGCGATTTCTGTCGGTACCAGTGAAGTCCAGAGCATGCTCAACGCCATCCCTGAGGTGGTTACCGGCGGTCTGAACATCGCAGGCGGCATGATCGTGGTGGTCGGTTACGCGATGGTCATCAACATGATGCGTGCGGGCTACCTGATGCCGTTCTTCTACCTCGGCTTCGTTACCGCTGCGTTCACCAACTTCAACCTGGTTGCTCTGGGTGTGATTGGTGCGGTCATGGCGATTCTCTACATCCAGCTCAGCCCGAAATATAACCGCGTAGCGGGTGCCCCAGCGCAGGCTGCTGGTAATAACGATCTCGATAACGAACTGGACTAGCAGGTGAGCGAAATGGTTGATATGACAAAAACTACCACTGAGAAAAAACTCACTCCGGGTGATATTCGTGGCGTGTTCATTCGTTCTAACCTGTTCCAGGGTTCATGGAACTTTGAACGTATGCAGGCGCTGGGCTTCTGTTTCTCCATGGTTCCGGCGATCAAACGCCTGTATCCGGAAAACAACGAAGCACGTCGTCAGGCGATCAAGCGTCACCTGGAATTCTTTAACACCCATCCGTACGTCGCGGCTCCGGTTCTGGGCGTGACGCTAGCGATGGAAGAGCAGCGTGCAAACGGCGCAGAGATTGACGATGGTGCCATCAACGGTATCAAAGTCGGTCTGATGGGGCCGCTGGCGGGCGTGGGTGACCCTATTTTCTGGGGTACCGTACGTCCGGTCTTTGCGGCGCTGGGCGCGGGTATCGCCATGAGCGGCAGCCTGCTCGGCCCTCTGCTGTTCTTCATCCTGTTCAATGCGGTGCGTCTGCTGACCCGTTATTACGGCGTGGCGTACGGGTACAAAAAGGGTGTTGATATCGTTCAAGATATGGGCGGCGGCTTCCTGCAGAAACTGACCGAGGGGGCGTCAATCCTCGGCCTGTTTGTCATGGGGGCACTGGTTAACAAGTGGACGCACGTGAACATCCCGCTGGTGGTCTCGACCATCACCGGTCAGGATGGTCAGACTCGCGTGACCACCGTGCAAACCATCCTCGATCAGCTGATGCCGGGTCTGGTTCCGCTGCTGTTAACCTTCGCCTGCATGTGGCTGCTGCGTAAGAAAGTTAACCCACTGTGGATTATCGTTGGCTTCTTCGTCATCGGCATCGCGGGTTACGCGGTCGGCCTGCTGGGCCTGTAAGACATTGCGTTATCGACCGGGGGCTTGCCCCCGGTCTTTTTTATCTGGAGGATGAATGACTGTCACGGACATCGTACTGGTTTTGTTTATTGCTTCCCTTCTGTCTTACGCGATCTATGACGAGTTCATTATGCCCCGCCGTCACGGCGAAGCGCGGCTCTCCCTTCCCCTTTTGCGACGCGGACGCGTAGATGCGTTTATCTTCGCCGGCCTTATCATCATCCTGATTTACAATAATGTCACCAGCCACGGTGCAATATTAACCACATGGTTATTATGTGCGCTGGCATTAATGGCGATTTATCTGTTCTGGATCCGCACGCCGAAGATCATTTTCAAAAGCCATGGATTTTTCTTCGCGAATGTATGGATAGAATATAACCGCATTAAAGAGATGAATTTATCGGAAGATGGCGTTCTTGTTATGCAATTAGAGCAGCGCCGCCTGCTGGTTCGGGTTAAGAATATTGATGATCTTGAAAAGATATACAAATTACTCGTTAAAACTCAATGAGTTGAATTTATAGCACTGGCTATATATTGTGTTATTTCTCCGCATCCAATATAGCCAGAGCTATATCCACGCTCTTTTAATCACCACGTATTATTAACCTTATATTTACGAATAAATCTAAATGAAAATCGTTATCAACTAGTTAATAGAATAATACTTCTCTGTTGTTGTTTTATATTCTCAAAATATGTTAAGGTTGCGCCCGTCGTTGGGGAGTAGCCGATTTCCTCTCTGCAGGAAATGTACGTGTCAACATACTCGTTGAAAAACGTGGCACGTACGGATCGTTTTCAGCACCTTTGTGTGCAGAGCGATCAGGCGAGACCATAGATACATCAACTGCTGTTTACTGGGGGCAGTGATGTGTCATATGGATATCCCCGGTCTGGACGCTGTTATGAATATCTCCGCTACGATCCTTCTCGCATTTGGCATGTCCATGGACGCGTTTGCTGCCTCCATCGGAAAAGGCGCCACGCTACATAAACCCAAATTCTCCGAAGCCCTCCGCACCGGCCTTATTTTTGGCGCGATCGAAACGCTGACGCCGCTACTGGGCTGGGGTCTTGGCATGCTTGCCAGTCAATTCGTGCTGGAGTGGAACCACTGGATCGCGTTCATCCTGCTGGTGTTCCTCGGTGGACGAATGGTGATTGAAGGTTTTCGCGGGAATTGTGATGAAGATGAAGCGCCGCTGCACCGCCACGGCTTCTGGCTATTGGTCACCACGGCTATTGCGACCAGCCTCGATGCAATGGCCGTCGGCGTCGGTCTGGCCTTCCTGCAGGTCAATATCATTGCCACCGCACTGGCGATCGGCTGCGCAACGCTAATCATGTCAACGCTGGGGATGATGGTTGGTCGCTTCATCGGCCCGCTGTTGGGCAAGCGGGCCGAAATCCTGGGCGGTATTGTGTTGATTGGCATTGGTGCCCAAATCCTCTGGGCACACTTCGCCGGTTAATCCTCGCGCTGCCAGCAGTGGAGACTAAAATCCGTCTGGCAGCGAAATTCTGATCCAGCCGCGAGCGTTTCCCACACCTCTGGTTTTGCACGCCAGGCAAACGGCGTCATTTGCAGCAGCGCCACCGCTTCATCCCCTTTCAGGTTCATGTCATAGGCCACGGACTGTTCCTGCCTGAGCGCAAATCCAGGCAACTGCTCAGAGTGCGGCGCATGCAGACGCACTTCGTCGTAGATTAACCCCTTCAGCTCCATCAGATGGCGCGGGCCAGGCGTGACGGTGATGACCCATCCGCCGGGTTTAACCACTCGGGCCAGCTCCTCTGCTTTACACGGGGCATAGATACGCACGACGGCGTCCATGGTGGCATCATCAAACGGCAGCCTGTGGCTGGAGGCCACGCAGAATATCACCGTAGAATAACGTTTCGCCGCCGCGCGGATGGCTACTTTCGCCACGTCCAGTCCGTACGTCCGTGCGCCCTTTTCGCGCGCCACATCCGCAAAGGCAGCCGTGTAGTATCCCTCACCGCAGCCGATGTCCAGCATGGCGGACGCGCTTTCAGCCAGGTTCTCGCGCAGCAAATTCGCAACCGTATCCCTCAGGGGCTGATAATGACCTGCATCGAGAAACGCCCGACGCGCCTGCATCATCTCGGCGCTGTCGCCCGGATCGCGGGAACGCTTATGCTGCACGGGCAGAAGATTCACATACCCTTCTTTCGCCATATCAAACCGATGCCCCTGCGGACAGGCGAAACTTTTCTCAGTACGCGCCAGCCGCGCGTGGCAAAGGGGACAACTGAAGGACATGGCAACTCCGAAGCATAAACCAAAGGGCGAAGTGTACCGCTATTCGCCCCGCTTATAAACGCCAGGGTTAACGCATCACAATAAGGTGGCTTGAGTCCGCCGGTAAGCCATCCGGCTTGACGTTTTCCAGACGCAATACGTTACCCATTATCTCGCTAAAAACGGGCGCGGAGACGGCGCCACCGTAATAAGCGCCGTTTTGCGGATCGTTAATCACCACCACCAGCGCGAATCGCGGATCGCTGGCCGGGGCAACGCCTGCGGTGTAGGCGACGTATTTATCGACATATTTCCCGCTATCATCAATTTTCTTCGCCGTGCCGGTTTTCACCGCCACGCGGTAATCACGTACCGCAGCCTTAATTCCTCCCCCGCCCGGCAGCGCCACGCTTTCCATCATGTGCTCGACCTCGTGGGCAATCTCTTCCGGCATGACCCGCTTGCCGATCACCGGAGGGTCGATGCGGGTGATCGAGAGAGGACGTTCAAGCCCATAGCCACCGATAGTCGCGTAAACATGCGCCAGCTGCAGCGGCGTCACCATCAGGCCATAGCCAAAGGCAAAGGTCGCCCTGTCGAGCTGACTCCAGAATTTACGCTGGGGTAACAGCCCTGAGCTTTCACCCGTTAGGCCTAGCCCGGTATTGGTTCCGAAGCCAAAGTTACGATAGGTATCAATAAGGTGCTGAATCGGCATCGCAAGCGACAGGCGGGAGACGCCCGTGTCGCTCGACTTCTGCAGGATGCCGGTCATCGTCAGTTCCGGATAATAGCCCACATCGCGTATACGGTGCCCATCGAGCGTGTAAGGATGGGTATCGATCACGCTATCGGGCTGAACCAGCCCCTGCTGAAGCGCCGTCATTAGCACCAGCGGTTTAACGGTAGAACCCGGTTCGAAGGTATCGCTAATGGCACGATTGCGAAAATCGTTTAACGTCGCCCCTTCTCGATTATTCGGGTTAAAGTCCGGATAGCTCGCCATCGCAAGAATTTCGCCCGTCTGAATATTGATGAGCACCGAGGCCCCGGAGTTGGCCTTATTCCAGGCTACCGCATTATCAAGCGCATCCTCGGTGATGGTTTGCAGGCGTTCATCAATACTCAGCTGAATATTATGCGCCGGAACTGGGGAAACCTCCGTCAGGTTCTCGACCACGCGCCCGTAGCGATCTTCCCTCACCTGCCGGACGCCGGGCTTGCCCATCAGCTGAGAATTGAAACTTTTTTCAACACCTTCAATCCCTTGACCATCGATATTGGTAAAACCAATCAGATTGGCCGCCACGTGACCCGCCGGATAGAAGCGGCGCGACTCATCGCGTAAATTAATGCCGGGCAAGTTAAGCTTATCGATCCATTGGGCCTGGGAAGGATCGACCTGGCGGGCGAGGTATATGAATCGTCCCTGGGGATTACTGTTTATTCGCGATGACAACGTGCTGAGCGAAAGATGAAGCGCGTTCGCAAGGGCCTGCCAGCGATCGTCAAACCCAACGCCGCCTTTTGCCAGTACCGTTTTAGGATCGGCCCAGACGGCCCGGACGGGCACGCTTACCGCCAGCGGTCGCCCTTCACGGTCTACGATCATTCCGCGCGGGGCATCGATTGCGACCTCGCGTAACGAACGCATATCTTCTTGTTTAACAAGGTTGTCAGGTTTGATGATTTGCAGCCAGGCAACCCGACCCAATAAAAATGCCAGACTACAAAAAATGGCAAAACACAGCAAAGCAAAGCGCGCCGGGGTGAAATTACCGGCGGCAGTTATCATTTTCTTTTTCACCTGAACCCCAGGACTGTTAAACAACGCCCTGATTTAACGGGAAAAAGCGGTATAGCGGAGGGAAAACAATGCTAATAACCTCGTAGCTTTGCAACAAGTTACTAACAAGGGTGGGAATAGTAATATTTTGAAAGATAAGGCAATAAAAAAGCCCCGCGATACGCGAGGCTTTATGTCTGAGATCGAAGTGCAAAGCACCTCAGTCAGCAGTGGTTCGATCAGATAGCAGTAACGTTAACTGCAGCTGGGCCTTTCTGGCCGTCCTGAATTTCGAACTCAACGTTCTGGCCTTCAGCCAGAGTTTTGAAGCCGTTACCCTGGATTGCAGAGAAGTGTACGAACACGTCTTTGCTGCCGTCAGCAGGAGTAATGAAACCAAAACCTTTAGACTCGTTGAACCACTTAACTTGACCTTTAATCTTTGCCATTTGCAAAATTCCTTAGAGTGTTTTCTTAGCCCGCAGGCATTGACCTAGATAAAACTGAGACATTACTGCATGAGGCACTAATATAAGGTTCGGCAGAGAAGCGGTATTCAACGACAACGTTTTTACTCAGGACTTCTTTACTGAAAATGCCACACATAAACAGAACTGTACCTCGTTTGACCCAAAACGTGTTATCACATACAACGTTAAATATGGCAAGCCATTTTTAAACGTGTCTCGATCCGCCGCACAAATTCAGACACTGGCCTGTAGCAATCCGCACAATTATGCGCAAAGTTCATGGTCAGCGTTACTCCTCTACACAGCCCCAGCCTTACTGTTGCAAGCGCTGTAATCTAAGACTTTTTTACCTTAGCTCAATAACTTCAGAGCGTCCAGAGCCGACGAAAAGTTTCCTCAGCATAATGATTGAGTTAGAACATTTTCTGAAAACTTATGCTGAAATCAATGTAACGCAGTTGCAAAGAAGCCCACCCTATTCGTTGTTAACGGCGGCCGTCAAATTGCATTAAAAATAGCCAATCAATTAATAGCGTTATGCACCAAAATAATGAAATTTTTATGACTTTGCCTCAAAAGAAGGCAAGCAAAACGTTTCGATAAAAATAAAACATCCGCGAGTAGTTCAAATACACAATATATGCAAGAAACTTACGGTTCGTTTAGAAGGATAAATATTCACCAATTTTCAGTATTCTAAATGAATTATTAACTACCGCTAAATTATCAATCGCCTTCGCCAGCTCCAGAACAGGCTCGTCAAGGGACTCATCTGCCAGCTCAAAGACGCCCCAGTGGACAGGAAAAGCCAGCGGGCTTCCCAGCTGCTGCCACAGCGCCACAGCGGACTGCGGGTCCATATGATGTACTGCCATGAACCATCTTGGTGCATAGGCACCGACCGGCAAGGCCGCAGCATCAATTTTACCAAGACGTTCAGGAATGAGTAACAGTTCAGGTGTATAGCCCGTGTCGCCGCTGAACCAGAAACGATGTTGCCGCCCTTCAAAGACCCAGCCGCACCAGAGAGAGCGATTACGATCCCACGGCGAACGCATGCTCCAGTGCTGCGCCGGTACGGCGGTAAGCGCCATACCGTGCCAGATGAAACTCTGCCACCAGTCGAGCTCAACGATCTGCCTTGCTCCCCGACGGCGAAACCAGTCAGCCAGACCTAACGGCACAAACAGAGACACGTCCGGGAAGCGCTTCAGTATCCGATTAACGGTCGCGGCATCCAGATGATCGTAATGGTTATGGGAAATAACGACAGCATCGAGTCGTTCAATCTGCTCGATGGAAAGTGCGGGTGGTGTTTTACGCTTTGGCCCTAAAAATGGAAGCGGGGACGCGCGACGGGAAAAGACGGGATCGATGAGCAGCGTGTTGCCATCCATTTGCAGCAGGACGCTGGCATGACCCAGCCACCATACGCCATCTTCTGACGGTTGATTCAGATCGGCAGGCTGCCACCACTGACGGATGAATTCGTCATAACCAACTGCCGGAGGTTTAGGCAAGCCTGCGGCCTTTCGTGCCTTTCGCCACCGCTCGACGTCACCGGCCTCATGCCCTACCGGATCGGTGTTACGAAAGCCCTCTGGCGTGTGGTGCTTAAGGGAGGGGTTATACCAGGGATTTTTCCAGACCACAGCCACCTCCCCTGCGCGACAAATTAACGCTCTGCCACCAGACGGATAAAGTCGTCCTCGTCGTCTTTGTCTTCAGCGACACTTTCTTTCTGCACGTCTTTCACTTCCGGCTCGTTCGCCTCACACAGGCGACGCAGCAGCGCCGTTTGGCGCTTTTGCTGATCGAGCAATGCTTCCAGAAGTTCGATTTGTTCGTTAGTACGAGAGCTGGCGCGATTAACGAAAAACCAGACCACTAATCCCACGATCAGAACAACGAAAGAGATTACCAGAGATGCCATATTCAGCAGCCCTGAACTCATTAACTCACCCATTTCACCACCTCAATAAAAACGTCTATTTTACCACTGGCGTGAAGGAAGGAAATCAGATTGAGAAAAAATGGCTGTTACCACGGGATAAACTTATTAATTGCGCAAACGCCGCTAAAAAACTGTACATCCTGGTCGCACATCACGTTGATAGTCTGCGTCCACAGCACTACGCATGCTATCAGTACAATAACCAGAATTACCCAGCGTATTTTTTTCACTCCACACTCCGTCTTAAGACCTGATGAGTCCAGGTTACCACGGTTATCTTAAACAAGGACTAACTGTAACTTCATCACGCTCTTTTCAGAATCATGCACTTGTTTCACAGGGTAAACCGTTTACGCTTATCTGCATGACAACAAAGATAAAGAGGCACTGATGCGCTTAATTATTCGCACTATTCTTGCTCTGGCTATCGTCTGGATTGGCCTTCTTTTAACCGGATACGGCGTGCTTGTGGGAAGCACTGAAAATGCCGCTGGATTAGGTATCCAGTGTAAATATCTGACCGCACAAGGCACCAGTACCGCCCAGTACCTGCATTCCGATAGCGGCATCATTGGGTTAACCAACTGCCCGGTGCTGCGTAAAACGTCCGTCGTGGTAGATAATGGCTGACCGGCACTGTTTCTGATTAACAAAAAACGCCGCAACGATTGCGGCGTTTTTTTTCTTAACAGGGTTTAGAACGGATAATCGTTATAGCCCATCTGCTCAGAAATTTTACGCGCGGCGGTATGGAGAATAGCAACATACTCGTGCAGGCGCTCTTCGGAGAAGCGCAGCGTCGGGAATGAAATACTCAGCCCTGCGATCACAACGCCAAAACGGTCGAACACGGGAACGCCGATGCAGCGAAGGCCTTCTTCCTGCTCTTCGTTGTCTTCGCCATATCCCTGCTCGCGCACCTTATCGAGGACCGTTAACAACTCCTCGGTGCTGGTAATGGTGCGCTCGGTGCTGCGCTTGTACTCTACGCCTTCGAGGATTTGTTCGACTTCTTCACGGTCACGCCATGCCAGCAGAACCTTACCAATAGCGGTGCTGTACAGCGGGTTGCGACGACCGATGCGCGAATACATACGCAGGTTATACATCGAGTCAATTTTATGAATGTAAACAATGCTGTCTTCATCCAGCGCGCCTAGGTGGACCGTCTCTTTGGTCAGGCGAGAAAGTTCGCGCATCTGAATATCGGCGCTGCGGATCAGGTCGACGTTTTGCAGTGCACGGGCACCTAATTCGAAGAGTTTCAACGTCAGAGAGTATTTTTCGGACTCACCTTCCTGCGCAACGTAGCCCAACGACTTCATGGTCTGCAAAAAGCGATAAACGGTGCTCTTTGACATCATCACACGCTGCGATAACTCTGTAATACCAATTTCACGCTCTTCCCCGAGCGCCTGTAAGATGCCAAACACCTTCAGCACGGAAGAAACAGAATCTGGCTGCTTATCCAAATCTGCAATTGCCATTTATCACCTCATGGAGAGTGTTTTATAAAAATCAGAACCGGTTTTTATTATAATTTCCCGCCATGCTGCCTGCAATCAATCCTCGTTTACTTCGTTACAAATCTGCGACATAAAACCGAATTAACGATGCTAAAATAGTTACCCTGAGAATAATTTCACCTTGAGCATTTCACCCAGCATGGAAAAAAACCTTACCGATGGCCTGCCGTTACCCCAGCGTTACGGCGCTATCGCTACGATCGTTATCGGCATTTCAATGGCCGTTCTGGACGGCGCTATCGCGAACGTTGCCCTGCCAACCATCGCCAGCGACCTGCATGCTTCACCCGCCAGTTCTATCTGGATCGTGAATGCTTACCAGATCGCCATTGTCGTTTCCCTCCTGTCCCTCTCTTTTTTGGGCGACATGTTCGGCTACCGCCGGGTCTACCAGTGCGGGCTGGCTGTATTTACCTTAACCTCGCTTTTCTGCGCCCTATCAGACTCCCTGCATACGCTGACGGTTGCCCGCATTTTGCAAGGATTTGGCGGCGCAGCGCTAATGAGCGTCAACACTGCACTGATCCGCTTAATTTATCCGCAGCGCCAGCTTGGCCGGGGGATGGGGATTAACTCCTTTATTGTGGCCGTCTCTTCAGCCGCCGGGCCAACAATTGCTGCGGCCATTCTCTCGGTTGCGTCATGGCAATGGCTGTTTGCCATCAACGTTCCGCTGGGTATCGTGGCGATCTTCTTTGCTCTTCGCTATTTGCCGGCAAACGGCTCTAAAAGCGCGATGCCGCGCTTTGACCTGCCGAGCGCGGTGATGAATGCCCTGACGTTTGGCCTGCTGATTACCGCCCTGAGCGGCTTTGCGCAGGGCCAGTCTCTTCTGCTTACCGGGGCTGAGCTTGTCGCGCTGCTGGTCATTGGCTTCTTCTTTGTGCGCCGCCAGCTCTCATTGCCCGTGCCGTTGCTACCCGTTGATTTACTGCGTATTCCTCTCTTCTCACTTTCTATTTGTACGTCCATCTGTTCGTTTTGCGCCCAGATGCTGGCGCTGGTATCCCTGCCCTTCTTCCTGCAAAGCGTAATAGGTCGCTCAGAAGTCGAAACCGGGCTGCTGTTAACGCCCTGGCCGCTGGCGACGATGGTAATGGCCCCGTTGGCAGGCTATTTAATTGAGCGGGTACATGCTGGACTGCTGGGAGCACTGGGGCTGATCGTGATGGCGACCGGGCTTTTTGCACTGGCATTGCTTCCGTCCTCACCCACGGATTTGGATATTATCTGGCGCATGATGCTTTGCGGGGCGGGATTCGGCCTGTTCCAGTCCCCGAATAACCACACCATCATTACCTCCGCGCCGCGCAACCGCAGCGGCGGTGCCAGCGGCATGCTGGGGACGGCGCGCCTGCTCGGGCAAAGCACCGGTGCTGCACTTGTCGCGCTGATGTTTAACCTCGCGGGGCAAAACGGCAATCACGTTGCGCTCCTGACTGCGGGAACGCTCGCAACCCTCGCCGCGATCGTCAGCGGGCTGCGCGTCACCCAGCCCCGCGCGCAGGCATAAAAAAAGCCGGGCAGCGTTTATTCTGCCCGGCCTTGCTGTTAGTTGAAGCGTTACTTCAGGTATTCCCCACTGCGCAGCGCTTCGATACGTTTATCCAGCGGCGGGTGAGACATGAACAGCTCGCTCAGCGATTTCGACTTACCGTTAATGCAGAAGGCCATCATGCTGCTCGCTTCCTGCGGTTCGTAGCTGGTTTTCAGACGCTGCAGCGCGGCGATCATCTTCTCACGACCAACCAGTTTCGCAGAGCCCGCGTCCGCATGGAATTCACGGTGACGGGAGAACCACATGGTGATGATGCTTGCAAGAATACCAAACACCAGCTCCAGCACCATCGACACCGCGAAGTAGATCAGCGGGTTACCGTTGCTCTCTTCGCCTTCGTCTCGGTTACCGCTCATAAATCCTGCCGCAATCTGCGCCAGAATTCGGGAAATGAAGATAACGAAGGTGTTCACCACGCCCTGAATCAGGGTCATGGTCACCATGTCACCATTGGCAATATGGCTGATTTCGTGAGCGATAACCGCTTCGGCTTCGTCACGGCTCATGTTCTGCAGCAGACCGGTGCTGACGGCAACCAGAGACGCGTCACGACGCGCCCCGGTCGCGAAGGCGTTGATGTCCGGCGCATGGTAAATGGCGACCTGCGGCATGGCGATCCCGGCCTGCTGGGATTGCTGAGCCACCGTATTCATCAGCCAACGTTCCATATCGTTACGCGGTTGTTCAATAACTTCACCGCCAACTGATTTAAGCGCCATCCATTTCGACATCAGCAGTGAAATGAACGAGCCACCAAAACCAAACAGCAGCGCCATAATCAACAGACCCTGAACGCTGCTCGACTGAATTCCCGTCAGGCTTAGCACAAGCCCGAATACCACCATCACCGCAAGGTTGGTGAGCAGGAAGAGCGCGATTCGCATCATAATTTTCTTTTAACCTCAGTTTAACAAAGCGCACTATGCGATTACCCACATCGTATGGGTATTGTGGCTATTTTCAAGGATTCAGGGTGCGTAAGTCACCAGAAAGACACAACTTTACACAATTGAAAGTCTGATTGACGGGAGGAGGCAGAACTAAAAAAAACAGGCACAATTTCTTGTGCCTGTTGAGAGATTATTTTGCCGGAGCGGGCTGTAAGGCAGGCTTATCTTTTTCGAGATTCGCCAGGTCGAGGGCAATATGCACCGTCTCGTCCAGGTACGGATCCGGCTCCTGGTAATCTTTTGGCAGATCGTCCAGTTTCTTGAGCAGAGGCTTACCTTCGCGTTTGAAGCGGTCGTTGACACGCGCCAGACGCGTTGCGTCGTCTTCGTTATTCTCTTTCTCACGCTGAGCGTAGTTAAGAGAGACGATATTCCGTTTTTCTTTCAGGGCATTGAAACGCGCAATGTCCTTCATGATGTACTGGAATTCCGGATCTTTCGCGATGCGATCGTTATGGTCTTTCAGCAATTCAGGACCAAACTGCTTCATATCACCCGCTTTCACGTAGGTCGCGGCATTGATGCTATCCCACGGCAGCGCGTTATCTTCAAACTTCTCGCCCGTTTCCGTCTCTTCCGTGCCGGTTGGCATCATGATGTCCGGCGTCACGCCTTTACGCTGCGTACTTCCGCCATTCACGCGGTAGAATTTCTGAATGGTGTACTGGACAGAGCCCAGGGCAGGCCATTCCGGACGCAGCATCTGGTCGTAGATTCGGTTCAGAGAACGGTACTGCTGGACGGTCCCTTTACCGAACGTCGGTTCACCGACGATCAGCGCGCGGCCATAGTCCTGCATTGCTGCGGCAAAGATTTCAGACGCAGACGCACTGAAACGATCGACTAAGACTACCAGCGGGCCTTTGTAATAGACCACGCCGTCAGTATCGGCATCTTCGCGCACTTTGCCGTTGTTATCGCGCACCTGAACCACCGGGCCAGACGGGATAAACAGGCCAGACAGGGAAACCGCTTCGGTCAACGCCCCGCCGCCGTTGCTGCGCAGATCGATAATTACGCTGCTGACGTTCTGCTTCTCAAGCTTTTGAAGCTGCACTTTAACATCGTCAGTCAAACCAACGTAGAAGCCAGGAATATCAAGCACACCGACCTTCTCTTTACCCACGGTTTTCACTGACATTTTCACCGCGCGGTCTTCCAGGCGGATACGCTCACGCGTCAGGGTAACAATACGGGTTTTGGTGCCTTTGCCTGCGGGCAGGATCTCCAGGCGAACCTTGCTGCCTTTCGGGCCTTTAATCAGCGCAACCACATCGTCCAGACGCCAGCCGATCACATCGACCATGCTCTGTCCGGTTTGACCTACGCCCACAATGCGGTCGCCGACGCTGATGGCCTTGCTTTTCGACGCCGGGCCACCTGCAACCATCGAGTTGATGATCGTGTAGTCATCGTCCATCTGCAGCACCGCGCCGATACCTTCAAGAGACAGGCTCATCTCAGTATTGAACTGTTCGGTGTTACGCGGGGAGAGATAGTTGGTGTGTGGGTCGATTTCGTGAGCAAACGCAGTCATTGCGAGTGAGAAGACATCTTCACTGTTTGTCTGCGCCAGACGACGAATAGCAAATTTGTAACGACGGGTGAGCGTGTCACGGATCTCTTTTTCGTCTTTGCCCGTTAGCTTAAGGCTCAGTTCGTCATACTTAACTTTTCCGTCCCACAGCGCATTCAGCTCGGCTTCATCTTTCGGCCAGGGCGCTTTACTGCGGTCCAGATTAAAGGTGTCGTTGCCGGTAAAGTCCATCGGACGTTCCAGGACCTTCAGCGCATACTGGTAACGTTCAAAACGGCGTTTTTGCGACAGGTTATACAGGTCGTAGAACAGGTCCAGCTTGCCGGATCGTAGCTCATCACCCACATCGGATTTGCGTTTTGCGAACTGCTCGACATCGCTGGCGAGCAGTACGTTATGGCTGTAATCCAGCAAGTTCAGATAGCGGTCAAAGATTTTGGCCGAGAAGGCCTGATCGAGATCGAACTGACGATAGTGCGAACGAGTGAAGCGCGACGTCACGCGCTCACTCACCGTCGCGTGCTGTGTCTCTTCCTTGAGTACCGGAATTTGATCCACACGCGTGATATCGTCCACTGCGAAAGCGTGGCCTGTTATAGCAAACAGACCCGCCAGCGCGGTGAGCTTAAAAAAAGTGTTCATGCCAGGCTTGGCCTCCGTTTCAGAACAACAAGTGTTCTGCGCGTACAATCATTGACATACCAGAAGTCAGCTGTACACGAACGCCATCTTTGGTGATTTCCATTACGGTGGCATCCATTGCGTTGTTACCCGCTTTGACCTTCAGGGCCTGACCAACGCTCAGCGCATTGATGTCGGACACTGGGGTGTGGCGCGGCTCTTCACGAGGTGCGCGAGGGGCTTTAGCTGCTGCTGGTTTGTCAGCACGCGGTTTACGATCGTTATTCTCGTTACGGCGCGGTGCAGGACGTGGCTTGCGCTCGCGACGAGGCGCGTCTTCCTGGCCGTTTGCCGCAGCGGCTTCACGTTTTTTCGCTTGCTGTTCGGCACGCTGTGCCTGAACGCGTGCTTTGGCTTCTTCAAGCTGTTTGCGCGCGTGCTCAACGTGCTGCTCGTCGAGTTCACCACAAGGGTTACCGTCGAGATCGACACGGGTTGCACCGGCTTTAATACCGTACAGGTAGCGCCAGCTTGAAGTATAAAGACGTAAGGCGGAGCGAAGCTGAGTTTTGCTGAGGTTCATTTCCCCCTCAACGCGCGCCACCAAATCCTGAAAAATACCGACTTTCAGGGGACGAGCTTCGCCTTCAGCGCTAAAGCACTGCGGGAAACGCTCGGCCAGAAATGCGATAACTTCTTTACTGCTATTCAACTTAGGTTGATTTTCCATGAAATTTCCTGATTACAACGGACGTTGCCAACAAGCGCAGGCATGAACAGGCGACATTATAATGACGCTATCAGTAAATGCTACGTTATCCGTTGATTATCCTGCGACGCTCGCAAAGAATTTGTGATAATCGGTTACTGTCAGCACGCTTTCAAGGTTAGACACCAGCTCGCGCAACCCGTGTTCGTCCTCTGCCGTAAAGCGGCTGAAGACCGTACTGTCGATATCCAGAACGCCAATAATCTGATTTTTCACCACCAGCGGAAGAACGATCTCAGAATTACTGGCCGCATCGCAGGCAATGTGCCCGTCGAATGCGTGCACGTCTTCCACGCGCTGGACTTCATTGGTTGCAACGGCAGTACCGCACACGCCGCGCCCAACGGGGATACGCACGCAGGCGAGTTTGCCCTGGAAGGGCCCCAACACCAGCGTTTCGCCTTCAAGAAGATAAAAACCGGCCCAGTTCACGTCGGACAGACGCTCAAACAGTAATGCGCTAGTATTTGCCAGAGTGGCTAAGAAGCTGGTTTCACCCGCCATCAATGCCTTAAAATCGCGGTTGAGATCCGCGTAGAATTCTGTTTTGTTCATTCTTCAATCACTTAGTTGTCTTACAAAATTACCGCATAGCCTATTAAAATAAGCATTAAATGCGCTCATGCTCAAGATGAATCAGATCATGAGTTATTATAACTTCTAACAATACTTATCTATGCGCAGCTGATGGCCTTAAAAACAAACCACATTACGCCGACCAAAAAAATCACCATCCATACGGTAAGTGAAGCCCTGCCGCGTGCACATTATCAGCGTTGCCCTCAGTGCGATACGCTTTTTATGTTGCCGAAGATGAAATCGCATCAAAGTGCCTTTTGTCCCTGCTGCGATGCAAAAATCCGCGACGGGCGCGATTGGTCATTAACCCGGCTCGCCGCTATGGCGGTCACCATGCTTCTGCTTATGCCGTTTGCGTGGAGCGAGCCGTTGCTAAAGCTCTACCTGCTGGGGGTACGTATTGATGCCAACGTTTTGCAGGGCATCTGGCAAATGACGCGTCAGGGCGATCCCCTAACGGCCGCAATGGTGCTGTTCTGCACCGTCGGCGCGCCGCTGGTGCTGGTCGCCGCGATAGCCTATCTGTGGTTTGGCAACATTCTCGGAATGAACCTGCGCCCCGTCCTGCTGATGCTGGACAAGCTGAAAGAGTGGGTCATGCTGGACATCTATCTGGTAGGCGTAGGCGTCGCGTCAATCAAGGTGCAGGACTACGCGTTTTTACAGCCCGGCATTGGCCTTTTCGCCTTTATATCGTTGGTATTATTAAGCATTCTCACCCTGATCCATCTCAATGTGGAACAGCTATGGGAACGATTTTACCCGCAGCGCCCTGCCACGCGTCCGAATGAAAACCTGCGGGTTTGTCTGGGATGTCATTACACCGGGCTGCCGGATGCCCGCGGCCGCTGCCCGCGCTGCCATATCCCACTAAGGCACCGACGCAATAACAGCCTGCAAAAGTGCTGGGCGGCGCTGATTGCTTCGCTGGTGTTCCTGATCCCTGCCAACGTACTGCCGATTTCCATAATTTACGTGAATGGTGCGCGTCAGGAAGATACTATCCTTTCCGGGATCATCTCCCTCGGACACAGTAACATCGGGGTAGCCGCAATTGTCTTTATCGCCAGTATCCTGGTGCCGTTTACGAAAGTGGTGGTGATGTTTACCCTGCTTATCAGCATTCACTTTAAATGCGAGCAGGGCTTACGCACCCGCATTCTGCTCTTGAGATTCGTTACCTGGATTGGCCGCTGGTCGATGTTGGATCTGTTCGTCATTTCATTGATGATGTCGCTGATTAACCGCGACCAGTTACTTGCTTTTACAATGGGACCCGCGGCTTTTTATTTCGGCTCTGCGGTGATATTGACTATTCTTGCTGTGGAATGGCTGGATAGCCGCTTACTTTGGGATGCACATGAGTCAGGAAACGCCCGCTTCGCCGACTGAAGCGAGAATTAAAACAAAACGCCGCATTTCGCCATTCTGGTTGCTGCCTGTCATCGCGCTGATGATTGCAGGCTGGCTTATCTGGACGAGCTATGAAGATCGCGGAAGTACCGTCACCATTGATTTCCAGACCGCCGACGGCATCGTCGCCGGGCGAACCCCGGTTCGCTTCCAGGGGGTTGAAGTGGGTACGGTCCAGGACATCTCCCTTGGAAAAGGGCTTAACAAAATTCAGGTGCGCGTCAGCATTAAATCTGACATGCAGGATGCCCTGCGCAGCGAAACGCAGTTCTGGCTGGTGACGCCTAAAGCCTCTCTGGCCGGTGTCTCCGGGCTTGATGCGCTCGTGGGCGGTAACTACATCGGCATGATGCCGGGCAAAGGCGAGCCGCAGGATCACTTTGTTGCCCTGGATACACAGCCCAAGTACCGCCTCAATAACGGCGATTTGATGATCCACCTGCAGGCGCCGGATCTCGGTTCTCTGAACAGCGGATCGCTGGTCTATTTCCGCAAGATCCCGGTTGGCCGCGTCTATGACTACGCCATTAACCCGAATAAACAGGGCGTCACCATCGACGTGCTGATCGAACGCCGCTTCACCAATCTTGTTAAGAAAGGCAGCCGCTTCTGGAACGTTTCAGGCGTAGATGCCGACCTGAGCCTGAGCGGTGCAAAAGTGAAGCTCGAAAGCCTGGCCGCGCTGGTCAACGGTGCGATCGCTTTCGATTCGCCTGAAGGTTCAAATCCAGCCACAGCCGATGACACCTTCGGGCTGTATGCGGATCTGGCCCACAGCCAGCGGGGCGTGATTGTGAAGCTCGCCCTGCCCAGCGCCAAGGGCTTGAAAGCGGGTTCAACCCCGTTGATGTACCAGGGATTAGAGGTCGGCCAGTTGACCAAAATGACGCTTAACCCCGGCGGATCTGTGACCGGTGAAATGACCGTCGATCCGAGCGTAGTGGATCTGCTTCGCGAGAAAACGCGCATTGAAATGCGCAGTCCAAAGCTCTCGCTTAGCGACGCCAGCATCAGCAGCCTGCTGACCGGCAGCACCTTTGAGCTTATTCCAGGCGAAGGTCCCCCGAGCAATAATTTCGTCATCGCCCCGGCGGATAAAGCACTTCTGCAAAAACCCGGCGTGCTGACGGTCACGCTGACCGCTCCGGAAAGTTACGGGATTGAGGCCGGGCAGCCGCTCATCCTGCACGGCGTGCAGGTTGGACAGGTGCTCGATCGCAAGCTGTCCGAGAAAGGCGTCTCCTTCTCTGCGGCCATCGATCCGCAGTACAGCGATTTGGTGCATGGCGACAGCAAGTTTGTCGTCAACAGCCGCGTCGACGTGAAGGTCGGTCTGGACGGCGTGGAGTTCCTCGGGGCCAGCGCCAGCGAATGGGTCAACGGCGGGATACGCATCCTGCCAGGCAACAAAGGCCCGCTGCGCGACACCTATCCGCTGTATGCCAATCTGGACAAGGCGATTGAAAACAGCCTGAGCGACCTGCCGACCACCACGCTGACGTTAAGTGCCGAAACGCTGCCGGACGTGCAGGCGGGCTCCGTCGTGCTCTACCGCAAGTTCGAGGTGGGCGAAGTGATCACCGTGCGTCCTCGCGCGGATGCGTTTGATATCGAACTGCACATCAAGCCGGAATATCGCAAGCTGCTTACTCCAAACAGCGTTTTCTGGGCGGAAGGCGGCGCGAAGGTCCAGCTGAACGGCAGCGGGCTAACCGTCCAGGCCTCCCCTCTCTCCCGTGCGCTGCGCGGCGCAATTAGCTTCGATAATCTGCCCGGCGCGGGCGGCAATATGCGCAAGGGCGACAAGCGAATCCTCTTCCCGTCAGAAACTGCGGCGCGCGCGGTGGGCGGACAGATTACCCTGCACGCTTTCGATGCAGGCAAGCTGGCCGAGGGAATGCCGATTCGCTATCTGGGCATTGATATCGGGCAGATCCAGAAGCTGACGCTGATCACGGCGCGCAACGAAGTGCAGGCCACGGCCGTGCTCTACCCTGAATACGTTCAGACCTTTGCCCGGTCGGGCTCACGTTTCTCGGTGGTGACGCCGCAGATTTCTGCCGCAGGCGTTGAGCATCTCGACACCATTTTGCAGCCGTACATTAACGTCGAGCCGGGACGCGGCAACGCACGCCGTGATTTCGAGCTGCAGGAGGCTACGATCACAGACTCACGCTATCTTGACGGCCTGAGCATCGTGGTGGAAGTACCGGAAGCGGGTGGCCTGGCCATCGGTACGCCGGTGCTGTTCCGCGGTATCGAAGTGGGGACGGTAACGGGCCTGAACCTGGGCACGCTGTCAGACCGAGTGATGGTGGCGCTGCGCATCAGCGAGCGCTACCAGCACCTGGTGAGAAACAACTCGGTGTTCTGGCTGGCATCCGGCTATTCGCTGGACTTCGGCCTGACCGGAGGGGTAGTGAAAACCGGGACCTTCAACCAGTTCATTCGCGGCGGCATCGCCTTTGCGACACCGCCGGGTACGCCGCTGGCGCCGAAGGCGCAGCCGGGTAAACACTTCCTGCTGCTCGAAAGCGAACCGAAAGAGTGGCGCGAGTGGGGAACCGCCCTGCCGCGTTAATCTGCAAGGCTCCGGTGTAAACGCGCCGGAGCCTTTATGCTACACTGCGCACCTGAAATTTTCCCTGTGGTGTGCCCGTGGCTCAAAACTCCGTATATCTTCCTGAACAATTCCTGGCGCAAATGCGCGAGGCGCTTCCTTCTCATCTCTCCTTCGACGATTTTATCGCCGCGTGTCAGCGGCCGTTGCGCCGCAGCATTCGCGTTAACACGCTTAAGATTAGCGTTGCCGATTTTCTGACGCTGGTATCGCCCTATCGCTGGCAGCTCACGCCGGTGCCCTGGTGTGAAGAGGGTTTCTGGATCGAGCGTGAAGACGACGACGCCCTGCCGCTGGGCAGCACCGCCGAACACCTGAGCGGACTGTTTTATATTCAGGAAGCCAGCTCAATGCTGCCGGTCGCCGCGCTGTTTGCGGATGATAACGCACCTGAGCGGGTGATGGACGTCGCCGCCGCGCCGGGGTCGAAAACCACGCAGATCGCCGCACGCATGGGCAACCGAGGCGCTATCCTCGCCAATGAGTTTTCCGCCAGCCGCGTCAAGGTGCTGCACGCCAACATCAGCCGCTGCGGGATACATAACGTTGCCCTGACCCACTTTGACGGCCGCGTCTTTGGCGCCGCCCTGCCGGAAGCCTTTGACGCAATCCTGCTGGATGCGCCGTGCTCGGGTGAAGGCGTGGTGCGTAAAGATCCTGATGCGTTAAAAAACTGGTCGACAGAAAGTAATCTGGACATCGCCGCCACCCAGCGCGAGCTGATCGACAGCGCGTTTCATGCGTTGAGGCCTGGCGGTACGCTGGTTTATTCAACCTGTACGCTAAACCGCGATGAAAACGAGGACGTCTGCCTGTGGCTGAAGGCGCAGTATCCGGATGCCGTCGAGATCCTGCCTCTGAACGATCTTTTCGACACGGCAAAAGAGGCCGTCACGCCGGAAGGATTCCTGCACGTTTTCCCGCAGATTTACGATTGCGAAGGATTCTTTGTGGCCCGCCTGCGCAAAACCCGCGCGATCGATCCGCTGCCCGCACCGACGTTCAGGGTGGGCAAGTTCCCGTTTACGCCGCTTAAGGGCCGCGAAGCCGCGCAGGCGGAAACCGCCGCCGGCAAGGTTGGCCTGAACTGGGACGACAGCCTGCGTCTCTGGACGCGTGACAAGGAGATCTGGCTTTTCCCGAGCCATATCGAACCGCTGATTGGCAAAGTGCGCTTTTCCCGTCTGGGTATTCGCCTGGCGGAGGTTCACAACAAAGGCTATCGCTGGCAGCACGAGGCCGTCATAGCCCTGGCCGGAAGCGAAAACACTTTTGCCCTGACGCATCAGGAAGCCGAGGAGTGGTATCGCGGGCGCGACGTATACCCTGAAAGCACGCCGCAGCAGGATGAAGCGATCGTGACGTATCAGGGATATCCGCTGGGGCTGGCGAAAAAGGTGGGGTCGCGGCTAAAAAACAGCTACCCGCGCGAGCTGGTCAGAGACGGGCGTCTGTTTACCGGTAACGATCGCACGGACTGAAAAAAGCGCACTTTTTTACTGGCGCTTTCGCGCTCCTTGTCTAGGATCAAAAATGGGTGGCCATACTGGTCATACCAGATTTTGACACCAAACCCGGAGAGCACTATGACGAAAACCAGCGTGCGTATTGGCGCTTTTGAAATCGACGACGCAGAACTGCGCGGCGAAGCACAGGGCGATCGAACGTTAAGTATTCCCTGCAAATCCGACCCGGATTTGTGCATGCAACTGGATGCCTGGGACGACGATACCAGCGTCCCGGCAATTCTTGATGGCGAACATTCCGTTCTATACCGTAAGCACTACGATAGCAGCACCGATGCCTGGGTCATGCGCCTTGCATGATCTAAAAAGAACCCGCCCGAAGGCGGGTTATTTATTATTGCAGCTGGGCAAGCGTAAAGTAACCGTCGAAGACAGCGCCGGTATCAATGTAGTGCAGATTGCCAAAATCATAACGCTTATCCACGGGCGTATGCCCAAACCAGAAATGGTCAGCTCCGCCAATCCCCTGCCCTTTACCCGCCATAAAGCCCGTTAACCGGTCTCTATCCCACAGTACGCGCCGTGCGCTCACGGGTTTGTTCCATTCATATTCAGCGGCAGGATAGTCAGCGTGCGCGATGACGTTCAGGCCGTTAGCGCAGGTTATTTCGATAATATGCGGTAAACCGCGGCAAGCCTCGAGTAAGGTCCGCGCCCGCTTCTGCTGTTCATGCTCAAGGCGTGCAAACCATATTCCGCCGTTCATCGTCCAGAGGGCAACGTCATTACCCTGCAGGCTGTCGAGCGCCATTTGCTCGTGATTTCCACGTACCGCACAAAACCACGCTTCATTCATTAGCTCAAGGCATTTAACGCTGTCCGGCCCGCGATCGATGAGATCCCCCACCGAGATAAGCAAATCCTCGTAAGGACTAAAATGCCGGCGCCTGAGTTCATCCATAAGCCACTGGAAGCAGCCGTGTATATCGCTCACAACCCAGACGTGACGCCACTTCCCGCCATCGATTCGCTGATACATAAAGCCTCCTCTCTGGAGTATAGCGGCTACAGAAAAAATTCTGCGTAGCGGTGCTATTTACAAAGTTAAACAAATAGTAAACTAGGGATAAATAAAGATTTCATATGTATTAATCCGCTCTTGCATGCCCCCTAAAATATGCATCGCATAAAATCTGAGGTTTTCACGTGTCCAATTCGCGCCTGCAAAACGATGTATCATCAGCGCATCGAACAACTATCATTTCCGATCTGGTGAAAGGGAAACGCGTTCCAGGCCCAATCTGGCAAAAACGCGAGTATCGACTGAAATTTTGGTTACGCTCGATGCTCTTCTGGTCCTCCACGCACCGTATGCTGGACGCCCTGTCCCGCCGCGACGATTTTGATCGGCTGCTGGCGTCGCAGATCACGCTCCCAAGCAAAACCCACCGCCAGTATTTGATGCGTGGCATGAACGCCAACGCGCGCGCAGACGCCATCATTCATCACTATCAGTGGATTGACTCTCTGAAGGACGCCGATCTGGTCAATGCGTTAACCGGCCCGACAGAGCGGTCTATCGTTGAGTTCCATGCCAAAGATGGCGTTACCTATAACGTCAACGCCATGAATGCCAGCAAAGCGGAGCGCGAGGGGGAATGCACGCTGTGGCTGCGCGACAACGAAAATACCCTGCTTGCCAGCCTGACCTTTTGCGTCGCGCGTGAAAACGGCCAGTCCGTTCTGATTATCGGTGGCCTGCAGGGCCCGCGCCGCAGCGTATCCCGCGATACGATCAAGCTGGCAACTCGCGCCTGCCACGGTCTGTTCCCCAAGCGCGTGCTGATGGAGATCCTGTTCCAGCTGGCGACGCTCTCCGGCATCAAGGCCATTTATGCCGTCAGCGATGAAGGACACATCTTCCGCGCGCTGCGCTATCGCCTGAGCAAAGGCCGCCACTTCCACGCCAGCTACGATGAATTTTGGGCTTCTATCGAAGGCAAAAAGCTCTCCGCCTTCCGCTGGCAGCTGCCGCTGCAGATGGAGCGCAAGTCGCTCGAAGAGATCGCCAGTAAAAAGCGCGCCGAATATCGCCGCCGCTTCGAACTGCTCGACGAAATAGAAGCGTCAATGAAATCTCGCTTTTAGCCCGGGCAGCGACTTTCGTTAGCTATACACAATTATTTAACAAAACAGGCAAAAAGGGCTGGACTTCCGCCCGCCGTGTTGTGTTATGTTTGATGGAGAGGCACAGGATGTGCTCCCTGTGAGAAAGTCTGCGAAGGGATTACTCGTTAGCTTTCATACAGATAAAAAGAGACCGAATACGATTCCTGTATTCGGTCCAGGGAAATGGCTCTTGGGAGAGAGCCGTGCGCTAAAAGTTGGCATTAATGCAGGCTAAATCGCCTTGCCTTTTAAGAATAGATGACGACGCCAGGTTTTCCAGTCCACAGCTAAAGCGGCCTGAAAAAAAGCGTCAGAGCATCATTAAAAGTAAAAAACCGCAGTGCTTTCGCCAGCATCTGCGGTTTTTTATTGGAAACCAGAACGCTAGCAGAGCTTATCTGCGCGCTCGATGAAGGGAGCCAGGCTCATCTTCTGTCCCGGATTTGCCGGGTCGTCAATCTGGATGACGCTTATCGGCTGCCCGCTGCTTTTACCGCTGGCCACCTGCTGCTCGGCGGTATCGTTTAACGGGTACTGCACCAGCGTGCTGGGGTTGATCGCATACAGCGCATGTCCCGGACGGCAGGTCAGCATCACCTCTTCACGATTGAACGCCCATTTATCCTTGCCAACTTCAAAACGGCTGACGGTTATCACCTGTGGCGCAGCGAATGCGCTGCCCGTGCAGGCCAGTAATAAGAGAGAAAGTACTGTCTTTTTCATATGATTTTAACCTTGTCAAAACGGTTCCCAGGTCGCGAACAGGCTGACCGTTGCCAGCACCAGCACGCCTAGCACCACTTCTGCCTGTGTCATTCTGATAAAAATCTGCTGTGCTCGCCCGGCTCCCGGACGAAACCGTGGCACCAGAAAATACCGATTCGCCAGCGCAATTACCACCATCAATGCCACCAGCGCACATTTGAACAACAAATACTGGACGTAGCCCGTCTGCCAGGGAACGTGAATCCCCAGGATAAAAAGCGCGTTGATAACGCCGGTCAGCACCACGCCCGCGACGGCGTAATGCCCCACGCGTGAAAAGCGCATCATGGTGTAGATGGCAGCCGTCTGCCAGCGCCCTTTCGCCAGGTGCATGCAGAACAGCAGCGGCAGCAGGCCCCCCAGCCAGGTCGCGGCGCACAGCAGGTGAACGGCATGGTTGAGGCGCTGAAGCGCGCCGGTGGCCCCTTCATTCATTGCGGCATGCCCTACCCCTGCGAGCAGCACGAGCTGCCCCATAGCGAGCAACAGCATGCGCGCCCCCTTTAGCGGGGCAAGCCATGCCGCCCCCACCGTGATGGCAGCCAGAACGATTTGCCATAGCCAGACGCCGCCGAACTGCGTCCCCAGCACGGCGCGCCAGATATCCGGGCTGAACACATCCGCCCAGCCGTTAGCCATCAGCCCGCCCTGAACCCCGAACATCAGGAGCGCAGAGGCCAGGCCGATCGCGGCGGCGATTTTCTGCTGGGTCTGAAACCGTCGCGACATCAGGCGATGCAGAGAGGAAGGCGCAAACCAGACGCTGTAGAGCGCATTGCCAAACATCAGCATCAGCGCGCCAAAGTGGATAAAGCGCAACGCCACATAAAGTAATGCCAGCATGTTATTTCACGCTAAAGCGATAGCTGCCTTTGGTTTTGTGGCCATCAACCGAAACCACGTGCCAGTCAACCTGATAAGTACCGGCTGAAAGCGTTTGATCCAGGGGGATAGTGAGCTGAGACGTATCGTGTTGATCCCGCGTCACGGCGCCCGTTTTAACCACCTGCTGCTTTTCATCCGTCACCACCACGCCGCTAAACGCGGGCTCGACGCCTTCAGAGAAATTCAGCGTCAGCGCCTGAGGTGCAGCCACGTGAGAATCCGCGGCCGGTGATTGCTGCTTAAGGTGGGCATGCGCCAGCGCGGCGGGCGTCATTGCCGATGAGAGAAGAAAAGCCAGCGCGCAAACCGCGCGGGACGAGGAGATACCCATCACAATCATTCCTTTTTGTTATGCCTGTATGGCAAAGAATAACTCTGTATAATAAGCGAGTCGAGGATCATCCTGCCTCCGCTTGTCATCGTCGTGCAATCGCGGTAACGTTGCCGCCGCATAAAAAGGAGAAGGTAATGAAGATCAATCTGGCCGCCCTTCCTCAGGACGAGATGGATAAAGTGAATGTCGATCTCGCTGCCGCTGGCGTTGCATTCAAAGAGCGTTACAACATGCCCATCGTGGCTGAAGTCGTCGAGCGTGAACAACCCGCGCACCTGCGCGACTGGTTCCGCGAACGGCTGATTGCGCACCGTCTCGCCTCGGTGAACCTCTCGCGGCTGCCTTACGAGCCGAAAGTTAAGTAAGCTTAACGACACGTTACATTTCCTTACACGGATTATGGCAGGATAAGAAAACCCTGATTAACTTAGGTGTATTCTTAAATCTCAGCGACTCAGTGTATAAGGAAGTCACGATGTCACGATGGAATATTGCCGCTGCCCAGTATGGCGGGCAGCACCTCAGCGTAGATGACCACGTAGCGCACCATCTCCGCTTCATTGACGAAGCGGCGCGACAGGCGTGCAATTTGCTGGTTTTTCCAGAACTCTCGTTAACAGGCCCCGGTGAAGCCGGTTTGCCCGCACCGCCAGACGATCTGCAGCTTGCCCCTCTGCTTCACGCTGCGCAATCGCGCAACATTACGGTGATTGCCGGCCTGACGCTCCTCCAGCAAGGCCAGCGTCATAAAGGACTCGCGCTCTTCACGCCGCATCTCGACACCATCCGCCGCTATCCTCAGGGCAGCGGTGCAAGCCTCATTCCCGGCGACAAACAGCTCACCATTATCGACCCGCATGCGGAATCGCCAAACATCGATCCGCAGGCCACCCTGTTCACCAGCTCTCAGGCGGTAGGAGAGAATCACCTGCGGCAGTCAATTGGCACCTTACAGCGGTTTGCCCACAAATACGCCATTGCGGTGTTAATGGCTAACGCCCGCAGCGGTAGCGCATTGTGGGATGAAAAGGGCCAGCTGATTGTCCGGGCGGATAAAGGCGAGCTGTTATTGACGGGTTCTCTCAGCAGACAGGGTTGGCAAGGCGATATCATTCCTTTAGGCTAAGCGTTTTATGGTCAGGAGCGATCAATGCTGCGCGTCATCGATACCGAAACTTGCGATCTCCAGGGCGGGATTGTGGAAGTGGCCTCCGTCGACGTTATTGACGGGAAGATAGTTAACCCAATGAGCCACCTGGTACGCCCCGACCGCCCGATTAGCCCGCAGGCAATGGCGATCCACCGCATTACGGAATCGATGGTGGCGGATAAGCCGTGGATTGAGGAGATCATCCCTCACTACTTCGGCAGCCCGTGGTATGTGGCGCACAACGCCAGCTTCGATCGACGGGTACTGCCGGAAATGCCCGGGGAATGGATCTGTACGATGAAGCTCGCGCGCCGCCTCTGGCCGGGGATTAAATACAGCAATATGGCGCTGTATAAATCCCGCAAGCTCAGCGTCCGGACGCCGGAGGGGCTGCATCATCACCGCGCGCTGTATGACTGCTACATCACCGCCGCCCTGCTGATTGACATCATGAACACGTCCGGCTGGACGCCAGACGATATGGCGACCATCACCGGACGCCCTGCGCTGCTGACCACCTTCACCTTCGGCAAATACCGCGGGAAGCCGGTGTCAGAGGTCGCGGATAAAGATCCGGGCTACCTGCGCTGGCTGTATAACAACCTCGACAGAATGAGCCCGGAGCTTCGCCTGACGCTGAGACACTACCTCGGCGAAGCCTGACCTTCCGCACGGCCTGGCAGCGTATCCTGCGCCAGGCCAATCAAAAAGGCATACTCCAGGGCGACGCCCTCATAGGATTTAAACCGCCCCGACTTCCCGCCGTGCCCCGAGTCCATATCGGTACAGAGAAGCAGCAGATTATCGTCGGTTTTCAGTTCTCTCAGTTTCGCCACCCATTTCGCCGGTTCCCAGTATTGCACCTGTGAATCATGCAGGCCGGTGGTTACCAGCATGTGCGGGTAGGCTTTAGCCTCAACGTTGTCGTACGGACTGTAGTCCTTCATGTAGCGATAGTAGGTTTCATCCTGAGGATTACCCCACTCCTCGAATTCACCGGTGGTCAGCGGAATAGATTCATCCAGCATGGTCGTTACCACATCCACGAACGGGACCTGAGCGACAATGCCCTTGAAGCGATCCGGGCGCTGATTGATGACGGTCCCCATCAGCATGCCGCCCGCGCTGCCGCCCATGCCGAAGCAGAGTGTCGGATCGCCATAGCCTTGCTCAATGAGCGCGTCGCAGACGTCGAGATAGTCGTTGAAGGTGTTTTTCTTTTTCAGGAATTTACCGTCCTCATACCACTGCTGCCCCAGCTCTCCGCCGCCGCGTATATGGGCAATAGCGAACACAAAGCCGCGATCGAGCAGGCTCAGTCTGCTCCCGCTGAAATCTGCATCCATGCTGGACCCATAGGAGCCGTAGCCATATACCAGAAGCGGGTTTTTACCTTTGGTGAAGTACGCTTTGTGGTAAACCAGCGACACGGGCACTTCCGTGCCGTCCCGGGCGATAACCCACAGGTGTTCGCTGCGGTAATTATCGGAATCGAATCCTTTTACCTCAGCCTGTTTAATCACCTGACGCTCGCCGGTGTCCATGTCCAGCTCAAACAGGGTATCCGGCGTGGTCATGGACGAATAGCCATAGCGCAGGCGCGACGATTCAGGTTCAGGATTAAACCCAATCCACGTGACGTAGGCCGGATCGTCGAAGGCAATCCCGACCACCTCTCGCGTTTTGCGGTTGATTTGCCGAATGCTGGTCAGCCCGCGCTGGCGCTCCTCCACCACCAGCCAGTCGGTAAAGAGGGTAAACCCTTCGAGCATGACCTGTTCCCGCGCGGGAATTAACACTTCCCATTTTCGCTCGTCGCGCACTTTGGTTTTGTACAGGCCAAAATTTTTACCTTCCCGGTTCGAGCGCAGGTAAAAGCTGTGCTGGAAGTGATCCAGACTGTACTCGTGATCTTTACGACGCGGCAGGAAGCACAGCGGCTGTGCATCCGGCAGTTCCGCGTCCAGCAGCAGGACCTCAGAGGTGGTGGCGCTGGCGAGGTGGATAATCACATAGTGGCGCGAAGAGGTTTTGTGCAGGCTGACATAAAACGTCTCATCCTTCTCCTCATAAACCAGTTCATCATCCGTAGAGGCCGTGCCCACGGTATGCCGCCATACCTGATACGGCAGCAGCGTTGAAGCGTGCTTTTTAACGTAGTAAACCGTTTCGGAATCATTTCCCCAGACGAAATCCGGTGAAACATTATCCAGCATTTCCGGATACCAGTTCCCTGTTTCAAGGTTGCGGAAACGCAGACCGTACTGGCGGCGCGAGAGGTAGTCTTCTGCCAGGGCCATGATGGCGTTGTCGGGAGAAACTGACATTCCACCCAGCGTATAAAACTCGCTGTGGGCGGCGCGCTGGTTGGCATCAAGCAGAATTTCCCACGCGTCCCATTCGGCACTCAGGACCGACTGACGCTGGTAGATGGGATATTCGTTGCCTGGCTCATAGATATGGCGGTAGCGGTAACCGTTTTTGGTCCAGGGCGCGGAGACATCGCGCTGGGGAACGCGCTCTACCATCTCCTTCAGCAACCTATCCTGCAGCGCCTGCTGGCTGGCCATGACCCTGCGGCCATAGTCATTTTCCTCGTGCAGATAGTCGAGGACGGCTGGCTCGGAACGCGAATCGTCCCGTAGCCAGTAATAGTTGTCTATACGCGTATCGCCATGCGTAACGATCGCATATGGAGTACGTCGGGCTTTCGGTGGCATGTCATCTTACTTATGAGTTTTACACCCTATAAGGGTGGCAAAACCCACGCATGATGCAAGCGAAACGTGGCCTCATGGGTTAATTACACGCCCTGCAACGTCTGTTTTTGCTGCTGAATATCCTTTTCGATGCCCTCCCGAACCTCCTGAGGGATTTTCAGCGCATCGCCCAGCGCGTTTAGGTAGCTACGCTCCATAAAGTGGTCGATATCGATGGCTGCGCAGCTCAGGAAGTAAAGCTCAAGCGCCTCCTCCTCGTTTTTGACGCTTTGCGCCAGACGCTGAGGGTCAAGGGGTTGTTCAATGGCCTGCGCGACCAGCGTTCTGCCCTGCTCTTCAACACCGGCTTCACGCAGCTGTTCCTCTATTGCAGAGCGTTCTCTGTCGTCGATATGCCCGTCGCTTTTCGCGGCAAACACCAGCGCCAGAATGAGCCTTTCGGTACGGATATCCAACGGCGAGACGTGCTGCCCGTACTGCGGTTCGTCCTGATGCGCGGTACGTACCTTATCCTTGTATTTATTCCACAGCACGGTCCCGGCAATGGCCCCTCCGCCCGCTAGCAGCGCGCCGGTGCCGTATTTTGCCAGCAGCTTGCGCGATGACTTGTTGGCGACCAGCAGGCCCGCCAGCCCGCCGAGTGCGCCCGGCACCAGCAGCTTGCTCAGCCCCTGCTCGCCAGACGCCCCGGCTTTCTGACCCAGCATGGATTGCAATTGATTTAACCAGCCTGACATGATTTCCCTCACTTAGCAGTGCATATGCTTCACAGACTAAGCGAGCAGACGTCAGGAAATGTCTGTTGGCGCTAAAGAAGCGCAAATTTCCTCACGCCGCTGATGTCCCTGACAAGACACGCGCAAACGTTTTCGTTTATACTCCCCGCAACTTTTTCAGGGGGATTATGATGACTCTTTTAGGAACTGCGCTGCGTCCTGCCGCGACGCGCGTTATGCTGTTGGGATCGGGTGAACTGGGTAAAGAAGTGGCCATCGAGTGCCAGCGCTTGGGTGTTGAAGTGATTGCCGTGGATCGTTACCCCGACGCCCCTGCGATGCACGTTGCCCATCGCGCCTGCGTGATTAACATGCTTGACGGTGAGGCGCTGCGCGCGCTTATTGCGAAAGAGCAGCCTCATTTCGTGGTGCCTGAAATCGAAGCCATCGCTACAGATACGCTGATCGCTCTAGAGCAGGAAGGCCAGCGCGTTGTGCCGTGCGCGAAAGCCGCAAAGCTGACCATGAACCGGGAGGGCATTCGTCGCCTGGCGGCGGAAGATCTCCAGCTCCCCACCTCCAGCTACCGTTTTGCCGGTGACAAAACCGAGTTTCTTCACGCCGTGGAGGAAATTGGCTACCCGTGCATCATAAAGCCGGTGATGAGTTCGTCCGGTAAAGGGCAAAGCTTTATCCGCGACAGCAGCGCGCTGGACCGCGCCTGGGACTACGCGCAGCAGGGCGGTCGCGCCGGGGCCGGACGGGTTATCGTTGAAGGCGTGGTGAAGTTTGATTTTGAAATTACCCTCCTGACCGTCAGCGCCGTGGACGGCGTCCACTTTTGCGATCCGATTGGTCACCGTCAGGAAGACGGCGACTATCGTGAATCCTGGCAGCCGCAGCAGATGAGCGCCCTGGCGCTGTCGCGCGCGCAGGAGATCGCCCGCAAGACGGTGCTGGCGCTGGGCGGCTACGGCCTGTTCGGCGTGGAACTGTTCGTTTGCGGCGACGAGGTGATTTTCAGCGAAGTCTCCCCTCGCCCGCACGACACCGGCATGGTGACGCTCATTTCGCAGGATCTCTCCGAGTTCGCACTGCACGTGCGCGCTTTCCTCGGCCTGCCCGTTGGCGGCATTCGACAGTACGGCCCGTCGGCATCGGCAGCGATCCTGCCTCAGCTCACCAGCCAGAACGTGACGTTTGATAACGTAGAAGGTGCCGTGGGCGCAGGCCTGCAGGTCCGCTTGTTCGGCAAGCCGGAGATCGCGGGGACCCGTCGTCTGGGCGTGGTATTAGCCACCGGGGATAATGTTGACGACGCCGTGGCGAGAGCGAAAGAAGCCGCTGCGAGCGTTAAGATAGCAGGATAAAAAAAACGGGCCAAAAGGCCCGTTTTTCATGCTGCGAAGAGCTTATTGCTTCGCACCTTCAACCGCTTCGCGAGCCAGCTTGGTGATGCGATCCCAGTCGCCCGCTTCCAGCGCGTCCGCCGGCACCAGCCAGGAACCGCCGATGCACAGCACGCTTTTCAGCGCCAGGTAGTCGCGGTAGTTGGCAGGAGAGATACCGCCGGTTGGGCAGAAACGAACCTGAGAGAAAGGACCTGCAATCGCCTGCAGCGCCTTGGTGCCGCCGTTGGCTTCCGCCGGGAAGAATTTAAACTCTTTCAGGCCGTAGTCCATGCCCAGCATCAGTTCAGACACGGTGCTGATACCTGGGATCAGAGGAATAGAACCTTCGGTTGCCGCTTTCAGCAGCGGCTCGGTCAGGCCAGGGCTGATAGCGAACTGGGCGCCCGCTTCGGTTACGTCAGCCAGCTGCTGTGCATTCAGAACGGTACCCGCACCGATAATCGCGTCCGGCACCTCTTTTGCGATAGCGCGGATCGCGTCCATCGCGCATGCGGTACGCAGGGTCACTTCCAGAACGCGTACGCCGCCCGCAACCAGCGCTTTCGCCATCGGGACAGCGTGCTCCAGTTTATTGACCACGATAACCGGCACGACAGGGCCAGTGGTCAGGATTGCTTCTGCACTTGTTTTCCAGTTTTTCATCAGAGTTTTCTCTCGCCAGATCGTTAAAATCAAGTCGTCTTAAAACGTAATACAGGTTGCGCCCTGCTCCGCGCCGGACAGTTTCTCACGCAGCGCACCAAACATTTCGCGTCCGGTACCCACGCGCGACGCGCTCAGGTCAGGAATATGGGGCTTACGTGCCGCCAGCTCTGCTTCATCGACCAGCAGGCTTAACTCACCCGTCTGGCCATTAACGCGGACAATATCGCCATCGCGCACTTTCGCCAGCAAACCGCCGTCGTAGGCTTCCGGGGTCACGTGAATAGCAGAAGGCACTTTACCTGATGCGCCTGACAGGCGTCCATCGGTCACCAGCGCAATTTTGAAACGGCGGTCCAATAATACACCAAGTGGCGGCATAAGTTTATGTAATTCTGGCATCCCGTTGGCTTTTGGCCCCTGATGGCGCACGACGACCACGCAATCTTTGTCGAGCAGGCCCGCGTCAAATGCCGGCAATACGTCATGCTGGCTTTCAAATACGACCGCAGGCGCTTCAATGATCTGGTTCTCTTCCGGCACGGCAGAGGTTTTCATGACCGCACGTCCGAGGTTGCCGCTCAGCACCTTCGTGCCGCCGTGGTGAGAGAACGGTTTATCGATGGTGGCAATGACCTGCGCATCGAGCGATGCGTTCGCGCCATCGCGCCAGTCCAGCTCGCCGTTGTTCAGCCACGGTTCGAGGGTATAGCGCTGCAGGCCAAAGCCCGCCACCGTGTTGACATCTTCATGCAGCAGGCCGCCTTTCAGCAGTTCACGCATCAATACCGGTACGCCGCCGGCCGCCTGGAAGTGGTTGATATCCGCCGGACCGTTCGGGTACAGGCGTGCCATCAGGGGCACTACGGCAGAGATATCAGAGAAATCATCCCAGTTGATCAGGATGCCCGCCGCACGCGCCATCGCCACGAGGTGCATGGTGTGGTTAGTTGAGCCCCCGGTTGCCAGCAGGGCGACAATGCCGTTGACGACGACTTTTTCGTCAACCATTCTGCCCATTGGCATCCACTCGTTGCCGTTCCCGGTCAGACGCGTCACCTGACGAGCCGCGGCTTCAGTCAGCGCCTGGCGCAGCGGCGCATCCGGCTGGATGAAGGACGAGCCAGGAAGCTGCATCCCCATAAACTCCACCACCATCTGGTTGGTGTTGGCGGTGCCGTAGAAGGTGCAGGTGCCCGGCGCATGGTAGGAGGCCGCTTCCGCTTCCAGCAGCGCCTGACGATCGGCCTTGCCTTCGGCATACAGCTGGCGGATACGCACTTTTTCTTTATTTGGCAGGCCGCTCGCCATCGGGCCGGAAGGGACAAATATCGCCGGCAGATGACCGAATGACAGCGCCGCCATCACCAGGCCCGGGACGATCTTGTCGCACACGCCCAGATAGAGCGCGCCATCAAACATATTGTGAGACAGGCCCACCGCCGCGGACATCGCGATCACTTCGCGACTCAGGAGCGACAGCTCCATCCCGTCCTGCCCCTGGGTCACGCCGTCGCACATGGCCGGTACGCCGCCCGCCACCTGCCCCACCGCGTTCACGCTGTGCAGTGCTTTACGGATGATGTTCGGGTAGACCTCGTAAGGCTGGTGCGCGGAGAGCATGTCGTTATAGGAGGTAATGATGGCGATATTGTTACGCAGCATGCTCTTAAGCGCGTCTTTATCACCGGGCTGACAGGCGGCGAAGCCGTGGGCCAGGTTACCGCAGGCCAGCTGCGACCGGTGTACGGTTTCGCTCTTTGCCTGCTCAATGCGGGCGAGGTAGGCAGAACGCGTCTCTTTTGAACGTTCGATAATGCGTTGTGTTACGCGTAACAATGTCGGATTCATAAAGGCTCCTCAAATTTATCTGTCCGGGCTCGGGAGTTTACAAAGTCGCAGGCGGTTGTTAACAACGCTGAAACGCTTGCTGTCCGGAGCTCAGGGGCAAAATCGCTTCCGGCAGTGTAATAAAAAAAGCTCCGCGGGTGAATCCACGCGGAGCTTAAAAGATTAAAAATTGTGCCACTAGCTGTGTTAGATCATGTTACCGGTAAAATAACACCTTCGGGCTAGAGGGTTACGTTACTCGAACTCGTTCCAGGAGCGGCCATCGCGGGTAATCATCGCCACGGAGGCAACAGGACCCCAGGTCCCCGCCTGATACGGTTTAGGCGCGTCCTGATCGGCAGCCCAGGCTTCGGTAATGGAGTCGACCCACTTCCACGCCTCTTCCACCTCATCGCGACGCACGAACAGCGCCTGAATACCGCGCATGGTTTCCAGCAGCAGACGCTCGTAAGCATCGGCCAGGTGCGTCTGGTTAAAGGTTTCGGAGTAGCTCAGGTCCAGCTTGGTGGTCTGCAGGTTGTGCTTGTGGTCCAGGCCCGGCACTTTGTTGAGGATCTGGATATCCACGCCTTCGTCCGGCTGCAGACGGATGGTCAGCTTGTTCTGCGGCAGCTCCTGCCAGGACTCTTTGAACAGGTTCAGCTCAGGATTTTTGAAGTAGACAACCACTTCTGAGCATTTGGCCGGCAGACGTTTGCCGGTGCGCAGGTAGAACGGCACGCCCGCCCAGCGCCAGTCGTCGATATCCACGCGGATCGCCACGAACGTTTCGGTGTTGCTGGCCTTGTTCGCGCCCTCTTCTTCCAGATAGCCAGGCACTTTTTTACCCTGCGCAAACCCGGCGGTATACTGGCCGCGAACGGTCTTCTCACGCACGTTGGAGCGGTCGATGCGGCGCAGGGACTTCAGCACCTTCACTTTCGCGTCGCGGATGCTGTCCGCGGTGAGATCGGACGGCGGAGACATAGCGATCATGCACAGAATTTGCAGCAGGTGGTTCTGGATCATGTCGCGCATCTGGCCGGCCTGATCAAAGTAACCCCAGCGACCTTCGATACCGACCTCTTCGGCCACGGTGATTTCCACGTGATCGATGGTGCGATTATCCCAGTTGTTGACAAACAGGGAGTTAGCAAAGCGCAGCGCCAGCAGGTTCAGCACCGTTTCTTTACCGAGATAGTGGTCGATACGGTAAACCTGGCACTCTTCGAAGTATTCGCCAACCTGGTCATTAATCTCGCGGGAGGTGGCCAGCGAGGTGCCCAGCGGCTTTTCCATGACGACGCGAGCAGGCTTGGCGTTCAGTTTTGCTTCGCCCAAACCTTTGCAGATGGCACCGAAGGTGCTTGGCGGCATGGCGAAATAGTTAATGGTGACGCGGTTTTTCTGATCGAGCATGTCGCCCAGGCGGGTAAACGCACTGACGTCGTTCACGTCCAGGTTGCAGAAATCGAGGCGCCCGCTCAGCGTATCCCACAGGCTTTCATCAATTTTCTCTTTCATGAAAGTTTCGAGCGCTTCACGCACGACTTTGGTATAAGCGTCCTTGTCCCAGTCGGCGCGCCCTACGCCCAGGATACGCGTATCCGGATGAATCTGGCCCGCTTTCTCCAGTTGATACAGGGAAGGCAGCAATTTTCGGCGTGCAAGGTCGCCTTTCGCGCCGAAAATGACCAGGTCACATGCCTGGGCTGTTTGCGTTACCGCCATGTCATTCTCCTCAGTTGGATCACCTGGTGCTTCTGCCAGGTATCGTTGTAATTTTATTACAATGCACTGTACTGCTTTTACGTCATTCCCGAAACCATTAGCGCTTAACCTCGCGTGCGATACCGCGATTTTTCGCCTGTAAGCCCCATACGGCGCAGCAATAACGCGAAAAGCGTTGATTCTTTGAACTAAAAGGGCATAACAAAACCCGACATCGATCAAGTAATGAAAAAAAACAACAACATTTCTTGCCGACTGTTACCCTTTAGGAAAACACAGGGGTAATATCGGCTAAATCGACTTAGGATTTCATCTATACATGAAATCGTTTCCATCCCCACGAGCGCCTTGTTAACAATGAACATGCTGGAAAAAATCCAGTTTCAACTGGAACACCTTAGCAAATCCGAGCGAAAAGTGGCCGAGGTTATTCTCGCCTCTCCCGCTCAGGCGATTCATTCAAGCATCGCCGCTCTGGCGCAGGAATCAGGCGTCAGCGAACCGACGGTCAATCGATTCTGCCGCAGCCTGGAAACGCGCGGCTTCCCTGATTTTAAACTGCATCTGGCACAAAGTCTGGCAAACGGCACGCCCTATGTTAATCGCAATGTGGATGAAGACGACAGCGTAGATGCATACACGGCGAAAATATTTGAGTCGGCCATGGCGACCCTCGACCACGTACGCCAGTCCCTGGACATGAGTTCGGTTAACCGCGCGGTTGATTTGCTGACGCAGGCCAAACGCATCGCGTTCTTCGGTCTTGGATCATCGGCTGCCGTGGCGCACGATGCGATGAATAAATTTTTCCGCTTCAACGTGCCGGTTATTTATTCTGACGACATCGTCCTGCAACGCATGAGCTGTATGAACTGTAGCGAAGACGATGTGGTGGTTCTGATCTCCCACACGGGCCGAACCAAGAGCCAGGTTGAGCTGGCGCAGCTGGCGCGTGAAAACGATGCCATGGTCATTGCCCTGACGACGGCGGGCACGCCGCTGGCGCGCGAAGCGACGCTCGCCATCACCCTGGACGTGCCGGAAGATACCGATATGTACATGCCGATGGTGTCTCGCCTGGCGCAGCTTACGGTCATTGACGTGCTGGCGACCGGTTTTACCTTACGCCGGGGCGCAAAATTCAGAGATAACTTGAAGCGAGTCAAGGAAGCGCTCAAGGAATCGCGTTTTGATAAAGAATTGCTTATAAAGAGCGATGTTCCCTAATAACTAAGATGTAACGATTTACGGCATTCGGCCCGCTCCCCGTCGCCTTGCGGCAGATGAAGGCCGATTCTATGTTCACGCAACACCAAAGTTGTTTCAGTCAACGGAGTATTACATGTCCAGAAGGCTTCGCAGAACCAAGATCGTAACCACCTTAGGCCCAGCTACCGATCGCGATAATAATCTCGAAAAGATTATCGCCGCAGGTGCCAACGTGGTGCGTATGAACTTCTCTCACGGTACGCCAGAAGACCATAAGTTACGTGCAGACAAAGTGCGTGAGATCGCGGCTAAACTCGGCCGCCACGTTGCAATCCTCGGTGACCTTCAGGGTCCAAAAATTCGCGTTTCAACCTTCAAAGAAGGTAAAGTTTTCCTCAATATCGGCGACAAGTTCCTGCTTGATGCCAACCTGAGCAAAGGCGAAGGCGATAAAGAAAAGGTCGGTATCGACTATAAGGGCTTGCCTGCTGACGTGGTGCCGGGCGACATTCTGCTGCTCGACGACGGTCGTGTGCAGCTCAAGGTGCTGGAAGTTCAGGGGATGAAGGTATTCACTGAAGTCACCGTCGGCGGCCCTCTCTCTAACAACAAGGGCATCAACAAGCTCGGCGGCGGCCTCTCTGCCGAAGCGCTGACCGAGAAAGACAAAGCGGACATCGTCACCGCCGCGCAGATTGGCGTGGATTACCTTGCCGTCTCCTTCCCGCGCTGCGGCGAAGACCTGAACTACGCCCGTCGTCTGGCGCGCGATGCGGGCTGCGATGCAAAAATCGTAGCCAAGGTTGAACGTGCTGAAGCGGTGTGCGATCAGGACGCCATGGACGACGTGATTCTGGCGTCTGACGTGGTCATGGTTGCCCGTGGTGATTTGGGCGTTGAAATTGGCGACCCTGAGCTGGTCGGCATTCAGAAAGCGCTGATCCGTCGCGCACGCCAGCTCAACCGCGCGGTGATCACCGCGACCCAGATGATGGAGTCGATGATTACCAACCCGATGCCAACCCGTGCGGAAGTCATGGACGTGGCAAACGCCGTTCTGGACGGTACCGATGCGGTGATGCTGTCGGCTGAAACGGCCGCAGGCCAGTATCCGGCTGAAACCGTCGCGGCAATGGCGCGCGTGTGTCTGGGTGCGGAAAAAATCCCAAGCATCAACGTCTCTAAGCACCGCCTGGACATTCAGTTCGACAACGTGGAAGAAGCGATTGCGATGTCCGCCATGTACGCGGCGAACCACCTGAAAGGCGTTACCGCGATCATCACCATGACCGAATCCGGCCGTACCGCGCTGATGACCTCACGCATCAGCTCCGGCCTGCCAATCTTCGCGATGTCCCGCCATGAGCGCACGCTGAACCTGACGGCGCTGTACCGCGGCGTGACGCCGGTTCACTTCGACAGCACCAGCGACGGCGTTGCCGCCGCGCACGATGCGGTAAATCTGCTGCGCGACAAAGGCTACCTGGTGTCCGGTGATATCGTGATTGTGACGCAGGGTGACGTGATGAGCACTATCGGCTCCACCAATACCACCCGCGTATTGACCGTAGAGTAAGACATGACGCCCTCTCCCCTGCGGGGAGAGGGCGTGTTTTTCATTTCTTCGGGAAAAGCTCTTTGCGCTTGTACGGCTCTTTTTCACCCGGCTTGCGCGTTTTGAGCAGCTTAAGTATCCACGTGTACTGTTCGGTATGCGGCCCCACCAGCAGTTCAACCTCTTCGTTCATGCGGCGCGCGATGGTGTAATCATCGGCAGTGAGCAAGTCGTCCATAGGCGGACGCACTTCGATGCTGAGACGATGCGTTTTACCGTCGTAGACCGGGAACAGAGGGATAACGCGGGCGCGACAGACCTTCATCAGGCGACCGATCGCGGGGAGCGTGGCTTTGTAGGTAGCAAAGAAATCGACGAACTCGCTGTGCTCGGGACCGTGATCCTGATCCGGGAGATAGTAGCCCCAGTATCCCTGACGCACGGACTGAATAAACGGCTTGATCCCATCGTTACGCGCGTGCAGGCGACCGCCAAAGCGGCGACGCACGGTGTTCCAGACGTAATCAAAGATTTTATTCCCCTGATTATGGAACATGGCCGCCATTTTCTGCCCCTGCGACGCCATCAGCATCGCCGGAATATCCACGCCCCAGCCGTGAGGCACGAGGAAAATCACTTTTTCATCGTTTTGGCGCATCTCTTCAATGATGTCCAGCCCTTTCCAGTCAACGCGGCTTAGGATCTTCTCAGGCCCTTTCAGCGCCAGCTCCGCCATCATCGCCATTGCCTGCGGCGCGGTGGTGTACATGGCGTCAATAATCGCTTCACGCTCGGCGTCGCTTTTTTCAGGGAAACAGTAATAGAGGTTAATCTGCGCCCGGCGGCGAGCGCTTTTGCCCATCCGTCCGGCAAGACGACCTACCGTCCCCAGAATCGGGTCGCGAACGGATGCCGGAAGCATAGCAATACCGGCAAACGCGTACACGCCAAGCCAGGCTCCCCAGCTGCGCGGATGACGGAACGACGGCTCAAACTCAGGAATGTACTCAATGTTATTTTTTTTTGTTTCCATGCTGATTCCAGGGAAGAGAAAGCGAAAAAAGGAATAATGCGGATAGTGTAGCGAGGCAGGCGCTCAGGCACAAAAGAAAAAGCCGGCGCTCGCGGGCACCGGCTTTCGATTCGACAGATGAGTGGCTTAGTCGAAGCGCAGCTGAGGCATCACCTCTTTGACCTGCGCCAGGTAATCAGTACGATCTTTACCCGTCAGCCCTTCGGTACGCGGCAGCTTCGCCGTCAGCGGGTTTACCGCCTGCTGGTTGATCCACACTTCATAGTGCAGGTGCGGGCCGGTAGAACGTCCGGTATTACCGGAAAGCGCAATGCGGTCACCGCGCTTCACTTTCTGACCCGGCTTAACCAGCAGCTTACGCAGGTGCATGTAACGGGTGGTATACGTACGACCGTGACGAATGGCCACATAGTATCCCGCCGCCCCGCTGCGTTTTGCCATTACCACTTCGCCATCGCCAACGGAGAGCACGGGCGTACCCTGCGGCATCGCGAAGTCAACGCCACGGTGCGGCGCAACGCGGCCGGTGACCGGGTTCAGTCGACGCGGGTTAAAGTTGGACGAGACGCGGAACTGTTTTGCCGTCGGGAAGCGCAGGAAGCCCTTCGCAAGCCCCGTACCGCTGCGGTCGTAGAATTTGCCGTCCTCCGCGCGAATGGCGTAGTAGTCTTTGCCATCGGAACGCAGACGAACGCCGACCAGCTGGCTCTGCTCACGCTTGCCGTCCAGCATTTCACGGGACATCAGTACGGAGAACTCATCGCCTTTTTTGAGCTTGCGGAAGTCCATCTGCCACTGCATGGCTTTAATCACCGAACTGATCTCGGCGCTGGTCAGGCCCGCATCACGCGCACTGGAAACGAAGCTCGCGCCAACGGTGCCTTTCATTACGCTGTTAACCCAGTCGCCCTGCTGCATTTCGCTGGTCATTTTGAAACCGTTTGCAGTGCGATCGTAGGTGCGGGTTTCGCGGCGCGACATCTCCCACGTCAGGCGCTGTAAGTCGCCGTCTGCGGTTAGGGTCCAGGAGAGCTGCTGACCGATTTTCAGGTTACGCAGCTCTTTGTCGGAGGCTGCAAGCTGGCTGATGTTGCTCATGTCGATGCCGTACTGGTTAAGGACGCTGCTCAGCGTATCGCCAGTGGAAACAACATACTCATGAATACCCGCCTCGTTCTGGATCTTGTCATCCAGCTCATCCTGCGGGATCGCTTCATCTTCCTGCGCGGCCTGATCGATAGGCTCGCTGGCCTCCGGCAGCAAAGAGCGGATTTCGCTCTTCTCAAGCTCGATGGTTTTGATGATGGGGGCAGAACTCGGGTGGTAAACATAGGGCCGCCAGACGGCGACCGCTAGGGTGAGAACTGTAAGCGACCCCAGCATGACGCGATGGGGTCGAGGCAGATTATTAAATGCCAGGGCGACAGAGCGGGCTATCTGTTGCACGTATCCACTTCCTCGTTAATCTCCTTTCAGGCAGCTCGCATACTGGTTCGCCAGTTGGCTGAGGAACTGCGAATAGCTCGCTTTGCTCAACTGGATGTTCGTACCTAGCGGGTCAAGGGTTCCCATGCGCACGGAAGTCCCCCTGGCCACGGCTTCTACGACCGCTGGCCTGAACTGTGGCTCAGCAAAAACGCACGTTGCTTTTTGCTCAACCAACTGTGTTCTGATCTCATGTAAACGCTGCGCACCAGGCTGTATTTCAGGGTTGACGGTAAAATGCCCCAGCGGGGTCAGGCCGTAGTGTTTTTCGTAATAGCCGTAGGCGTCATGAAAAACGAAATACCCTTTTCCTTTCAGCGGCGCGAGCTCGTTACCCACCTGCTTATCGGTTGCGGCTAATTGTGCCTCAAAATCTTTCAGGTTGGCGTCAAGTTTGGCTCGACTTTGCGGCATAAGTTCCACTAATTTGTCATGGATTGCAACCGCCGAAAGCCTTGCTATCTCTGGGGAGAGCCAGAGATGCATGTTGTACTCGCCGTGATGGTGATCGTCGTCACCTTTTTCGGCATGAGCGTGGTCGTGGTCATGCTCATCACCGTCGTCGTCAGTCCCTTTCATGAGCAAGGGCTTCACGCCCGAAAGCTCGGCGATCGTGACCTGTTTTTTATCGGGCACCTGTTTCGCCGATTTTTGCATGAACGCTTCCATCTCTGGACCAATCCAGACAACTAAGTCCGCGTTTTGTAAGCGTTTTACGTCGGACGGACGCAGAGAATAATCGTGTTCAGAAGCGCCATCCGGCAGCAGAACCTGCGTCTCCGTCACCCCATCTGCAATGGCGGATGCAATGAATCCAAGCGGTTTAAGCGAAGCGACAACAGCGGCGTTAACATCTTGTGCTGTTGTACCCCAAAGGGCAGCGGATAATGCTGCGAAAAGAAGCGTATTTTTATGTAACATAATGCGACTAATCATCGTAATAAGTTCGGTGAATGTGATATTATAACATTCGTTGACTTCTGCAAGCTTAAATTGACATGACGACTTTGGTTACTCTTGAAAATATTTCGGTGTCATTCGGCCAGCGCCGCGTCCTCTCTGACGTCTCGCTGGATCTGAAACCCGGCAAAATTCTGACGCTACTCGGGCCGAACGGCGCGGGTAAATCCACGCTGGTGCGCGTGGTTCTGGGTTTGGTAGCACCTGATGAAGGTGTGATCAAACGCGAAGAAAAACTGCGAATCGGCTATGTGCCGCAAAAACTCCATCTGGATGCCACCCTGCCGCTGACGGTCAGCCGCTTTCTGCGCCTGCGCCCCGGCACGCGCAAAGCAGACATTCTCCCTGCCCTTAAGCGCGTGCAGGCGGGTCATCTGATGGACGCTCCCTTACAGAAGCTCTCCGGCGGTGAAACGCAGCGCGTGCTGCTCGCGCGAGCGCTGCTAAGCAGCCCTCAGCTGCTGGTCCTGGACGAACCTACGCAGGGCGTTGACGTTAACGGCCAGGTCGCGCTTTATGACCTGATTGACCAGCTGCGCTGCGAGCTTAACTGCGCAGTCCTGATGGTTTCACACGATCTGCATCTGGTGATGGCGAAAACCGACGAAGTACTGTGCCTTAACCATCACATCTGCTGTTCGGGTACGCCCGAAGTCGTTTCGATGCATCCGGAGTTTATCTCTATGTTTGGGCATCGCGGCGCCGAGCAGCTTGGCATCTATCGCCATAATCACAATCACCGCCACGATTTACAGGGACGAATTGTCCTGCGCCGGGGAAATGGACGCTCATGATTGAACTGTTACTGCCCGGCTGGCTGGCCGGGATTATGCTTGCCTGCGCCGCGGGGCCTCTTGGCTCGTTCGTGGTCTGGCGCAGAATGTCCTATTTCGGCGATACCCTTGCGCACGCGTCTCTGCTCGGCGTGGCCTTTGGCCTGCTGCTGAACGTGAACCCGTTCTATGCCGTTATCGTGGTCACGCTGCTGCTGGCCGGGGGGCTGGTCTGGCTGGAAAAACGCCCTCACCTCGCGATAGACACGCTGCTTGGCATTATGGCGCACAGCGCCCTGTCGCTGGGTCTGGTGGTGGTGAGCCTGATGTCCAACATCCGCGTTGACCTGATGGCCTACCTGTTTGGCGATTTGCTTGCCGTTACGCCGGAAGATCTGATCTCGATCGCCATTGGCGTAGCGGTGGTGCTTGGCATTCTGCTCTGGCAGTGGCGTAACCTGCTGGCGATGACCGTCAGCCCCGATCTGGCCTTTGTCGACGGCGTGAAGCTCCAGCGCGTGAAGCTGCTGTTGATGCTGGTGACGGCGTTAACCATCGGCGTAGCGATGAAGTTTGTCGGGGCGCTGATCATCACCTCACTGCTGATTATACCTGCGGCCACGGCCCGTCGCTTTGCACGGACGCCGGAGCAGATGGCGGGTGTGGCGGTAATTATCGGAATGATTGCGGTAACGGGCGGGTTAACCTTCTCGGCGTTTTACGACACGCCTGCGGGTCCGTCGGTCGTGCTGTGTGCGGCGGCGCTGTTTATCTTCAGTATGATGAAGAAGACCGCACAGTAGCGGGTATGTCCCCGGTGGCGCTTCGCTTACCGGGGCTACAAAGGCCAAATTGTAGGCCGGGTAAGGCGTAGCCGCCACCCGGCATTTTTTATGGCATTGCGGGCGGAGTGATGCCGAAATGATTCCACGCCCGCACCGTTGCCATACGCCCGCGCGGGGTACGCTGCAGGAAGCCCTGCTGGATCAGATACGGCTCCAGCACGTCCTCAATCGTCTCTCGCTCTTCACCGATAGCCGCCGCCAGGTTATCCAGCCCGACCGGGCCGCCGAAGAACTTATCCAGCACGGCCAGCAGCAGCTTGCGATCCATATAGTCGAAGCCTTCCGCATCCACGTTTAGCATATCCAGCGCCTGGGCTGCGATCTCAGCGGAAATCGTGCCGTCATGCTTCACTTCGGCAAAGTCACGCACGCGGCGCAGCAGGCGGTTGGCAATACGCGGCGTTCCGCGGGAACGCTTCGCCACTTCAAACGCGCCCTCTTCGCTCATCTCCAGCCCCATATAGCGAGCACTGCGGCCAACGATATGCTGAAGGTCGGGCACCTGGTAAAACTCCAGGCGCTGAACGATGCCGAAGCGGTCGCGCAGCGGAGAGGTTAGCGACCCGGCGCGCGTCGTGGCGCCAATCAGGGTGAACGGCGGCAGGTCGATTTTGATGGAGCGTGCAGCCGGGCCTTCGCCGATCATGATATCCAGCTGGTAATCCTCCATTGCCGGATAAAGCACTTCTTCTACTACCGGCGACAGGCGGTGGATCTCATCGATAAACAGCACGTCGTGAGGCTCAAGGTTTGTCAGCATCGCCGCCAGGTCCCCCGCCTTCTCCAGCACCGGACCGGAGGTGGTGCGCAGGTTCACGCCCATTTCATTGGCGACGATATTCGCCAGCGTGGTTTTGCCTAACCCCGGCGGGCCGAAAATCAGCAGGTGATCGAGCGCATCGCCGCGCAGCTTGGCCGCCTGGATGAAAATTTCCATCTGGGAACGGACCTGCGGCTGGCCAATATACTCATCAAGCAGCTTCGGGCGGATCGCACGATCCACCACGTCTTCTGCCTGAAGGGTGCCTGCCGATACCAGGCGGTCTGCTTCAATCATCCTTTACCTCACAATGCAGCGCGCAGCGCTTCACGAATCAGGGTTTCACTGCTGGCGTCCGGTTTGGCAATTTTGCTCACCATACGGCTGGCCTCCTGAGGTTTATAGCCCAGCGCCACCAGCGCGGCAACCGCTTCCTGCTCGGCGTCATCATCCGTTGCAGGGCCGCCTGGAGAGGTCAGTACCAAATCGGCAGCCGGCGTGAACAGATCGCCGTGCAAGCCCTTAAAGCGGTCCTTCATTTCGACGATCAGACGTTCAGCGGTTTTCTTACCGATGCCCGGGAGCTTAATCAGCGCCGCGGGATCTTCGCGCTCAACGGCATTCACGAACTGTGGCGCAGACATGCCGGACAAAATCGCCAGCGCCAGCTTCGGCCCGACGCCGTTGGTTTTAATCAGCTCGCGGAACAGGGTGCGTTCCTGCTTGTTGTTGAAGCCGTACAGCAGCTGGGCATCTTCACGCACGACAAACTGGGTAAAGACAATCGCCTCTTTGCCCGCGTCCGGCAGCTCGTAGAAGCAGGTCATCGGCATATGGACTTCATAGCCCACGCCACCCACTTCCAGCAGCACTAACGGGGGTTGTTTTTCAATGATGATGCCTCTGAGTCTGCCTATCACGTGACGCTCCTGCGTTCTGAAAATTTGTTGACTGGCGACATAATAAAAAAAGGCTGGATGTTTATCCAGCCTGATTTCTTATTATCGTAACCTGCCTCGTGCCAGATTAAGCCGCGACTCGCTCATTTGCATCGCGTTCTGGCTGACGTGGCAGTGGGTAATCGCAATCGCCAGCGCATCCGCGGCATCGGCCTGCGGGTTCGCGGGAAGCTTCAGCAGAGTACGCACCATGTGCTGCACCTGGCTTTTCTCCGCGCTCCCAATGCCCACCACCGTCTGCTTTACCTGGCGTGCCGCGTATTCGAATACCGGCAAATCCTGGTTCACGGCGGCAACAATCGCTACGCCGCGCGCCTGACCGAGCTTTAACGCCGAATCGGCGTTTTTCGCCATAAAGACCTGCTCAATGGCGAAATAGTCCGGCTGAAACTGGGTGATGATCTCCGACACGCCCGCATAGATGAGCTTGAGGCGCGACGGCAGATCGTCGACTTTGGTGCGAATACACCCGCTGCCCAGGTAGGTTAACTGGCGTCCGACCTGACGGATAACGCCATAACCGGTGACGCGTGAGCCTGGGTCAATCCCGAGAATAATCGACATCACGCGTCTCCCGTAACGGACTTATACGCTCTCATTAGAGAGTCGCTGCAACCTCATCAGAGATTTCACCGTTGTGATACACTTCCTGTACGTCGTCGCAGTCTTCGAGCATGTCGATCAGACGCAGCAGTTTTGGCGCAGTCTCTGCATCCATATCCGCTTTGGTGGACGGGATCATGGAGACTTCAGCGTTGTCCGCTTTCAGGCCAGCCGCTTCCAGCGCGTCGCGCACGGCGCCCATCTCTTCCCACGCGGTGTAGACGTCGATAGCGCCGTCGTCGAAGGTCACCACGTCTTCCGCACCCGCTTCCAGCGCCGCTTCCATGATCACATCTTCATCGCCTTTCTCGAAGGAGATAACGCCTTTTTTGCTGAACAGGTAAGCCACGGAACCGTCGGTGCCCAGGTTGCCACCGGTTTTGGTGAACGCGTGGCGCACTTCCGCTACGGTACGGTTACGGTTGTCAGACAGACATTCAACCATGACCGCTGTACCGCCAGGACCGTAACCTTCATAAATGATGGTTTCCATGTTCGCGTCTTCATCACCGCCCACGCCGCGCGCGATTGCACGGTTCAGGGTGTCACGCGTCATGTTGTTAGACAGTGCTTTATCGATAGCCGCGCGCAGACGTGGGTTAGATCCCGCATCGCCGCCGCCCAGACGCGCAGCCGTTACCAGCTCGCGAATGATTTTGGTAAAGATTTTACCGCGCTTGGCATCCTGTGCCGCTTTGCGGTGTTTGGTGTTGGCCCACTTACTATGACCTGCCATAAAAATATCCTCAAAGAGCGCGCCTTTTCAGGCAGCGTTAATTACAAATTCTTCAATC
>Ga0207655_1000381_pt1 | contig 61849 bp, 46 predicted proteins | sample KBSM44metaG_FD_184398 | JGI IMG/M metagenome (GOLD analysis project Ga0207655, IMG submission 184398) | Miscanthus rhizosphere microbial communities from Kellogg Biological Station, Michigan, USA - KBS M4-4 metaG (SPAdes) (version 2) | ecosystem: Host-associated > Plants > Roots > Rhizosphere >...
AACGTGAACTGCAACGGAGGAACTAACGGATCTGCAACTGTAACAGCAACCGGAGGAACTGGTGCATATACCTATTCATGGGCACCTTCTGGCGGTACTGCTGATACAGCAACAGGACTTAGTGCTGGAACTTACACCGTAACAGTAACCGATGCTAATAGCTGTAGTACAACTCAAAGTGTTACGATAACTGAACCAAGCTTAATCGTTGCTTCTGTGGGAAGTCAAACTGATGTTACCTGCAATGGACTTAACAATGGGTCTGCAACAGTAAATGTAACTGGCGGAACTGGCGCATATACTTATGTATGGTCTCCATCAGGTGGAACGACTGATACTGCAACTGGACTTAGCCCGGGAACTTATACCGTAACCGTAACAGATGCTAATGGATGTAGTGCAACTCAATCTTTCACAATTATAGAACCAACTGTTTTAACAGCTGCTATTACAGGTCAAACTGATGTTTCTTGTAGTGGTCTGGCTAATGGATCTGCGACCGTAACTGCAGCAGGCGGAACTGGAATTTATACTTATGCATGGTCACCTTCTGGTGGAACTGCTGCAACTGCAACTGGACTTAGTGGCGGAACTTATACCGTAACCGTTACTGATGCTAATAGTTGTACAACAACTCAAAGCGTTACTATAACTGAGCCTAATGCTCTTACTGCTACAATAGCTCCAACAAACGTGAACTGCAACGGAGGAACTAACGGATCTGCAACTGTAACAGCAACCGGAGGAACTGGTGCATATACCTATTCATGGGCACCTTCTGGCGGTACTGCTGATACAGCAACAGGACTTAGTGCTGGAACTTATACCGTAACTGTTACTGATGCTAATAGCTGTTCTATAACTCAAAGCGTTACGATAACTGAACCAGGCTTAATCGTTGCTTCTATTACAACCAAAACAGATGTTACTTGTAATGGTGCAAGTAATGGATCTGCAACGGTAACTGCAACTGGAGGAACTGGCGCATATACTTATGTATGGTCTCCATCAGGTGGAAACGCAGCAACTGCAACAGGACTTAATATTGGAATTTACACCGTAACAGTAACTGATGCTAATGGATGTAGTGCAACACAAAGCGTTACAATAAGTGAGCCATCTGCCTTAACTGCAACAACTACACAAACAGATGTAACTTGTATTGGAGCAACTGATGGATCTGCAACTGTAACTGCAACCGGAGGAACTGGTACATATACTTATGCATGGTCTCCATCAGGTGGAAACGCAGCAACTGCAACAGGTCTTATCGCAGGAAATTATACTGTAACAATTACGGATGCAAACGGATGTTCAGTGACAAAATCACTAAGCATACTAACAATTCCTGATGTAACAGCTCCAGTACCTAATTTGGCAACATTGCCTACGATTAATGCTAGCTGTTCAATTACAGCAGCTCAAATTCCTGTTCCAACAGCAACTGACAACTGTGCAGGAATAATCAATGCGACTACAACAAGTCCTCTAAGCTATACAGCTGTGGGTACTTATGTAATTGCATGGAGTTATAATGACGGACATGGAAATATTTCAACTCAAAATCAAACCGTTAATGTAACAGCATCTCCTTTAGATCTGGTAACATTTATTGATACTGAGTATACTTACAACGGAAGTCTTAAAACAATACAGGTAGGTAATCTTCCTGCCGGAGCAACAGTAACTTATGCCATAACTCCTGCAACAGGAACAGCAAATGGAGCAATCAATGCAGGTGATTATAGCATAACAGCTACAGTAACACCATCTGCGAGCATGCCAAATTGTACTCCTGTAACTCTAACTGCGCAGCTTACAATTAAAAAAGCAGCACAACAGATTACTTTTGGAGCATTACCAGTTAAAATTCTTGGAGCAATCAATACCTTCAATTTAGCTGCAATTGCCAATTCAGGATTAGCAATACGTTATTCATTTACCTCTACTACTGCCCTGCCGGCTGCAAATGTTTCTTCAACTACAGGTTTAGTAAATATGTTAAGAGCAGGTTCAATATTAATTACAGCACATCAGGATGGTAATAGCAATTACCTGCCGGCTGCAGATGTTTCTCAACTTCTTGTAATCAAGAATAACGATGTATCAATTGCAAAAATTACTATTGGAAGTCAAACATTCCTGACTCCTGGTAAGAATATCAAATACGTAATGGTATGTGATGAAAACAATCCAAGTGTTTCTATCGTAAACGAAACAAATGCGATTATTACTCCATCTGCTAACTTTAATATCAGTACTCCAAAACCTGGAATATATACACAAAACGTAACAGTTACTTCTGAAGACGGAAGTGTAAGTAATACTTATACAATAACTGTAGAAAAACCATTTGGATTCTTTGATATCGTTCATCAAAAATTCAATAATGTACTTCTTGTGAATAACAATCCTTTAACTAATGGAGGTTACGAATTTGTATCTTACGAATGGTTTAAAAACGGTCAGCCAATTGGAACAGGTCAATATTATACAGCAGGAAATGCTTTAGGAACAACATTAGATCCAACAGCAGATTACAGTGTAAAAATGACTACAAAAGATGGAAAAGTACTTCAGACTTGTAACAGCAAAATTACACTGTCTAAATCAGCAGAAGCTAAACTTTATCCAAATCCAATTCAGACTGGAAAAACAATTACTGTTGAAGCAGATTTCCCTACAGAAGAATTAGCAAACATGCAAATTAGTCTGTATTCTGTATCAGGTCAATTGATCAAAACGGTTAAATCGTCTTCAATACAAACTGAGATACAATTACCTGAATCAGAAACAAGTATGTATATCGTAGTTGTTGAAACCGGTAATATCAAGAAAACACTAAAAGTAATTGTAAATAAATAAAATCTGTCAGTGCTATTCATTCAATAGCACTGACATAAAAACAATTAAAGATGAAAAAATATATAAACTATATAACATCAACATTGATGATTACGGTACTTTTAGGAACATGTCTAAAAAGTAATGCTCAAGATAAAAAACAAGAACTATCAATTTCTGTAGCAGGTCCATTTTCATTTCTGAAGTATCCAAGTGCTGGAGATGTAGTGCCTGGAAACGGAATCAGTGCCGGACTTCGCTATTCGTATTATTTAAACGAAGGCATAAGTATTGGTATTGGTGCAGAATATCAAACGTATAGATCTGATGTGAAATTCGCGTATCTCGCAGGGCAATATACAACCGTTGATGCCGAAAATGAATCATTTCAATTCAGATATAAAGCAACTCAATTAAGAGAAAAGCAAAATTTAGGATATGTAAATGTTCCAATTACGATTCAATATGAGAATCCGGGACCAACAAAATTGTATGTAGCTGCAGGTTTTAAAGTAGGATTCGCAGTAAGCGGAAACTACGAAACAAAAATGGACAATCTTACTACAAGCGGTTATTATCCACAATACAATGTTGAATTGTTTGGTCCGGCGTTTGCAGGATTTGCAAGTACGAATGATGTTAAAGTAAGTAAACAAGATGTTGATACAAAAACCTCTTATTCTGCTACTTTTGAAACAGGTCTAAAACAAAAAGTTGGAGACAAAAGTTCAATTTACATCGGACTTTATCTGGACTACGGATTAAATGACATAATAGATAAAAACAACAACAAAAATCTAATCGAATATAATCCTGAATTACCAGTACAACTGCACTACAACAGTTCACTTAATACCCAATACACTCATGATATCAGATTGGTTTCATATGGACTTAAATTGAGATATGCCATTCGATAAATTTTTACAATTTAGATAATCTTTCCTCAAAAGGGAAAAAATTAAAAGCCGATTTTCATTAAGAAAATCGGCTTTTCTATTAATAATATGATTCTTCACAATTTGTGCCGTCAGGCACTAAATATTGGTAGAAAAAAAACATGCATAGAAATAGATTTAGCGTGCCGTAGGTACGCAACAAAAAGATAACAGTTACGTACCTACGGCACGCCAATGAACTTTGAACCTATAATTATTACCAACATTTTGTACCTAAAGGCACATCCTTTTTTTTATGTAAAGTTTAAAACGCAAAGTTCGCAAAGCTAAAATCGATAAAGCTTTGCGAACTTTGTGCTTATTAAGTACAATCCGAGAAAAAGACCTTCGCGAACTTTGCGGTTAAAAAATAAAGCTTTGCGAACTTTGTGTTTATTAAGCGCAATCTAAGAGAAAAACCTTTGCGCACTTTGCGGTTAAATAAAACTATTTCCTGTTTCTCAACCAATTCTCAACTGGTTCTAAAACCGTATTCACAATAACTACCAAAAATGTACAAATCAAAGCCTCAACAAAATATCCCGAAGCAGCAATACAGCCAATAGCCGCACTACACCATATTGTAGCCGCCGAATTTAATCCGTGTACATTAGAACCTTCCCTAAAAATAACTCCCGCACCCAAAAATCCAACGCCCATAACAACCTGAGCAGTAATACGGGTAACATCAATATTTGGCGCCGTTCCCGCCACTTTTATAGACAACAAAACAAAAGCCGCTGCACCAGTTGCAACCAGCATATTGGTTTTTAAACCAGTTTCTTTATGATGCCATTGACGCTCAAAACCAATAATTAATCCAGCGAACAAAGCGATTACAAGTCGGGTTAAAAATTCTGTAGTACTCAATATGATATGATTTTATAAGATTAAAAATAAAAGTTTCTAAAAGCAGATTTTAGCTTTCTACTTCAACAGTTTGATTTTCTAAAATATTTTTTAATTGAGGAGCAAATTCTAATCCCCATTTATCAAGAGCCGAAATCAAAGGCATTAGCGATTCGCCTTCTTCCGTTAGAAAATATTCCACACGAAGCGGAACTTCATAATACACCGTTTTTCCTATAAGTCCATGAAATTCCAATTCCTTAAGCTGGTTTTGCAATACTCGTTTCGTAATACCCGTAATCGCATTAACCAAATCCTTAGGACGTTTTATCCCTTTTGAAATTTCATCCAACAAACAAAATTTCCATTTAGAACCAAACACTTCCATAGCTACAGTAAGGCCGCAGTTATAATCAATTGGTATTTTTCGCTGATACATAAAATATTCATTTAGTACTACAAAAATAGAAAACAAATATCGTTTTTATAAGAAAAATGAATAGGGATTAATTTATCACTATGGGATTAATTAGCCCCTTATTGTAGTATTTATCAATGTGTTTGATCTTTGTAACAGCAAATTTTAATAGAAAAAAAATGAAAACACTTGTAATTATAATTCATCCCAACCTTGAAACATCCATTATAAACAAAAGATGGATCAAAGAATTAAGTAAATATCCAGATCAATATACCTTACATGATTTGTACAGTTTATATCCAGACGAAAAAATCGACATTAAAAAAGAACAGCAATTAGTAGAAAATCACGATACCATTATATTTCAGTTTCCGTTTTACTGGTTCAATTGTCCGCCTTTATTAAAGAAATGGCTTGATGAGGTTGTAATCTCGGGATGGGCTTACGGAAAAACCAGCCCTTATAAATTAGCCAATAAAAAAATAGCCTTAAGTATTTCAGCAGGAATTAACAAAGAAGATTACAGCCCAAACGGAAGATACAAATACACGCTAGAACAACTAACAGCGCCATTTGAAGTTTCTTTCAATTACATCAAAGCCGATTATAAACCCTTATTTGCTTTTTACGGAGCAGAACATGAAGTAACCAAAGAACAACTAGAAAATAATACAAAAGAATACATTTCTTTTCTGGAAGCTTTGTAAAACATCGCGATAACACAATCTTGTCATTCTGAGGAACGAAGAATCCCCACAAGTAACTCGACACAGATTAGCGACAATACAACCACAATCTTGTCATTGCGAGGAACGAAGCAACCTCACTAACATTAAGACACGAAATTTGATTTAGCAAATGTGATTGCTTCGTTCCTCGCAATGACAAAAAAACAGAAAAACCTCTAAAATCATACTTTAGAGGTTTTTATATAAAAAAAAATCCAAAAAAAAAATAAAGATACACGACAATTTGCACCTAACATCTTGCCTCTTGCTTCTAAAATCTTGCTTCTAACATCTAACAAGAAACAATTCACAAAACAACCTAATCCAGATCAAAAATTTTCCCCAAATGCTCTTCCATGATAAAATAAGGATCATTAGTTTGAGTCACAGATCGCATATGAATTAAACTAGTTTTGCTCATCATTCTAAGCATTTGTCGGCGTTCGCATTTTACAATCTTGCCATTTTCTTCGCGTTGTCCCGCAACAAAAGCACTTCTTCCATGCGCGCACAAATGATTATTTACAAAGATTACATCACCCGAATTTGGCACATATTCACTATTTATAAGTTCCTTCGCCTCATTCCAAAATTCAGTTAAATTATAAAGAGCTTCCGGAGTTTGTCCCGCATTTTCGTTGAATATTTGTTCGGCGGCATCAAAACGAATAAAAGGAAGTTGTCTGTTTCCGTATAAAACCGAAGCCGTTGGACCAGGAATTGCCTGATCATCATCATAATTAGCATCTTTTGGACACTGATAAATTGGATCAAATAATTTTTCCATAGTCTCATTAACTTCACCGTGAGAACGAATCGAATATAACGTTGAAGGAACCCTTTCCTCATTTCTTAGATAAAGAAAACTCAAAAAGTCAGCCTGATTGCTCAAAAAAGCATCTTCGGTATGAACATACAAATCCGTTTTAGAACCAGATCCAGTTTGTGTTGCAGCCATTTTTTCGTCCGGAATCACAGCGTGCAAAAGTCCTCCGCCCTTTCTTTGAGCATAATATTGCACCGGTTTAGAAGGAACTGCGCCATGAAGAAGCGAACATATAAAACCATATTTATTCAGCTTTGCATAATCAGCACCTTGCCAGTTTGGAGGCGTTGGTCCTAAATCTTCCTGATCGACTTCCAAAAGACCCTGAAAAACAATTGCCCCATATTGATTAGCCGAAAAATCAGAACCAAACTGACTCAAAATTCTGCTAATGCGTTCCGGAAGTAATTGAAAAGCGTGAAGATGAAGCGCGGCAATATAATCGGGGTTTTCATAATGATCAAAAGCTTTCACTAAAAGATTGCCAACATTCGACAAAATATTCCTTTCCTGAGGCGTTACGACTACGATTAATGGCTTTGTAGGAATTTCAAAACTTAAATTTGTTTTTGCAGGCCTTTCCTCTGCAATAATTGATTGTGATTTCATTTTTTCAATTCATTTATAGTTATTAAAAGATGTGGGTGGTAAAATTTACAATTACTTAATATTCAATTAAATAAAACTTAAACACTAGATACATATGTTTTAATATGTACGGACATTCGTATAAATTTTTTCGCATTTATTTTTTTTATAAAGATTAATTTATACATTTGTCAAACACTATTCTTATTTATTCTAAATAATAATTACTTACAAATATATTTTTATTTAATCAAAACAAAAAGAATTTTCTTAAAAAAATTTCAAAAATGTATGAAAATTAAGTACAAGGCCAGTAAAATCAAGCAATCAGAAACTTCTGATAAACTAAAAAAAGTTTCCAGGAATATTCGCAATAGAAGAAGCGTCTTTGCCAATGAGTTTATCAAAAAAGAAATGCCTGATAAATTGCTTGAAGAAATTCTCATCAATGCTACTTGGGCTCCAAATCATAAAATGACAGAGCCTTGGAGATTTATTGTTTTTAAAGGAAAATATCTTAAAGAATATGGCGAATACATGGCAAAGTATTACACCAATTTCTATAGCGAATTGTCTCCTGAAGATCAAAAAGAAAAGCTTCGTTATCTCGCCAATTATCCACTAAATGCGGCTTGTCTTATTGGTGTAATTATGGTTCGAAACACCAAAATTAATTTACCGGAATGGGAAGAAATTGCAGCAGTTTCATCAGCTGTGCAAAATATAGCGCTTACCTGTACTGCCCATAAAATAGGCAGTTATTGGAGCACCAAAGGAGTTGCTATCGATTATGTTGCACAGTTTGATCTTGCTGAAAACGAAAAATCATTAGGACTTCTCTATTTGGGTTATCATCCTAAGGATTTAAAATCTTCTAAAAAGAAGCGAACTCCCCTATCCAAAAAAGTCATTTATCTCGAATAACAATAACTAAACCCCTTAAACAACTATTTATGAATACCACACTAATCAACGAAAAACTACCTACAGACAAAGTGCTCCTGCCGGAACAGGAACTTTACAAAGACATATTCCATCAAAATTCAGGTCAGGAATATGAAAATGCTGTAAAATTAGCTCAGGAACGTGTTTCTAATTTTCTAAAAAACACAAAGAAACCTTTTACGGGAATCAGACCGGCAGAGATGAAAACCAAAGTTGAAGCAATAGATTTGGCTTCACCTCTACCCGATTATCAAAGTCTTCTTGACGAAGTCGATGAAATTTATGTAAATCATGCAACAGCTTATCACCTTCCTGAATATATCGCGCACTTAAATTGCCCAGTTGTAATTCCGGCTTTGGCAGCAGAAGTTTTAATAAGTGCTATAAATTCTTCGCAAGATACTTATGATCAAAGTGCTGGCGGAACTTTTATGGAACGTAAACTTATTGACTGGACAAGCGAACAAATTGGTTACGAAAACGGCGATGGAATTTTTACTGCCGGGGGTTCTCAAAGTAATTTAATGGGATTGCTTTTGGCAAGAGATTATTATTCGTTAGAATATCAAAAATGGAACATCAAATTGGATGGTCTTCCTCCAGATGCTTCAAAATTCAGAGTTTTTGTTTCTGATAAGGCCCATTTCAGCAATCATAAAAATGCGTGGATTTTAGGTCTTGGAGAACAAGCAATCGTTCATGTTGGTGTCGATCAAAGATACCGTATGGATCCTGAAAAACTGAAAAAAGCTATAGCTGAAGAAATCGAAAAAGGTAATATTCCAATCGCGATTACAGCAACTGCGGGAACTACAGATTTTGGAAACGTAGATCCGCTAAAAGCAATTGCCGAAATTGCTAATCACAACAATTTATGGCTTCATGTTGATGCTGCTTACGGTTGCGGATTGCTTCTGACAGAAAAACACAGACATCTTTTAAACGGAATTGAATTGGCAGATTCTGTAACAATCGATTATCATAAATCATTTTTTCAGCCAATCAGCAGCAGCGCTTTTATCGTAAAAAATAAACTTCATCTAAATATAATCAAACATCACGCTGATTATTTAAATCCAAAAGAACAAAACTACGACGCACTTCCTGCACAAATCAATAAATCGATTATACAAAGTACACGCCGTTTTGATGCCTTGAAACTTTGGTTCACACTTCGTTATCTGGGCAAAGAAAAGTTGGGACAATTTACCGATACCATTATCAAAACAACCCAAAAAACAGCCGCTTATATAGAATCTGATAAAAACTTTGAACTGTTATGTCACTCAGATATGGGCGTTTTAGTATTCAGATATCTTGACGGTCCAGCCGAATCTAACTCTTGCGAAGTCAATCAATACATCAAAGAAAAACTCTTTTTTAGCGGAGAAGTATTGGTTGCAAGTACCAAAGTAAACGGAGAATTCTATTTGAAGTTCACCATTTTCAACCCGATTACAACCCTAAACGACATTAAAAACATTCTTAACCTCATAAAACAAAATGGAAATGAATACCACAGACTTAACTAATTTTCATCAATTGGCAGAACAGGTAAATTTTAAATCCCTGCTCAATTGTTATTGCAGAGAATTCAGTAATTGGAGTCGCTACGAAGGCATTCCTAAATACGACCAAACGCTGGCTGATTTCATGCAAACAATTAATCACAGTACATTTTTTAGATTTGATTTTACAACGATTGGTCAGGAAGTTTTTGCTCCGCTGACTTATTTTTCTGAAAGTGGCGTTCATTCTTTTGGTTTTCCAATTGTGTCACGCAATAAAACAACAGACGAAATCAAAGCCATAAATCCAATGGAATTTACAGCGCTTGTAGCTCAATATTCTAAAACAGAATATCCTGATATAGATGCAATTCCTACGCAGGAACGTATGGAAAACAGTATCGAAAATCTGGCTTTATATCTTGAAAATTATAAAAATAGCGATCATTCTGCCAACAATGCCGAACAAACCTTTATAGAATCTGAACAATCTTTGATTCTTGGACATAGCGTGCATCCTTTGCCAAAAAGCAGAGAAGGTTTTACCAAAGACGAATTGCTGAAATATTCTCCTGAAACCAAAGGAAAATTTCCTTTGCATTTTTTCCTTATTCATCCTGAAAATGTAATAGAAAAAAATGCAGAAGAATTTTTAATGACTGATTATCTGAAGAATGAAATCTTAAAATATGCAGATAAAAACGCCAAAGAATTACTGGATTTTTATACCAATTACAAAGTAGTTCCGGTTCATCCTTGGGAAGCTACTTATTTGCTAGATCAAAAAGAAGTAAAAGAAATGCAATCGAAGCAACTTTTATTCAGTCTTGGTCAATTTGGACCTTCGTACACAGCAACTTCATCTGTAAGAACCGTTTATAATGAAGAAAGCGAATGGATGTACAAATTCTCTTTGCATGTAAAAATCACCAATTCGTTCCGTGTCAATTATCTACACGAATTAAATCGTGGTTATGACGCTGCATTATTGATGAAAACCGATTGGGGAAAAGGTATTCAGGAAGATTTTCCGCAAATTCAGCTTATTACAGATCCTGCTTTTATCGCCGTTACTTATGACGATAAAATTATCGACGGTTTCAGTACAAGCGTTCGTCAGAATCCTTTTCATGGAGCGAATGCTAAGAAAAATGTAACGATGGTTGCTTCACTTTCTCAAGACGGAATTCTGGGCGAAACACCAAGAATCGTAAATCTTATCAATGAAGCAGCCAAAAGACAAGATTCTTCTGTAACCGAAACTGCTCTTTCTTGGTTCAAACAATATTTGAATATTACCATAACGCCTTTGGTTGGAGTTTTTAATGAATATGGATTTGGCTCCGAATTTCATCAGCAGAATATGCTGGTTGAATTTGATGAAAATCTTTTTCCTGTAAAACTATATTTCAGAGACAATCAGGGCTATTTTTTCCGTCAGGGAAAAGTCGAAGAATTAGAAAAACTGATTCCTGAATTTGGAAAAGACAGCAGATCTTTTATTGCCGAAAAAAGAATTATTGATTTCTGGGGATATTATCTTTTAGTAAATCATTTGTTTGGAATAACAAGTATTCTGGGCAAAAACAAACTGGCCGACGAAAATGTATTACTTAATCTAATCTACGAAGCATTAAAAAAACAAGAAGGTTCAGATACTACAGGTTTGGTTTCGCATTTTACAAATAGTGTGACATTGGTTGTAAAAGGAAATCTCTTAACGAGTTTAAATAATATGGATGAAGCCAGCGCGCCAAGAACAAATCCGGCGGTTTACAGAACTTATCCTAATCCGTTAAACAAACATTTCTTCTCTAAAAAACTGATTAATCCCAAAGAAAACACAACCGTTTTCAGTCGCTTTTTTGAGAAAGAAAACGTCACCATAACCTTGCGTCCCGTAGATATTGACAAAGATATTGAGATGCTTCACGAATGGTTTCATCGCGAACACGCCTTGAAAATCTGGCAAATGAACTGGCCAATTCGTCAAATCGAAACCTTCTACAGAATGTTACTTCCCGGAGATCACGGGCACAGTTTTATTGGCGAAGCAAATGGAGTTCCAACCTTTAACATCGAAGTATATTGGGCAAGCCGCGATATTGTTGGCGAATATTATGATGTTCTGCCGTCAGATTATGGAACGCATCAATTTATCGCGCCAACAGATCCAAAACTAAAATATGGATCGCCGGCAACACAATCGATGATGGATTTTGTTTTTGGAGAACCAAAAGTTGGTAAAATGGTTGGCGAAGGATCTGTAGATTCCATTGCGTCAATGATGAACAAAGCGCACGTAGGTTTTAAAATCGAAAAAGTGATCGAAATGCCACACAAAAAAGCCAATCTAAACTTCTGTTACAGAGAATGGTATTGGGCAAAATTTCCTGCAGCCAAAGATTTTCAAAACAATACAATTTCAGCACCTCAAATTTAATTCGTAAAAATACCACAATGAGTACAGAAAAAATATATTCCGTAATCGGGATCGGAATTGGTCCTTTTAATCTTGGACTTGCAGCTCTTATAGAACCCGTTGAAGAACTGTCGGCACTGTTTTTTGATCAGTCAGAAAGTTTTGACTGGCATCCCGGACTTATGCTGAATAATGCAACGCTTCAGGTTCCGTTTTTAGGAGATTTGGTCACAATGGCGGATCCTACAAACAAATACAGCTTTCTTAATTACATCAAAGAAAGCGGGCGTTTATACAAATTTTACATCAGAGAAAATTTCTTTATTTATAGAAGAGAATACAACGAATATTGCAAATGGGTTGCAAATCAATTGCCAAATTGCAAATTCTCTCATAAAGTAGTTTCGATTGATTACGTTGATGATCTTTATAAAATAATGGTAATCAATACTCAAACTTGTATAACAACAACTTATTATGCCAATAAAATTGTTTTAGGCACCGGAACTTCTCCGCATATTCCTGATTTTATCGATCACGAAGTTTTACCAAATGTAATTCATGCCTCAAAATATCTGAATTTCAAATCACGTATTGACAAAAATGCATCCGTTACAATTATTGGTTCCGGACAAAGTGCAGCCGAAGTATTCCGTGATCTTTTGCCTGAAACTGAAAATGGTTTACAGCTAAAATGGTTTACACGTTCGTCTCACTTTTTCCCTTTGGATAATAAATCAAAACTAACGCTTGAATTGACTTCTCCGGAATATGTAGATCATTTTCATAGTCTTTCTGATGAAAAACGAAAACAACTTTTAGCGAGACAACACGGACTTTACAAAGGAATCGATCAGGAATTAATCAACGAAATATTCGATAGTTTATACGAAATGAGTTTAGAAGACAAACCTCTAAATGTAGAATTACGTTCGAATATGCGTCTGACTTCCGTTAACGAAGAAACTGACGGATCTTATAATCTGGATTTCATTCACACAGAATTAGACCAACCTTTTGAAAATCAAACAGATTATGTAATTCTGGCAACAGGATATAAATACAAAGAACCTGGAATTCTTGCTGGAATCGAAAGTAAAATCCAACGTTTAGAAAATGGCTTATTCAACGTAAATCGCAATTACACAATCGATAAAAACGGTACAGATATTTTTGTTCAAAATGCTGAATTACATACACATGGACTTTCTACTCCGGATTTAGGAATGGGCGCTTACAGAAATTCCTGGATTATAAATCAACTTGCGAATCGTGAAGTTTATAAAGTCGAAAAACGAATTGCTTTTCAACAATTTGGCGTACAAAAAAACACGCAGGAATTGTCTGAAGCCAATGTTTTGGAATTAATAAATGAGTAACCAGCGGATAATTTAACACATAGAAACATAGGTTTTGGACTTAAAAAAAGGCGTTTCACTTATTTAAAATTCACATAGCCAGACTATGTGTTAAGAAATGAATTTCTTTTTAATATCCTTTTTCCGCAAATAAAATTTATGTCTCTATGTGTTAAAATTAATGCGCAAACGAATTAAATAAATAAGAAAAAATAATCAGGATGATAACCCCAGAAAACACATTCAAAGACGCACAGCATCTCAATTCAGCGACTTGGGATAAAGTAAATCGAAACCTACTCGCTAAAAGTATCGCAGAATTAATGCGTGAAGATGTAGCGAAACCACAAATCATTAGCCGCGAAGAAAATGGTTTGACCCATTTTATATTAGACACCGATAAAGAGAATATTTATTACAGTTTTTCAGCATATCCAAGGTTTCTGAATTACTGGCATATTGTCAAAGAAAGTATTTATAAAATCGAAAATGAAGTAAAACTGAATCAAGTTGATGTTCCAAATTTCTTCATCGAACTTCAGGAAACTTTCGGAATTAACTCTTTCACACTTGCCCATTATATCGAAGAATTGTTGCATACTTTATATGCCGATGCTTTTATTCATTCAAAACGACGTTTGTCGGCTTCAAAGCTGGCTGATGCCGATTTTCAAACCATCGAACACAGTCTTGACGGACATCCGTGGGTAATTGTAAACAAAGGCCGAATAGGTTTTGACTCCGAAGATTATGAAAATTACACACCTGAATCCGGTCAAAAAACACGATTAGTTTGGATTGCCGCTCATAAAAACAGAGCAACTTTACGCCTTCAAACGGATATGAATGACCAGACTTTCTATGAAAATGAAATTGGTTCTAAAAAAATAGAAGCTTTCAAAAACAAGTTAATTCAGTCGAAAGTAAATCCGGACGATTATATTTTTATTCCCGTGCATTTATGGCAATGGCAAAATAAACTAGTCATGCAATTTGCCAATGATATTGCGTCTAAACATCTTATTCCGTTAGAATTAACCGAAGATATTTATAGTCCGCAACAAAGTATTCGTACTTTTTTCAACCAAAGCAAACCCAATAAATATTACGTAAAAACGTCAATGTCAATCTTAAATACGAGCCATATTAGAGGTTTGTGTCCGAGACAATTGTCGATTGCGCCACGTTTGACAGGTTATTTGAAAGATATTCTTAAAAAAGATCAGCATTTACAAAAAATGGATGTTGTGCTTCTTGGCGAAATGGTTTCGGTTAGTTACACACATCCAAATTATAGTAAAGTTGTAAATACGCCGTATCAATACAACGAATATTTGGGTGCAATGTGGCGAGAAAGTCCGATCAATTTTCTAAAACACGGCGAGAATTTAATGACAATGGCGGCCTTACTTTATGTTGACGATCATGGCAAAAGTCTTGTCGAAGAATTGATCGAAAAATCAGGACTTTCGAGAGAACAATGGCTAAAAGCCTATATGACAGCGTATCTAAAACCTGTGCTTCAAATCTATTATCAACACTCTTTGTGCATCGATCCGCACGGACAAAATGTGATTCTTATTCTTAAAGATTACATTCCAACGCGTATTGCTTTGCAGGATTTTGTGGGCGATATTTTAATTAATGAAGAAGGAAAGAAAAAGCTTCCGCAGGAATTTATTGAGAATATGTTTGTCGCTTCTCCAAATCCCGAAAATGCTCCATTAACGATACTTATTGCCGTTTTTGATGCTTTTTTCAGATATCTGAGCGATGTATTAATTACGTCAGCAAACTATTCTGAAACCTCTTTCTGGAATTGTGTTCACGAAATTGTTTTAGAATATCAGCAAGAACATCCGGAACTTCAGAATATGTTTGATAAATACAATTTATTCATTCCGGAGTTTAAACGTCTAATTTTCAATAGCCGACGTTTGTATAATGGTTATGAAGAAACGGTTGGTTTTCCACACATGAAAAAAAGCGGTTTTATTCCGAATCCGTTGCATCAATTGATCAATCAGGAAGTATTAATTGAAAAAGAAAACGCATGAAAGAAGCCATTTTAAAAACACGTACTTTCTTTGGTCTCTTAAGGCGTTCTCTTGCCGGAAGCGAAAGCAATTTCACATCAGGAAGCATCAACAAAACCATCATTTTATTGTCTGTGCCAATGGTTGCGGAACTTTTGATGGAATCTTTATTCGTGTGTTCAAACCTGTTCTTTGTGAGTAGATTAGGCACAAATGCTATTTCAATTGCAGGCGCAACAACCACTTTTATTACGTTTTGTTATTCGGTTTCGATAGGTTTAGGAATTGCAGCATCAGCAATGATTTCGCGAAGAATTGGAGAGAAAAAGTTCAAAGCTGCAGGACAAACTGCGATGCAGGTAATTTATGTAACAACACCAATTGCAGCACTTATAAGCGTTGTTTGTACGATTTGGGCAACCGATATTATGAGTGCAATGGGACTTTCTGCCGAAATGGTTCAGGAAGGAACTTCATACGGAATCGTCATGTTTGCGTCAAGCGGATTTTTGATTTTGCGTATCGTAATAAACGGAATTTTTCGTGGTGCGGGCGATGCTTCTACAGCTATGAGAATACTTTGGGTATCAAACGCAATCAATATTATTCTATGTCCAATTTTCATTTTTGGATGGGGACCAATTCCCGCTTACGGTTTATTAGGCGTTGGATTAGCAACCTTAATTGCCCGAGTTATTGGTGTACTTTATCAAGCCTGGTATTTGGTAAGAGGCAAAACGGTAATGAAAATTGGTTTAGCACAATTGGTCTTTAATCTGGCTATTTTCAAAAGAATTGGGAAACTGGCTTTTGGCGGAACGGTTCAATTTATAATTCCTGCTTCAAGTTGGGTATTTATGATTAAGATTATGTCTCATTTTGGACCTAATGCATTGGCAGGATACATTCTGGCGCAAAGAGTAACTTCTATTGCGACAATGCCAGCCTGGGGATTAGGAAATGCAGCAGGAATATTAACCGGACAAAATCTTGGTGCCAAACAACCCGAAAGAGCCGAAAAATCAGTTTGGAGAGCCGGAATGCTGAACATGGGATTCTTGGTTTTAATTGGAATTTCGTGGATTTTCCTCGCCGTTCCCGTTGTCAAAATCTTCACAGATATTCCCGAAGTGATTTCCTTTAGTACCAGATATATCCATTTTATTTCGATGGCATATATACTTCTGGGATATACAATGGTTATTTCGAGAGCATTAAACGCTGCGGGCGAAGTCAAAGTCGTAACCTGGCTTTATATTTTAATGTTTTATATCGTTCAGATTCCGCTGGCTTATGCTTTGGGAATTTCTTTTGAACTGGGATCAAATGGTGTTTTTACAGCCATTCTTTTGTCTGAAATTGTATTGGCGGTTGCCTGTATAATTGTCTTTCGAAAAGGAAAATGGAAACATACTAAGGTTTAAAATTTTGTTTCACGCAGATTTTGGTGTGTTTTTGTCATTCCGAGGAACGAGGAATCTCCACAAGCAGCTCGACAATTTAAGAAAAATACTGTGCGTCAGTTTCTTGCGGAGATTCCTCGTTCCTCGGAATGACAATAATTCTGCTTAAATCTTTTTAAAATCTGCGTGAAAAAAATCAACACATAAAAATATCAATTTAATTTTAACACTATAAAAATGAGTACAATAGAACAATTACACGGAGTATTTTCAAGAGCTTTTGAAATTCCTGTTGAAGCAGTAAACGACCAATTAGAATATCAGGCTATAGCCGAATGGGATTCTATGAGTCATTTGGTTTTGGTAGAAGAACTTGAAAGCACTTATAATATCGCTATCGAAATGGAAGATATCCTGGAAATGGGAAGTGTAGCAAAAATAAAAGACATCCTTAAAAAATACGGATTCGAAATTAATTAGAACAACCTGTTAAATGCAATATTTAATACAAAGTCCCGTATAGTCCAATGCCATTAAATTAAGCTTTTTTGACAATTGTGTCTGAGAAATTTTCTCGCAAAGTCGCAAAGTCGCAAAGAAATTATTAAAACTTGGCGACTTTGCGACTTTGCGAGAGATTTATTCGATACAGTATTAAAAATACTTTACTTAACCTAATAACATTAGACTTCGGGACTATGTGTTAAATCATTTTTCAATAATTACACTTAACCGATTAAAATAGACCTAAACTTATGGAACTATACGATTTAATCCGAAAAAACGAAAAACTGACTTTTACAGATTCAAGTACAGGAATTTCAAAATCGATTGCAGATATGCATCAGTCTTTAGAAATTGAAAACCTGCGTTCTGTCGTTTTTATATACAATGATAATCAGTTGCCGGCAATAGAAACATTGCTGAATTTTTATCAAAGCAGATATACAATTGCCTTATTAGGAATGGGATTATTGGAGGATTTCAAGGAGAATTTAGAGCAAAAATATACTCCTTATTATATCTACGATCCTACACGAACTGAAATCGAAGGTTACGTTACGGTAAATGCCTCAGAAAGTATTGTATTGTTTAAACGAAATGTGAATTTAATTTATCCGATACATGCCAGAACCAAGCTTCTTTTAAGTACTTCGGGAACTACAGGTTCACCAAAATTCGTTAGACTTTCTGATGAAAATCTGGTTCAGAATGCAAAATCAATTATGGAATATATGCCTATCCGAACAGATGATGTTGTGCCGCTAAATGTGCCCATAAATTTCGTGTATGGATTATCTATTTTCACCACAAATTGTATCAAAGCAAGTCAAATTGTGTGCACGGATAAAGATGCTTTTCAGAAAGAATTTTGGGCAGATTTCAAGAAATACGGTTATTCTACCTTAGGCGGAGTTCCTTATTTTTATGAGATGTTGTATAGCATTGGCTTTTTCAAAAAAGATCATCCTTCTCTAAGATATCTTACGCATACGGGCGGAATGTTAAACCATAAACTGATCGAAGCAATTTCAGATTTTAGTGAGAAATTCGGTAAACAATTCTTCGCTCAATACGGTCAAACAGAAGCTTGCGGAAGAATGGCTTATTTGCCTCCAAAAGATTTATTGCGAAAAGGAACTTCGATTGGTTTACCGGTCAAAAACGGACGTTTCGAAATCGACAATGAAACCGATGAACTAATCTATATTGGTCCAAATGTTTTTGGCGGTTATGCCAATATCAGAGCTGATCTTCAGTTTTTTGAGCAACAGGAAAAACTTCATACCGGAGACAAAGCCAGAAAAGACGACGAAGGTTATTATTATATTGTTGGCAGAATAAAACGAATTGTAAAATTATTTGGTGTACGTCTTAATCTCGACGAAACTGAGCTTCTTTTGAAAGATGCTTTGGGTGGACAAACTTTTATTTGCTTGGGAATAAACGATAAACATTTGGCGGTAATGTACACAGACAAGAATTTAAACAAAGAATTGATTCTGAAAGTTCTAAAAGCAAAACTGAATCTTCATGCTAATTCTTTAAAAGTAATGCCTATCGAAGATGTGCCGCTTACGCCAAATGGAAAAGTGAATTATCCGCTGCTTAAGGAATGGCTTGAAGTGAGTTATGCTTAGTTTTCAGTCGCAGTATTCAGTCGCATACTAGTGCGAGCTCAATATCTTTAATACTTATTGAATGAATTTCTCGCAAAGACGCAAAGTCGCAAAAGAATTACATAAACTTGGCGACTTTGCGGCTTTGCGAGATTTTTTTAGAGATCTTTTAAATAAAAAAAGGTTCCTGACAAAAAATCGCCAGAAACCTCTCAAATAAAAAAACAAAAAATATTATTATAATATCATTTTTTAGAAACTATAACCAAGAGCTAGATTAAATCTCGAACCATTTCCTCTTGTATAGTTCGCATTTGTACCATAAAACTGAGAAGTCGTCGTGTAATAATCTGTATTGAATATATTTTCGATTCCAAGTTTTACTCTGATACTGTCTGTAACTTTGTAAGCAGTAGCCAAATTCCATAAATTAAAAGAATGAATTGGACCTTCACCAATTGCATAAGCGCCTTTAGCATTTGGCTGAAATAGATCACGATCTCCAACCAACATCCAGTATAATTCTACATTTAATCTCTCGTCGCCATATTTTGCATAACCCGTTACTTTTACCGGAGGAATTCTGTTTGATTTTAAGTAAATATCTGTAGGTCCGTAAAAATGTCCATCAGAATCTTTATCACCTCTTCCTTGTACATAAGCATAGTTTCCTCCCACTGTCAATTGCTTCAGAATTTGATAATCTGCCTGAACTTCATAACCCCAAACTCTTTCCGGTAAACGTTCTGCAACCAAATAACCATCGACCTGAACCAGATTTGTTCCTAATTTTGAAGTACTGAAATAATAAGCAGCACTTAAATTAAATTTCCCAAGCTGACTGCTAAAACCTCCTTCATAATTATTAACGATAATAGGTTTTGTCTGTAATTTTGAGATTGCATCTTCTTTAGCATTTGTAAGCACTCGGCCAAGATCGAATACTGAGAAAGATTGAGAAAAACTTACAAAAGGATTAAAGAATTTAAACTTAGAATATCTCACTCCAGTATTAAATACAAAAGCATCATAAGTAAGATCTCCACCTTTTACAGCAATACTTCCCGCGCCATTTGCTCCGGTTGCAAGCGTGTTATAATCGTCAATATTAATCTTGATATTCTCTGCACGCAAACCTGCTTTTACATTAAAATCACCAAAAATCTGCGTCGATAATTGTGCATATGGAGCAAGATTGACCATATTGATATTTGGAACCCAAACGCGCCCGTCAACAAGTTTCTGATTTGTTTTATCATTCAATAAATCAAGACCATACGTTACATCTCCCGTAAAATTTGAAGAAATTGTAAATGGCGTATTCAAATAAACACGCACTCCTTTTTTAGCAGATGCCGTTTGAGATTGTCCACTTCCGTAGAAGAATGCCGAATTAGAAAATATCGTTAAAAAATCCTGAAAATAAAGATTTGCCGTAAACGAAGTATTTCCAAAAAGCTGCTTGTTTACATATTGAAGATTTGCGTTGTGATTGTAACGCGTTCCTTCATCAACTCCAGGTCTGTTGCCCAAAACACCAATCGCCGGACTTACGCCATAAACACCATTTTTAAGGATAAAATCAGAATCCTGATTCGAACTGAAATAATTATACATCACCTCAATTCGCTGTTTGTCTGTTAAATCATATCCAAGTTTAGTGAAGATATTATAGGTTTTAGTTTCCCCTAATCCGTATTCCGGAGAAATAACCTGCCCTTCGCCATCACGAAAAACACCAGTTTTATCGTAAGTACCAGAAACCATATAATTGAATTTATTAAGTCGCCCGTAAAATTGTTGGTTAAATCTGTATCCTAAAGTACTGTCTCCTTTGATGTTTCCGTTAGTTCCCGCTTCACTATATCCTGCAAATTTCTTTTGAGTTTTACCAGATTTTGTAATGTAATTGATCAAACCCCCATCGGCACCATTTCCATAAATTGCTGTTGCACCTTTAATTACTTCGATGCGTTCAATTACCGAAGGATCGATAGAACGGATTTCTCTTCCTGCAGATTTTAATGGCGTAGATTGCGGAATTCCGTCAATAAGAACCAACGGATTTCTTCCGCGAAGTGTTTGTCCATAATTCCCTGTATTATTCGTTGCCGATCCTAAACCCGGAACTGCATAAGCAACAACATTAGCAATATTTGGACTTACAATCGATAGATCTTCGATATCCTTAGCATTAATTACCGTTACAGAAGAAGGCGTTTTTGATAATGTTTCTACTTTTCTGCTTGCCGAAACAATGATTTCATCCAGTTGATCACCATTATTGTCTGAAGCTTCATCAAATTTTCCTGTAAACTGCAATTGTAGATTTACCGTTTCAGTTTCGTTATTGGTTATATAAATGTTCTTTTCAATAGTTTCATAACCTGGCAAAGAAACCACCAAAGTATAGGTATTCTCTATAACTTTATTGAATGAAAAACTACCGTCACTTTTAGCTGTAGTTTTGTATTTTGAACTTAAAATAATAATCGTTGCTCCTGAAGCCGATTTTCCGTCAGAAGTGGTTATTTGTCCTTTTATTTTTCCACTATTTTGTTGTGCAAAAGATGAAAAGACCGAAAATAAAAAGCTGATAATAAGTAAAAACTTTGATGTTCTTAAACTAAGATATTTCATTTATTTTTAGTTTTGGTTAGGTTTATTTGTTTTTATTTAGAATCAATAAAAACAATGCAAAAGTAGAAATTAATCGTTGTTTAACAAGTAATATTTTGATTTATTACCCAGAAATATGATTAAGACACTTTATTTTCTACAGAAAACCAACGGTTTTATTGGGTTTAAGAGTATCAATAAATGTAATCCACAATTCTTCTGAATAATCATATATGCAGATAGAAGCAATAACTTTAACAAGTAAATTATTCGTTTAAGAACTTCTTTTCTTCTTTCTAATATTAAAATTCTGAATGTTTTATTTCGAATTAAAAAAAGAGTACTTTTTCTAATGATATTGTATGGATTAAGTCTAAATAAGTATAAATTTGTGCCAGAATTTTAAAAGTTCTGGTCAATTCGATTATAACACAAAATCTCCCGGAACTAATTGAAAGGTTTTGGAAAACAGCATTTATGAAGAAAGGATTTAAAAAAAATATTGGTCTATTGCATTTATGGCTTGGACTTGGTTCTGGATTAATTGTTTTTATAGCTGCCTTAACGGGAAGTATTTTGGTTTTTGAAAAAGAAATTGACAAAGCTATAAATCCTGATTACTACAATGTTGCTGCGATTGGAAAGACAAAAAAGACAATTGATTATTGTGTAGATATACTTCAAAAAGAACATTCGATAAAAAAGATTACTCGTATTTATACTTTTAACGATCCTTCGCGAACGATTCAAATTTTAGGAAAGGATTCTGATAAAAAAGCCCAGTTTTTTTCAATCGATCCTTATACGGGAAAAATCCTCGCACAAACTCCTCAAGAAAGTAGATTTTTCGTTGTTGTTTTATCTATTCACAGACAATTATTATTAGGCGAAACTGGCGAAATCATTATGGGAACTTCCTGTTTGATCTTTGCTTTTATGCTTATTTCAGGTATGATTTTGTGGTGGCCTAAAAAAATCAAAAATCTAAAACAACGATTAAAGGTAAAATGGAGCGGTTCTTTTAAAAGAGTAAACTGGGATTTCCATTCTACTTTTGGTTTCTACAGCTTTTTAGTTTTATTGATTATTTCCTTAACCGGATTATCATTTGCGTTTACGTGGTTTCAAAATGGTGTTTATTTCCTAACGGAAGGAACAACAAAAAAACCTTCGGCAAAAGTAGAAAACCCTACCAAAATTGATCCTAAACTAAACAATACTGCCTTTTACCAAAACATTTATAATAAAGCCGACAGCATTTTTCCGTACACGGGAAACATTCAAATCAGAATGCCTGTTGATACGATAAATAGTATTTTAGTATTAAAAGAATATTCAGAAATAACTATTCCAAATCAATCCAGCGCTGCTTATTTTGATAAATATACCACTGAACAAATTGAAGCGAGACCTTATGACAAATTTTCGACCGGAGACAAAATAAGACGTTTAAACTACCCTATTCATACGGGAAGTATTTATGGTCTTCCTACTAAGATAATTGCATTTTTAGTTTGTCTTTTTGCTGCGACATTGCCTATTACAGGACTTATAATCTGGTTGGGAAGAAAGAAAAAAGGAACGAAAAAATAATTTTAGTATTAATGCGAATCAACGATTGAAATGTGCCGTTAGGTACATAATATTGGTAGTAGAGATTAATCCAAATTCATTAGCGTGCCGGAGGTACGCAACAAAACGATAGGGATTACGTACCTACGGCACGTTACTGTTGTTCTCATTCCTATTTTTCTACCAATATTACGTGCCTAACGGCACAAGTAGTAATTAAATAAAAAAGGATTTAAAGCTTTAATTATAAAGCTTTAAATCCTTTTTTGTTTAATATTATTTCAGCTTTTTACTTAAGCTGGAATAAGATTTGTTGCAATACCAATTCTATTCCAGGCATTAATTGTAATAATAGCTAAAATTACCTGAGCCAGATATTTTTCATCCAAAACTTTAGCCGCAGCTTCATAAGTTTCATCTTTTACATGATTACTAATCAAAGTAATTTCTTCGGTTAAAGCTAATATTGCTCTTTCTTCGTCTGTAAAAAACGGTGTTTCGCGCCATGCATTCAAAGCATAAATACGTTGTTCTGTTTCTCCCGCTTTGCGAGCATCTTTTGTGTGCATATTGATACAAAAAGCACAACCATTAATTTGTGATGCTCTAATTTTAATCAACTCTTTATGCGTTCTTGTCAATGAGGTACTTTCGATGTATTTTTCAAGTCCTAGAATAGCGCTGTATCCTGCTGGTTCTACTTTGTCAATGTGAATTCTTGTTTGCATTTTTATAAATTTTTATATTATTATTTTTTACTTTTAAAACTAAATTATTGTTTATTAATGTTTTACAGAGCAAATTTACAACAGTAATCTGGATGTAAAATATGCCAATTTTCAAATAAATACCAGCCCAGATTATCAAACGAATCTATCTTTTAAAAATGTTAACCTTATAAAAGCTTTTCTATTTTTTAGTTTTTTATTTTTAGCTTTTAATATCAATACATAATGATGCAAATTCAACGATATTTGTATTGCGTGATTCAAGAATAATTCAGAAAGTTGATTTGTAAAATTGACTTATTCAAGCTTAAATTATGATCTATATATGAATGAAAATCTAATAAACCGTTATCAGATTAACTTTGTCAACTTAACGGAACAATCAAAGACTAATCAGACGAAAATAGCCAAGCAACCAAATATTAAGAATAAGCACCTTAGTTTATTTTTATATGAATGGTCAAATCCTCAGGAAATCAACGAAGCCTTATTGCCTGATATTGAAGCTGCTTTTTTAGATACAAACTATTTCGAAAGTAACTCAAGTGAAAATGTAAGCATTATGATTTATCATGATAGAGTTGAACTTTATGATGATACTAAATTTGTTTATGAACTGCCACTAAAAGACTTCAAAGAAATAGTTATTAGTTGGCGCGATTTTTTATTGACTCCGCCATTAAATGGAAGTGAAATTTATCAAGACAAGAAAATTGAAAGATATGAAAATCGAAAAGAAATAAATTCAGCAGAATCTTATACAGTATTTGAAACGAATGAAAGCGAATTTTCAGATATTGAATTAAAGACTTATTCCAGACAAAACAAGTTTGTATTTATCTTATCGCTGGTTTTATTTATAGCATCATTTCTTTTTTTCTTCATTATTGTACCTTCATTAAATGTTGCCAAAATAATAATTCCAGTTTCTATTGTAGGATCGATTATGATAAGCTTATCTGGATTTTATTGTTTATTATATTATAAAAGTTGGAAGAAGGATTTTATAGAAAAAGTCGGAAAACCTAAATTAAACATTGAAACTTTTATTCTTATTTGTAGTTTGCCGACAGCTTTATTTTATTTCATAATTTCATGGAATTTCCTGGAAGGTCCCGGACATAATCTGTACAAATTAGGAATAACTCATAGCGTAATAAAGTTTCTAAATCCTTAAAAAAATGACTTCATATATAAAATACAAAGATTATTATGGTAATTATATTGCGGAGCAAAAAGTATCAGATTTAAAATTCTACTCAAAAGAATTTTTTAATAATGATGAATTGAAATTAGTTGAAGATTATGGTCCCAAAGGAAGAACTAATGAAATTATTTTACGAGGCGGAGAATATTACTTATCTGCCGATGAAGATTTGCAAACAATTGTTAATCAACATAAATATACTGGTAATCATTGGATTTTTTTCTTTAATAAACAACAAAATAATTTAGGAGATACTTCTTGGGAATATCATTTTTATGAAAAAGGAGAATTAAATAGAAGCGGAATAAAAGTTTTCAATAATGATAATCTGTTAATTGCTTCATGTACAATAGATTTGGCAACCAATGAAATTGGCAATAAACGAAAATACTTTTATGGAGATCCAAATATTTATAAAAGACCAGAATATGAAAGTCATTTTTTAAGTGTTTCTTATCATACCAATAATGATGTAAGCGACATATATATTTATGACGAAGATTACCAGAGCGCAGATGAATTTTTAGCCTCTTTTGATTCTAAATATTTCGATTGGGCATCACATACTTATTTTCATAGTTTCATGCCTATAATGCAACAGGATTAATTGTCTAATTCTTTCTGTTTTTATTTTTCATTAGAAAATCCTGAAATATATTGCTCTGAATTGTTTATTTCTGATAAAATTTTTCTTCGATCAATATCTTAAAAGATTTCACGGCTAATTGTATATATTTACCATTTAAACCGAAGTTTTTATTATGGAAGATTTTTTAATTGGTATTGGAAAAAGATTAAAAGAAATTAGAAAGAAAAATTCGCTGACCATTCACGAAGTTGCAAACATGGCGGGTGTTAGTAATGGTTTGATTTCCAGAATCGAAAATGGAAGAACAATTCCTTCTTTGCCTGTTTTAATCGAATTGATACAATCTCTGAATACTGATGTAAGTTACTTTTTTGAAGGCGTTGAAAATACCAAAAATGCCAAATACATTCATATTAAAAAAGAAGATTACCAAAAAATAGAAAAAGAAGATCGCGCCGAAACTACCGGTTTTAATTACTATCATATCTTTAGTAAAAGCATAAATTCTATAGGTTTTGAAGCCGTAATTCTTGACGTTGAACCCAATTGCAAACGTGAAAAAGTAATTACAGATGCCTGGGAATTCAAATATATCATAAAAGGAAGCGTAACGTATATCATTGATGATGTTGAAGTTATTGTAAACGAAGGCGATTCGTTATGTTTCAACGGAAGACATCCGCACGTACCTGAAAACAGAACTACAGAAAATTGTGTAATGTTAGTACTTTACTTCTATTCTGAAAGTAATAGCTAGCTTTAGTTAACTCTAAAATTTTACCGCAAAGTCCGCAAAGGTTTACGCAAAGTTCGCAAAGTTTATAATCAAAGCTTTGCGAACTTTGCGCTTTATTTCATTGCGTTCTTTGCGGTTAAATAAACATATAGCTAAATAAAAAGGCTACCTCCAAAATGGAGATAACCTTTTAAAAACAAAAAACACAAACTGAATTAATTTCCTGCCGGAAGCCAAGAGCGACCATCCAGCGACCAAGCCGAATTAATTGGCACTCCAAACCATAACAGCGAAGAATATGCGATATCTACCATTTTTGGAACTACTCCAGTTGCTGTTCCGCATTTTAAAGTAGCTGTACTTGTTGTCCATGTTGGTGTATTTGGAAAAGCAAGATTGATTTGTTGTGCGCTTGAATCTGTAAACGAATTTCCTGATCCGTTATCGCCTTTCCAATATCCAATAAGATTTGCATAATCAGGATGAGAACTTGTCAAAGAAGAGCACGTATAATTAAGAATTGAAGCTTCTGATAATGCTTTGTTCCATACACGAACTTCAGCAATATTACCATTTACATTTGCGCCGTACGTCAAAGTTCCGTCTTGTCCAACAGCAAAAGGCAAACCAGAAGTCAAACTTCCAAAAGTGCTAACAATTGCCGCTTGCCCAACAAAAGCACCATCTTGATAGGTTTTAACCAACTTTGCCGTGCGATCAACCACCATTGTTAAGTGATGCCATTTTCCGTCGTTGATTGAACCTCCTGAAATATCAACACGATTTTGAGTATCTCCAATATTTACTTTCCATGTTCCGCCTGTATTAGCACAAATTACAAATCCGCGATTTTTGCCACTTACCCAGTTTTTATTAGAAACTATTGATGGATCGCTTGAATAACCGGAAGTTTTTATTCTGCATTCAACTGTAAAACTTGAATTTCCAAAATTGTATAAGGCATTATTTGTCGAAGCATAAATACTATTCGAATTAAAAGTTGCGAATTTACCTGTGATAGATGTTGTAGGATCAACCGGTTTTTCGATTTTAGTTGATGTGAAATTCTTATTATTGAAGATTGTAAAAATATTTCTTTCCTCATAAGATGTTCCTCCGTGCGATCCTGTAGAACCTGTAACGATTCCGCCATGATCCGGCGCTACAATTACCAACCAATCTTCATTGGCATAATTTGGTCTGTTTTTTAAAGCGGTTAAAATTTGACCGATATAACCGTCTGTAGTTTCGATCGCAGCTTTGTATTGCGAAACATTAAGCGAAAATCCATAACTGTGACCCGCGTGATCTACATCATCAAAATGCAGAAATAAAGCATCCGGATTGTCATTTGTTAATGCCGTTACAACTTCATTTTTAACGGCTAAATCTGTAGTTAAGGTTTTTTCTACGTCAATTCCGTCAACAATATAAGTATTGATTGGCGCCCAATGCACAATTGACATTGTTCTTAAAGCAGTATTATACGTTTCAAGACGTTTTAAAAAACTTGGATAAGTTCCAAAATTTGGAGTTGAAAACGAATTGTCTGTAACGCCGTGTTTCAAATGAGTAACGCCGCTAAGCATTGTCGACCAACCGTTTCCGCTCCAGGTTGGAGCCTCAGTCAAAGCATCTAAACTATAAACCGAATTTGGTAATAAAGCATGAACATTTGGTGTGTTTGCGCCCATCAAAGCGTCTCCACGGCAACCATCGATTCCTATAATAAGCAACTTTTTAGTACCGCCGCTTAAAGCAGATTTGCCTGTATTTAAAATAGTTTTTGCATTTACTGAACTTTCATCGCTCGCAAGCGTTGGTTCATTGGTACAGGAAGTCACTAAAAGTGCACTTGCAAGAATTGTAATGTAACTTAATCTAAAAATCTTTTTCATTGGGTTGAATTGTTTTAATGTGTTACTATTGATTTACTTGTAAAACTATTTCCTGCAGGGATTTTTATTTTAACTAATTAGTTTATTATTATTTAGCGCATTGAAGCGTATTTTTAAACATTCATTTTTTTATTTTTTACCATTAAGAGATTAAGTTATATTAAGAAGCTTGACTTAATTTCTCTTAATATCTTAATGGTTCAAATAATATTTTAATTTTTAAAATATTATGTTTTAATTCATAATGCTGTACAACGAAGCAAGAGAATCCAGGATATAATCCGGTTTTGCTTCCTCGAGTTGTGATCTTGTTTGTGCTCCGGATAAAACGCCAATCGTGATTCCGCATTTAGCATTTTTGCCTTCTTCGATATCAATTGCCGAATCTCCAGCTTTTAATACTTTTGAAGCATCTTTGATTGCAAACAATTGCATCGCTTTGTGTATCATATCCGGAAAAGGACGTCCTAATTCTACGTCGTCAGCCGTGATTAATGCATCGAATTGATGGTCTTTTTTCCAGTTTAATTTCTCTAATAAAGTATTCGCAACATGGCTGCTATAACCAGTATTTAAAACTACTTTTATTCCGTCTTTTTTAAGATTTTGAAGTACATTTTCTACGCCTTCAATAGGCAAAACTTTAGCCGTAAGATATTCTTGGTCTAATGTTTCTTTAAAATATTCGAATATTTCCTCCGATTTATTGGCGTCTGTAATATTGATATGCTTTAAAATATCTTTTATCGCCTGATGTTTTTCTTTTCCTGCTCCTAACGAAAGCACCAATTCAAGAGAAACATCAATTCCGAATTTATTGATGGATTTATGTAGTGATTTATAGACTATATTTTGTTCATTTATTGTTGTTCCGGCCATGTCAAAAACAACCATTTCAATTTCATTAATTTTCATTTTGTGTGTATTTGTTTTTATAAACATCCAATTTGCATGTTTAAACGTTTTTATAATCAAATGCTTTTTTAACACATAGAGACATAGTTTGCAAAACGTAGAAAGTCGTTTCACTCCAAATAAAACTCAGAGCTATGTGTTTAATTTTTCTCGCAGATTGAGCAGATTGAGCAGATTTTTTTTAAATCCTTTTAATCAGTGAAATCAGTGGCTAAAAAATCTATGCATTAAAAATTTTATCAATGTTATGTTTCGCAAATCCTGCGCTTCCGGTCATTCCCTTTCCTCCTATTCCGGTTATGATGTGAATGTTTTCACCGATTGTGTGTTCAAAAATATCTTTGGTTTTACATTGCGAATACATTCCTGACCATCTGTTTTGGATTTCGTAAGTTGGTAAATCGATGATCTTTTTTGCTTCTTCAATCATGAAATTGTCGATATCCATATTCAAATCAAATCCCAAAGAATCTATATCTTTTGCAGCAGCATATTCGTGCGAATCTCCCAGAATTACAGATCCGTCCAAGGCTTGTTTGAATAAGATATGAACGCCGTATTTTTTCTCAAAACTATCCGGATTTTCTTTTGCTTTGATTGCTGCGTAGGATTTACATTCTTCGAAAGATTCGTATCTTCTAATAGTTAATCCGGTTAGAATAGAACCATCTAATTTGTAATTATTCTGAGGTTTTGTTTGCAGCATCTGAAGTTTTGAAACTACCAAATCACTGTTGTTATAAATTTCAGGATATAGTATTTTGAAATCGCTTCCGTTACAAATAATCATTTTCGAAGCTTTGTATTCCAATCCTCCTGAAGTTGTTGCAATTACTTCATTATTTCTGTTTTCGGTATTCAAAACCGTGGTATTCATATATAAATCAAGACCTAAATTTTCGGTCATATATTGATGCAATTTATGAATCATTGTTGCAGGTTCAACGGTTACTTCTTGCGGAAAAAATAATCCTCCTGTACAATAATCAGAACGTAATCCGGCGTATTTTGCCAAACATTGCGCTTTGGTCAACAAATTTGATTCGTAATCATTTGCTATATTTATTTGATGCAATTCTTCAATTAATTGCATTTCTTCTTCGTTTGAAGCTAAATATACCGTTCCGTTTTGACGAAGATTAATATCAAATTGTGACTGAATATCTTTATAAATTTTTAAACTTTCTTTTCCGAAGTTTTGCCACTTTCTGTCCATTCCGGAAGGTACAACCTGACCAAAATTTCTAACTGTTGCGCCTTCGGGTTTGCTGTTTTTTTCAAGGATAGCAACTGACATTCCTTTTAGTAAAGCGTGATAGGCATGAAATGTACCTAAAACGCCTGAACCAACGATTATTAAATCATATTTCTCTTTCATGTGTTTGTGTTTGTGTAATTTGTTTTATTGTAATTTTATTCTATTATTTTCCTTTAGTTCAAGTGTATAAAGGTGTTGTACTAATTTTTGATGTTTTTTTGAATTTTCTTTTAAAGTAATTAAAGGACATTATAGTTGTAATTATCCCAACAAAGGATAACAAATAAATACAAGTGGTAAAAAAGCTTAGTAAGGAAATATTTTTGTCTCCGAAATTCTTGAAAAATAAAACCAAAACGCTTCCTAAATATCCAAAAGCATCGGCGATGTAGATTAAAAATCCTGTATTTCCGTCTATTTTATAAGTGGCGATCATTCGGTCAAAAAACAAACCATTGAACGGAATATAGCAAACATACATTCCAAATCCTGAGATCATCATCCACGGAAGTGGCGATATTAAATGCTTTTGAAACAAAAATGTTGTTGCGCCAATAAGCAATGAACCTAAAAACAATACTAAATGATAATTTTTGAAGGCTTTGTAGTTGTTTTTCATGCTTCCTAAAAATCCTAAAATAACAAGAACTGAGATCGCAATAGGAATTTCTGAGTACATATAAATCGAAATACTTTCTTTATATCCCAATGTATCCCACAATTCTCTGGCAAAATTATCCCTGAATTCTCTCATTGCCGTAAGCATTGCGTAGAATATAATTATTGCCGTTAACGGAAATGCAAATTGCTGAAATAATGAAGCGCGTTCTTTTTTGCTCAGTGGTTTTCGTTTTGATTTTAAAGCTAAATCTTCGCTATCAGGATTTGGGATTTTCTCCAAAAACAATGAAAATACGATTAACGGAATTATAAATATTAAACCCGAAACAAAAGGCATCCAAAACTCATTGCATCCCAAAACCGTCAAGACAAATACTCCAACGGATTTTGCGGCTCCGGAAGAAACTATAAAACTCGAACAGAGAATAACGCCTAATAATTCGGTAGTTTTTCTTCCTTCGATATAGGAGAAAACAATTCCCCAGATCATTCCCAAAGGCAATCCGTTTATGAATAAAAACAGAATATTGTATGGCGCAGGAACTAATGCGAATCCTAATAAAGCTAACTCAGAAATGGCTATAAAACTGATTAAATATAAAGTTCTCTTTGCCGATTTTAATTCGGATATAATCTTGATTCCTAAAAATTTAGAAAGTGTATATCCTAAAACCTGAGCCAGAATCAACAAGATTTTATAGTCAATTCCCCAAAAAGACATATGGTCAAATGTCGCTACAGTAAAGGGTTTACGGAACGCATACATACAAAAATAAGTACCAAATGCCGCAATGGATGTTTTTAATATAAACCTGAAATTAGATGCTTTTTTAGACATTAGTTTTTGAGATTTAGCGTAATAGTTGTGTGGTTGTAAAGTTTAAATAAGTGTTTCTCTATAGTTTTTAGAAACTCGCTGGATGGGGTTGGTTCAAAAAAAATAAACTGTAAAAATAAAACCTGCCAACATCCAACGAGTTAACTTATAGTTGTCTATAAATTATATTTTAAACCAAGATTGAATTTCGCACCATAATATTCTACCTGTTTAGGTCGGTTTGGTGTTTCTCCAAAATGGTACATTAATGGCTCATTCAAAACGTTATTTACATCACTAAAGATTGTAAAATGCTCTCCTACTTTATAAGAAGCCGAGAAATCAAGTGAGTTGTATTTACCGTAATAAATGTCATTCATATCTGTATTCTTAGCATTTGCATCAAAACTTATGGCATACGCACCTTTATGGTTGAATGCTGCTCTCACGTTAAGTTTGCCCGTTTCGTAGAACAATTGCAGATTGTACAATTCTTTTGCCTGATAAGGAGTTGACACTTTTCTTCCGTTTGGATTATTCGTGTTTTGCCCTAAAGTCATTTCAGAATTCATGAAAGTTGCGTTGATCTGAGTTCCAAAATATTTCAGGAATCCTGGCAAGAAGCTGAATCTTTTTGTAATTCCAAATTCAACTCCGCCAATCCAGGCGTTACCACCGTTTGTAGGCGAACTGATTTCGATATTAGGAATTCCGTTTATTGTACCTTGATAAGTGTCGTCAAAAATTGGATCTGTAATTGATTTATAGAAAACTCCAGCGTTGATTACACCAACTTCATCTAAGAAATATTCTCCCAATAAATCAAAGTTCCAAGAATAAGTTGGATTCAAATTTGGATTTCCTCCTGCATATTCGCCATCAATTGTGTTCAAAGATCCAGCTGGAGAAATGTCTCCAAAGTTTGGTCTTGCAAATGTTCTTGTTGTGGCAAAACGAAGGTTTAAATTCTCAACAGGCGTATATTTAACATGTAACATTGGTAATATTGATGTATATGTTTTTGTATTTTCAGCATCAACAACCACATTATTTTCAACTGTTTTACCAGTAACTTGCGTGATTGTATTGGTAACCCTAACTCCTCCCAAAACTGTCCATTTATCAGATATTGAATACGTTGCCATTGCATAACCTGAAGACGTAGTTTCGCCAACATTAAAGTTTCTTCCTAATCCTTTTCCTAATTCAGGAATTTGAGAATCTGTTGGATTTAGAACCAAACTACCTTGAGCCGAATTGTATAAGTTATTCATTCCGTTTCCTGATAAAACCGGTCCAAAAGTGTTTCCAATATTAGTTCCTGTTTCACGTCTCATATAATCTGTTCCGCCAGGCTGATTGATCAAATCTGAACCATAATTTGACAAATATGGTGTTGGCGATCCTGTCCAATTATAGTATTCGTCTCTAAAAGTTGCGATACGATCTTTGTCTGTTAATTTAACCCCGAACTTCATTTTCAGACTTTCATTAAAATTGTGTTCGTAGTTTACGGCAGCAATAATATTGTCTCTTTCTACAATACTGATTTTGTATAATTCCAAAGTAGAAAACTTCATCTTTGTTGGATCTGTTTTAAAATTTGGATCTGAGTAAAAATCAAATATCGATTTTGGATTATTAGGATCCAGCATTCCACCATCAGCAGCCCAATATGCTCTTGGACCTCCAGCTCCGCCAGATGCCACAGGAACAGTGTTCAAATATTCTGGCTTAACGCCAACTCCTGTTTGATTGAATTGGATTAAAAAATAACTGTTGTCTTCTGCATTTGGAATATTTCCATATTTAAACTGATTTCTGTACGAAGCCAGACTCCAGTCTAAAGTTCCGTTTGCCAATTGATGTTTTCCGCCTAAATCAAGACCAAGAAATTGCGTCATTAATTCGTTGTGAATATCTTGTTGTTCAACCGTTAAAGCATTTGTTGTACTATTGAATTTGTCAAATCTGATTCTGTGTTTGTAATGTGTTTCAGTATCAGAAAGTCCTCCGTAAGTTGCTTTCAGGAAAATTTTATCTCTCGATGAAGGATTAAATTCCATTGCGGCATTTAAACCCGTTGTTTTTCTAATTCCGGTATAATCTCTTAATTCTAATCTGTAAACTCCCTGATCACCATTTCTTCTGGCTTCATAATTGTCTGTTGCCCAGTTTCTGTCCCAATAAGTACCATTAATAATGTATCCAAATTTTCCGTTTTTACTTTTGTCACCAATAGTAAGCGATCCGCTGTAAATTCCTTTATCCGATTTTTGATTGTATCCGCTAAAAATACTTGCTTTAATAGTTCTTTTTGTTGGAGCTGTTTGTGTGGTAAAATTTACGCTTCCGCCAATTGCATCGCCATCCATATCTGGCGTAAGTGCTTTTGTAGCTTCAACATAAGCAATAAGATCAGACGGGAAAAAGTCAAATGCTGTAGCTCTCGAAGTGGTTTCTTCTTCGGCAGTTGGAATTCTGTTTCCGTTGATTGTCGTTGAAGACCAAAATGGCGGCAAACCTCTTACCGAAACGAAACGTCCCTCACCCTGATCTCTTTCAATCGAAACTCCAGGCATACGCTGAACCGTTTCGGCAGCATTACGATCCGGAAGTTTTCCTATTCCGTCAGCCGCAATAACATTTACAATGCTCATCGATTTTTTCTGCATATTCAGCGCTCTTGCTTCGCTGTTTCTTTGGCTCATTCCGCTTACAACTACTTCGCTTAATTCTTTTGAATTGGTTTCTAAGCGAATTATTCCTAAACTAACATGTTGATTGTCTTTTACTTCAACTTTTATATTTTTTGTTTCATATCCTATATAGGCGATTTGTAATTCTAAACTACCAGATCTAACATCCTGAATCGTAAAATAACCACTGAAATCAGTTGTTGCTTTTTGATTGTTAGATAATATAATAGTTGCTCCCGGCAGTGGAGATTGTGAGTCGGTAACAGTTCCGCTTATGGTTGCTTTTTGCGCCGTCATGTTCTGCGCAAAAAATGCAACCGAAAAAATAAAAATTGCCTTGTAAATTGTTTTCATGGTTAATTTGTTTACAAATATTAAATTTATTAAAGCAAATAAACAATGATTTTTATAAATAGTAAATAAATGAAAATTATGTAATTGTTAAAGAAAAGCAAATTAAAGCACCGAAATTGTTAAGAATTTGTAAAAACTAAAAGCGCTAATGAATTGAAAATGACACCAAAATCCCTTTAAATACGGGAGAAATAACCGATTTTGATATGCATTTTACGCAAAACAGAAAACGTTTTCGAAGCAAACATTCCTTAACAATTCTATTTTGGAATTGTGTTCTTATTTACAAATAGTAAACTTTTTAAGTGATATTTTACTAGTTTAAATTGTTGAACATACATTAATATTATGACCACCCAATTTGTGTTTAGTCCCTACGGGACAATTTTGATATGTTTTCTGTTTTATGTTCTACCAACATTTAATCTCTCCGAGATATTCCTTTATCGAAATTATTACTCAATATTTTATAATGTTTGTAGGCAATACTCCGCTAGGAGTTAAATATTGGTAACAAACTCATCACGCCCAGAAAAAATGTCCCGTAGGGACTACACCTTTATTAAAATCCAACAAAACAAAATGACGTTTTAAACAAAGTAAAATGACATTCTGAACAAACTCCGTCTTTTGAGTTCCCAATAACTTTGCCTAATAACAATTACTTAAAAAGCACACAAAATGAAAACAAACAATTATCAGGGAACTTTCCAAAAAGCAATTGGTTCAGGATTTAATGCCAAATCAACAACAAATGAAGTTATCAAAGGAATTGACCTTACTGGAAAAATTGCAATTGTAACGGGCGGTAACACCGGAATTGGTTTAGAAACCGTAAAAACTCTTGCCGAAGCCGGAGCAACCGTAATAGTTCCTGCAAGAGATATCGAGAAAGCAAAGAAAAACTTAGACGGAATCCCTAATGTAGAATTGGAAATAATGGATTTAATGAATCCGGATTCAATAGACGCGTTTGCCCAAAAATTTATTTCGTCAGGAAGACCTTTACATTTATTGATTAATAATGCTGGAATTATGTGGGTTCCGTACCGTCGTGACAATCGCGGAATCGAATCGCAATTGGCAACGAATTATTTGGCACAATTTCAACTTACGGCAAGATTATGGCCAGCGCTTAAAAAAGCAAAATCTGCAAGAGTAATAAGCGTTTCATCGCAAGGACATCAATTTGGTTCTTTTGATTTTGATGATCCTAATTTTTTACATAAAGAATACGAAACTTTACAAGCTTACGGACAATCAAAAACAGCTTGTAATTTATTTGCTCTCGAATTGGACAATCGCGCAAAAGAATTTGGCGTGAGATCTTATTCTCTACATCCCGGATCTATCAATGGGACTGAACTTGCGAGAGAAGCTTCATTAGATTTGTTTCAGAAAATGGGACTTTGCGATGCCGATGGAAATATTCGACCAGAAATACTGGCAAATCTAAAAACGATTCCACAAGGCGCTGCAACTACGGTTTGGTGCGCAACGAGTCCGCTTCTGAAGGATATTGGCGGCGTATATTGCGAAGATGTCGAAATTGCTTCAATTGCAACCGATTCTTCTGTAACTCCCGGAGTAAAATTATATTCGCTTGACGAAGATAATGCCAAAAGATTATGGTTAGTAAGCGAAGAAATGACGGGAATAACTTTTGATGTTAACTAATGTAAAATGTGTTTTGTGAGATGAAAGATGTTAATAGTGAGTTGTCGTTGTTTTGAAGCGGCAACTTTCTATTGACGTTAAGTTTTTTTAGATAATTATGACTCCAAAAAAATGCTTAAATACACCGCTTTTTTGAGTATTAATCTTATTGAATAGCCTCCTGCTTTAGCTGGAGTTTATTTATGAAATCAATCTGAATGGCTTTAGCCAAATAAAGCATTTTTGGCTAAAGCCAATTGTTGCATTCATTAAATACCTCTAGCTAAAGCAGGAGGCTATTCAAAAAAAAATCCAAAAGCTAGCGCGAACGTTTCTCTTGTGAACTATGTATGCGCAGGCCAGCAACTGTACAAATATCCTTGGAAATTAAAAATATTATGATTATTCAATTGGCAACGATTATAAATTATCCTAAATATGGCAAAACTAAACTGATTTTTTAAAGTAAAATTGGTTTGGATTTCTCTGATTCTCTTCATTTTCATAAATGAATTCCTGATATCCTAAAGATTTTAAAGTTTGGATTAAAACTACATCTATTTCAAAAGCTTTTGCCCAAATCAAATCGTGTTTTCTTTGCAAGGCAATTTCTTCGGCACGTTTAAAAAGTACGATTAAATCATCGGGATTAAAATAAACGATGTCTTCTATTCCAATTGCTTTATTGGCTCCAAGATCTTGATTTGAAATTCGGGAGGAATTTAACTTCAAAAAGGACAAAGGATTTTCGTTTTCGTAAACCATCAACATTTCGATCGAAAAATCATTTTGGATTTTGAAAAACTTTTGGCTTGAAAGATTTTCCGCTGCGTACTTCTCTCCTATTTCTTTGGATGATCCAAATAAATCAGAATAAAACTTAAGGGCTTTCTCTTCCATCCAAATGATATTCTCATTTATTTTGACTACGAATTTTGCTGTTTTCATGTTTTATGTTTTCTAATATTCTATGGCAAAGTTGCGATGATTGTTACTATTAGAAAAGAGCAAAATGTCTTATGTTTTGTTCGAAAAGTCGGGAAGTAATTTTTAAATGACAGATTGGGACTGAAAACTAATTTAGAATCCGTTCGCTCGCGAGAGGGATAGCAGCTAGCTACCGAAGTAGCGCGTATAGCCCGACAGCATCCTGGCAAGAGGGCGTATATACGCAAAGTAAATTGCCCTCTTGTCAGGATGGTGGCTCGCCCAAAGTATGATAAATAGGCTAAATGTTTTTTCTGCGATATTCGAGTGGTGAAATTTCAGTTGCTTTTTTAAAAAATCTTCCAAAAGTCGATTGATTCGGGAAATTTAATATATCGCTAATTTGGTTGATTGTCAAGTCTTTGTTTTGAAGTAATACTTTGGCTTCGAGAACCACAATATCTTCTATCCAGTTGCTGGCTGTTTTGCCGCTATTATTTTTGATGACTTCTGATAAATATTTTCTAGTGACATTGAGCGTATCAGCATAATATTGAACTGATCTTTGGTTTAAAAAATCTTTAAAAAGTATTTCTTTAAACTTTTCAAACAAAGAATTTTGGGTTGTTTCGGTTAAGATTGTCTGTTTTATAAAATCGAGTTCGTAAATTAGAATATAAAGATAACCTCTAAGAATCGAAGGCTGATGATTTGAATTATTGTCGAGCGATTGTCTGAGTAACGAAAAGATTTGCTCAAACTTTAGTCTGTTTTTTTTCTCGAGATTGAAAACGTGCATTTCGCTATTATCGAAAAATTCATATTGTGACAGAAAGAAAACATTTGCCTGATTATGAAGAAAAAATTGTGGCTTGAAAAAGATGATATCGATTAAAATTTCGTCGCTGTCTTTTGTAAAACTTCTAATCACCGAAGGTCCTAATGTGATTATGGCTGGTGCATGGACTACAACTTTTTTTAGTCTTGTTTGCATCACAATACTGCCTTTTCTTAGAAATTCTATGGCATAACTTTCTGCCCTATAAGGTTCGCTGATGTATGGATGATCTTTTGCCTGAACATAAAAATAATCTTTATCATTGTTAATATTGGTAAACAAACTCTTGTGATGTTCGAGCGAGTATGTTGTAATTTTATTCTTCAATTATTTTGTTTTAAGCTGTATCAAATATAGTTAACCGTTTTATGCCTAACAAAAAAATGGCGCTATACAGCACCATTTTTTATATTCTTTTATGATAAAAGAACATATGTTGAAATTGATTCTTATTTTTTATCGATTTTATAAAGTCTTCCACCATCTGTAATAGCGTATAAAGCTCCGTCGTTTCCTTGTGTTACATCTCTAAAACGTTGGTTTTCTGAAGCCAGAAGTCGTTCTTCACCAATTACTTTATTGTCTTTTATGGCAAGACGTACGATATGCATTCCGCTTAAAGCGCCTATGAAAAGATTGTTTTGCCATTCAGGAACGCGATTACCGGTATAAAAAGTCATTCCGCTTGGCGAAACTACCGGATCCCAGTAATAAACCGGTTGTTCTAAACCATCTTGCTGCTGAATTCCTGCTCCAATTTTTTCGCCGCTATATTCTATTCCGTACGTGATTGTTGGCCATCCGTAATTTGCACCTGGTTTTATGCGGTTAATTTCATCACCGCCTCTTGGTCCGTGCTCTGCCAGCCAGATTTCGTTTGTCACGGGATTAAGCGCTAAACCTTGTGGATTTCTATGACCATAACTATATAATTCCGGTAAAGCCCCGGCTTGCGTAAAAGTAGGATTTCCCGTTGCAGGTTGCCCGTCTTTTGTTATTCTGATTACTTTTCCTAAACCTGTTGCAACAGATTGCGCCAATGGTCTAGTTTCTAATACAGAACGTTCTCCGGTACTTATTACAAGAAAACCCGATTTATCAAAAAGAATACGTCCGCCATAATGCAGCGTACTTGCGTTGGCAGGTTTAGCTCTGTAAATTACCGTTGCTCCTTCGATTGTTTTTTCGTCGGCTGATAGTTTTCCTTTGGCTACAGCCGTATTATTTCCGCCTGTTGTAGCTTCTGCAAAAACCCAGTAAACCATACGATTTGCAGTAAATTCCGGATCAATTGTTAATCCTAGTAAACCACCTTGCCCAGCAGCATTAACAGCAGGAATACCAGTTATTGGAGTACTCAAAACTCCGGCTGTAGTGGCAATACGCATAGTTCCGGTTTTCTCAGTAATTAATAATCTGCCATCCGGAAGACTTTTTATTCCCCAAGGACTTGATAAGGTTGTAGCAAGAACAATTCCTTCATAAGGTGTATTGGTTTGAACTCCATTTATACGGGTTTGCCCTTCGAATGCGGGTTTATAAGTGGTGTTTGCAGCATTTCCTTCTACAGGATTCGTTGTTGTACCTGGATTTGAATCGATATCTTTGTCGTTTGCGCAGCTAAATAAGGTCATTAGCACGCTCGAAACAATCGTAATTTGGTTAATAGTTCTCATAGGTTTGGGATTTTAAGGATTAAAAAAATAGAAATGGTAGATATTCTAATGTATAACAAATCAAAAATCTTGAATTAAAATTAAAAAAAGTTATATAATTGATGAGAAAAATTATACAATTATACTGTTTTAAATATAAATTCTAATCTCTTACCGATAGATTATATAAGATTAAAAACTAAATTTAAACCTTAAACAAATGTCTTTAACTTTGTTTAACGCAGGATATAATCGAAAAAAACAACATCTAATTACCCCAACAAATGGAATACGAAGCAAAATATATAACACCGGATATTAAACTTTCTTGTTATGAAGATAAGTTTTTTAAATCGGATATCATGTTTGATCAGCATATGTTAGTTTGGTTTATTTCGGGCGAAACAAAGATCGTGCAAACTGACGGAATTCATATTTTTAAGAAAGGAGATATTTTTCTGATTCCAAGAAATCAACTCGCAACGATTATAAATTATCCAAAAGACGGACAACCTCATAAAACCGTTGTGATGCATTTGTCGACTGAAAAACTGAAAGATTTCTATGCAAAACTAGATCTTAAATTAAAAACTAACATACAGCCAAAAATATATTCTTATAACAATCATCCATTACTGGAAAGTTGTCTTGCGTCTTTGATTCCGTATTTTGAGATGACAACACTTCCCGCAAATATCGCCGACTTGAAAATAACCGAAGCGATTAGTATTCTAAGATCAATAGATCCTGAAATAGATAATATTCTGGGGAATTTTGAAGAACCGGGAAAAATTGATTTGGTAAATTTTATGGAACGTAACTTTATGTTCAACATGCCATTAGAACGACTTGGTTATCTTACCGGAAGGAGTTTGTCGACTTTTAATCGGGATTTTAAAAAATATTTCGATACAACTCCGCAAAAATGGCTGACCAAAAAAAGACTTGATCTTGCCCATTATCAGCTAAGCAAAAACAAGAAAAAAACAATTGATGTTTGTTATGAAGTTGGTTTTGAGAACTTATCGCATTTCTCTTATGCCTTTAAAAAGCAATTTGGTTATACTGCAACTGAATTAATAAATATCAATAACCAAATCAATATATAAAGCAATATTATCTATCACATTATTATTGATTTGGTTAGAAATAATAAATATTGAATCTTATTTATTTTGGAAAGTAATTTCCTTTCAAAACAAGTTTTACAGATCCAATTGCTACTCCTAAAACGACAATATTCGTCAGACAAAAAACAATTAAAGCTAATATCATAACATAAGAATCGGCGGTTTTTAAAGCAAAAATTGACAAACCTTGAGACAAAGTAGCAATCCCAAAAGTATAAGCCCAATATCCCGGTGCAAAAGCTTGTTCTTTAAGCCATTTTATGGCAAAAGTTATAGAAACAAAAAGAAACAAAGCATATCCCATTAATGCGTAAGTAATTGAAATATTACCACTTTTTCCTGTCAGAACCTGATATGCGACAAATAAAACAACTGCAGGCGCCATATAAATTCCCATAAAATTTCTTGTTTTTGCGCCAAGTCCGCCAACTGTGAGTTGGTTTGTAATTACAGAATCCATAATCAACCACGAAATAGTTCCGATGCCAAGAAGTACAAAACCGTAATTTGTATATCCTAACAATCCCGCGGCAAGTGCATTAACTAAAATACTTGCAGTAAATGTCAAAAACAAAGACGGTGTTATTTGGTGTGCTTCACGTTCCTGTGTCCATAAACCTGAAAGTCGGTACGCGCCATAAATAAGATTGAGTACTGAACCAATCCAAAATAAAGCGATAGCAATCGAATAATCATAAACGTGAACGGCAATTGCGACCAAAATCACAGACTCGGGAATCAATGCCAAAAATGAAGATTGAACAGGATCGTTGAATTCATTTACGGCCAACTTTCTATGCTGAATCCATTTGTTGCAATAAAGCGTTAACCACCAAATAAACGAAAGTACAGCGAGCATTTCTAAAATTTCACCAATATAAATTGGCAAATTCCATAATGATGCAGCATTTCTCCACGCATTTCCTGTTTCTGCTAATCCTAATGTCATAGCAAAAAAAGATGCAGGAGCAATTGGCAATGTAATTTTTTGTTTTTCAAATTGTTGTAGTGCGATTTTGTCTTCGATTTTGTCCATCATTAAAATATTAAGTTTAACTTTGAGCAAAATTATACTGATTTAGCAAAATATAAATTGTAATATTCTTCGTTAATATAGTAATAAGAGGTTATGATAAAGAATAATATATATCTTCCGTATGAAGTTATTTTTAGCGAAATAACTGAATCACTGCAAACTGAAGTGGGAAATAATTTCTTTGAACTTCTTTATATTGTATCCGGAACCGGAATTCAAACTATCAATCAAAATCGATTATCATACGAACCCGGACATTTATTTTTAATAACGCCTCAGGATTTTCATTCTTTAGAAATAAAGGAAAAAACGACTATTTTTCAGTTGCGTTTTACTGATATTTATATCAAAAACGGACCTTTTACTTCTAATAATCTTTACAAACTTGAATATATTTTGCATCATGCGCATCATCAGCCCGGATGCATATTGAAAAGAATTACCGATAAAAATCTTGTTCATCCGGTTATTGAAGCGATTAGGCATGAATACCACAATCCTACTTTATACAATACAGAACTTATCCAGTTATTAATCAATACATTGATTGTAATTATTGCCCGAAATATCTCTGAATATCTGCCTGAAAATATCAGTAATCAATCTGATGGAAAAGCGCATAATCTTTTAGAATATATTCAAACTCATATTTATGAACCTGAAAAACTGAGCGTAACGGTTATGAGCGAGAAGTTTGGAATTTCGGAAACGTATTTAGGAAGGTATTTTAAAAAACAAGCAAACGAAACTTTACAGGATTATATTTCGAAATACCGAATAAAACTGGTAGAAAACAGATTGCTTTATAGTGATTTACGTGTGGGAGAAATTGCAAATGAACTGGGTTTCAATGATGAAAGTCATCTGAATAAAATCTTCAAAAAACATCGTGGCACTACTCCATCAGCTTTTAGAAAAAAGACTTTAAGCGTTTAAATTTTAATTATTGAGCGTCATTTTCGCTCTTTAATTGTAAAGCTCTTTGCAAAAAACTTTGGTGCAAAATCTTATTTTCGGCTTCGTCAATTGCTTTCAGTAAATTATTCTGATTGTCTGCAATATCAGAGAGAACTTGTGTCATTACGCCCCAAACAGGTTCCATTTTCAAAATAAGTTCCTGCCCTTTTGTGGTTAAAACAATAAGTCGTTTGCGCTCGTCGATTTTATCTTTTTTTGAACGAATCAGCTTTTGCTTTTCCAATTCTTTCAGCAAACTTATTGTTGAAGGATGCGTATAACCAATTTCATTTGCGATTTCGACAACACTCAAAACTCCTTTGTGATGTAAGGTATAAATAACCGGAAACCATTTAGGTTCAAAATCAATTCCGTACGATTTATAAAACAAAGCACCGTCTTTGCGCAATTGCTCGCTGAGACGCTGTAATCGCGTTGAAATGGCTAAAATCCCCGATTCATCAATAATATTCATCCTTATTTTTTTAATTTTAAATGACAAAATACATTGTCTGCGCTCATTATCGGAAATGCCGTTGGAAGCGATTCTTTCTCAACTGTCACAAAATTGTTTCTTTCGTAAAAACGTAAAGCAGCTTCTAAGATCGATACAGTTCCCAAATATAAATCATCAATTTCATTTTCTTTGCAATAATCGATTAAAGTCTCTAATAATTTCTGTGCAATTGAGAACTCTTTTCCTCGGAATTCTTTTTTTACAAACATTTTTCGGATCGCAGCTTCAGAATCACTGAATTTTACCAAAGCAATTGTACCAACTAATTCTTCATTGATAAAAGCGCCCCAGAAACCGCCGCCGCTTGCATAATAAAAATTGGTTATGTTCAATAAATCCGGCTGGTCTTCTAATGTAATTGGAACATTAAATTCTTTTTGCTGAATGCTTAAAACTAAATCTACTACAGCATCTGCATATTTATTTTCTATTGGAATAATTATCGGTTTCATATCAAATAAAATTAAAATACAAAACTACGTAGTTAAATACATAAATAAAAATATTTCTTGAAATTTATGATTTTTTTGAGAAAGAAGAAGTTTTTAAATTCTTGTTATGTTGCTGCGAAATATGCACGCAAAATCGCAAAGACACAAAGTTTTATATTTATTGCCACAGATTAAAGGATTAAAATCATTAAAAAAAATCTGCTTAAATCTGCAGAATCTGCGTGAAACAAAAACTTTGCGCCTTTGCGACTTTGCGAGATTAAACCCCACTTTACAAACACAATAACGCAAAAAAACAAAAGCCTCGAAATGTGAAACTTATCACAAAAAATGAAAAATATTTGCATATATGACCAATCGGTCATATATTTGTACTCGATAAATGAAAACTATCATGACAAAGGGAGAAGAAACCAGACAATTCATTATAGAAAAAGCAGCACCAATTTTTAATACAAAAGGGATTGCCGCAACTGCTATGAGTGATATTATGGAGGCTACGAAGTTGTCTAAAGGAAGTATGTATGTTCATTTTGAAAACAAAGACGTTCTTGCCTGCGCTGCAGTAGATCATAATATGAAGGTTTTGGGCGATAAACTTTTGCTAGAAATCAGTAAAAGCAAAACGGCAAAAGAGGAACTTTATACTTATATAGACTTCTTTAGTAATGCTGTAAATCCGCCTCTTACGGGAGGTTGTCCTTTATTGAATTTTGGTACAGAAGCCGATGACACAAATCCTATTGTAAAGGAGAAAATAAATAAAGGCTGTAACGCAAATCAGCAATTATTGGAAAATAGTGTCAATAAAGGAATCGCAAACGGAGAGTTTAATCCGGAATGGAATGCCGAAGAATTTGCTGTCGTTATGTTTGCCATGATGGAAGGCGGTCACCTAATTTCAAGAATGTCAGGCAATAATGATAAAATGAAAATCATCACAAATAACCTAAAAAAAATTATAGAGGAAAACACACTCTAATTTTTTTTATCATAAAAATGACCTTTCGGTCATATTTATAAGAAAAAAAATTACAATATCAAAAATCAATAGCAATATCAAAAATCAATAGCAATATCAAAAATCAATAGCAATAGCAAAAATCAATTACAATTACAAAATTCAATAACAATTACAAAAATCAATATCAATTATAAACGAATATCAATTCACATCTAACAATTCACAATTTACAATTCACAATTAACCATTAACAATTAAAAAAAAACATCATGTCAAAAACAATTTTAATTTCAGGATCAACAAAAGGATTTGGTAGAGCCTGGACAGAAGCATTTTTAGAAAAAGGATACAAGGTAGCTGCAACAGCCAGAAATATTGAATCTCTTAATGATTTGAAGGCAAAATACGGAGAAGCAATTTTACCACTTACACTTGACGTAAACAACCGCGAAGATTCGTTTGCTATTGTTCGAAAAGTACAAGAACACTTTGGAACTATAGATATTCTAATCAACAATGCGGGTTATGCTTTAAATGGCGCAGTTGAAGAAGCTAGCGAAAAAGAAGCAAGAGCACAATTTGAAACTAATTTCTTTGGTACGCTTTGGTTAACTCAAGCTGTTTTACCAATTATGAGAAATCAAAAAAGTGGTCATATTATTCAGGTTTCTTCTATTTTAGGAATCACAACTTTGCCAAATTTAGGTCTTTATAATGCTACTAAATTTGCTGTGGAAGGTCTTACTGAAACGCTTTCTCAAGAGGTAAAACAATTTGGAATCAATGTAACTTTGGTTGAGCCAAATGGCTATGTTACTGATATTTGGGGTAACGGATTCAACAGCGAAAGTATTCCTGCTTACGAAGGAATCAGAAAAGCAATTGCAGAAGGACATGATCCTGATACTTTTGGAAAAACAAGCGCTACTGTACCTGCGATTGTTAAATTGGTTGAAGCTGAAAATCCTCCTTTACGTTTATTCTTAGGAAAAGTAGCTTTACCATTTGCAAAACAAACTTACGAACAAAAACTTGCAACCTGGGAAGAATGGGCTGATGTTTCTGTGGCTGCACACGGATAATTAAATCCTTGTTTTATAACTCCGAAAACTGCGTATAATCTAAATAAATTATACGCAGTTTTTTTATGCATTTCAATTAAATTTAAAAATCTGTTTTTATCCGCGTTTTTTACGAAGTAAATCCGTTTTATCTGCGTTATTATTAAGACGCTGATTTTACTGATTCGCTAAAGCGAAAACGCGGATCAAAACGGATTTTTTTATTCTGATTCTAGAAAAAGGAATGGATATTCTGAAAATTCTACATTGAAAAATTACTATTTCTAAAAATAGCTTCTCTTTTACTATCATAATCATAAATTACTTTATTATTTCAGTTTAATCCTCATAAAATTAACATTGGTTCTTGTTTATTTCTATATTTGATCCCGGTAAAAACCAAGATTACAAATACTAAATAAACTATGAAATATTGTTACTGTTTTCTTCTATTGGTTTTTATTTCTGTTCCTTCTTTTGCGCAACGACCTTCCTCTACAGCACAATATGATTTAAAGAAAAAAAGAGTTTTGATTCAGCTTTGCTCGATGTTTTTGTATGGAAAAAATCAGGGAAAAATTGATGAAGACAGTTCTGCTGTTTTAGCGGTAAAAGCTTATAACTTGCCTCTTTCGCTAAGTTATGACGAAGGTTTTAATGAATCTAAAGAAAATGTTTTACCCGGATCTGCATTTATCGACAAAGGAAATTTCAAAGCTGTAAATCAACTTTTAGAAAACTCAAAAAATACGGATAAAATTAAATTATTGCTTCAGCTTGGAAGTTTTTATCTTTTTAAACCGGGAACAAAACCGCAAGATCTCCAAAATGCTTTTTCGAACATAAAAGAAGCACTGGAACTTAGTAATAAGCTTAAGATTCAAAAATGGCAAAATCAGAGTTTAATGCTTCTTGGCAAATATTACGCTCAGGCGAATAATCCAATTGAGAGTAAAAATTGTTTTGCAAAAGTTGTAGCGCAATGCAAAAAACAAAACGATCAAAAAGCATTGGCCGATGCATTGGCAAATCAGGCTTTATATCTGCCAAACCAAGATCCGCAAAAGGAAATTCTTTTAAATCAAGTTATAAAATTATATACGGATTTAGGTTTAGACAATAAAAAAATAGAAATGCACATGAGGCTTATCACTGTGCACTATTATACCGGAAATATTAAACTGGCGCTCAAAGAATTTTATCAAAATTTATACTACCAAAGGCAAAACGGTTTTAAACATACACACTTTACCGAAGGCACAATATCCTATGTTGAACTTTTGCGCTACAACACAAAAAGTGCCTTGTATTATGCTCTAAAGAGTGTAAAAACAATGGAAACGATCAACGATTATAATTTTGCCGATATATTTTATCTTCGTTTTGGCAACGTATATCTTTCACTTGGTCATTATGAAGAAGCATTGGATTTGTATAAAAAAAGTGTGAAAGCCGGACATCAAAATATTAACAGCGGTGGTTTCTACCGAAGTTTTGTTAGCCTTGTTGCAGCACTTTCTTCAAGAGGAAAAACTCAAGAAGCGGTTGAATATATCAATTCGATTGTGCTCAAATATCCGCCAACAGATCTTTTTGACAAAATGATTGTTAATCATGTCACAGCTCGTTGTTATGAAAACTTAAAGAATTATGCATTAGCTGAAAATTATTATAAAGAAATGGATCTCTGCGCACAAAAACTTAATGGTCCTGAAACGATATTTGATGTACTAAATTGTTATTCGGCAATGACTGCTTTTTATGCTCATAGACATAAACCTGTAGAAGCTAAATTTTATGCAGACAAGATTCTGACACTTTCAAAAGCTTATAAACGAAATTATACTTCTGAGAATCTGGAGCTTTCATTGTCTGTAATAGATTCCTTAAATGGAAATTATCAAGGGGCATTGAAACATTTTCAGATTTATAAAAAACTAAACGATTCTTTGGTTGATTTTTCGAAAAACAAACAAATCGAAGAACTTAAAATTCAATATGAAACACTGAACAAAGAACAAAAAATCAACTTTTTGAACAATCAGTCTTCATTACAAAAAAGTGAATTGCAAAAATCAAAACTGCTCAATAATCTTTCTATCTGGAGTTTGATTTTATTGTCAATTACAATTGGTTTGCTTTATAACCGTTACCGATTAAAGAAACGAAATCACGCTAAACTGGAGCTTAAAGAGAAAGAAATCAAACTGAAAAACACGAATCTGAGGCATTTATTAAATGAAAAAGAATGGCTTTTGAAGGAGATTCATCATCGCGTAAAAAACAATCTTCAAACAGTTATCAGTCTTTTGAATTCGCAATCGGCATATTTGGATAATGATATGGCTCTTTCAGCAATAAAAAATAGTCAACACAGAATTCATTCGATGTCATTAATCCATCAAAAACTTTATAATTCTGAGAATATTTCGACGATAAATATGCCTAATTATATTCGGGAATTAATCGAATATTTAAGAGAATCGTTTAATCTTGGACAAAGAATACGTTTCGAAATCAAAGTAGATCCGTTGGAACTAGATGTTGCACAGGCGATTCCGCTAGGACTTATTTTGAATGAAGCGATTACCAATTCGATCAAATATGCTTTTCCGGATGATCGCAGCGGAATGATTTATGTAACGCTCGAAGCAACCTCAAATAACTACTATTTATTGACAATTCTGGACAATGGAATTGGAATTGACGCTGACTTTTCTTCAAAGAAAATCAACTCTTTTGGATTAAGCCTGATCAAAGGATTAAGTGCAGATCTCGATGCCAAATTCACAATGGAAAACCATAACGGAACGGTTTTGAAAATCGAATTTTTGGCTGAACTTCCAATTTCTAAAAAAGAGCTAAATATTTAAGAAACAAATTATTGCAACTATTTTAAACACATAGAAACATAGCTTTTTTTTAGGATAAAATAAGGCGTTTTACTTATTTAAATGCACCTGGTTTTCTATGCGGTTAAACTAAATTTTACAGATTACAGATTACAGATTACATTTCACAAATCAAACTAACCACCAATTCCAAAGAATGACCTTTGAAATTGGTGTAATTAGTTCTAATAAAAAACCCTTTATTTTTAGAATTTAAGATCCGAAATCTGTCGAAAAAGTAAAGTCTTTATTGGCTTCGATTTCATTTTTTAAAGAATCAATTTTATAGTTCGCAAATTGATAAGCATCTGATCCTGTTAATAAATGAAGCGGCGGTTGCGGCCATTTTGTAACCTCAATAATTAATGCGGCTACTTTTTCAGGATCGCCTAATTGTTTGCCCGGAAGATCTTCCTGATGGGAACGCACTGCATCACGAATTTCCTGATAAGCCTCAATTGGTTCCGAAGATGTGATCAACGAACTGCTGTTTAGAAAATTGGTACGTACATAACCCGGTTCAATAAGCGTTACCTTGATTCCGAAAGGTTTAACCTCTTGCACAAGTGCTTCGGAAATGGCTTCTACTGCAAACTTTGTACTACAATATACTCCCCAACCGGCACCGGCAAGTAATCCAAATACGGAAGAAATATTTATAATATGTCCAAATTTTGCTGCTCTCATATGTGGCAGAATTGCTCTTGTAACATTTAGCAATCCAAATACATTGACGTCAAAATTGGCACGAACTTCTGCATCAGAACTTTCTTCAATTCCGCCTATTAATCCATATCCGGCATTATTTACCAAATATTCAATGGATTCAAATTTTGCCAAAGTATCTTTTACAGCCTGTTTTACACTTGATTCGTCAACCAGATTTACTTCAAGCGGAAGAAAGTTTTCCGATGAAATTCCAACTGCTTTTTTAAGCGATTCTGCATTTCTTGCAGTTGCGGCTACGTTATATCCTTGTGCCAATAATTGTTTGACCAAAATGAGTCCAATTCCTTGGGATGTTCCGGTTATAAACCACGTTTTATCTTGATTTTTCATAATCTCTTTATTATGTTTGTTATTCCTCATTTACAAAAACGAAAACTTATTTTTTTCCATTTTCTTTAATGTCTTTATAAGCATTTGGAACATTGAAATTAAAATGAAGCCAATTAAAAAGTTCGTATCCTTTATCAAATTCCTTCATTGTTACGGTAGCTTTTGTCTGCTCTAAAGTGAGTCCTTTTTTAACCGAATTTTCGACATTTGTTTTTAATGCCTCGACATAATCAATTGTATATTTTATTCCGGCTTTATTGGTAACGCGACCGTGACCTGGAACGACAATATCTTTATCGCCAATCATATTATAAATTTTATTCAGATTGTTTACGGGTTCCAGAAAATAACCGTCAAACAACCACGGAATAGTTGGACTTTCGGCAATAAAAGGATTTCCTGCCCACAATACATTTCCCGAAGCCGATTTTAAATACACAAATAAATCTGCCGGAGATTGCGCCGTTCCTACGTTTATAACCTCAACAATATTTCCTTTTCCCATGTCTATTTTCATGGTTTCATTGATTGGAATTGTAATATCAGCAGGACGATAAACACTCTCTTCGATTCCTCTTCCTTTGCCAAAAAGCATAATCATAAACTGCTTGATATTGTCGTAGTTTTTAGAAAGATTGTCTTTGCAGAATTCGTTTTGAATGACAATAGTTTCTTTTGGAAGCAGATAATTTCCAAAGCAATGATCGCCGTGATCACTCGTATTTATGGCGTATACAATTGGTTTATCACTCACGCTTCTGATTAATTTATAAAGCTGGTCATATAGTCTTTTGCTTAACATTGTTTCGATAAGCAAAATGCCCTTATCTCCAACAATAAATCCTGCCGAAGTTGCTTGTGCAATACCTTTTGAAGTTTCTGCTTCGGCGGTTTCAGGCGCTACTGAATAAACGTTTTCTGCGATTTTATGTAATTTCAAAGTCACTTTATTCGCATCCCAAATCGGGACATGATCCGGCATTGGAAACTGCGCATAAGCGATAGTATTACTAAGGAAAAACAAGACAACAAATGCAAATCCTGAGAGAATGTTTTTAGTTTTCATGATGTTTATTTATTCGGATGAAGTTATTTTGCTAGAAAAAATACCAGTAAATCTTTTTGAACCTGAGCTGTATTTTCCTGAACTAACCAATGTCCTGAACCTGCAATTTTTGACTCGGTTACATTCTCTGCCACTAATTTTGAATGGTCTTTCAAGAATGCTGCTGCAAAATATTCTCCACCCATTGCTAGTAAAGGCATTTTAAGTTTTGTTTTCATAAAGATCAGATTATCTTTTCCGTCTTGCGGAAAGTTTCCAAACCATTTAAAACTTGATTTTGCTGCATCTTTTACTGCGTATGCTCTAACAAATTCTGCAGTTTCTTCTGGAGTAAAAGGATCTTTTACATGTCCAACCATTGGCCAGAAATTCGTCAAAAATTCTTTTTCTTTTCCTTTAACAATATCTCCCGAAGCTGGCCAGGCAAAGAATCCAAACCACCAGGCAGAAGCCGAAACTTGTGACCAAACCGGTTCAATTCCTGGAAGTAAAGCATCCATTAAAGCTATTTTTTTTACTTCGCTACCATATTGTGCTGCATATGCATAAGCGACCATTAACCCGATATCGTGACCTGCAAGATTGATATTTGTGTAGCCTAGCTTTTTAACCAATTCGTGAATATCGGTTGCCATTGTTTTTTTGTCATAACCACCTTCCGGTTTGTCTGACTCTCCTACTCCTCTTAAATCCGGTGCAATAACCGTAAAGTGTTTCGAAAGTTCCGGAAGCAGGCGATTCCACATGTACCAGTTTTGACCAAAACCATGAACTAATACTAATGGATCGCCTTTTCCTCCAATTACATAATGAATTTTTACGCCGTTTACCAAAGCGGTTTCATGCTTAAAATTTGCCGGCGGATTTGCTGGTTTCGCAACTGTTGAATCTGCTGTTGCAGTTGATTCTTCAGAAACGGCTTTTATAGGTTCTTCTTTTTTATTGCAAGATGCAAATGATAAAAAACTGATTATTAACAGGCCAAAGAATCCTTTTGAAGTTTTTGACCATACATTTTGGTTAGAAATTGATTTCATGATTTTATATTTAAAAGTTATTAAATGCTTTCTAATAGACTAGAATTGTGCCTAAGACATCAAACCTTTTAAATACAAGGATTTACCTATTTTTTAAAAAACCGAAAAAGTTGTATTTCGTTATCATTTGAAAAACATTGACGATATAACACTAAAATTAAACCCATCACATGTAATTTTTTAACACATAGAAACATAGCTTAACAAATCATATAAGACGTTTCACTCCAAATAAAACGCATAGCTATGTGCGTTAAAACCAAGTGAAACGCCTTTTTAAGCAAACAAAAACTATGTCTCTATGTGTTTAAATTACCCGCGACGGATTCTTTTGTTCTTGAATAAGCTAAATTTTATAACTTTATCGTTCTATAATAAAGCTTCTGATTTAATCTCCGTACAAAACAATCTCAAAAATGGAAATCGACACAATTCTAGACGAAATATTCAAATTACCGGAAGAATCAAAAAATGCATTAAAACGAAATATTACTCAGATAAAATATCCAAAAGGACATATTCTTTTAAATGCAGGAAAAGTGGAATCGAATATCTATTTTATAAAAAAAGGAATCGTTCGGGCTTATGTAAATCAGAATGATAATGAGGTTACGTTTTGGTTTGGAAAGGAAGGTCAAACCGTGATTTCGATGAAAAGCTATACACAAGACGAAAAAGGATATGAAGATATTGAGCTTCTCGAAGATTGTGAACTTTATGAATTAAAGAAAGAAGATCTTCAGAAACAATTTGATTCTGATATTCACATCGCAAATTGGGGTAGAAAATTTGCCGAAATAGAACTTGTAAAAACGGAAGAACGATTGATTTCACGTCAATTTAAAAATGCTACAGATCGTTATTTGGAATTGTTAACCAATCATCCTGAATTAATTAGAAGAATTCAATTGGGACATATCGCTTCTTATCTTGGAATTACACAAGTTAGTTTAAGCAGAATTAGAGCGGAGATTAAATAATTTCATTTTTTATCATTTGTTAAATTTTATTTGCTTCAGGAAAAGGAACTTTGCAGCATAAAATTTTAACAATATGAACTGGATTATTCTAATTATTGCGGGACTGTTTGAAGTCTCCTTTGCAACTTGTCTTGGAAAAGCAAAAGAAGCTGTTGGTACAGACGCTTATTTATGGTACACTGGATTTTTTATATCGCTAACCGTAAGTATGTTACTGCTTATTAAAGCAACTGAAACTTTGCCAATTGGAACTGCTTATGCGGTCTGGACAGGAATTGGCGCTGTAGGAACGGTATTGATGGGAATCTTTGTTTTTAAGGAACCTGTAGATTTTTGGAGATTGTTTTTCCTTGCAGCATTAGTTGGTTCAATCATTGGTCTTAAAGCTGTTTCACATTAATAATGCGCATTTTTTAGTTTTATTTTTTTCGCTTAAGCGGAAATTTTAAAGCTAAATCAAGATATTTATTTAAAGCTCAATTCATCTGGATTGGGCTTTTTTAGTTTTAAGTTCTCTATTCTCGAAATGTTGTTTTATTGGTACAATACAAAAACCCGTGGAGTTATAAAAATTAAGGATGTATTTAACCGCAAAGTTCGCAAACTTTTTTATGCATATCAGATTTTATAAAAAACACAAAGTTCGCAATCCCGATAGCTATCGGGATTGTGTTGATCTAGCTTTGCGAACTTTGTGTTTTCTATTTGCGTAAAGTAAAAATAAATCTTAGCGAACTTTGCGGTTAAAATGATTATTAAATACAAAATATTTTATGTTTCTCCACTGTTTTTGTATTGATCCGTTTTATTGACCTATGTCAAACTTTTCTATTAAAAACACTTTTAGATTTGCTGTTCAAAAATCTTAATATACTTGAATTAAAATGATAAGTACAGAAATAAGTCCGTTGACAAAATTTGGAACAACAAGCCTGGAACGTGTAGAAAACGCCTTAAAACATCTTCAAAACGGAAAAGGAATTCTACTGACAGATGATGAAGATAGAGAAAATGAAGGCGATTTAATTTTTGCAGCGCAACATATAAATGTTCCTGATATGGCAATGATGATCAGAGAATGCAGCGGAATAGTTTGTCTTTGTCTTACGAATGAAAAAGCAAATGAATTGAATCTACCTTATATGGTTAAAGAAAATACGAGTCATTTTCAAACTCCGTTTACGATTACAATTGAAGCCAAAGAAGGCGTTACAACCGGCGTTTCGGCAGCAGACCGAATTACTACTATCAAAGCTGCTTGTGCAACAAATGCATTACCTGAAGATCTGTCAAGACCGGGACATATTTTCCCCTTACGCGCTAAAGAAAACGGCGTTCTGGAAAGAAACGGACATACAGAAGGCAGTATTGATTTAATGAAACTTGCAAATTTAAAACCTGAAGCTGTTCTTTGCGAATTAATGAATCCGGATGGCAGCATGGCTAAACTCGGCAGAATCATTAGTTTTGCAGAAGAAAATGAATTGGTAGTTTTATCCATAGAAGATATTATCTATTACCGCAAATTTGTTAGAGATTATAAATAAAAGATGATATACGAGCAACTTGGTAATTTTATAAAAAAGAGAATTCAAATTTCTGATGCCGATTTAAATACTATTCTTTCTTATTTCAAACCTTTGAAACAAAGCAAAAATGATCTTTTGCTTGCACACGGTCAAACGAGTCAGAATACTTATTTTGTTGGAAAAGGCTGTCTGAGAATCTATTTTATAAATGAAGACGGAAAAGATGTAACTCGTTATATCGCTTTCGAAAATCAGCTTGCTACGGCTTTGGTGAGTTTTATAACAAAATTGCCTTCTGCAGAATATATTCAGGTCATTGAGAAATCAGAGCTTTTGTATATTAGTCACGATGATTTTAATCATTTGATGAGTATTATTCCGCAATGGAGAGAATTTTATTGCTCGTATTTAGAAAAAGCCTACGTTAATAATACCAACAGATTAATGTCGTTTACCACAATGGATGCTTTGGAACGATACAATCAATTGCTGAAAATAAATCCGGCGATTGTAAAACGATTGCCTAATAAAGTGGTTGCTTCTTATATTAATATTTCGCAAGAAACTTTAAGCCGATTAAAATCGAAGAATTGAGAATATGAATTTTTCTCGCAATCTTGTCATTTCGACGGAGGAGAAATCACACGCGAATCTCGACAAAGATTGGTGACAATATAGAACGCGGATGACGCGGATTCGCTTTGCGAAAACACAGATTAAAACGGATTTTATCAGCTTAATATTGTCATTTCGAGGAACGAGAAATCTCCGTTAGAAACTCGACAAAGATTGAAAACATTCTGTGCGGAGCTACTTGCGGAGATTTCTCGTTCCTCGAAATGACAAATGCTGTGGGTTACTTTGTCGGGTTTGCTGCATGTGGTTGCTTCGTTCCTCGCAATGACATAAAATGAGACAAAAACTTTGCGACTTAGCGTCTTTGCAAGATTTTTATGATTCACAACTACTACAAGTAACAAGACTTGTCACAAGTTCTTTTGATACACTTTGACTGCGTTGATAATAAAGACTTTTAACGCCTAATTGCCATGCTTCGATCATTAAACGGTTTACCTCTTTAATTGGTAATTCGGCAGGAATATTCAGGTTTAAGCTTTGTCCCTGATCTACAAATTTCTGACGAATAGAAGCTTGTTGTACAATCTCTAACTGACTAATTTCTTTGAAGGTTTTAAAGACATCTTTTTCGTTTTGAGAAAGTTGGCTCATATGCTGAACACTTCCGCCATTAAGCATGATTTCTCTCCAGACTTCTTCGTTATCAAGACCTTTTTTCTCTAATAATATTTTCAGGTATTTATTCTTACGCATGAAATTACCTTTGCTCAATCCTGCTTTATAGTAATTACTGCTAAAAGGCTCGATTCCAGGCGAAGTTTGTCCTAAAATAGCCGATGAAGAAGTGGTTGGTGCAATTGCCATTGTGGTTGTATTGCGTCGTCCGTATCCTTTTAATAATTCAGGTTCTCCGTAGATTCTGGCTAAATCCTGAGTTGCTTTATCAGCTTTATCGCTTATGTGTTGGAAAATTTCTGTGGTTTTCATTTTGGCTTCCAAACCTTCAAACGGAATCATATTTTTTTGCAAATACGAATGCCATCCTAAAACTCCAAGTCCAAGCGCACGATGTCTTTTTGCAAAACGATTTGCTGCCGAAAGATAATAGTTACCTTCTGTTTTTTCGATAAATTCCTGTAATACGGCATCAAGGAAAAAGATCGCTAGTTTTACGGCTTCGGTATCTTTCCATTCTTCGTAAAGCTCCAGATTCATTGATGAAAGACAGCAAATAAATGATTCGTCAATATCTGACGGAAGCATGATTTCGCTGCATAAATTACTAGCATTTATACGTAGATTTTTATCTTTATATACTTGTGGTTTATTCTTGTTTACGTTGTCACTAAAAAATATATATGGCAATCCTTTTTGCTGACGGCTTTCAAGAACTTTCGCCCAAATTTGTCTTTTGTCGCTATCGCCATCGATCATTTCCTGCATCCAATAATCGGGTACACAGATTCCGGTAAACAAATTCTGAATTGGATTTCCGATGCTTTTGATTTTCAAAAATTCTTCAATATCCGGATGATCTACATCTAAATATGCTGCAAATGCACCTCTACGCACGCCACCTTGCGAAATCGTATCCATAGTTGTATCAAAAAGTTTCATGAAACTTACTGCTCCACTACTCTTTCCGTTATCAGTTACTGCGCTTCCTCTTTCGCGTAATTCTCCAAAATATCCGGATGTTCCACCACCAATTTTGGTTTGCATAATTACTTCACCAAGTTTATGTGTAATTCCTTCGATTTCATCCGGAACGTGAACATTAAAACAAGAAATTGGCAAACCGCGTTCTGTTCCCATATTTGCCCAAACCGGAGAACTAATGCTCATCCAGCCGCGTTCGATCATTTCTACAAACGAATCTTTTAATTCCGGTTTATAAAGTCTTTTCGCAGCAGCGGTACAAATTCTGTCAATTGCACCTTCTACAGTTTCTCCTTTTAAAAGATATCCGCGGTTTAATATTTGTTCACTTTCAGAATTTTTCCACCACATTTTATTATCTGCATCGCTTAATGGCGCGCTTTTTCCTGAAATTGTATCTATTATCGTATTCATATTATTTGGCTAATTAAAAAAGGTCGTTTGCTGTAATACTTTTGTCATGTTTGGTATATTCTACCGGTCTTTTTGCAAAGAAATCATCTAAACTATTAGCAAAAACTTCTTCTTCAAACCACGCCATTGGTTTATAATCTTCGGCCGGAATATTAAATATCGTTGGAATATTTATCTGCGTAAGGCTTTCGTCTATTCGAAATTTCATGAAATTCACCAGATCTGCTTTTTTGATTGTTTCGATTTCACCATCTTCAAAAATCCAATCTAATATATCTGCTTCTACCTCTATCGAATTTTTAACTGTTTCTCTGACTAATGCTAAAGTTTCCTCATCAAAATAATTTGGAAATTCTTCTCGTATTTTGTTCACAATATAAATACCTCCATTGGCATGAATTTGTTCGTCGATTGAAGTCCACGCAATGATATTACTGACATTTTTCATATATCCTTTGAATCTTGTAAAGGACAATAAGATTGCAAACTGACTGAAAAGTGATACATTTTCGATCAGAATACTGAACAAAATCAATGATACTACATACTTTTTATTGTCTTGTGATTTGGTATCTTTAAGAACATTCGAAAGATAATCTACTCTTTTACGAACTACCGGAATTTCCATCAATTTCTCGAATTCGTCATTATAACCCAAAACTTCCAAAAGACGGGAATATGCTTCAGAATGTCTGAATTCGCATTCTGCAAACGTGCTTCCTAACCCGTTAAATTCCGGTTTTGGAAAATGCTCGTATATATTACCCCAGAAACTTTTTACGGCAACTTCAATTTGTGCAATTGCCAACAAACTGTTTTTGATAGCTGTTTTTTCAGCGGCATTCAAATGCGAATGAAAATCTTGTGTATCAGCAGTAAAATCGACTTCTGTATGGACCCAATATGCTTTATTTATGGCTTCTGTAAATTGTAATACCTCTGGATACTCAAAAGGTTTATAATTGATTCTTTTATCGAAAATAGACATATATATAAGTATTAAAAATGGTGAATTGATTAAGAAAAAAACAGCTGTTTAAGAAGAATAACATTGTTTTTACATTTACAAAATTAAGCCACTGTTCTTCTTTCGACCTCGTTTTGATGTTAAAAAACGAACCAATTATCAACAGTTTATAGTCCGCTAAGAAGCGAAGAAAATTTAGTTTTTATCAACATGTACAATACTTCCTAAAACGCAAACTCATAGCTATTTATACCGTTTCTAAATAAAGTTATCAACATGAAAAGGGCCTTAAAACGATCTTTTTTCAAAAACAGTTATCAACAATTGCACTTAAAATTATAGGCTTTATAGTACAAAAAATCATTTTTAAAAAGAGGACTGAACGCTAATTAATCACGAAATTAAAGTTAAGAACACTTATAAATGAAGAAGTAAAACTAGAATCTAAAAAACTTTAACTAATTAATTTTCAATAAATTAAATTTCAAACTCAGAAGATTTAATTGTTTTTTATACAATTATTTTTTAGTAAAATGTAATTCTTAAGGAGAAAATTTTCAGTCCATGATTGCGATAAAAGTAATTTGCAATCAAAATAAAAACATTAAACCAAATTTGAAGCTATTGTCATTTTGATAAAGCAAAAGATACTGCCAATAAATCCCGAAAACGTCAAATTGATTTTAGAAGGAATTAAAAAAAAATAGTTTTGAAGAGTAATAAAAATCATTCTCTTTTTAATATTAGAAGTTGATCATGATTTCACAAAAAAAACACATAGAAAAACTAATTTCTATGTGTTTTTTTAATTATAACCTACGTTATACTCTACTCTTTTTGAAACTTAATCTAAAAAGTTATAACGCAATCCTAATTCGAAAGTATCATTGGCAAAAGCCCCGTTGTTACCGATATAACTGGAATACGCCAGGAAGATTCCAAGTTTATTCAATGTAAGTCCAAAAGCTCCCGAAATGGCTTCGTTAGTGTGATACATCGCCGATATGTTTATATTGTACTCCGGCATATTAAATCTTCCACCTATGTCTACTATATCTTTAAATCCTCTAATGCCTCGGTAAGCCAAAAGTGGTTCGATATTAAAATCGTTTATTCTGCTGGACAGAAACACCTTATAACTTATAGCAGAATAGAATATCTGATTGTCGACATATCTTCTTTCGCCATTATCGTTCTCAAAAAACACATTATTCAAATTGGGAACTGCAGCCTGAATGGTTAATAATTTAGTCGTATAAGAAACTCCAAAATCACCATCTAAAGCGCCGCCTTCATTAAAATTCTGAATGGAAGGATCGTCTATATCCCCATTGATTTTACCATTGTCAAGAGAAAGAAATCTTGCTCCAAAAGACAATCCGAAATTTAATTTTCGACCGTCTTCATCAAGAGGCAAATGGTAGGCAAAAGTTCCCAGAATTCGTGTATTGGTGATTAAACCTGCTTTATCACTATTAAAATTAAGACCATAAGCAAGTCTGTTATCCGGATTATATTCGGCTGTTGCGTACATTAATACAGGCTTTCCCGGTACATCATCCCACTGCCCCTGATATCCAATATTGACATTTAGCCCCTTATTTAGTCCTGCCATTGCCGGATTACCCAAATATTGGTTTTGAAAATACATGGCTTCGAATTTATTCAATTGCGCATTAGCCGTATTTGTTACCAATAAAACTACACTCAAAAACAGGATTGGTTTGATGGCAAATAATTTCATATATATTTTTTTACTTGTACCCATATCGATTGGATTATGATATAACAATTTTCTTATTTTACACTTTTTAGCTTCAGGTATTAATCTCTAATCATGGTGATAAAACCTTTGATTCTAGGCAAGTTATCGCCCAGATCAATTAGATAATAATAAGTATCATTGTTTAATGGAGCGCCACTAAATGATCCATCCCAATTATTGGTATATGATTTTTTAGAATACACTATTCGGCCAGCTCTGTCGTATACTGTAACTGTATTGTTAGGATACAAAAGAATGTCCTTAATTTCCCAGAAGTCATTTTTACCATCTCCATTTGGTGATAAAATATTATTTGCAGTTACTTTATCCGGTCCAACAGCTTTGTATACTGTAATTGTATACGTTTCTTTTGTCGTTCCATCTTCTGCCGTAACTACTGTCGTAATAATATTTTCTCCAGCATTTAGAATTATCGGTGTACTTGCCGTTGCATTTGCAACCGCTACTCCGTTTACTGTTATATGAGCATTGAGATCTGTAACGATTGGTGTTACGGTAATCGACGCGACATCATACTTAACCGCTGCGCTATAGTCTTTTACATTTGATTCAAATGCGGGTTCTAATACTCCATTACTTATGGATAGATTAGATAATGTTGCAATATCTGAAGCTTCTTTTATAATGTTTAATATGTAAGTTTTAGTAACCAATCCATCAGGTGAAGTCACCGTTATAACCATTTTATTAATTCCTGTTACTAATGAAACCGGAGTTAAAGATCCGCCATTGACAATGGTTATCCCGTTTATCTTTATCGTTGCTAAAGGATCTTCAGAAGAAACTGTTATCGTTTCTGTGTGAATATCATTTCCAACATTTACATTATACAATAGTATATCTGGTGAGAAAGCAGGATTAAGTAGACCACTATTAATAGATAAACTTGCCAGATTCACATTATTCGAAGTCGAAGATGTTACCGTTAATACACCAGGAACAAAAGTAATGGCATAATTAGAATCCAGTGCTCCACTAGCCACAATTGGATAACTTCCAACTGGACTTCCAGTTACGGCTGTTGTCGAAAGTGTTACAGGAGTATCTAAACTCGTTGCGGTATCGCCGTTTACAAAACCAGTATAACTTGCTGTTAGAGTCGGGTTTGCAGATCCAATGATTTTGGTTTTATCATCTGCGGTAATGGTTAAAGTTGCTGTGGTTACAGTCAGATTTCCATTCACGAAAGTGATTGCGTAATTAGAATCTAAAGCTCCGTTTGCTACAATTGGATACGATCCAACTGGACTTCCCGTAACAGCTATTGTCGAAAGCGTTACTGGCGTATCTAAACTTACCGCTGTATCGCCATTTACAAATCCGGTATAACTTGCCGTTAAAGTCGGGTTTGCAGATCCATAAGTTTTGGTTTTATCATCAGCTGTAATGGTTAAAGTTGCTGTGGTTACCGCTAGATTTCCATTCACAAAAGTAATTGTGTAATTAGAATCTAAAGCTCCGCTTGCTACAATTGGATACGATCCAACTGGACTTCCCGTAACAGCTATTGTCGAAAGCGTTACTGGCGTATCTAAACTTACCGCTGTATCGCCATTTACAAATCCGGTATAACTTGCCGTTAAAGTTGGGTTTGCAGAACCGTAGATTTTCGTTTGATCATCAGCCGTTATGGTTAGAGTCGCTGTAGTTACGGCTAAGTTTCCATTCACAAAAGTAATTGTGTAATTAG
>Ga0207655_1000382_pt1 | contig 61846 bp, 47 predicted proteins | sample KBSM44metaG_FD_184398 | JGI IMG/M metagenome (GOLD analysis project Ga0207655, IMG submission 184398) | Miscanthus rhizosphere microbial communities from Kellogg Biological Station, Michigan, USA - KBS M4-4 metaG (SPAdes) (version 2) | ecosystem: Host-associated > Plants > Roots > Rhizosphere >...
ATCTTAATAACGAACTGAAAACCCGCCGCGAGAAGCTGGCAGCGCTGCGCGAGCAGGGCGTGCCGTTCCCGAACGATTTTCGTCGTGACCACACCTCAGACCAACTGCACGCTGACTTCGACGGTAAAGAGAACGAAGAGCTGGAAGCGTTGAACGTTGAAGTGTCCGTGGCTGGCCGTATGATGACCCGTCGTATCATGGGTAAAGCGTCCTTCGTAACGCTGCAGGACGTTGGCGGCCGTATTCAGCTGTACGTCTCCCGTGACGACCTGCCGGAAGGCATCTATAACGAGCAGTTCAAGAAGTGGGATCTGGGCGATATCCTGGGCGCTAAGGGTAAGCTGTTCAAAACCAAAACCGGTGAATTGTCTATCCACTGCACCGAGCTGCGTCTGCTGACCAAAGCCCTGCGCCCGCTGCCGGACAAATTCCACGGCCTGCAGGATCAGGAAGCGCGCTATCGCCAGCGCTATCTGGACCTCATCTCTAACGATGAATCCCGCAAGACCTTCAAAATTCGCTCTCAGATCATGGCCGGTATTCGCCAGTTCATGGTCAACCGCGACTTTATGGAAGTGGAAACGCCAATGATGCAGGTGATCCCGGGCGGCGCGTCTGCGCGTCCGTTCATCACCCATCACAATGCCCTGGACCTGGACATGTACCTGCGTATCGCGCCGGAACTGTACCTGAAGCGTCTGGTGGTCGGTGGCTTCGACCGCGTGTTCGAAATCAACCGTAACTTCCGCAACGAAGGCATCTCCGTGCGTCATAACCCAGAGTTCACCATGATGGAACTCTACATGGCGTATGCGGATTACAAAGATCTGATCGAGCTGACCGAATCCCTGTTCCGTACCCTGGCGCAGGACATTCTGGGCACCACTGAAGTGCCTTACGGTGAAGAAGTCTTCGACTTCGGCAAGCCGTTCGTTAAGCTGACCATGCGCGAAGCGATCAAGAAATACCGTCCGGAAACCGAGATGGCCGATCTGGATAACTTCGACTCTGCGAAAGCCATCGCGGAAAGCATCGGTATCAAGGTTGAGAAGAGCTGGGGTCTGGGCCGCATCGTGACCGAGATCTTTGAAGAAGTGGCTGAAGCGCACCTGATTCAGCCGACCTTCATCACCGAATACCCGGCAGAAGTCTCTCCGCTGGCGCGCCGTAACGACGTGAACCCGGAAATCACTGACCGCTTCGAGTTCTTCATCGGTGGCCGTGAAATCGGCAACGGCTTTAGCGAGCTGAACGATGCAGAAGATCAGGCGCAGCGCTTCCAGGATCAGGTTGATGCGAAAGCGGCAGGCGACGACGAAGCGATGTTCTTCGATGAAGACTACGTGACCGCGCTGGAACACGGCCTGCCGCCAACGGCAGGTCTGGGCATTGGTATCGACCGTATGGTTATGCTGTTCACCAACAGCCACACCATCCGTGACGTGATCCTCTTCCCGGCGATGCGTCCGGTGAAGTAAGCCGTAATGACGTAAAAAAAGCCCCGAGAGGGGCTTTTTTATTGCGCCGCGAAAGACTTGAGCGTTTCGCGCGCGGTTGTGGCTTCCATCACCATCCACGGGCTAAATGCCCAGGGTGTGGCGTCCAGCGCGCGGAACAGCGCTTCCAGCTGCACCCATCGGTGCTCCATCACTTCTTCTTGATTTATCGTGATTTCGCCGGTGATGCGGGCGGCAAATACCGGGCAGATTTCATTCTCGACAATCCCGGAAGGGTCGATTTCACGGTAGCGAAACTCTGGCGCAACGGCGGTGATATCGGTCAGTTCGGCGCCCACTTCGAAGCGGCAGCGGCGGATGATCGCCTGTTCAATCGCTTCCCCGGACTGCGGATGCCCGCAAACGGAGTTTGTCCAGACGCCCGGCCAGGCTTTTTTGCTGAGGGCGCGCCGGGTGATCAGACATTCGCCTTTAGCATTAAACAGCCAGGAGGAGAAAGCCAGGTGTAGTGGGGTATCGGAGGTGTGCGCGGCGTATTTTTCCTGAGTGCCAATCACCAGTCCCTGGTCATTTACCAAAATAACGTGTTCTTGAATACTCATTGATGCTCCAGTGCCTGAATGCCGAATGGTTCAGCACCATCAGCCGGATAATTATACTGCATTCTTATACGAACGGTTTGGCTTGCAGAGCGGAAAAGGGCTGACCCACATCAGTTTGGGCTGCTATCATAGTGCGCCATTCACGCTGACCGAGGATCTGTTTTGTTTGCAGGAAGCCTGACGAGAAACCCCATCGCTGCCGTTTTTTGCCTGATGCTGACGCTTTTCCTGGCGGGATGCTCGGGAAGCAAATCTTCGGATATGGGCAGCTATTCCGGCGCGGTGTATACCGTTAAGCGCGGTGATACCCTGTACCGTATTTCGCGCGCCACGGGCACCAGCGTGAAGGATCTGGCGCGTCTGAATAACATCTCGCCGCCGTATACCATCGAGGTGGGGCAGAAGCTGAAGGTTAACGGCAGTTCCTCTTCGGCCAAAAAATCGTCCTCTAAGGGCAAAACCGCCAAAGTGACGCCGTCTTATCAGGTGCCAAAGTCTTCGTGGCCGCCGGTCGGCCAGCGCTGCTGGATCTGGCCTGCCAGCGGTAAAGTGGTCGCGCCGTACTCCCTCTCTGAGGGCGGCAACAAAGGGATAGATATTGCGGCGGCGCGCGGTACGCCGGTCTACGCTTCCGGCGCAGGAAAGGTGGTATACGTCGGTAATCAGCTGCGCGGGTACGGTAATCTGATCATGATTAAACATGGCGAGGACTACATCACGGCCTACGCGCATAACGACACAATGCTGGTGAACAACGGGCAAAACGTGAAGGCGGGGCAGAAGATTGCGACGATGGGCAATACCGGGACGGATTCGGTGAAGCTGCATTTCCAGATCCGCTACAAGGCGACGGCCATCGATCCGCAGCGCTATCTTCCGGCGCAGGGCAGCAAACCGAAGTGTTAAGTGATTATTTAATCGCCACTTAGTGATGCTGAGGCTTGTATGAAGAGGCGTAAGGTCTATAATGCCTTACGCACCTCAAAGCGGGCGTAGTTCAATGGTAGAACGAGAGCTTCCCAAGCTCTATACGAGGGTTCGATTCCCTTCGCCCGCTCCAGAATCTCTCCCCTTGTGGCAAAACTTCAATAAAAGTCGCTTTGTTTTCAAAAGCTATTCAACATAAGCAGTCGTTATCGTTCTAACAATGAACGGCAAACTATCACCACAAGATACGCTGTTAGTTGTCACAATTGTCTAAAACTAGGGTGAAGGGGAAAGGCTGGGGAGAGCCAGCCTTTGGCGGTCATCTCACTTTCATGAAAATGAGCAGAATCAATACGGTAGAAACGAAGTAACCGTAGAGCGAAACATCAATCAGCCTGTCGTAGTACTGATCAAATTCAGCAACCACAGCATTACAGGCTTCAATAGTGATCGTTTTTTCATTGAGTATGTCAGTGTATTTTCTCGTTATCCCATAATCTAAAACATTGACCAAAATGGATGCTATGTAGAGGAAAGAGATCGTGATTATGCTTCCCCATCGGATGAAACATTTCGTTCTACTCGTCAATTTCATATGAACCACCCAGGAATCCACCAACCGTACCGCCAGAATAACCAGAAGCCGAACCTAATGTAGAGGCTCCCGCAGCAAGGTTTTTCTCCATAGCATTTTCTTCACCAAGAGTGTAATTATCTATGTTTGGATACTGCTCTTTAAATTCATTGGTAACTTCAGTTACTTGCATTGAGTTTAGGCTGCTGCTCTTGCGCATAAGATAATTTTGCAGAGATAAAGGCACTGCAAAATCTTCCACGCCTTCAATCGGTAATTGCGTTGTAGTCGATGTGTAGCTTGTTTCGAAAATGTTTGAGCCAGATTTACGAATTACCTGAACAGTGTGAGTTGTACAGTTGCTACCAGTAAGATCATAGACGTCTATTACTCTTCCCCTGCGTTTGGTTCTTTCACCCATTTTCTCAGTAGGGATTGGCTTTGCTCCTGAGTTCCAAAGGTTTTCAAACAATGAACGTGTTTCCACTCTGGATGCATCATCAATTTTGAATACCCGAGCATTAACTTTGTAAAGTTCTTCACGGTAGTAGCTACGAGCATCGTCACCGGTAAAGAAGTTAAGTATTCCATCGCCTGTAAAGTTAGCTGGTCCTCTTCGACCAAAGCGCCCATAGGTGTAAACGTAGATAGAGTTATTCTCATGCACCGAAACGAAAGCGTGTCCTGCATCGGTGATTTCAGTCCAGATGTAAACACCGTTCAATAGCTGGTTATCTTCTGGCTTGCAGGTGTCAGGAAAGCTGTTTTGCTTCTTCGCTACTTGGGCGTGTTGTTCCGGCTCTTGTACTGATTCAGATACTGCTTTTGCTGCCACTGGTGCAGAGACTGCCTTCACCGGAGCCTGATAAGGGCCATGTTTCATAAAAGTATGAGTGGCTATGAAAAATGACTTACACGGACAGGTAGAACGGCTATAGATCGTACTCGCGGCTAACTGCCCGTGAATGTACTCGCCAGGGTATCCACCTGCCACGCTGTAAGTGCCAGGGTGTTTACCGCAGGATACCTGGCAGCCTACTGTTGCCTGTCTGTTTAGATTCGGGCCAATCTGCTTCCCTTTCGGGTGTCCGGTCAGTACCGAGCCCCCACATGTTGTTTTATCGCCTTTCACAACCCAAAAGCCTATAGACATTCTCTGAACTCCTTATTTTTTAGAGCGCCGCTGGAGTGAGAAAATCGGCTGGCATTGCAGGGCTATTGTCTAACTGGCACAGGAGAGCATAATCTTGTGGGGTGCTAACAATCACATCACCGTTATCAAGCTGGCTTCCTACGAGAGCAAAAGAAACGCCGCTGCCGTTGGTATTGACTGACCCTGACCCTGACCCGTTGATGATTTTTGCACGTGTTCCGTCAGGATAAACAACGTAATCACCAACCATTGCCCGATTAACCTCGCTCCCGTCTTCCAGAGTGAATGAGTCATTGGCGCTGGCTTTCTCAATCATCCCCCCATTTCGGGTGAGTGATCCCGCAGTGGCAAAGCGCCAAATCGCCACTAAAGATCGGTCTTTCATTTCTTCAACATGGGATTTGAAAATCTGGCGTTGTTCTTCGTCTGCGTTTGCCAGTTGCTCTGGGCTGAATGGGTTCTTGAATGATGCGAGCACTGATGGGGTAAGTTCGTTGGTGTATTGCTTCATAAGTCCCTCTACTTGTTATGGAAATAATCATCGTGGTCATTTTACAAGCAATAACCACATGGGCAACAAGTATTAGACTTAAGCGAAATTATGTTTCGTAACAACCAGTAAAGGGGTTAGTCCTGGTGTATTTGCACTGGTCGGATGGTCTGATTGACGTTTGGATCGATGGTTTACTGCTGTTCCATAAGTCTCCGAAGAATGCTCTTGTCTTCACCGGGTCGGCATCGTCTATGTGGAAAACACGAGCGCCCATCTCATAGAGTTCAGAACGATAGTAAATCCTTGCATCTTCATCTTGCAGAAAGTTAAGAACACCATCTCCCGTAAAGCCTCCACGATGGGTTCTGCAATAGCGACCATACGTGTAGAGATAGACATTGTTATTCTCGTGTACCGAAACGAAAGCGTGACCCGCGTTTTTGGTTTCAGTCCAGATGTAAACACCGTTCAACAGCTGGTTATCTTCTGGCTTGCAGGTGTCAGCAAAGCTATCAGTTTGGGGATCGTCAATCGGGCCGGGGAGAACGGGAAATTCCACAACGTGAGATTGCGCTGTGTCGGCTTTTGCAGCCTCAGTAGAAAATTCGTAAGTGTCGTCGATGGAAGGAATAAAACGTGATTTGCAGGGGCAGGAACTACGGCTGTGCAGTGTTCCGGCTACCCTTTTACCATGTATGTTATCGCTATCAAGTCCTCCCACGATGCGGAATCTACCTGCATGTTCACCACAGGTTACTTGATGACCTTCACACGCCATGTCTTTATCGAAAAACTGATGATCGGGACATCCTTCAATAATCCTACCACCGCAAGCTGTCTTGTCACCTCTAAATAAAAAATGACCAATAGCCAATCGTCAATTTCCTTATTTTGCTCGTAAGTCCATGCGGAAAGTGTAGGCTTTTGGTGCTGGCGAGTAAATGAGCAAATGTAACAAAATCAGAGTGTAAATCTAGGGGGAATTAAGTTAGGTAACACTAAAGGGGACATGGCATTGCCTTTTTTGCGTTCTTAACGCCGATATCCGGGATCTAAACCTAATAGCCGCAGTCCCCAATTTAGAGCGAAACCTAAAACTAATGGCCACCAAACGACATTAACAATTGCAATGATAGCGCATGTAATCGACACGATGGAGGATAACAACAGACCAATATGCTTGCTGTGGGAATATGAACTCAAGCCACCGATAGCAAGGAGGATTGATAAAGCTGAAAGTAGATAAATTATGTAGTGCATTTCAGGTGCTACCCCCTAAGTGCCTATGGTTTTTGGTGACTCTAAATTGACGGTTTGACCTACGATTTTATGCTGGCGCCGGGTTCAGAAGCGCTTTCTTAAATGCTCTGGTACGTCGAAGAGAAGAAGATGATTGAAGCCGTGGAGGATGTGACCCACACGCTGCACAACACTTACTCGCTGCGCGGAGCAAAAATCCGCGATCCGCTTGCCTGGTCGAAACTCCGGTGAAAGCAGAGCCGCGAGTGCGCTTTTCGATTTCAGAGTGATAGCCATCGCGATCCCGCAAGGCTATGCTTCATTCAGCAACATAATAATTACAGAGGCAATGTCATGGATAAAGCACTACTGGATGCGGGTTACCGGGCCTATACCGGGGAGAAAATTGACGTCTACTTCAATACCGGGATCTGCAAACATTCGGGGAACTGCGTGCGCGGCAGCGCGGCGCTGTTCGACCTGAAACGTAAACCGTGGATCGTTCCTGATGAAGTAGACGTAGAAACTGTCGTACGTGTAATCGATACCTGCCCGAGCGGTGCGCTGAAGTACCGCCAAAAATAAGCGAGGAAACATGGATATTCTGGAAGGCCATAACAAGTTTTACGTGAATGACGCTGACGGCAACCAGGTTGCGGAGATTGTCTTCGTGCCAACCGGTGAGCACCTGAGCATTATCGAACATACCGATGTGGACGAGAGCCTCAAGGGGCAGGGCGTGGGTAAGCAGCTGGTGGCGAAAGTAGTGGAGAAGATGCGCGGGGAAAACCGTAAAATTATTCCGCTGTGCCCGTTTGCGAAGCATGAATTTGATAAAACGCGGGAATATGACGATATTCGTGCGTGACAGGAGTGCCCGGCATAATGCCGGGCACTTTACGATCAACCCACAAACATCACCGACACGCACAGCAGTCCAACAATCAGCGTCAGCAGATTACCAATAGAACGATACTGTTTCAGCGACGGGATCAGGTACGTCGACAGCGTCGGCATGATAAACAAAATCATGGCGATAAGCGGGCCGCTAATGGCGTAAATCATTGAGATCGCATTCGGGTTAATGCAGCAGACCACAAAGGTAATCAGCGACACGCCCATAATGGAAATTGCGCGGTTAAAGGCGCGGCTTTTCTTCACGCCCACCTGACCCAGCGACGATTTTACAATCTCCGTCGCCCCTTCAATCACCCCAAAATAGGTGCCGAGGAACGATTTTGACATCGCCACGATCGCCACGATAATCCCGGAAATGCCCAGCCATGTCGGTGAGGAAGGCATCATAGACAGCGCCGACAGGATCGTGACCCCTTCCTCTTTCGCCGCCACGATATAAGACGGTGGAATGGACAATAAGCAGCTAAACACGAAGAACAGCACGCTCAGGCAGATAATCAGGTACGCCACCTTCATGATTTTTTTGCATTTACCCATGGCTTCGTCACCGTACTTCTCGCGACGATCGACTGCAAACGTCGAGATAATCGGGGTATGGCTAAAAGCGAAAACCATCACCGGGATCGAAATCCACACCTGATGCAGCGTATGTTGATTGAATGCCATCTGGCTGGTGAGCAGCGACGGCTGCCAGCTTCCGGTCAGGTACAGAGACACAAACAGGAAATAGGCGATCAGCGGGAACACCAGGAATCCCATTACTTTTATCGTAATGTGACGGCCCATCAGGAAGATCATGTTCAGCACCAGCACGACGCCAAAGCTCACCAGCATGCGCACGCCGGTATCGACCGTCATTCGCTTTGCCAGCTGTTCGGTTAATGAGTTCGTTATCGCCACCGCGTAAATCAGCACCACCACAAAGAAGGCGACAAAATAGAGCGTGGTGATCAGATTGCCAATCTTCTTACCGTAGTAGTGGCTTACCGCGCCAGTAATCCCTTCGTTACCTTTGGTTTTGGACGACAGGATAAATTGCGCCAGCGCTTTGTGCGGCCAGTAGGTTAATGGATAGGCCACAAGGGCGGTAATAAGCAGGACAATCGCGCCTGCGGAGCCAAGCTGAATGGGCAAGAACAGCGTTCCTGCGCCCACGGCGGTGCCATAGAGGGCGAAACTCCAGAGAGTCTCTTCTTTTGACCAAATTTTCGACATTAGAGCAACGTATCAACTATAAAACGAACAAAAAGAAGTGCAATTTACCATAATTATGAGGCGAGGACGCAGTTGCTTCGAAAGAGATTGGCCGGAGCAGGCGTCCGGCCAGAAGAGAATTAGTTTGCCAGGGCGCGTCGCTGCTGGCGGCGTTTGATAAATTTTTCGCGCAGGGTGTCATACGCCCAGTTATAGAACATGGTGTACGGCAGGAAGAACAGGAAGAAACCTATTTCCAGAGTGAATGCCTGAAGCAGCGTCACGCCCAGTACGGCGGCGACAATAGACACGCCAATCACAATAAATCCGCATTCAAATCCTAAGGCGTGCAGGGCGCGGACTTTGGCCGTGCGTTTCACGCGCTGAACGGGCCAGAAACGGTCAAACCCGAAATTATAGATAATGTTCCAGAGCATCGCCGTAGTGGCGAGGATGATGGTTAACCCTCCCATTTCAACCACGGAGCGCTGCATGAGCCAGGCTGCGGTTGGCGCGAGGATGGCGGTGGCAATCCCTTCAAAGCAGACGGCATGGAAGATCCGCTCCGGCAGTTTACGTTGGAGTGCATCCTGATGTTGCATAGTGACCTCATTAATTCGCCGGTATGGGCGTTGATGCGGCCTATTTTTATCGCTAAAGCTGATATATTAAAGATGGTATCCATCGATAAAGTAGATAGTTCATGCGCTATTCCCCCGAAGCTCTCACCGCGTTTGTCGAGACGGTTGCTGCCGGCTCTTTTTCTGCTGCGGCCCGTCGCCTGCGTAAAAGCCAGTCCACGATCAGCACCTCCATTGCCAACCTTGAGGCGGATCTGGGGTTCGATCTTTTTGACCGCTCGGCCCGCCAGCCGGTGTTAACCGCCCAGGGCGAGCAGGTGTTGGGCTATGTGCAGTCGATCCTCGCCGCCAGCGCGCGGCTTGACGAGCTGGCGGTGTCCCTGACGGCGCAAACCGAGGCGCGCCTGACGTTTGTGCTTTCCGACACGCTCAACCCGGACGTGCTCGAAGATCTGATGAAACAGTTCGACCAGCGTTTTCCCCATACGGAATTCGAATGTCTGATTGGTGAAGAAGAGGATGTTATCGACCTGCTCCAAAAGGAGAGGGCGCAGATTGGCCTGACGGAAGCGCGCGACAGCTACCCGACGGATATCGGCGCGACCCGCCTTCCCATGCAGACCCGCATGGCGATCTATGTCTCTGCAGAGCATCCTCTTGCCGGACAACACGAAACAAAAAGCGACGAACTGCACGGCTGGCGCGAGCTGCGGTTGAGCACCTATCTTGAGCGCGAGACACCGCTTGCCCGAGGGCCCATCTGGTCAGCGCCAAATTACCTGTTACTCTTGAGTATGGCGGTGCAGGGATTTGGCTGGTGCGTGCTGCCGTGCGCATTGGTAGACGAATTCGCCGCCGCGAAATCGCTGGTGCAACTGAATGTCCCCGGCTGGCCGCGCGCGATCGGCATCGATCTGCTGTGGAACAAACGATCGCCCCCAGGCGTCGCCGGAAGTTGGCTGCGGCAGTATTTGCAGGACGCTCGCTAATCCTTGTGATTTAACTCACTATTTTTAAACAATTACGATAATTGTTGATAACAATAATCTACTATCGTCAGGTCATTTAACACTGAGGTCGTGATGAAAGATGTCGTCATAGTGGGTGCGTTGCGTACAGCTATCGGCTGTTTTCAGGGGGCACTTGCGCGCCACTCGGCTGTTGATCTGGGCAGCGTAGTGGTGAAAGCGCTGGTGGAGCGCAGCGGGATCGCAGCACATGAAATTGATGAGGTGATCCTCGGCCAGGTTCTGACGGCGGGAGCCGGGCAAAACCCTGCCCGCCAGGCTGCCCTGAAAGGCGGTCTGCCTAACACCGTATCCGCGATCACCATTAACGACGTCTGCGGCTCCGGCTTAAAAGCGCTGCATCTTGCCACCCAGGCCATCCAGTGTGGCGAGGCGGACGTGGTCATCGCTGGCGGTCAGGAGAACATGAGCCGCGCCCCGCACGTACTCACCGACAGCCGCACCGGCGCACAGCTGGGCAACAGCCAGCTGCTCGACAGCCTGGTGCACGACGGCCTGTGGGACGCCTTCAATGATTACCACATGGGCGTGACGGCGGAAAACCTGGCGCGTGAATACGGCATCAGCCGCGAGCTTCAGGACGCCTGGGCGCTCAGCTCGCAGCAAAAAGCCCGCGCCGCGATAGACGCCGGACGCTTTCGTGACGAGATCGTTCCGGTCAGCACACAGCGCCAGAACGGCGACACCGTGATGGTGGATACCGATGAACAGCCGCGCACCGATACCAGTGCAGAAGGGCTGGCAAAGCTCAATCCGGCGTTTGAAACGCTCGGTTCCGTCACGGCGGGAAACGCCTCTTCCATCAATGACGGTGCGGCTGCCGTGATGATGATGAGCGAAAGCAAAGCGCTTGAACTTGATCTCCCCGTGCTGGCGCGAATCAAAGCCTTCGCCAGCGTGGGGGTCGATCCTGCCTTTATGGGGATCGCGCCGGTATATGCCACGCGCCGCTGTCTTGAACGCGCCGGCTGGCAGCTCTCTGATGTGGATCTGATTGAAGTGAACGAAGCCTTCGCAGCGCAGGCCATCTCGGTGGGAAAAATGCTGGAATGGGACCCGCAGCGGGTAAACGTTAACGGCGGTGCGATTGCGCTCGGCCATCCTATCGGCGCGTCTGGCTGCCGGATTCTGGTATCGCTGGTCCACGAAATGAAAAAGCGAAACGCCCGTAAAGGCATCGCCACGCTCTGTATTGGCGGCGGACAAGGGGTTGCGCTGGCGATTGAGCGATAACGCCTTGTCACCGTGAAGAACCTCCCTTTGGGAGGTTTTTTTTTACATTCAGAACGGCAAATTTACCCTTATCAGTTTATTCTCACGCGGAATTGAATAATTGCGTGCTGAATTATTCGCAACGCTAGCATCAGACTGTGATCTCTCTCCGGAAATTTAATCTTAAGTTCCCCTTTTTGTTGATGAAGTTCACGTCCATCTTTGCCAAAAAAAGTGAAACAAATAATTACGATCCCGGTCACTAAAATAGCGTTATTTAAAAAATAAACTTCAGTTTCATAAAAACGAAACGTTATTTTAATTGAGGGTTTTTTCATGTTTAATAAATCTCTGGTCCTTGTTTCCCTTATTGGTGCGTCCTTCGCGGCTAATGCTGTTACCGTCGATCTGCGTCATGAATACATTGACAGCGGCTCGAACGCCGACCGCGTCTCCGTCTCACACCGCTTTGCAAATGGCTTAGGTTTTTCCGTCGAAGCGAAGTGGAAATCTGGCGGCGACAAAGCCGATCAGCCGTTTGCGGACGTCGTGGGTAACGGCCACGAAGATCAAATTAGCTGGCGCTGGAAAGCCACTGACAATATTGCGCTGACGCCTGCTTTTACGATTGAAAGTAATGATAGCCGCACCATTTATAAACCGAATCTGCATTTGCAATATAGTTTTGACAGTGGCTTCTACGTGGCGGCACGTTACCGCTATGAATATACCCGCTATCCGTCAAGCTCAAATAAAGAAGATGATAAAGTAAACCGCGGTGATGCCTGGGTGGGTTGGGTATTAGGCGACTGGCGTACCGAGCTTAACTATGTTTATGCGAAAAGCTCTGAGGGTATGATTCGAAATAACAACAAAGACTATTCCAACGAATATAACGCCAAGCTGGCCTATAAATGGGATAAAAACTGGGCGCCGTATGTTGAAGTGGGTAACGTAGGCGTGAAAGAGACCGACGAACGCCAGACCCGCTTCCGTTTAGGCGTGGCGTATTCCTTCTGATTGTCCTGCTCCTTTTCTAAAAACCGCCGGGTGGCGCTGCGCTGACCCGGCCTACTTTGATCCCTCCCATTTCACTCTGTAGGCCCGGTAAGCGTTAGCGCCACCGGGCAAAACGCGCGCACCAGGCCCAAAAAAAGCCCTCCGCAGGGGAGGGCAAGGCCAGTTACAGAAACACTAACTCAAATCATGCTTGCAACATTTCAGGTTGCTCGGGAAGTTTCGCGATATAGAGCGCCGGCTTGCCGTCTTTATCGGAACTGTACAGCACCGCCTTATCATCCGGGGTAAAGGATGGATGCGGATGGGTGACCTGGCGGCTGTTAGCCACCGTCGCCCAGGAGGTATCGTGACGGGCGATGCGGAAGTACGCTTTCTTCGCCACGTCAAAGGCATACAGGTACGGATCGTTATCGATGGTATAGCCGCTGGTGTCTTTAACGTCGACCGGCGTGCCGGAACCGTCGCCCACCAGCAGCGTGCCGTCGAAGTTACTCATCAGGTGCGAACAGGAAGGCATCTGCATCACCGCCTCGTTAACGCCCGTGTCCGGGTTAAAGCTGTAGATGGTGCGGCCCTGCTGGCCTTTGAGATAGGAAACATAGACCAGGGCAGAACCGTTTGGCACCCAGAATTCATGCGTGCAGCTTTCACCTGCGGCGTGCTCTTTTACTTTGCGCACGTTGCTCCCGTCTTCATTGACCAGCCACATGCGGGCGTCAACCAGATCGTGCGGGCCTTCGTGGCAAAACGCGACCGTACTGTCATCAAACGGACGGTAAATAGGGTGCCCAAGCCAGTTCTTTTCTTCATGGATGGTGGAGCTTGCGCCGGTTTTCAGATCGACGCGCAGGAGGCGGCAGTGCGGCCCTTTATGGAAAAAGTCGTGGAAAATCTTCCAGTCATTCAGCGGCGTCCAGTCCCGTTTGGCAATTTCAATGCCGACCAGTTTGGTGCAGTCGCTGTTTGCAACCCAGGTGCCATAGCCGACCCACTCATCAGAGACGCGATAGACTTCGCGCTCTACCAGCGTCTGCAGATCCACCTCCAGCAGGGTGCGATCGTTCTTCACGTAGTAGAAGGAGGCATCATCCGGCGAGAGGAAGCCGCCAAAAGTGTTATCGCCCGCGCCTTCCGTCAGCTGTACCGCTTCGGCCTTTTTCAGATCCAGCAGATAGTAGTTCCAGTGGCCGTCGAACTCCCCCGCGAACAGCAGATGGCTGCCGTCGTTAAAGAAGCACTTCTGGTAAAAGTAGTTGCGATGACAGGTTACTTCCGGGGGGGTCAGGCGGGTAACTTCCACGCCTGTATCCGGATCGCGGCTGACCTCGTAGTTCAGCTTGACCCGCATACCTTTAGCCATAGTGCGCTCCTTGTAGGAAAGATAAGTTAAAAACTGGGTATCAAAATATCAAAACGTCGTTTCAATATGTGTGACTTAAGACGCAATTCGTAAGAATCATTGATGTGAATTATGGCGGCAGGGCATTATCGTGATCGAAACATCATTTTCGGTATTAAGATGCAGAAAAAGTGAAACAACGTTTTAAATGCAATTGAAATGCCTAATCTCTGCGGATACTATGTGCTCATCAATAAAACGGAACGCCGTTTCGTTAATTATCTTTGCCTTTGGGCACGATCAATTCTGGAGGTTTACGTGGACATCAGACAAAGCATCCACAGTGCACATGCTAAGACGCTGGATACCCAGGGCCTGCGCAATGAATTCCTGGTTGAACAGGTGTTCGAGGCCGACAAGTACACCATGGTCTACAGCCACATTGACCGCATTATTGTCGGCGGCATTATGCCCGTGGCGAAAACCGTCTCCGTGGGCGGCGAGGTGGGTAAACAGCTGGGCGTGAGCTATTTCCTGGAACGCCGCGAGCTGGGCGTGATTAATATCGGCGGGCCGGGCACCGTCACCGTCGACGGTCAGTGCTATGAGATAGGCCACCGCGACGCGCTGTACGTCGGTAAAGGGGCGAAAGAGGTGGTCTTTGCCAGTATCGACAGCACTAAACCGGCGAAGTTTTACTACAACTGCGCACCGGCACACACCACCTATCCAACCAAAAAAGTGACCCCTGCAGACGTTGCGCCGGTCACGCTGGGGGATAACCTCACCAGCAACCGCCGCACCATCAACAAATACTTTGTTCCGGACGTGCTGGAAACCTGCCAGCTCAGCATGGGGCTGACCGAGCTTGCGCCTGGCAACCTGTGGAACACCATGCCGTGCCACACCCACGAGCGCCGCATGGAAGTCTATTTCTACTTCAACATGGATGAAGATGCCTGCGTGTTCCACATGATGGGGCAGCCGCAGGAAACGCGCCATATCGTGATGCATAACGAGCAGGCGGTGATTTCTCCAAGCTGGTCCATTCATTCAGGCGTGGGAACGAAAGCCTATACCTTTATCTGGGGTATGGTGGGTGAGAACCAGGTCTTTGATGACATGGACCACGTCGCTGTTAAAGATCTGCGCTAGTCGCGGGCAGTTAAGCATAAACCTGCCTGTTCGTGACAGGCGCTGAAAGAGTAAGGAACAAACATGATTCTGGATGCATTTTCTCTGCAGGGTAAAGTGGCCGTGGTTTCCGGGTGTGACACCGGTCTGGGCCAGGGCATGGCGTTAGGCCTGGCGGAAGCGGGCTGTGACATCGTCGGTATCAACATCGTTGAGCCAACGGAAACCATCGAGCGCGTCACCGCGCTGGGCCGCCGTTTTCTGAGCCTGACGGCTGACCTGCGTAAAATCGATGCGATCCCTGAGCTGCTGGATCGTGCCGTGGCGGAGTTCGGCCATATCGATATCCTGGTGAACAACGCTGGCCTGATCCGTCGTGAAGATGCGATTAACTTCAGCGAGCGCGACTGGGACGACGTGATGAACCTGAACATCAAGAGCGTGTTCTTTATGTCTCAGGCGGCGGCGAAGCACTTCATCGCGCAGGGTAAAGGCGGCAAGATCATCAACATCGCCTCTATGCTCTCCTTCCAGGGCGGCATCCGCGTGCCGTCTTATACCGCGTCGAAAAGCGCGGTGATGGGCGTAACCCGTCTGCTGGCAAACGAGTGGGCGCAGCACAACATCAACGTCAACGCGATTGCGCCGGGCTATATGGCGACCAACAACACCCAGCAGCTGCGCGCTGATGAAGAGCGTAGCGCGGCGATCCTTGAGCGTATCCCTGCGGGGCGCTGGGGTCTGCCGAGCGATCTGATGGGGCCGATTGTCTTCCTGGCCTCCCCGGCATCGGATTACATCAACGGCTACACCGTGGCCGTCGACGGCGGCTGGCTGGCGCGTTAATTCCGCCTGTATCAATAACCTCTGCCCATGGGCGGAGGTTTTTTTTGCGCAAAAATTGGCTTAGTCCATATCGATAAAGATGAAAAATCCATACTGAAAAATCATAAATGACGGTAATCACACTTTTATTGCTTAAATATTAACTAATTAGTAAAAATACGTGATTATTCGCCACGCGTTTAAATTGTAATGTCCATCACAGAACGGTATGCCGCAGCGAAATAATCCATAACTTCGCGATTTCCCGCCTGACACTTTTCCTCACTTTCTCGTAATTTCAGTTAACGAATTTTGCTGTTGAGGCAGGAAAAATATGACATCTATAAATGACTCTACCCTTATGCCCGCTGCGCTGCGCGATACCCGGCGCATGAATCAGTTTGTCTCTATTGCGGCTGCCGTGGCGGGTTTACTGTTTGGCCTGGATATCGGCGTGATTGCCGGTGCGCTGCCGTTTATTACCGATCACTTTACCCTCAGTAACCGTCTGCAGGAGTGGGTGGTGAGCAGCATGATGCTCGGCGCGGCCATCGGCGCGCTGTTCAACGGCTGGCTGTCGTTCCGTCTTGGCCGCAAATACAGCCTGATGGTCGGGGCGATCCTGTTCGTTGCGGGCTCGATCGGCTCCGCGTTTGCAACAAACGTAGAGGTACTGCTGCTCTCCCGCGTGCTGCTGGGCGTGGCGGTGGGGATTGCCTCCTACACCGCGCCGCTGTACCTCTCCGAGATGGCGAGCGAGAACGTGCGCGGGAAGATGATCAGCATGTATCAGCTGATGGTGACGCTCGGCATCGTGCTGGCGTTTCTGTCTGATACCTATTTCAGCTACAGCGGCAACTGGCGCGCGATGCTCGGCGTGCTGGCGCTGCCCGCGCTGCTGCTGATCGTGCTGGTGATTTTCCTGCCGAACAGCCCGCGCTGGCTGGCGCAAAAGGGGCGGCACGTGGAGGCGGAGGAGGTGCTGCGTATGCTGCGCGATACCTCGGAAAAAGCGCGTGAGGAGCTGAACGAGATCCGCGAAAGCCTGAAGCTCAAGCAGGGCGGCTGGGCGCTGTTTAAGATTAACCGTAACGTACGCCGTGCGGTGTTCCTCGGCATGCTGCTCCAGGCGATGCAGCAGTTCACCGGGATGAACATCATCATGTATTACGCCCCGCGCATCTTCAAAATGGCAGGTTTCACCACCACCGAACAGCAAATGATTGCCACGCTGGTGGTGGGGCTCACCTTTATGTTCGCCACGTTCATTGCGGTATTTACGGTGGACAAAGCCGGGCGTAAACCGGCGCTGAAGATTGGTTTTAGCGTGATGGCGATCGGCACGCTGATCCTCGGCTACTGCCTGATGCAGTTTGATAACGGCACCGCGTCCAGCGGGCTGTCGTGGCTCTCCGTTGGCATGACCATGATGTGCATCGCCGGTTACGCAATGAGCGCCGCGCCGGTAGTGTGGATCCTGTGTTCTGAAATTCAGCCGCTGAAGTGCCGCGACTTTGGTATTACCTGCTCCACCACCACCAACTGGGTGTCGAACATGATCATCGGCGCGACCTTCCTGACGCTGCTGGATTCGATTGGCGCAGCGGGAACCTTCTGGCTCTATACGGTGCTGAACGTGGCGTTTATTGGCGTGACGTTCTGGCTGATCCCTGAAACCAAAGGCGTGACGCTGGAGCATATTGAACGCAAGCTGATGGCAGGGGAGAAATTGCGGAACATCGGCGTGTGATTTTATCGCCCGGTGGCGCTACGCTTACCGGGCCTAAGGGATCGAGTAGGCCGGGTAAGGCGAAGCCGCCACCCGGCTTGGTTTTTACCGCATCGCGCGTCTCAAAATACGCTCCGCCTGACGCTGGAAGTCAGCCGCCGTCTCTTCCACGGTTTTCTGGCCGTAGTCGATATACTGCAGAGACGTACCGAACTGGGCCACAATCTGCGGATCGTCAAAGTATGGCGACACGGAAAGTTTCGCAGGCAGCGACTGCGCCAGGCGCAGGCCCGCTACGGAAGGATCGCTCTCTTTGATGGTGCCGTCTTCGGTCAGGAACTGCACCGCCGCTTTGCTCAGCGGTACGCCGCGCTCCAGGCCCAGCGTATCCACACCCTCTTTGCTGTTCAGCAGGAAGTTAATCAGCTTCGCCGCCGCTTCCGGGTTTTTGGTGGATTTACCAATCGACAGCATCTGCGCTGGCTTAAAGAACAGGCCCGCATCGGTGGCGCCCGGCAGCATAGGGTAGCTGCCCAGCGCCAGCTTCGCCGGTGGCTTCAGGTTGTCGGAATACTTATTGATGGTGGAGTTCCACATGTAGGTGCCGCCCCATTCGCCCTGGATCCACGGCTTCATCTCGTACATGTTGCTCTTGCCAAACGACGCATAGTATTTGGTATCCGGCATCACGTGGCTATCCACCAGCTTTTTGTAGGTCTGGAAGAACTCTACCCACTGCTCTTTGCTGTAGCTGAATTTTTTGGTTTTCTCGTCCACGGCAGGAATGTTGTACTTCTGGATCATGTACGAGTTCAGCAGCGCCAGCGTGTCCTGATGCTCCAGCACGACCGGGTAGTACTGCTTGCCAAGCTTGGTCTCGAACGTCTTGCCCGCCGCCATCAGCTCGTCCCAGGTTTTCGGATATTCAACGCCCGCTTTTTTCCAGGTCTCGTCGTTGAAGTAGAATACGCGCGCGGTCACGGAGATCGGAATGCCGTTCAGCTTGCCGTTCACGGTGGTGGACTGCAGCTCTTTTGGATCGAACTGCGTCAGGTCGATGACGTCCTTCATCTTGTTCAGATCGTAAAAGCCGTCGCCGGTTTTGGAGAAGATCGGCAGCCAGTTCCAGTTAGTCTGCATCACGTCCGGCTCGGTGCCGCCCGCGATCTGGGTGGTCAGACGCGAGAGATGGCCGTCCCAGCCGGTGTACTCTGCCTTCACGTTGATGTCCGGGTTCTGTTTATGGAACTCTTCCAACGCCTTCAGCGTGACCTGGTGACGACCGTTGCCGCCCCACCAGGACATACGTAAATCAACATCTTGCGCCATCGATGGCAAAGCGGTAAGGCCCAGGGTCGCGGAGATTGCTGCGCTTAAAAGCACTTTTTTCATTTTTATAACTCCATCAGAGAGAGAGGTTCTGCTCGGTTTTTGCGTCAAAAATATGACACTTATTCATATCAAACGTGAAGTACACCTTGCGGTGAAGGCCTTTATCGATCATTGGCTTAGCTTCATCGGAAGGAATTCGGGCGGTCAGTTCGTAGTCCGCAACTTTCAGGTACACAAAGAATTCGTGGCCCATGTTCTCGACGCGCACCATCTCGCCGCTGCAGCCGCCGTCCTGGAACGGCTCGTCAGAGAGCGACACGAACTCCGGGCGCACGCCGTAGAAGACCTCCTGACCGGCCCAGGCAGACACTTTCTCCTGCTTCTCGGCGTTTAGCGGCATGGTTTCATTGCCAATGGCGATATGCAGCTGCCCCGCGTTGTCCACCAGCTGGCACTTGCGAATGTTCATCTCCGGCGCGCCGATAAAGCCCGCCACGAACATGTTCTTCGGCTTGTGGTAGAGGTTATCTGGCGTATCAACCTGCATGATGTGGCCGAGCTTCATCACGCAGATACGGTCGCCCATGGTCATTGCTTCGGTCTGGTCGTGGGTGACGTACACGGTGGTCGCCGGTTTACCGGATTGCTTCAGCTGCTTGTGCAGGTCCGAAATACGGATACGCATTGAGGCGCGCAGCTTGGCGTCGAGGTTGGATAGCGGCTCGTCGAACAGGAACACGTCCGGCTTTTTCACAATCGCGCGGCCTACCGCCACGCGCTGCGCCTGGCCGCCGGAAAGCTGGCGCGGCAGGCGGTCGAGCAGCTCCTCCAGCTCCAGGATTTTGGCGGCTTCATTCACCTGGGCTTCAATCTGATCTTTCGGCAGCTTGCTCAGCTTCAGGCCGAAGGCCAGGTTCTCGCGCACCGTCATGTGCGGATAGAGCGCATAGTTCTGAAACACCATCGCAATCCCGCGCTCCTTCGGCGCGAGGTTGTTCACGATCTTATTGCCGATACGCACTTCGCCGCCGCTGATGGTTTCCAGCCCGGCCAGCATGCGCAGGGTGGTGGATTTGGCGCAGCCGGACGGCCCGACGATCACCATGAATTCCCCTTCGGAGATGGAAAGGTCGATAGCATGTACCGCTTTGAAGCCGTTGGAGTAAACCTTTTCCAGTTTGTTGAAGATAACTTCAGCCATGATATTTCCCTCTTAACCTTTAATTCCGCTGCTGGTAACGCCCTGTACGAAGTAGCGCTGTGCCAGGAAGAAGACAATGATGGATGGCAGAATGGAGATGCTCGCCATTGCCAGAATTTCGTTCCACGGCGCACCCTCGGTGACGTCGATGGACATTTTCAGAGCCAGTGCAATCGGGTATTTGTCCACGCTGTAGACGTAAATCAGCGGCCCGATAAAGTCGTTCATTGACCACATGAACTGGAACAGGGCGACGGAGATAATGGCCGGCTTCAGGATCGGCACCACCACGTACCACAGCACCTGGAAGGAGTTACAGCCGTCAATTTGCGCCGCTTCCTCCATGTCACGCGGTACCCCGCGCAGGAACTGGATCAGCATGAAGACGAAGAACCCCTGCGTGGCGAAGGCCAGCGGCAGATACAGCGGCATGTAGCTGTTGAGCATGCCCATTTCACGGAACATCAGGTACTGCGGGATCAGCAGCACGGTGCTGGGCAGCAGCATGGTGGTGATGAGCGTGGCGAACCAGAATTTCTTCCACGGGATCTCGAAGCGGGCAAAGCCGTACGCCACGATGGTGGAGGAGATAATGGTCAGGATCACTTTCGGGATCACATACTTGAACGTGTTCAGCATGTAATGGCCGAAGTTGTATTCGGTGCCGGTTTTCCAGCCGTTCACGAAGCCGTCCCAGGTGGCGTGTGCGGGCCACAGGCTGAGGGTGGTGAAAATCTCGTGGTTCGGTTTGAACGACGCCGAGAACATCCACACCAGCGGGTAGAGCATCAGCAGGCCGACAAACAGCAGGATCACATAGCGAATGCTGGCGTTGATTTTCTCTCTGCGCAGCGTGCGCGCCACTTCGCGCTCGGCAACGCTTCTTGCCGTGGAGAGTTGTTGGATATCAGCCATTTTTGCCTCCTTTATCGGCGGAGTAGAAGACCCAGTATTTCGACGACTTAAAGGCGATACCGGCAAAGACGGCGACCACCAGGAACAGGATCCACGCCAGCGCCGCGCCGTAGCCCATATCGAAGTATTTGAACGCGGTGTCGTAGATGTAGAGCGAGAACAGGTAGGTCGAATAGGTTGGCCCGCCGCCGGTAATCACGTACGGCCCGGTAAATTCCTGGAACGCCTGGGTGGTCTGCATAATGAAGTTAAAGAAGATCACCGGCGTAATCAGCGGTACGGTCACTTTCGTGAACATCTGCCATTTGGATGCGCCGTCGATCATCGCCGCTTCGTACTGCGACTGCGGAACGTTTTGCAGCGCCGCCAGGAAGATCACCATCGCAGAACCAAACTGCCAGACGCGCAGCAGGGTAACGGACATCAGCGCCAGCGACGGCTCGCCGAGCCAGTTCACCGGGTCAAAGCCAAACACGCCGATAAAGCTGTTCAGCAGACCATCAATGGCAAACAGCGCGCGCCACAGTACGGCAATGGCGACGGAGCTGCCGAGGATGGACGGAATATAGTAGGCCGTACGGAAGAATCCGATGCCGCGTAATTTAAAGTTCAGAACAAACGCAATCCCTAATGCGAAGGCGAGCTTTAACGGAATGGTCAAAAATACGTAGGCAAAGGTAACGCCCATGGATTTCCAGAAGAGCGTGTCTTCGGTAAACATGTAGCGATAGTTTTCGATGCCGTTAAACACCGGCGGACTCATCAAATCGTAATCCGTAAAGCTGAGGAAAAACGATGAGACGAAGGGGAAAGCCGTGAAGAGTATCAGCCCAATTATGTAGGGCGATATCCACGCTAACCCCAGCAGCTTGTTTTCATTCATACATACCTACCTGGCGATCAATGGTTAAAACGGAATCTGCTTTTGTTACGTTTTCTCATGCACGAAACGCCAGCATGAGAGGGAATATTCAGGGCCACGCGTATAACGTTTAATCCATTACAAATTGTTTTATAACGTTTTTCTGTGATTGTTGCTGTCAGGCTCGGTTTGAGTTTCAAACCAGGCGAACCAGCGTTCTTGAATACTAAAACATCGTTTTATTTTATTTTATTGCTATTTGTTTCTGCGTCATTCGCTTAATGATGGAAATGTGATCGAGGTCGAAACGGCGTTTCAATAAGGTGAGGGAGGTGGCATTTTTGCCTTATTTCGGGCGTTCAAATAAGAGCGGACGGAAAAGAGGAAAGGTAAGCAAATGATGAGTAACAACAATACGCTTTGATAGCTAACTACTAATTCTGATAGTCGGTCTACAGATGGAGCAATCTGGTATTCAGATAATTCTTACTTTCTTGTATCATCGGATCAACGGAATCACACAGGCAGAAATTTACTGCATCCCCTAAAAGAAGAACGTTTATGTCAGCTATGGATTTCAAAAAAAACACGGACCTCGATTTTCCCCACTACACTACCCCGGCCGTCAGTGCTAAAGAGATCGACCTTCTGGGATTGTTAGATATCCTTCTTGCAGCGAAAAAACGCATCATCACCATCGCGTTTGCCTTCGCTTTGATTGGCCTGGCGATTGCATTTTTACTGCCGCAAAAATGGACCAGCAAGGCCGTGATAACCCCGGCAGAGCAGACGCAGTGGAACCCGTTACGCCAGATGATGGTTACGCTGCAGGTGCTGGACGTGGACGTAAAAATTTCCCGCCCGGACGTATTCAACCTGTTTATCAAAAAGTTTCAGTCACAGACCCTGCTTGAAGAGTATATGAAGAGCTCGCCGTACGTGATGTCTCAGCTCGAGGGCACACAGGTCGATCCGCAGGAGCTGCACCGTGCGGTGGTGGGCGTCTCTGAAAACATGAAAGCGAAAAATGACACGCAGGTAAAAGACGCCGATAAAGCGCCTTTTACCTCGTGGACGTTAAGCTTCACCGCGCCGACCGCCGAAGATGCCCAGACCGTGCTTGATGGCTACATCGACTATATCTCTCGCATCGTTGAGCAGGAGACGATGGAGAATATTCGTAACCAGATCGCCCTGAAAACCAAGGTGGTGCAGCAGCAGCTGGAGCTGGATCGCGTGCGTTTGACCAATATTCACAACACCAACCTGCAGCGTCTTAACTATTCGCTTGAGGTCGCCAACGCGGCGGGTATTAAGAAGCCGGTCTACAGTAACGGTCAGGCGGTTAAGGACGATCCGGATTATTCGGTTGCGCTAGGCGCTGACGGTATTTCACAGAAGCTGCAGATCGAGAAAAACATGAAAGATGTTGCAGAGCTGAACGCCGACTTCCAGAACCGTGAATATTATCTGGCGCAGTTGAAAAAATTATCCGTTGAGGACGTCAAGCTTGAGCCCTTTAAGTATCAGCTTTCGCCATCCATGCCGGTGAAAAAGGAGGGTCCGGGCAAAGGCCTGATTGTGATCCTGGCGGGTGTTCTGGGTGGGTTGCTCGCGTGCGGCAGCGTGCTGCTGCGCGAGGCGATGCTCGCCCGTAATCCGCTGCCGGAGCCGATAGCGGAACAAATCTAATCATGAAGAAGGGCGCTGATAACAGCGCCCTTTTTTATTTCAGGAAGTCTTCGCGTACCGGGGTAAAGGTATCCAGAAGTGTGCCAGGCTTGAGGCACACGCAGCCGTGCATCACGTGCGGCTCCTTGTAGAGCGTATCGCCCGCCGTGACCACATGCTTCTCTTCACCGATGGTGAACTCGAACTCGCCGGAGAGCACATAGGTGAGCTGCTCGTGCGGGTGGTTGTGCATTGGGCCGATCGCCCCCTGTTCAAAGTTGACCTCAACCGCCATCATCTTGCCGTCGTGCGCCAGAATGCGACGCGTCACGCCATTGCCCAGATCCTCAAGCGTCGTCTCTTTGTGGAAAATAAACATATCTCCGCCTTGTCATGATGTGAAACATTGTTTCATTTAATTTATATCACTCCGATTTAAAAAGAAACGACGTGACAAAGAACTGGAAACAGGATCACAAGTTTGCTTCACTGGGATAAACCTATAAGGAGGAATGATGAAAACAATCGGCCTGCTGGGCGGGATGAGCTGGGAGTCAACAATTCCCTATTACCGTCTGATTAACGAGGGCGTGAAGCAGCGTCTGGGCGGCCTGCATTCCGCTAGCCTGCTGCTGCACAGCGTGGATTTCCATGATATCGAAGCCTGCCAGTCGAGCGGGGAATGGGATAAGGCCGGGGAGATTCTGGCGGAGGCGGCGCTGGGGCTGGAGCGGGCGGGCGCAAAGGGCATCCTGCTGTGTACCAATACCATGCACAAGGTAGCGGCGCATATTGAAGCACGGTGTTCGCTGCCGTTCCTGCATATTGCGGATGCCACAGGGCGGGCGATTGCGGCATCCGGGATGACGCGCGTGGCACTGTTGGGTACGCGCTATACCATGGAGCAGGACTTTTATCGTGGCCGTTTGCACAGCGAATTTGGCATTGAGAGCCTGATCCCGGACGAGGCTGACCGGGCGCGCATTAATCAGATTATTTTTGATGAGCTTTGCCTCGGCACCTTCAGCGAACCTTCCCGCGCGTATTACGCCAGCGTAATTGAGAAACTCGCGCAGCAGGGTGCCGAAGGGGTCATTTTCGGCTGCACGGAGATCGGTTTGCTTGTACCCGCCGAGCGCAGCCCGATCCCGGTGTTCGACACCGCAGCCATTCACGCCGCCGATGCCGTCGAGTTTATGCTTTCATAGTGGGTTTTGCAGGCCAGGTAAGCGCAGCGCAGCCTCACGCGCGTGCTCGATCAGATGCCCGGTAAAAGCGTCAACCAGCGCCGAAGCCGGGCGGTGCAGCGGGCGGATCAGGCTCACGGTGAACGGAACGGACACGCTAAAGCGGCGGATGACGATCCCGCTTCCGGCATAGTCCAGCGCCGTGAGGGGATTGACGACCGCGACGCCCACGCCCGCGCGCACCATGGCGCAAATTGACGCCGCGCTATGCGTTTCCACCACCATCCGCCGCTTCACCTGATGCTCGGCAAACAGCGCGTCCAGCAGCTGACGGTAGCTGTCGGTCTGCGACAGGCTAATGTAGTTCTCGCCGTGGAAATCAGCGGGCGTCAGCACCTCTTTGCTGGCGAGGGGATGACCGGCGGGCAGCACGCAAACTTCGTCCAGCGAAAGCAGCTCCGTGCGCTCCGTGCCGGCAGGCGTGGCGAGGGTTTCCGTCAGACCCAGATCGTGACGCTGGGCCGACAGCCACTCTTCAAGCAGCGGCGACTCCTGCGGCACGATGGTGAGGTTGACCTCGGGGTAGCGGGCCAGAAAAGGCTGCAGCAGCGCGGGCAGGAACGACTGGGAAAAAACGGGCAGGCAGACGATGGACAGCTCGCCCTGGCGAAACTCGCGCAGGCTCTCTGCCGCGCTCACAATCCTGTCCAGCCCGTACCACGATCGCTGTACCTCTTCGAACAGACGCAGGCCCTGAACCGTCGGGTGCAGTCGGCCTCGCGTGCGCTCGAACAGCTTCAGTTCCAGCACCTTCTCAAAGCGCGCCAGCTCGCGGCTGACCGTCGGCTGCGAGGTATGCAGCATCTGCGCGGCTTCGGTGAGATTGCCGGTGGTCATCACGGCGTGAAAAATCTCGATATGGCGGAGGTTAACGGCGGGCATAAGGCACCTGATGGCTGAACGTAATCCATATCATTTTTGCATAGACTCAGGATAAAACGATATTTTTTATTCTCTTCGGGCTGTGGCGTAATCAGGTAAAACAGTGATTACCCGGAGAAGACCATGCCACGCCCGCTGAACCAGACGGATACCGATTTGAACGCCGACAACCTGCTGCGCCTGCCCGCCGAGTTTGGCTGCCCGGTGTGGGTCTACGATGCGCAGATTATTCGCGAGAAGATCGCCGCCCTGCATCAGTTTGACGTGGTGCGTTTTGCCCAGAAGGCCTGCTCCAATATTCATATTCTGCGCCAGATGCGCGAGCAGGGCGTAAAAGTCGACTCCGTCTCGCTGGGCGAAATCGAACGCGCGCTGGCCGCCGGGTTTGATCCAAAAACCGATAGCGACGCGATCGTCTTTACTGCCGATCTGATTGACGACGCCACCCTGGCGCGCGTCCACGAGCTGCAGATCCCGGTGAATGCCGGTTCTGTGGATATGCTGGAACAGCTGGGGCAGGTCTCGCCCGGCCACCGCGTCTGGCTGCGCGTGAACCCAGGCTTTGGTCACGGCCACAGCCAGAAGACCAACACCGGCGGAGAGAACAGCAAGCACGGCATCTGGTATGCCGATCTGCCTGCCGCGCTGGCGGTATTGCAGCGCTATAACCTCACGCTGGTAGGCATTCATATGCACATTGGTTCCGGCGTGGATTACGGCCACCTTGAGCAGGTGTGCGGAGCGATGGTGCGCCAGGTTATCGAGTTTGGTCAGGATCTGGAGGCGATCTCCGCCGGTGGCGGGCTGTCTATTCCTTACCGCGAAGGTGAAGAGGCGATCGATACCGATCACTATTACGGCCTGTGGAGCACGGCGCGCGACAACATCGCCGCCCACCTGGGTCATCCGGTGAAGCTGGAAATTGAGCCGGGCCGTTTCCTGGTGGCAGAGTCGGGCGTGCTGGTGTCGCAGGTGCGAAGCGTGAAGGAGATGGGCAGCCGTCACTTCGTGCTGATTGACGCAGGCTTTAACGACCTGATGCGTCCGTCCATGTACGGCAGCTATCACCACATTACGGCGCTGGCCGCCGATGGCCGCGATTTAACGCAGGCTTCGCGCGTTGAGACAGTTGTTGCCGGTCCGCTGTGTGAATCCGGCGACGTCTTTACCCAGCAGGAAGGCGGCAAAGTCGAAACGCGCGCGCTGCCTGAAGTGAAGCCGGGGGATTACCTGGTGCTGCACGATACCGGCGCGTACGGGGCGTCCATGTCGTCCAACTACAACAGCCGCCCGCTGCTGCCGGAAGTGCTGTTCGATCGCGGCGTGGCGCGGCTTATCCGCCGCCGCCAGACCATTCAGGAGCTGCTGGCTTTAGAACTCATCTGAGTAAAGTACGGCCCCGTTGTGACCGAGTCGCGCAGGACCAGCGTGCCGGTAAACGGCGGGATCGCTTTGACCGGCTGGTTTTTCGCCAGCCGGATCGCCTGATCGATAGCGGTGACGATCATATTGTCGATCGGCAGGTAGACCGACGATAGCGCAGGCTCCAGCCATTTCGCGCTGGGCGCATCGTCAAAGCCAAACAGCGAAATATCCTGCGGGATCTTAAGCCCGGCCTGGTGCAATGCTTTAGAGGCACCTAATGCCATATCATCGTTACAGGCAAACAGGGCGCTGAACGGTACCTTCTCGTCAATCAGCTCTTTGCACAGCTCATAGCCCCGCGTCATGCCCGCATCGCCGTACTTAATCCGCCGCTCGTCCAGACGAATGCCGTGCTTTTCCAGCGCCTTGCGATAGCCCATCAGGCGCGCTTTGCCGGTGGGGGTATGGATAGGCACGGTCATGCAGGCGATCTCGCGATGCCCCTGGCTTATCAGGTAATCTACCGCTTTGAAGGCGGCATCCTGCTGTTCGAAGAAGACGCAGCGATCCGGTGCCTGGCTGACTTCACGGTTGATCACCACCAGCGGCGTTTGCACGCTGTGGATCAGCTTGATGATCGCCTTTTCGCTCATGTAGCGGGTGTACAGCACGATGGCGTCGCATTTGCGATCGGCCAGCATCTGCACCGCCTGTTCTTCCTGCTCCGGCGCGTCGTGACCGTCGGTGACGATCAGCTGTTTACCGTGCGTCTCCGTCTGCCGCGAGGCCTGCTGCAGCAGGCGGCCAAAGTAAAAGCCGTCGAAGGTAGAAACCACCAGACCAATGCTGTTGCTGGTCTGGTTAGCCAGCGAGCGCGCGAGAAAGTTCGGGCGATAGCCCAGCTCTTCCATCGCAGCGAACACCTGCTTTCGCGTACTCTCTTTAACCTGACCCGTGCCGTTCAGCACGCGCGAGACGGTGGCCTTCGACACGCCCGCACGCAGTGAGACATCCAGCATTGTTGCCATTCGAAATTCCTGCTTCCCCGTTATGGTCTGCAGTTTAACACAGACCTCACGGCGCATAAGCGACGCGGGACCGGCAAAACCCCATGAGGATCACGCTTTTCAGCAACGATCTAACGGCGCGGAATAAATGGCTGAAAGTGGTATGCCAAATTGGTCAAAAATCGCAATCTGGAATACCTCTGGCGGCGTTGAGAGCTTAATCACAGAACAATCCGCATCATGAAGCTATTTTTGGTATGCCAATAGTATCCGGCTGTACACCTTATTCAATAAAAGCCCTTTTACTGAGGTATTACCCTATGGCATTACAGGAAAAACTGATCGACGCTCTGGGCAGTTTTGCCACCAAATTCAACAGCTATCGCTACATCATGGCGATCAAGTCTGCCTTTATTACCCTCATGCCGGTCATCATCGTTGGGGCATTCTCGGTGCTGATCTCCAACATGGTGCTGGACCCGAAAAACGGGCTGGCGAGCTTCCAGTCGCTGTCGTTTCTCGCCGCGCTAAAGCCGATCACCAGCGCGCTAAACTACGCCACGCTTAACTTCCTTAACATCGGCGCGGTATTTTTAATTGGCGTGGAGCTGGGGCGCATCAACGGGATCAAGTCCCTGTTTCCCGGCCTGCTGGCGGTGATCTGCTTTATCTGCGTTACGCCGACCACCGTGGAAATGCTGGTGGACGGCGAAATGCACGTGGTGAAAGACGTGCTGCTGCGCCAGTTCTCCGACACCCGCAGCCTGTTCCTCGGCATGTTTATCGCCATTCTCTCCGTCGAGGTCTACTGCTGGCTGGAAAACCGTAAGGGGCTGAAGATTAAGATGCCGGATACCGTACCGCCTAACGTGGCGGCATCGTTCTCAGCCCTGATCCCGGCGATTATCACCACCACGGCGATTGCCACGTTTGGCTTCGTTTTCCACCAGCTTACCGGCATGTATCTCTACGACGCGGTCTACCAGGTGGTGCAGCAGCCGCTGGAGCGCGTGGTGCAAAGCCTGCCGGGCATTCTGCTGCTGATGTTTGTCGCCCAGCTGTTCTGGGTGATTGGAATTCATGGCAACCAGATGATCAAGCCGATCCGCGAGCCGCTGCTGCTGGGGGCGATCACCGTTAACATGAGCGCCTTTGAGCAGGGCAAAGAGGTGCCGAACATCATCACTATGCCGTTCTGGGACGTGTATATGAGCATCGGGGGATCAGGGCTGACCATCGGCCTGCTGATCGCGGTGATGATCGCCACCAAACGTAAAGAGATGAAGGAGATCGCCAAGCTCTCTATTGGCCCGGGGCTGTTTAACATTAACGAGCCGGTGATCTTCGGTATGCCAATCATGCTTAACCCGATCCTCGCCATTCCGTTCATCATCACGCCGCTGGTAACCGGTTCAATCGGTTACTTCGCCACCGTGACCGGCTTTGCCGGTAAAGCCGTGGTAATGGTGCCGTGGACCACGCCACCGCTGATTAACGCCTGGCTCTCTACTGCGGGTTCAATGGGGGCGGTCATCACCCAGCTGATCTGCATCGTGACGGCGGTGCTGATTTATCTGCCGTTTGTGAAGATTGCTTCACGCCGTGCAGGTCAGGCCGCGCTGCAGCAAGCTACCGACAACGCATGAGGACGCGATGAGTACAAAACAGATAACCCTACCGCAGGATTTCATTCTTGGCGCGGCCGCTTCTGCCTGGCAAACCGAAGGGTGGAGCGGTAAAAAGCCGGGGCAGGATTCGTGGATCGATCTCTGGTACAAGAACGATCGTCACGTCTGGCATAACGGCTTTGGCCCGGCGGTGGCGACCGATTTTATCAATCGCTTTCGCGAAGATGTGTCCCTGATGAAGCAGGCGGGGCTGACGCACTACCGCACCTCTATCAACTGGTCGCGCTTTTTAACCGACTATGAAAACGTGACGGTGGATGAAGAATACGCCGCCTATTACGACGCGCTGTTCGACGAAATGCACCGTCAGGGCATTGAGCCGATGATTTGTCTGGAGCATTACGAACTGCCGGGCGCGCTGCTGGAAACCTACGGCGGATGGGCGTCGAAGCACGTGGTTGAGCTGTTCGTTCGCTATGCGGAAAAGGTCTTTGAGCGCTTCCACGGCAAAGTCACCCGCTGGTTTAGCTTCAACGAGCCGATTGTGGTGCAGACCCGCGTTTACCTTGACGCGCTGCGCTGGCCGTACGAGCAGAACACCAGCACCTGGATGCGGTGGAACCACCATAAGGTGCTGGCGACGGCGAAGGTCGTGAAGCTATTTCGCGAGAAGGGTTATGACGGTTCGGTGGGCTGTATTCTCAATCCGGAAGTGACCTATCCGCGCTCCCGCGCGCCGCACGACGTTAGGGCAGCGGAGATTTACGATCTGTTTTATAACCGCGTGTTTCTCGATCCGCTGGTGCACGGGCGTTATCCGCAGGAACTCTTTACCCTCCTCGAGAAGCATCAGGTTGAGTGGGATTACACGGCGGAGGAGCTGGCGCTGATCGCTGAAAACACCGTGGACGAGCTGGGCATCAACCTCTATTACCCGCACCGCGTTAAAGCACCTTCACGCGCCTGGCACCCGGAGACCCCGTTCCACCCGGCCTACTACTACGAGCCGTTTGAGCTGCCGGGGCGACGGATGAACCGATCCCGCGGCTGGGAAATTTATCCGCGCATCATCTACGACATGGCGATGCGGATAAAAAATGACTACCGCAACATCGACTGGTTCGTGGCGGAAAGCGGCATGGGCGTGGAAAACGAAGCGCAGTTCCGCAACCGTGACGGCATTATTGATGACGCATACCGCATAGACTTTATCAGTGAACACCTTTACTACGCGCTGCTGGCGCGGGAGGAGGGGGCAAACTGCCACGGCTATATGCTGTGGGCCTTCACGGATAACGTCTCGCCGATGAACGCCTTTAAAAACCGCTACGGGTTGATTGAAATCGATCTGGACAACAATCGCGCCCGGCGGCCAAAAAAATCGGCTTCCTGGTTCAGGCGGCTGCGCGACGAGCGCGTGCTTACCCTCAGCGTTGACGATGAATGGAAGTGAGCCTTCTGGTAAAATAGTGCACAAACTGGCCGGGAGGACGCCCGGCCTGCGCATTAACTGAAAAACAGGTGAAAACGTGGATAAGGCTGTCATCCTGCCGGAAAAAAAACAGTACCAGGAAATTGGCGAGGATTTACGGGCGCAAATTATCCAGGGGCATTATCCCGTGGGATCGCGCCTGCCGCCGGAGCGCAACATCGCTGAGACCTATGGCGTAAGCCGCACCATCGTGCGCGAAGCCTTGCTGATGCTGGAGCTGCAGGGCACGGTGGATATCCGCCAGGGCTCCGGCGTCTACGTGATGCGCATCCCTGAAGAGCACGAAAACGAGGAGGAGCGTTTCCTCAACAGCGACGTGGGCCCGTTTGAGATTTTACAGGCGCGCCAGCTCCTCGAAAGCAACATCGCCGCCTTTGCCGCCAAAATGGCAACGCGCGCCGATATCGACAACCTGCGCCGCATCATCGAGCAGGAGCAGCGGGCGATTGCCGCCAACGACAACAGCCAGGATAACAATAAAATGTTTCACCTGGTGCTGGCGGGGGCGACGCAAAACCAGATGCTGCTGGCGACGGTCGAGAGCGTCTGGCATCACATGGACAGCAGCCCGCTGTGGCAGCAGTTCAACGTTCATATTGCCAGCCGGGCGTATCGCCTCAAATGGCTGGGCGACCGCCAAACCATACTCGCCGCGCTGCGCCGTCGCGACGTGATGGGCGCCTGGCAGGCGATGTTCCAGCATCTGGAAAACGTGAAGAAGAGCCTGCTCGAATTATCCGATGAAGATGCGCCAGATTTTGACGGCTACCTTTTTGAATCCGTTCCAATTTTTCAGGGAAAGCTGGTGTGAATATTCTGCCGCTCTACGCCGCGCCGCAGTATGCCGATCGGGTGATTGACTGGATCTGGCGTGCTTTTGGCGACGGGCTGCCGCGTGAGTTTTTCCACAGCGTTATCGATCACAGCCAGACGCCAGGCGCATTGCCGCTGACCTTTATTGCCGTTGAGGATGAGCAGCTTCTGGGCACCGTGGGACTATGGCGCTGCGATCTTATTACTCGTCAGGATCTGTACCCCTGGCTGGCGGCGCTGTACGTCGATGACGCGGCGCGCGGAAAAGGGCTGGCGGGGAAGCTTCAGGAGCACGTTATCGCGTATGCCGCGCAGGCCGGGTTTACCGAGCTGCACCTGTGGTCTGCCTGCCGCGACTTCTACGAACGTTACGGCTGGCAGTACATTGGCGATGCGCTGGAGTACCCGGATAAAACAGTACACCTCTATCGTTATTCGCTCTGCGCTTCGGCAGGCGAAGTAACGGAGTGACGGCGTACTAACGTTGGGCTGAACAGGTGCGTGATTTCCGGCGGCTGCCGCTGTTCCGCCAGCGCTAACGCCAGCTCCGCTGCCTGCGTTGCCATGGTGATAATCGGGTAACGCACGGTGGTCAGGCGAGGGCGCACGTAGCGTGAGACCAGCACGTCATCGAACCCAATCAGCGAAATTTCTGCCGGAACATCAATACCGTTGTCGTTTAACACGCCCATCGCGCCGGCGGCCATCGAGTCGTTATAGCTGGCCACTGCTGTAAAATTGCGCCCGCGTCCGAGTAATTCCGTCATCGCCTGTTCGCCACCGCTCTCGTCTGGCTCACCGTAGGCCACCAGGCGATCGTTGCACGGCAAACCGTTTTCGCGCAGCGCGTCGTAATAGCCCTGCAGGCGATCTTCCGCGTCTGAAATCGGGTGATTCGAGCAGAGGTATCCGATGCGGGTATGGCCCTGCTGGATCAGGTGACGGGTTGCAAGCCACGCGCCGTAGCGGTCGTCGAGCGCCACGCAGCGTTTTTCAAAGCCGGGGATAATTCGGTTGATAATCACCATCCCGGGGATCTGCTTCATCAGGTGAATCAGCTCGTCATCAGGGATCATTTTGGCGTGGACAACCAGCGCGGCGCAGCGATGGCGAATCAGCTGTTCGATGGCCTGGCGTTCTTTTTGCTGGTTGTGGTAGCCATTGCCGATCAGCAAGAAATTGCCGGTGTGATAAGACACCTGTTCAATGGCCTTAACCATTGCGCCAAAAAACGGGTCCGAGACATCGCCCACCACTAGCCCGATGGTTTCGGTAGATTGCTGAGCAAGTGCGCGGGCATTGGCGTTGGGATGGTAATTCAGGTTTTCCATGGCGCTTTGCACTGCCTGGCGCGATGCGTCACTGGCTTTGGGGGAGTTGTTAATGACGCGTGAGACGGTCGCAACGGAAACTCCTGCCAGACGAGCCACATCCTTAATTGTCGCCATTTAATACCTTCTTAGTGGGGTAAGCGTTTACACATCAACTAGTGTTGCGGAAAAGTCCCGCGCATTCAAGGGGAGGGAGATTTGGTCATTCACAAACGTGATGCAGACCAGAGCGTGACCGTGTAATCGTTACACGCTTAACCATGTCTAAATAATGTCAATCCGAACCTTTAGTTACACTTTGCCTCAGGCTGTTGCGATTGTCCGATAGCGGGGATGAGGATGGGATTGATAGAGTCGAGATCCCAGAGGTATTGATAGGTGAAATCAACTCCGGTTGATTGACACGATTTACACCAACCTGCGTTTATACGCAGGTTTTTTTTTGCCCGTCATTCAACCTGTAACAGCAAACGAGAATATTCACACCTGGTTGCATTTCGGCTTATTCCCTTGCGTTTTCCCGCTGGCGAAGCCGGGTAGCAAGAGCCACAATCAGGATCCCAGAGGTATTGATTGGTGAGAATTCTTAGTACGGTTTCGTACTCATCTCTTGCACCAGCCTGCGCGGATGCGCAGGTTTTTTTTCGCCTCAATTTTTGCTGTCGCCCCCTCTCCACTTCTCGTGTAATCTGCCAACAATTAATAACCCTCCATACTGGCTGGCAAAGGGAGTTGAGATGCTTTTTGGGTTCTTCCGTACACTGTTTCGTGTCCTTTTCCGCGTCCGCGTCACTGGCGATGCCCAGGCGCTTCGCGGCGAACGCGTGCTTATCACGCCAAACCACGTGTCGTTTATCGACGGCATACTGCTGGCGCTATTTCTGCCGGTGCGGCCCGTTTTTGCCGTGTACAGTTCCATCAGTGAAAAATGGTACATGCGCAAGCTGGCGCCGCTGATCGATTTTGTGCCGCTCGACCCTACAAAACCGATGATGATCAAACATCTGGTGCGCCTGGTTGAACAGGGCCGGCCGGTGGTCATTTTCCCAGAAGGGCGTATCTCGGTGACGGGTTCGCTGATGAAAATCTATGACGGTGCCGGATTCGTTGCGGCGAAGTCAAAAGCCACGGTGGTGCCGCTGCGTATTGAAGGCGCAGAGCTGACCCACTTTAGCCGCCTGAAAGGGCTGGTGAAGCAGCGTCTGTTCCCTAAGATTACCCTGCACATTCTGCCACCGACCACGTTACCGATGCCTGAGGCACCGCGAGCCCGCGATCGCCGCAAAATCGCCGGTGAAATGCTGCACCAGATTATGATGGAAGCGCGCATGGCCGTACGCCCGCGCGAAACGCTGTATGAATCGCTGCTGTCGGCGCAGTACCGCTATGGCGCAAAGAAGAACTGCATTGAAGACATCAACTTCACGCCGGATACCTACCGCAAGCTTTTGACCAAGACGCTGTTTGTTGGCCGTATTCTTGAGAAGTACAGCAAGCAGGGTGAAAAGATCGGCCTGATGCTGCCGAACGCGGGCATCAGCGCCGCCGTGATTTTTGGCGCCGTTTCTCGCGGGCGTATTCCGGCAATGATGAACTATACGGCGGGCGTGAAAGGGTTGACCAGCGCGATTACCGCGGCGCAAATCAACACCGTGTTCACCTCCCGCCAGTTCCTTGATAAAGGCAAGCTGTGGCATCTGCCGGAGCAGCTGACGCAGGTGCGCTGGGTCTTCCTGGAAGATTTAAAAGCCGACGTCACCACGGGCGACAAGCTGTGGATATTTGCTCACCTGCTTGCGCCGCATCTCGCGCAGGTGAAGCAGAAGCCGGAAGACGACGCGATTATCCTCTTTACGTCCGGTTCTGAGGGCAACCCGAAAGGGGTCGTTCACAGCCACAAGAGCATTCTGGCGAACGTCGAGCAGATCAAGACGATTGCTGACTTTACCGCGAATGACCGCTTTATGTCGGCACTGCCGCTGTTCCACTCCTTTGGCCTGACCGTCGGCCTCTTCACGCCGCTGCTAACGGGTGCGGAAGTGTTCCTTTACCCAAGCCCGCTGCACTACCGCATCGTGCCGGAGCTGGTCTATGACCGTAACTGTACCGTGCTGTTCGGTACATCAACGTTCCTCGGCAACTACGCCCGCTTCGCCAATCCGTATGATTTCTTCCGCGTGCGCTATGTGGTTGCAGGCGCTGAAAAACTTCAGGACAGCACCCGACAGATCTGGCAGGACAAGTTTGGCCTGCGCATTCTGGAAGGCTATGGCGTGACGGAGTGTGCGCCTGTCGTATCGATCAATGTCCCGATGGCGGCGAAGCCGGGCACCGTTGGCCGCATTTTGCCGGGGATGGACGCGCGCCTGCTGGAGGTGCCGGGCATTGAGAACGGTGGCCGCCTGCAGCTGAAGGGGCCTAACGTGATGAACGGCTATCTGCGCGTGGAGAACCCGGGCGTGCTGGAAGCGCCAACGGCGGAAAACGTCAATGGGGATATAGAGACCGGCTGGTACGACACCGGCGATATTGTTCGCTTCGACGAGCAGGGCTTTGTGCAGATCCAGGGGCGGGCTAAACGCTTCGCCAAAATTGCGGGTGAAATGGTTTCGCTGGAAATGGTTGAAATGCTGGCGACGGCGGTTTCTGCCGACAAACTGCACGCGACGGTGGTGAAGAGCGATGCCAGCAAAGGCGAGGCGCTGGTGCTGTTCACTACGGACAGCGAGCTTAAGCGCGACCAGCTGCTTAAACATGCGCGCGAGCACGGCATCCCCGAGCTGGCGGTGCCGCGCGATATTCGCTATCTCAAGCAGCTTCCTGTACTGGGCAGCGGTAAGCCCGATTTCGTCACCCTAAAAGGCATGGTTGAAGAGGCGGAAAAGCAAAATGCGTGAGTCAGTACACACTAACACTTCAATCTGGTCGAAGGGCATGATGGCGGTCATTGCGGCGCAGTTTCTCTCTGCGTTCGGCGATAACGCGCTGCTGTTTGCCACCCTGGCGCTGCTGAAAGCCGAGTTTTACCCCGACTGGAGCCAGCCGATCCTCCAGATGGTGTTTGTGGGTGCTTACATTATCTTTGCGCCTTTTGTGGGGCAGGTGGCGGACAGTTTCCCGAAAGGTCGGGTGATGATGTTTGCCAACGGCCTCAAGCTGCTGGGGGCCGCGAGCATCTGCTTTGGTATCAACCCGTTTATCGGATATACGCTGGTGGGGATCGGTGCTGCCGCTTACTCTCCGGCCAAGTACGGTATTCTGGGCGAGCTCACAACCGGCGATAAGCTGGTGAAAGCCAACGGCCTGATGGAGTCCTCCACCATTGCCGCTATCCTGATTGGTTCTGTCGCGGGCGGAGTGCTGGCGGACTGGCATGTGCTTGCTGCACTGAGCGTCTGTGCCGTGGTATACGGCGGGGCGGTTATTGCTAACCTGTTCATTCCCAAACTGGCGGTGGCACGTCCGGGGCAATCCTGGCGCTTCAGGCCGATGACCGGCAGCTTCTTTAACGCCTGCCGCGTGCTGTGGCGTAACGGTGAAACGCGCTTCTCGCTGATGGGCACCAGCATGTTCTGGGGCGCGGGCGTGACGTTGCGCTTCCTGCTGGTGCTGTGGGTGCCGGTGGCGCTGGGGATTGTGGACAATGCTACCCCAACTTACCTTAACGCGATGGTTGCGGTCGGGATTGTCGTTGGGGCCGGCGCTGCGGCAAAACTGGTTACGCTTGAGACGGTGGCGCGCTGTATGCCTGCGGGCATCCTGATTGGCGTTGGCGTGCTGTTCTTCTCGCTCCAGCATGCGTTATTACCCGCGTATGCGCTGCTGATCCTGATTGGTATCCTGGGCGGGTTCTTCGTGGTGCCGCTGAACGCGCTTTTGCAGGAGCGGGGAAAACACACCGTTGGAGCCGGGAACGCCATCGCCGTGCAAAATCTCGGCGAAAACATGGCGATGCTCCTGATGCTGGGGCTTTATTCGCTGGCTGTGAAGGTTGGCGTGCCGGTTGTGGCCATTGGCGTCGGGTTTGGCGCGCTGTTTGCGCTGGCGATTATGGGATTATGGATCTGGCAGCGTCAGCGTTGATAAGTGCTGCCTGATGCCCTCACCCCGGCCCTCTCCCACAGGGAGAGGGGGCAAACCCTAAAAACGGCAACGTGCGTTGCCGTTTTGCTTTTATTACGGTGCCGGGTATGTGTAAACCTGATGCACTGCTTCAATTTCCGCTAACACCTCTTCACTCAGGTTCAGGTGGAAACTCTCAATATTGGTTTTCAACTGTTCCATAGTGGTCGCGCCCAGCAGGGTACTGGCCACAAACGGCTGACGACGCACGAAGGCGAGCGCCATCTGCGCAGGGTCAAGACCGTGACGCTTCGCGATGTCCACATACGCCGCGACGGCTTTTTGGGTTTGCTCACCGCTGTAGCGGGTAAAGCGGCTGAAGAGCGTATTACGCGCGCCAGCAGGCTTCGCGCCGTTCAGGTATTTGCCCGTCAGCGTGCCGAAGCCCAGGCATGAGTAGGCGAGCAGCTCCACCTCTTCATACTGCGTCACTTCCGCCAGACCGACCTCATAGCTGCGGTTAAGCAGGCTGTAAGGGTTCTGGATGGTGACGATACGCGGCAGGTCGTGCTTATCGGCCAGATGCAGATAGCGCATCACGCCAAACGCCGTTTCGTTCGAGACGCCAATGTAGCGGATCTTGCCCGCGCGCTGACACTCGGTAAGGGCTTCCAGCGTTTCCAGCAGTGAGACCGCCGGGGCGTTCTCATTCCAGCTGTAGCCCAGCTTGCCAAAGCAGTTGGTTGGGCGCTGCGGCCAGTGGACCTGGTAGAGATCGAGATAATCGGTTTGCAGACGCTTCAGGCTGGCATCCAGCGCGGCGCGGATGTTCTTGCGATCGAGGATCTGGTTAGGGCGGATCCCGGCATCGTTATTGCGCGAGGGGCCGCTGACCTTCGAGGCAACGACCAGCTTTTCACGATTGCCGCGTTTTGCCAGCCAGTTACCCACGTAGGTTTCGGTCAGCCCCTGCGTCTCAGGGCGAGGAGGAACGGGGTACATCTCCGCGACATCTATCAGGTTAATGCCCTGGCTGACGGCATAATCAAGTTGTGCATGGGCATCGGCTTCGCTGTTTTGTTCACCAAATGTCATCGTGCCCAACCCCAGCTGGCTAATCTCCAGAGCGCTATGGGGGATACGGTGATAGTGCATAGCCGGCTTCCTTAGTAAACATGTGGATCGCGTCAGGGGCTTCCCGACAAAGGAATATAAACATGGCAGAGGGGAGGCAAAAGGGGAAGAGAAAAATCAAAAAGGCCAGCAGGGTACTGACCTTTATCCATTTATCGTTCGATAATCTGCGAAACTTCGTCGCGATTGATTTGCATGTTATTCCCTTCCCGATCGCGGTAGCTGACCAGGCCGGTATCGTCGTCGACTTCAGGCTTGCCGTCGGTCAAAATCATCCGACCGTCTTTTGTCGACATCACGTAATCACTGCTACAACCCGAGACAGCAAATGCTAAACCGACTGCTGAAATTAACACTGCCCATTTTTTCATCGTTATCGTCCTCACCTGGCTCGTATCAAATCATAGTGTAGTAATAACCTGATATTTCGACAGGAGGAAGCGGTAAAATCTTAAAAACCAGGCGATTGTGTTTGATAGCTCGCAAAATTCGTTAAAAACTTAGTTTTTGAGTAAGAAATGGCGAGCAAGCAGCGCGCTGGTGAAATTCTTTTTAAGGTAAAAACCGCGCGGTAACGTCAGTATGGATTCACCCCGCATGCCGACTGCCTCTGTCAGCGCCTTGCTGTTGGCCGCTTTCGGGCGGATCTGTAACACTTCGCCGTGTCGGGCGGTAATACGCTCTACCTGCCCGAGAACGATCATATCCATTAATTCCTCCCAGTCGAGGCGGAGCTGGCGATCCTCGTCCTCATCAGGGCTCCAGAGCAGCGGTGCCCCCACCCGGCGCTCGTCGAGAGGGATTTGGCGCTCTCCTTCGACCGGAACCCACAGAACACGCTTCAATTTATGGCGTACGTGGCTGGTTTCCCACGTCACGCCCGTATTACCCGTTAAAGGCGCAACGCAGACAAAGGTTGTTTCGAGCGGTTTACCATTGCGATCGACAGGGATAGTTTTTAGCTCCACGCCCAGTGCCGCAAAATCTTGCTCAGGTTTACTTCCCGCGCTGGCGCCCAGCCATAGCTCAAGCAGCATGCCAATCCAGCCCTTATCGCGCTTGAGATCGTTTGGGATCGGTAAACCTGCCATTGCCGCCAGCTCGCCGAGCGAAAAGCCCGCCAGACGCTGCGCCTGGTCGATCAGCTGGGTTTCACTGGAAGGGGGGGAAAGCAATGGTGCAAGCGGGCGCATGACGTTAACCTTTTGATTAAAAAATGTACCAGGAAATTATCCCTTGTGGATAGAGTTTAACTTTTTCTGTATGAATATTCCATGTCACTGATTTATAGGTTTTTTTAAATTTTTTAGAGTAATCCGATACGGCTAAGCGCAGGGTTGTTCAAATCTGGTCACTGACAATGAACAGGATCTTACACCATGTTATCCACAGAAAAGTGGGATAACTGGGAATAACCCTCACTACTGTTTCAATTTACAGCCTTGACGTGCGATGAAAATCGAATTTTCACACAAATTGTGACTAACTTATTGGCACAATCTGTGGATAAAACCGACGCTGTTCGATCTTTCGTCAGTGCGACGATCTCTGATGTGACGATCGTCACGTTATGGGCTCGGCGGTCTATAAAAATACAATTAACGCAATGAAATACATAGTGTTATTTTTAATGTGTGGTCGGGCGCTTTGGCCCGGCTTTTAGGTTGTCCATCGGTAATTCCATACTTCTTCACAACTATATCCACAGAAAAGGTGAATAAAATTGCCGTTATGGCGTCTCATCTGTTTATAACTCGCCTCATAATTGTGAGTTATTCAAATGTTGTTAGGTTGCAAGCCTGTAAGAGAGTGGTTTACCGCCTCCCTGTAGTGTGAAACAATCATTTGTATATAAGGTTTAGTTTGGGGTAGTCCGGTGATTGATGACGATGGCTACCGCCCGAACGTAGGAATTGTAATTTGTAATCGTCAGGGCCAGGTGATGTGGGCCCGGCGATATGGTCAGCACTCCTGGCAGTTCCCACAAGGTGGGATCAACCCAGGAGAGTCCCCAGAACAAGCGATGTACCGGGAGCTGTTTGAAGAGGTCGGTTTAAGCCGAAAAGATGTTCGCATCCTGGCTTCGACCCGCAACTGGTTGCGTTACAAGTTACCGAAACGTTTGGTGCGTTGGGACACAAAGCCGGTTTGTATCGGCCAGAAACAAAAATGGTTTCTGCTGCAGTTGGTGGGCAACGATTCAGATATCAATATGCAAACCAGCAGTACGCCGGAATTCGATGGCTGGCGCTGGGTAAGCTATTGGTATCCTGTTCGTCAGGTCGTGTCGTTCAAACGCGACGTTTACCGTAGGGTGATGAAAGAGTTCGCAAGTGTTGTGATGCAGCTTCAGGAGACGCCTCCAAAGCCGCAGAGCGCACCTGCATGGCGACGTAAAAGAGGTTAAGCTACGCAAATCATGCTCACCCGCTTGCGAGAAATAGTCGAGAAAGTGGCCAGTGCGCCTCGTCTGAACGAGGCGCTGAATATTCTGGTCACTGACATCTGTCTTGCGATGGAAACCGAAGTCTGTTCGGTGTATCTGGCCGACCATGACCGGCGATGCTATTACCTGATGGCGACCCGTGGCCTGAAAAAACCGCGAGGCCGTACCGTTACGCTCGCGTTTGATGAAGGTATTGTGGGCCTGGTTGGGCGTCTGGCTGAACCCATCAACCTTGCCGATGCGCAAAAACACCCAAGCTTCAAATATATTCCTTCCGTAAAAGAAGAGCGATTCCGCGCCTTCCTGGGCGTGCCGATTATCCAGCGTCGCCAGCTCCTCGGCGTGCTCGTAGTCCAGCAGCGCGAGCTGCGCCAGTACGACGAGAGTGAAGAGTCTTTCCTGGTGACGCTCGCCACGCAGATGGCCGCGATCCTCTCTCAGTCTCAGCTTGCTGCTCTCTTTGGTCAGTATCGTCACACGCGCATACGTGCGCTTCCGGCATCGCCGGGTGTCGCCATTGCTGAAGGCTGGATGGACGCAACTCTGCCTTTAATGGAGCAGGTGTACGAGGCCTCGACGCTTGATGAAGCGCTCGAGCGCGAGCGTCTTACCGCTGCGCTTGAAGAGGCTTCCAACGAATTCCGCCGCTACAGCAAACGCTTTGCCGCGGGCGCGCAAAAAGAGACGGCGGCCATCTTTGACCTCTATTCTCACCTGCTTTCCGATGCCCGTCTGCGGCGGGAGCTGTTTGCGGAAGTTGATAAAGGCGCGGTAGCAGAATGGGCGGTGAAAAAAGTCATCGAGAAATTCGCCGAACAGTTTGCTGCGCTGACCGACGGTTATCTGAAAGAGCGGGCAGGTGATTTGCGCTCGCTGGGGCAGCGTCTGTTGTTCCACCTCGACGATACCATTCAGGGCGCAAATGCCTGGCCTAAGAAGTTTGTGCTGGTCGCTGATGAGCTTTCGGCAACGACGCTGGCCGAGCTGCCGCAGGACAGGCTGGCGGGCGTGGTGGTACGCGATGGCGCAGCCAACTCACATGCTGCCATTATGGTGCGCGCGCTGGGTATCCCGACGGTTATGGGCGCAGATATTCAGCCCTCGGTGTTGCACCGACGCACGCTGGTGGTGGACGGGTATCGCGGCGAGCTGCTGGTCGATCCTGAGCCGGTTCTGCTCCAGGAATACCAGCGCCTTATCAGTGAAGAGAATGAATTAAGCAAGCTGGCGGAAGATGACGTCAATCTGCCAGCACAGCTTAAAAGCGGCGAGCGGGTTAAAGTCATGCTCAATGCCGGTTTAAGCCCCGAGCATGAAGAGAAGCTCGGTAGCCGCATTGACGGCATTGGCCTATACCGCACGGAAATCCCGTTCATGCTGCAAAGCGGCTTCCCGTCTGAAGAGGAGCAGGTCGCGCAGTATCAGGGCATGCTGCAGATGTTCAACGATAAGCCCGTCACGCTGCGTACCCTTGACGTAGGGGCGGACAAACAGCTGCCGTATATGCCGATCAGCGAAGAGAACCCGTGCCTCGGCTGGCGAGGGATCCGCATTACCCTCGATCAGCCAGAAATATTCTTGATTCAGGTACGTGCCATGCTGCGTGCCAACGCGGCGACGGGAAATCTCAGCATTTTATTGCCGATGGTGACCAGCATTGACGAGATCGATGAAGCGAAGCGCCTGATCGAACGTGCGGGCCGTGAAGTGGAAGAGATGATCGGCTATGCGATCCCTAAACCGCGCATTGGCGTGATGCTCGAAGTGCCGTCCATGGTCTTTATGCTGCCGCAGCTGGCCAACCGCGTTGATTTTATCTCTGTCGGCACCAACGACCTGACGCAGTACATTTTGGCCGTTGACCGAAACAACACGCGCGTTGCCAGTATCTATGACAGCCTGCATCCGGCGATGCTCCGGGCATTAGCAATGATTGCCCGTGAAGCCAATCAGTACGATCTCGACCTGCGCCTATGCGGTGAAATGGCCGGAGATTCCATGTGCGTTGCGATCCTGATTGGTCTGGGGTTCCGCCATCTGTCGATGAACGGCCGCTCGGTTGCGCGTGTGAAATATCTGTTACGCCATATCGACATCGACGATGCCCGCGAACTGGCGGCCCGCAGTCTGGAGGCGCAGCTAGCCACCGAAGTGCGACACCAGGTTGCGGCGTTCATGGAGCGACGCGGCATGGGCGGCCTGATCCGCGGCGGCCGTTAAGCCCTCATCCCGCAGGAGAGGGCACCCGCGCACATTACCCTATACACATCTTTTACATCTCAGGCGCATCCTCTGCGCCTGCCTTATGCTATTATTCGCAACCTTGGAGCACCTGCCATCGGCGGGAATGCAATTCTACCGCTGTCCACTTTCAGCGGAATAACAACATCTTGTGGTGACAGATGAACAGTGGTTATCTGCATTTTCCGGAATTCGATCCGGTTATTTTCTCAGTAGGACCTGTCGCGCTTCACTGGTACGGTTTGATGTACCTCGTGGGCTTTATTTTCGCTATGTGGCTTGCGGGCCGTCGCGCCAGCCGTCCAGGCAGCGGGTGGACGAAAAACGAGGTCGAGAACCTGCTGTATGCCGGTTTCCTCGGCGTGTTCCTCGGTGGCCGCATCGGCTACGTCCTGTTCTATAACTTCCCGGTTTTCCTGAACGATCCACTGTATCTGTTCCGCGTCTGGGACGGCGGCATGTCCTTCCACGGCGGCCTGATTGGTGTGATCCTGGTGATGGTGATTTTCGCCAAACGTACCAAACGCAACTTCTTCCAGGTTTCTGATTTTATCGCACCGCTGATTCCGTTTGGTCTGGGTGCAGGCCGTCTGGGCAACTTTATCAACGGTGAACTCTGGGGCCGTGTCGATCCGAGCGTCTCTTTCACCATGCTGTTTCCGGGTTCACGTGCAGAAGACATTGCGCTGCTGCCGTCCCATCCCGAGTGGCAATCTATCTTTGATACCTATGGCGTTCTGCCTCGCCATATGTCCCAGCTGTATGAGCTGGCGCTGGAAGGCGTTGTGCTGTTTATCATCCTCAATATCTTCATCCGCAAACCGCGCCCGATGGGGGCTGTCTCTGGCCTGTTCCTGATTGGCTACGGCGCGTTCCGTATCATCGTCGAGTTCTTCCGCCAGCCGGATGCACAGTTTACCGGCGAGTGGGTACAGTACATCAGCATGGGGCAGATCCTCTCCATTCCGATGATTGTCGCGGGTGCCATTATGATGATTTGGGCGTATCGTCGTCGTCCACAGCAACAACTCTCCTGAGGAACCATGAAACAGTATCTTGAATTGATGAAAAAAGTGCTCGATGAGGGCACGCCGAAAAACGACCGCACCGGCACCGGTACGCTCTCCATTTTTGGCCACCAGATGCGCTTCAACCTGCAGGAAGGCTTCCCTCTGGTGACGACGAAGCGCTGCCACCTGCGCTCGATCATTCATGAACTGCTCTGGTTCCTGCAAGGCGATACCAACGTTGCGTATCTGCACGAAAATAACGTCTCCATCTGGGACGAGTGGGCAGATGAAAACGGCAACCTGGGTCCGGTTTACGGCAAACAGTGGCGCGCGTGGCCCACGCCAGACGGTCGCCATATTGACCAGATCACCACCGTCATGAACCAGCTGAAAAACGACCCGGACTCGCGCCGTATCATCGTTTCTGCCTGGAACGTGGGGGAGCTGGACAAGATGGCGCTGGCACCGTGCCATGCGTTCTTCCAGTTCTACGTGGCTGATGGCAAGCTATCCTGCCAGCTTTATCAACGCTCCTGCGACGTGTTCCTCGGCCTGCCGTTTAACATTGCCAGCTATGCGCTGCTGGTGCATATGATGGCGCAGCAGTGCGACCTGGAAGTGGGTGATTTTGTCTGGACCGGTGGCGATACTCACCTGTATAGCAATCACATGGAACAGACACACCTTCAGCTGACTCGTGAACCGCGCGCGTTGCCAAAACTGGTTATCAAGCGTAAACCGGAATCAATTTTCGACTATCGCTTTGACGACTTTGAAATTGAAGGATACGACCCGCATCCCGGCATCAAAGCGCCTGTCGCGATTTGATACCGCAGATATTCACACAGCCGGCGCGTATTCGCGCCGGTTTTTTTTCGCCCGCATTTCGTTTCACGAGCCGTTATCCAGATCGCATGCAACGTGTTGCAACTGGCAATATTCTCTGGATGCCGCCTCGTAATCCTCCCATTCGTTCCTCGCGGCTTCCCCGGCGCTGCGCCACACTCCCGTCATGAAAAAAGAGAACGGCTTTACGCTTATTGAAATCATGGTTGCTATCGCCCTTGTCGCCATTCTTAGCGCTTCGGGGATGTATGGCTGGGACAGCTGGCAGCACCAGCAGCGGCTTTGGCAAACCGCCGGGCAGGTGCGTGACTATCTGGTGTTTCTGCGCAATAACGCAAACCGATATAACCGTGACCACCAGGTAACCATTCAGAGAGAGGGAGAGAGCCTCTGTCTGGCAAGCTCTTTCGTGAAGGGCTGCAAGAAGGGCAATCCGTACGTAATGAGCCCGCTCTGGCCTGAGGTGACGTTTAGCGAGATAACGCCTTCATTAGGCTTCTATGGATTAAGGGATACCGCATGGGCAGGAAGGATACGGGTGCAAAGTCGGGCGGGAGAATGGTTAATAATCGTTTCAAACGGTGGTCGAATCAGGATGTGCAATGCTACAGGCGATCGGTCATGCCAATGAATCAGCAGGGCTTTTCCCTGGCTGAGGTCCTGATCGCGATGGCAATCAGCAGCGTGTTGCTACTAAGCGCATCGCGTTTTTTACCTGCCTTGCAGCAGGCCGTTTTGTTGCAGTCAGGCCAGCGGGAGCTTGAGGAGGAGGTCTGGCAACGCCTTTACGTCGTCGGCAAGCAGCTTCAACGGGCGGGTTTATGCGCCGGAAACTGCCAGGGGCAAGGACTGACAATTGCCAGACAGGGGAGTTGCGTCGTTGTGAAGTGGGATGCAAACAGCAACGGTCGCTGGGACACGGCCGCATCGGAAAACGAGAGTACGGGCTATCGCCTGGAGTCAGGGGCGCTGGAAACGTTGCGGGGGGCGAGCGGCTGTGAGGGAAAGGGATGGGAAAAACTTACCGATCCTAATCGGGTGGTCATCCAGCAGTTTAAGGTGAGTCAAACGGAACGCGCCGGTTTTGCGCCAGAGCTGACCATTGCACTGACCGCTATTCGCAAAACTGAAAATAGTGCCCCTTATCAGGCGCGCTACGGGGTCACGGGGTTTAACCTGTGAACCGGCAGCGCGGAATGTCCTCTCTGGCGCTGGTTCTGCTTCTGCTGGTGCTCGGCACGCTCATCCTCACCGGCCTTAACCAGCAGCTTACCTCGTTCAGCACGCTGGTGGGCGGCGAGAGTCGCGCGGTTCAAATGCAGGCAACCGTACAGTCAGCGCTGGAGTGGGGCCGGGTTCAGCCCTGGTCGACAGAGACAGATCTCCAGTGCAAAAACGGCACCGCCTGGCGAGTGTGTTTGCGATTGCTCAGTGAGGCGCGGGTGTTGCTCATTGCCAGAAGCGATGATCTGCTGCTGTGGCGTACGGGGGAGGTGGTGGAGGGAAACATTCAGTTTTCGCGCCACGGCTGGAGTGATTTTTGTCCGCTTAAGGAGAGTGCGCTATGCCAGATACCCTGAACAGAGAAAATGGGTTCAGCATGGTTGAGGTATTACTGGCGATGATGCTGCTGGTCGTGGTGGTCACGGCATTGTCCGGATATCACCGGGCGCTGGCCGCACGTTTTACCTCGTTTAATCAGTACCGCCAGCTCTGGCATAACGTCTGGAACCAGTCGCTGCTGGAAGCCGATGCGCTACCCGACGGCTGGCAGGTCAAGCGGGTGCAGACAACGCAGTCCGGATGTGTCAGCATCACGGTTACACTTATTTCTCCTCTGGGGCGGCGCGGCGAGATGACGCGTCTGCATTGCCCGGTAAGCCAGTAGTCGGAGCGTCTATGTTAAGGGTCTACCACTCGAATCGTCTGGATGTGCTGGAAGCGCTGATGGAGTTCATCGTTGAGCGCGAGCGGCTCGACGATCCTTTTGAGCCTGAAATGGTGCTGGTGCAAAGCACCGGCATGGCGCAGTGGCTGCAAATGTCGCTTTCACGGAAATTTGGCATTGCGGCTAACATCGATTTTCCATTGCCCGCGAGCTTTATCTGGGAGATGTTTGTCCGCGTGCTGCCGGACATCCCTGAGCAGAGCGCGTTCAATAAGCAAAGCATGAGCTGGAAGCTGATGTCGCTGCTGCCTGATATGCTGACGCACGATGAATTCACTATGCTACGTCACTACCTCAGTGATGATACCGATAAGCGCAAGCTGTTCCAGCTGGCATCGCGTACCGCCGATCTTTATGACCAGTATCTGGTTTACCGCCCGGAATGGCTGACAAGCTGGGAGGCAGGTGAATTAGTTGAAGGCTTACCGGAGGCGCAAATCTGGCAGGCACCTCTGTGGAAAGCGCTGGTAGAACATACTGAGGCGCTCGGTCAACCCAAATGGCACCGTGCGAACCTCTACCAGCGGTTTATCTCAATTCTGGAAAGCGCTTCCGAACGTCCGGCCCGGCTGCCGTCGCGCGTGTTTATTTGCGGTATTTCTGCTTTGCCGCCAGTCTACCTGAAAGCGCTAGACGCGCTGGGTAAACACATAGATATCCATATTCTCTTCACCAACCCGTGCAGGGACTACTGGGGCGATATTCAGGATTCGCGCTGGCTTTCGCGGCTGGTGACTCGCCAGAGAAAACGCCTCTTTGAAGAACGCGACGTTCCTCTGTTTAAAGACAGCGAAACCGCCGCCCAGCTTTTCGATGAAAACGGGATTCAAAATCTGCCAAATCCGCTGCTCGCATCCTGGGGCAAGCTGGGGCGTGATTACATTCATATGCTCTCAGACATCACGTCGTCAGGTGACGGTGATGTGGATGCGTTCGTCGAGATCCCGCCGGACAGCCTGCTGCACAATATTCAGCTGGATATCCTGAATCTGGAAAATCGTGCGGTTATGGGAGTGACTGCGAAAGAATTTGAACGCAGCGACAGCAAACGAAAGCTGGATCCTGACGATCGCAGTATTACCGTTCACGTATGCCATAGCCCACAGCGTGAGGTTGAGATCCTCCACGACCGGCTGTTGGCCATGCTGCAGGACGATCCTGAGCTGACGCCGCGCGATATCGTTGTAATGGTGGCGGATATCGACAGCTACAGCCCCTTTATACAGGCTGTTTTTGGTAGCGCCACGGGCGAACGATACCTTCCTTATGCCATCTCTGACCGTCGCGCGCGGCAGTCTCACCCAGCGTTACAGGCTTTCCTCTCTTTGCTTTCGCTGCCGGATAGCCGGTTTATCTCTGAAGACGTGCTGGCATTGCTGGATGTGCCCGTCCTGGCCGCGCGTTTCAACATTGATGAAGAAGGGCTACGCTACCTTCGCCAGTGGGTCAATGAATCTGGCATTCGCTGGGGGATCGATGACGACAACGTTCAGGAATTCGAACTTCCGCCTACCGGACAGCACACCTGGCAATTTGGCCTGACGCGTATGCTGCTGGGCTACGCGATGGAAAGCAGCCAGGGTGAATGGAACGAGGTCCTGCCTTACGACGAGTCCACCGGGCTTATCGCCGAGCTTGTCGGCCATTTAGCCTCGCTGCTGATGCAGCTCAACCGCTGGCGACGCGAGCTTATGCAGCCGCGACCGCTTGAAGAGTGGCTGCCAGTTTGCCGCGAGATGCTGAATGACTTCTTCCTGCCGGACGGTGAAACCGAAGCGGCGATGGCGCTCATTGAAAAGCAGTGGCAGGGGATCGTTGATGAGGGCGTTAATTCGCACTATTACGAGGCGGTTCCACTTACGCTTCTGCGCGATGAGCTGACTCAGCGTCTTGACCAGGAGCGCATCAGCCAGCGTTTCCTTGCGGGGCCGATCAACATTTGTACACTGATGCCAATGCGATCTATCCCGTTCAAAGTGGTTTGTCTGCTCGGCATGAACGACGGTATTTATCCACGCGCGCTCGCCCCGCTTGGCTTCGACTTAATGAGTCCAAAACCAAAGCGTGGCGACCGTAGCCGCCGTGATGATGACCGTTATCTGTTCCTGGAAGCGCTCATTTCCGCCCAAAGCAAACTGTACATCAGCTATATCGGTCGTTCGATTCAGGACAACAGCGAGCGCTTCCCCTCCGTGCTCGTTCAGGAACTGGTGGACTACATCGGGCAGAGCCACTATTTGCCGGGTGATGAAGAGCGCAATTGCGACGAAAGCGAACAGCGGGTGAAAGCGCATATTACCTGCTGCCACAGCAGGATGCCGTTTGACCCGGTGAACTACGTTGCCAACGAGCATCAGAGCTACGCCCGCGAGTGGCTACCGGCAGCAAAAAAAGACGGCACGGCGCATACCGACTTCATTCAGGAACTTGAGCCGCGTCCTATCGAAAACCTTAACTTCGACCAGCTGCAGCGCTTTTGGGCGCATCCGGTGCGCGCATTCTTCCAGCAAAGGCTGCAGGTTAACTTCCGTTCTGAGGAGAGTGAAATTCCGGATGCTGAACCATTCATCCTGGACGGGCTGGAGAGGTTTAAGCTGAATTCCCAACTTTTAAATGCGTTGGTAGATCAGGAAGACGCGAATACGCTTTTTCGTCGTTATAAGGCTTCGGGATTACTCCCGTATGGCGCGTTCGGCGAAATCGTGTGGGATGCGCAGTGTCAGGAGATGAAGGCGCTGGCCGATCGCGTAATCGAATGCAGACAGCCCGGCAAAAGCCTTGAGATCGATCTTCACTGCAACGGTGTTCATCTCACGGGCTGGCTGCCTCATGTCCAGCCTGACGGGCTTCTGCGCTGGCGGCCCTCTATGCTTAGCGTTTCACACGGTTTGCAACTCTGGCTTGAACATCTTGTCTACAGTGCGGGTGGTAACAAAGGCGAAAGTCGGATCTTCGTGCGTAAAGAGGGCGAATGGCGTTTCCCGCCGATGGAAGCTGAGCAGGCGCTGAATTATTTGTCACTGTATATCGAAGGCTACCGTCAGGGAATGAACAAACCGCTGCTCCTACTGCCAGAAAGTGGAGGGGCGTGGATAAAAGTCTGTTATGACGCGCAGAATGATGCCATGTTAACGGATGACGCTTCCCTACAGAAAGCGCGGAGTAAGTTTGTTCAGGCCTATGAAGGCAACATGATGGTGCGAGGCGAAGGTGAAGATGTCTGGTATCAACGTTTATGGCGAACGCTTGAGCCAGAATATTTCGAGGCAATCACGGAAGAGGCGCAGCGCTATCTGTTACCGCTGTTCAAATTTAATCAGTCCTGAGTGCTGTATAAAAATTGCGCAGTATGGGGTGTTCATTTATGATGCACTTCTTATCACGGACTGATGTACCCAAAGAAAGAGATGCTGGCGTGTCCAGCACGCAGTTTGTTAATGATGTAGCCGTGATAAAGAGGTCGTAATGCCAGGCAGCACCTTGTTTAAAGCGTTCGTTTTGTTTGTCGCCCTTTGGGCTCCAGTCACTCAGGCAGATTCCGGTTGGCAACCCGTTCAGGAAACTATCCGTAAGAGCGAAAAAGATACCCGCCAGTATCAGGCTATTCGCCTTGATAACGGGATGACCGTGCTGCTGGTTTCCGATCCGCAGGCGGTAAAGTCTCTGTCCGCGCTTGTTGTACCGGTAGGCTCGCTGCAAGATCCTGAAGCCCACCCAGGGCTTGCGCACTATCTGGAGCATATGACGCTGATGGGTTCCAAAAAATATCCGCAGCCAGATAGCCTCTCCGAATTCCTTAAAATGCATGGCGGCAGCCATAATGCCAGTACCGCACCGTACCGCACTGCATTTTACCTCGAAGTTGAAAACGATGCGCTGGAAGGGGCGGTAGACCGCCTGGCTGATGCTATCGCCGCACCGCTGCTCGATAAAAAATACGCCGATCGCGAACGCAATGCGGTGAATGCCGAACTGACCATGGCACGCACGCGAGACGGTATGCGCATGGCGCAGGTGAGCGCCGAAACCATCAACCCGGCGCACCCGGGGTCGCGTTTTTCCGGCGGTAACCTTGAGACGCTGAGCGACAAGCCGGGCAGCCCGGTGCTCGACGCGCTGCACGCATTTCGTGATAACTACTACTCCGCCAATCTTATGAAAGCTGTCATCTACAGCAACAAACCGTTGCCGGAGCTGGCAAGCATTGCATCGCAGACGTTTGGGCGGGTACCGAATAAAAACATCGATCTGCCAAAGATTGACGTTCCGGTCGTGACCGACGCGCAAAAAGGGATCGTGATCCACTACATCCCTGCCATGCCCCGCAAAGTCCTGCGCGTGGAGTTCCGTATTGATAACAACACGGCGCAGTTTCGCAGCAAAACCGATGAGCTGGTGACCTATCTTATCGGTAACCGTAGCCCGGGTACGCTGTCCGACTGGCTGCAAAAGCAGGGGCTGGTAGAAGGCATTCGTGCAGATTCCGATCCCGTTGTGAACGGCAACAGCGGCGTGCTGGCGATCTCAGCAACCCTGACGGACAAAGGTCTGGCGCACCGCGATGAGGTCGTGGCGGCTATCTTCAGCTACCTCTCTTTGCTGCGCGAAAAGGGCGTTGATAAGCACTACTTTGATGAACTGGCCCACGTGCTGGATCTCGATTTCCGTTATCCGTCAATCACGCGCGATATGGACTACGTTGAATGGCTGGCGGATACCATGATCCGCGTGCCGGTCGCGCACACGCTGGACGCGGTGAATATTGCTGACCAGTATGATGCGGAGGCGATAAAAGCGCGTCTGGCGATGATGACCCCGCAAAATGCGCGAGTCTGGTATATCAGCCCGAACGAGCCGCATAACAAAACGGCCTACTTTGTCGACGCTCCTTATCAGGTAGATAAGATCAGCGCCCAGACCTTCGCCGACTGGCAGAAAAAGGCCGGAGAGATTGCGCTGCAGATGCCCGAGCTGAACCCCTACATCCCGGATGATTTTTCGCTGATTAAAACCACGAAGGATTACCCGCACCCGAAACTGATTATCGATGAGCCGACGCTGCGCGTGGTGTACGCGCCAAGCCGCTATTTTGCCAGCGAGCCGAAAGCGGATGTCAGCGTCGTGCTGCGCAATCCGAAAGCGATGGACAGCGCAAAAAATCAGGTGATGTTTGCCCTCAATGACTATCTGGCCGGTATCGCGCTGGACCAGCTCAGCAATCAGGCTGCTGTCGGTGGGATCAGCTTCTCTACCAACGCCAATAACGGGCTGATGGTGAATGCGAACGGCTATACTCAGCGTTTGCCACAGCTGTTCCAGGCCTTGCTGGAAGGCTACTTCAGCTACACGCCAACCGAAGAACAGCTTGAGCAGGCTAAATCCTGGTATGCGCAAATGATGGATTCGGCGGAGAAGGGCAAAGCGTACGATCAGGCGATTATGCCTGCACAGATGCTCTCCCAAATCCCCTATTTCCAGCGTGAAGATCGTCGGGCGCTTCTGCCATCCATCTCTTTAAAAGACGTGCTGGCCTACCGTGATTCGCTGAAAACCAACACGCGTCCGGAGTTCCTCATTGTCGGGAACATGAGCGAGGAACGGGCTAAAGCCCTGGCGAACGATGTGCGAACGCAGCTGGGTTCAAAAGGCGACGAGTGGTGTCGCAACCAGGATGTCCTGGTTGAGAAAAAGCAGAATGTGATTTTCGAGAAAGCGGGGAGCAGCACCGATTCCGCGCTGGCCGCCGTATTCGTACCGAAGGGCTATGATGAGTTTGCCAGCTCTGCGCAAAGCGCCGTACTTGGACAAATTATCCAGCCGTGGTTCTACAACCAGCTGCGCACGGAAGAACAGCTTGGCTACGCGGTGTTTGCCTTCTCTATGAACGTGGGTAGGCAGTGGGGGCTTGGTTTCCTGCTGCAAAGCAGCGATAAGCAGCCTGCGTATCTCTGGCAGCGCTATCAGGCATTCTTCCCGCAGGCAGAAGAAAAATTGCGCGCAATGAAGCCGGAAGAGTTTGCTCAGATCCAGCAGGCCGTCATCGCGCAGGTCATGCAGCCGCCGCAGACGCTGGGTGAAGAAGCATCCCAACTGAGCAAAGATTTCGATCGCGGTAATATGAAATTTGATTCGCGTGATAAAGTAGTGGCCGAGATAAAACAGCTGACGCCGCAGAAGGTTGCCGACTTCTTCCATCAGGCGGTTATCAAGCCGCAGGGAATTGCCATCCTGTCACAGGTTTCCGGTAGCCAGAACGGGAAAACGGAATACGTAGACCCGAAAGGCTGGAAAGTCTGGAAGAGCGTCACTGCACTGCAGCAATCTATGCCCTGGAGTAAGAAAGAATGACCGATACCGCTGAGTCCCTTGATCCCTTACGTTTACCTCTACAGGGTGAACGATTGATTGAAGCCTCAGCGGGAACGGGAAAAACCTTTACCATAGCCGCGCTCTATCTGCGCCTGCTGCTGGGGCTTGGCGGAAACGCGGCTTTTCCACGCCCCCTCAGCGTGGAAGAGCTGCTGGTGGTTACCTTTACCGAGGCAGCCACCGCTGAGCTGCGAGGCCGAATTCGTTCCAACATTCACGAACTGCGCATCGCCTGTCTGCGTCAGAGCACGGATAACCCGCTTTACGCCAGCCTCCTTGAAGAAATTGCCGATAAGCAACAGGCCGCACAATGGCTGCTGCTGGCTGAGCGGCAGATGGACGAAGCGTCCGTCTTCACCATTCACGGCTTCTGTCAGCGTATGCTGAGCCTCAACGCGTTTGAATCCGGCATGCTCTTTGAGCAGCAGCTTATTGAAGATGAGTCCCTGCTGCGCTATCAGGCCTGCGCCGACTTCTGGCGTCGCCACTGTTACCCCCTGCAGCGCGATATCGCCGAAGCGGTACATGCATTGTGGAATGGCCCGGAAGCCCTTTTGCGCGCTATCGATCGCTATTTACAGGGTGAAGCGCCGGTCATTAAATCCCCGCCGCCTGCGGATGAAACCCTGGCTTCTCGCCATGAAAAGATTATCGCCCAAATTGCGGCCTTAAAGCAGAAGTGGAACGCCTCCGTCGGTGAGATTGAAGCGATTGTCGAAAATTCCGGGATCGACAGACGCAAATTCAACCGTGGCAATCAGGGCAAATGGATCGACAAGATCAGCGCCTGGGCGCAGGAAGAGACCCGTGGCTATCAGCTCCCGGATGCGCTGGAAAAATTTTCCCAGCGTTTCCTGGTCGAGCGAACCAAAGCCGATGGCATTGTCCCTGAGCACGCCCTCTTTGTGGCCATTGAGGCCTTGCTCGCCGAGCCGTTAACCCTCAATGATTTGGTTATCACCCGCGCCATGACGGAGATCCGCGAAGCGGTATCGCGTGAAAAACGCCGTCGGGGCGAGCTTGGTTTTGACGATATGTTAAGCCGCCTGGACGCGGCGTTGAGCAGTGAAAACGGTGAAGCGCTTGCCTCTGCAATCCGTACCCGCTTCCCGGTCGCGATGATTGATGAATTTCAGGATACCGACCCCCAGCAGTACCGTATTTTTCGCCGTATCTGGCGACACCAGCCGGATACCGCACTGTTGCTGATCGGTGACCCTAAGCAGGCCATTTACGCCTTCCGTGGCGCCGACATTTTTACCTACATGAAGGCCCGTAGCGAGGTCGCAGCGCATTACACTCTGGACACCAACTGGCGTTCCTCGCCCGGCATGGTTGAAAGCGTTAACGCGCTGTTCGAGCGTATGGATACGGCTTTCATGTTCAAGGAAATTCCCTTTAAGCCGGTAAAATCCGCCGCGAAAAATGCCTCTTTGCGCTTTGAATTCAACGGTGCGACGCAGCCAGCCATGAACTTCTGGCTGCTGGAGGGCGAAGGTTATGGCGTTGCTGACTATCAAAATGCGATGGCGCAGCACTGTGCCGCGCAAATTCGAGACTGGCTCAGCGCGGGCGCTCGCGGTGATGCGGTGCTCTGGAAAGGTGAGAAATCCACGCCTGTAAAAGCCTCCGACATCACGGTGCTGGTACGGAGTCGCCAGGAGGCTTCACTCGTACGCGATGCGCTGACGTTGCTGAATATTCCGTCCGTTTATCTCTCCAATCGCGATAGCGTGTTTGAAACCCTGGAAGCCCAAGAGATGCTGTGGCTGCTGCAGGCCGTGCTGGCACCGGAGCGTGAGAGTACGCTTCGCAGCGCGCTGGCCAGCGCCATGCTCGGGCTGAACGCCCGGGATATCGATGCGCTGAACAGCGATGAAGTCGCCTGGGATGCGGTGGTGGAAGAGTTTGTTCACTATCGTGAGCGCTGGCAAAAACGCGGCGTGATGGCGATGCTGCGCGAACTGTTGGCGCAGCGCCACATTGCCGAGAATATGCTCGCGACGGCAGGCGGCGAGCGTCGCCTTACCGATATCTTGCATATCAGCGAGCTGCTGCAGGAAGCGGGGACGCAGCTGGAGAGCGAACACGCGCTGGTGCGCTGGCTGTCGCAGCAAATCGCCGACCCAAACAGCAACGCTTCAAGCCAGCAGATGCGTCTTGAGAGTGACAGGCACCTGGTGCAAATCGTCACCATTCATAAATCGAAAGGGCTGGAATATCCGCTGGTCTGGCTGCCGTTTATTGCGAACTATCGCGTGCAGGATCAGGCGTTTTATCACGATCGCGACTCGTTTGAAGCGGTCCTTGATTTAAGCAACGCCGAGTCCAGCGTTGAGCTGGCCGAAGCCGAGCGTCTGGCGGAAGATTTACGCCTGCTCTACGTCGCGCTGACCCGATCCGTCTGGCACTGTAGCCTGGGCGTCGCTCCACTTTTCCGCCGTCGGGGAGAGAAGGCGGGGGAAACCGATTTTCATTTGAGCGCTCTCGGGCGGCTTATTCAGCTCGGTGAGCCAAAAGACGCGGCAGGGCTGCGCCAGTGTCTCGAATCACTCTGCAACGATCATATTGCCCTGCATATCCCGTCCTCTCCGGACAACAGCCGCTGGGAGATGCCGGAACAGCGCGAAGCGGAGCTGAACGCCCGTCAGATCGCGCGCACCATTGTGGACGACTGGCGCGTCACCAGCTATTCCGGTTTACAGCAGCACGGTCAGAGTATCGCACAGGATCTGATGCCAAAGCTGGACGTCGATGCTGCAGGCACCGGCAGCGTGCCGGTTGAGCCGGTACTGACGCCGCATCAGTTTCCACGCGGCGCGTCGCCAGGGACCTTTTTGCACAGCCTGTTCGAAGAGCTGGATTTCACTCAGCCCGTCTCTGACGAGTGGGTGCTGAAAATGCTGCAGAGCGGGGGCTACGACGTGCAATGGCAGCCGGTGCTTAGGGACTGGATTAACGCCATTTTGCAGGCGCCGCTCACGGAGCAGGGTATTTCTCTCAGCCGGTTAACCGCCCGGGATAAGCAGGTTGAGATGGAGTTTTATCTCCCTATCGCCAGCCCGCTGAAGGCGGACGCGCTGGATGCGCTCATTCGCGAATACGACCCGCTGTCTGCCGGCTGCACGCCGCTCGGTTTCCGCCAGGTTCAGGGCATGTTGAAAGGTTTTATCGACCTTGTCTTCCGGCACGAAGGCCGTTACTACCTGCTGGATTACAAATCGAACTGGCTTGGCGAGAACAGCGAAGCCTACACGCAACAGGCGATGGCATCCGCCATGCAAATGCATCGCTACGATCTGCAGTATCAGCTGTATACCCTGGCGCTGCATCGCTACCTGCGCCATCGCATCGCGGATTACCGTTACGAAGAACACTTTGGCGGGGTCATCTATCTGTTCCTGCGCGGCGTGGATGCCGCTGACCCGCACTCAGGTATCTTCACTACCCGTCCTGATGTGGAACTCATTGAAAAAATGGATAATCTGTTTGCCGCAGGCACGGAGGAGGTGGCATGACGATGCAGGAATTATTGCTGGACGCGGTAGAGCAACGCTTGCTGCGCCAGCTGGATGTACAGTTTGCGATGATGGTTGCCGGTGAGCAGCCTGCGGTGATGCTTGCTGCGGCAATGCTCAGCAAAGATGCAGGGGAGGGGCACGTCTGCCTGCCGCTTTCGCGCCTGGCTATTGATGCAAGCATGCCTGCAGCCCTGCAGTCTTGCTTCGCCCTGCTCGGTGACTCGGTGGACTGGCAGACGGTGCTATTGGATTCACCTGCGGTCAGCCTGTCGGATACCCAGACGCCGCTCATCCTCATCGGGGAGCGCTTATACCTTAACCGATTGTGGCGCAACGAACTGACGGTAGCGCGCTTCTTTAGCGAGACCAACGCCCCGCTACCGTGCGATGAAGCACAGCTCAGGCAAACGCTGGACTCTCTGTTTACCTCCACCGAGGCCCTCGACTGGCAGAAAGTGGCGGCGGCGGTAGCGTTAACGCGGCGCATTTCGGTGATTTCTGGCGGTCCGGGGACGGGGAAAACGACCACCGTTGCAAAACTGCTTGCTGCGCTGATTCAGCTTTCCGGTGAGCAGAAATGCCGTATTCGCCTGGCGGCGCCCACGGGTAAAGCGGCGGCCCGCCTGACGGAATCTCTGGGTGGGGCGATGCAAAAGCTGCCTCTTAGCGATGCTCAGCTGGCGCTTTTCCCTAAAGACGCGAGCACGCTGCACCGTTTGCTCGGCGCGCAGCCGGGCAGCCAACGCCTGCGTTACCATGCCGGAAACCCGCTGCATCTGGACGTGCTGGTGGTGGATGAGGCTTCGATGATTGACCTGACGATGATGTCGCGGCTGATCGATGCGCTGCCGCCTCACGCTCGCGTTATTTTCCTGGGCGATCGCGATCAGCTCGCCTCCGTTGAAGCGGGCGCGGTGCTGGGCGATATCTGCACCTACGCCAGCTATGGCTATACCGCCGCGCGCGCCCAGGAGCTGGCGCGCCTGACGGGATGCGCGCTGGAGGCTAACAGCGTTCCGCAGGCAGCCGCGCTGCGCGACAGCCTCTGTCTGCTGCAAAAAAGCTACCGCTTTGGCAGTGACTCCGGCATCGGCCAGCTGGCTGCGGCGGTAAACCGCGGCGATCGCCACACCACTCGGGCGGTATTCGACGGCACCTTCACCGATATCGAGAAGAAATCGCTGCAAACCGGGGAAGAGTATCAGGCGATGCTAAATGATGCCCTGCAGGGGTATCAGCACTTTTTGACCGGCGTTCAGCAGCAGAACGCGCCGGAGCAGGTCATCGCCGCCTTTGGCGAATATCAGCTGCTGTGTGCCTTGAGGGAAGGGCCTTTCGGCGTAAGCGGTCTGAATGACAGGCTGGAACAGCTACTGGCTCAGAAACGTAAAATCATGCGTCAGCCGCACTCTCGCTGGTATGAAGGCCGGCCGGTGATGATTTCCCGCAACGACAGCGCGCTGGGCCTGTTCAACGGGGATATCGGAATTGCGCTTGACCGTGGACAGGGACTGCGCGTCTGGTTCCAGATGCCGGATGGCAGCGTGAAGTCCGTGCAGCCAAGCCGTTTACCGGAGCATGAGACGGCCTGGGCGATGACGGTGCACAAATCACAGGGGTCTGAATTTACCCATGCGGCGCTGATCCTGCCTACGCAGCTCTCACCGGTTATTACCCGTGAGCTTATCTACACCGCAATCACCCGTGCGCGCCAGCGCCTGTCGCTGTATACCGATGAGCGGGTGCTGGTACAAGCAATCGCCGCGCGTACGGAGCGGCGAAGCGGGTTAAGCGCGATTTTTGAGTCAGCATAGGCAAGCCCTCCACCTTCGGCGAGGGCGTTGGCTCATCCCAGGTCGGCCATCAGGACTTTTGAACGGCGCTGATAGTTATACATCTCTTTCTTGCTCTCCGGCAGCGAGTCAATATCCACCGGCGTGAAGCCGCGTTCCTGGAACCAGTGAATGCTGCGCGTCGTCAGCACGAACAGCTTGCTGAGCCCAATCTGGCGAGCCTGTGCCGCCACGCGCTCCAGCAGCACTTCGCCGCGTGACGAGCTGCGGTAGTCCGGATGCACGGCAACGCAGGCCATTTCGCCGATCTTCTCTTCCGGGAAGGGATAAAGCGCGGCGCAGGCAATGGTCAGGTTATCGCGCTGGATGATGGTGAATTTGTCGATCTCCATTTCCAGCTGTTCACGCGAGCGGCGAACCAGAATGCCTTGCTGCTCCAGCGGACGGATCAGTTCCAGAATACCGCCGATATCGTTAATGGTGGCGCGGCGGATCTGCTCCGCGCTCTCCATCACAATCTGCGTGCCGATACCGTCGCGTGAGAACAGCTCCTGCAGCAGGGCGCCGTCTTCCTGATAGCTGATCAGGTGGCTGCGGCGCACGCCGCTGCGGCAGGCTTTTACGGCGCCGCGCAGAAAGCGCACGGTGCCGGAGTGGTAATCTCCCGCCTCTTCCAGCTCTTCGACGCGCGCCTGCGCTTCGTTAGGGAATAACTCAGGCACAATCACCCCTTCTTCGTTTTCGACGCCCTGAGAGGAGCAAAACCCAATCATCTTTTCCGCCTTCAGCTTGATGGCTAACTGCGTGGCGATCTCTTCAGACGTAAGGTTAAAGCTTTCGCCTGTGACGGAAACGGCCACGGGGCCCATCAGCACGATGGCACCGCTGTCCAGCTGGCGGTGAATCGCCTCTTCATCAATACGGCGAATACGGCCGCTGTGGCAGTAATCCACGCCATCGTCCACGCCGAGAGGCTGGGCGATGATGAAGTTGCCGCTCACGACGTTAATATGCGCACCCTGCAACGGCGTGTTGTTCAGGCTCATCGACAGGCGAGCGGTGATGTCCAGCTGAAGCAGACCCGCCGCCTGCTTAACCAGTTCAAGGGTTTTGGCATCCGTGACGCGGGTATGCTTGTGATAAATCGGCTCATGGTGATGAGAGGCCAGGTTAGCATCAATCTGCGGGCGGGCGCCGTACACCACGACCAGGCGGATGCCAAGGCTGTGCAGTAGGCCGATGTCGTTGACAATGCTGGAAAAGTTTTCATGCTCAATGGCTTCGCCGCCGAGCATGATGACAAACGTTTTTCCCCGATGGGTATTGATATAGGGAACAGAATGGCGGAATCCCTGGACCAGTTCGGTTCTACGTTCCTTCACCATGGCACAACCCTTAATGAATGTTTATTCGTAATTTCTGTATTTTTATTCGATTGTGGGCGCGTGTGCAAGCCTAAATTTTCTCCGGCACACAGAAAAGAATAAGTAATCCGTGCGTTAACGTATGATTGTTTACCCTTTTATAGATGACAGTTTATGCGTCATTCGTTAAAGTTTTCGGTCAATTTGGACTTTTTGTATTTCTTGCTCGGGAGAAGCATGTCGGGATCCAATTCAGCAATAAGCCGCCGCCGTTTATTAAAAGGGGCCGGGGCAATGTGGTTGCTTAGCGTCAGTCAGGTGGGTCTTGCCGCCACAAGCCAGGTTGTGGCTGTGCGCGTCTGGCCCTCGTCGACCTATACGCGCGTGACGGTAGAATCCAATCGCGTGTTGAAATATAAGCAATTTGCCCTCAGCAATCCTGAACGTGTCGTGGTGGATCTCGAAGGTGTGAACCTGAACTCCGTGCTAAAGGGGATGGCGGCGCAGATCCGCGGCGACGATCCTTTTATCAAATCGGCGCGCGTGGGGCAGTTCGATCCGCAAACCGTGCGCATGGTGTTTGAGCTAAAGCAGAATGTTAAGCCTCAGCTGTTCGCCCTTGCGCCCGTTGCTGCCTTTAAGGAGCGTCTGGTTATGGATCTTTATCCAGCCAATGCAACGGATATTCAGGACCCGCTCCTGGCACTGCTTGAGGATTACAACAAAGGCGATCTCGACAGGCAGGTTCCGCCAGCGCAAAGCGGCCCGCAGCCCGGGAAGGCAGGGCGCGACCGTCCGATTGTGATCATGCTCGATCCCGGCCACGGTGGGGAAGACTCGGGAGCCGTCGGGAAATATCACACCCGCGAAAAAGACGTGGTGCTGCAGATCGCTCGTCGTCTCAAGGCCTTAATCGATAAAGAAGGCAATATGCGCGCCTACATGACGCGTAATGAAGACGTCTTTATCCCGCTGAAGGTGCGGGTGGCAAAAGCGCAGAAGCAGCGCGCGGATCTGTTCGTCTCGATTCATGCGGATGCGTTTACCAGCCGTCAGCCGAGCGGCTCTTCGGTATTCGCGCTTTCCACAAAAGGGGCGACCAGTACAGCGGCGCGATATCTTGCCGATACACAGAACGCCTCGGATCTTATCGGTGGGGTGGGCAAAAGCGGCGATCGCTACGTCGACCACACCATGTTCGATATGGTGCAGTCGTTGACCATTACCGACAGCCTGAAATTTGGTAAGGCGGTGCTGGGCAAGCTGGGCAATATCAATAAGCTGCATAAAAACAGCGTCGAGCAGGCCGGGTTTGCGGTGCTGAAAGCGCCGGATATTCCGTCTATCCTGGTCGAAACCGCGTTTATCAGCAACGTGGAAGAGGAGCGTAAGCTCAAGACCGCTAAATTCCAGCAGGAAGTGGCTGAGTCGATTCTGGCAGGGATACGGGCGTATTTCTCGGACGGGGCGACGCTGGCGCGACGTGGTTAATGCTGTACGCCGGGCTATCGCCCGGCAGTGTTCACAAACTGCAGATACAAAAAAACACCCTTAAGGGTGTTTATTGTTTTTAGAAGTGTTGGTTGCGGGGGCCGGATTTGAACCGACGACCTTCGGGTTATGAGCCCGACGAGCTACCAGGCTGCTCCACCCCGCGTCCGTCTTTCTACTGTTGTAGAAACTTACTTCTTCAAATTTGATTGGTTGCGGGGGCCGGATTTGAACCGACGACCTTCGGGTTATGAGCCCGACGAGCTACCAGGCTGCTCCACCCCGCGTCCGTCTTTTTGCTTCGTATTTCAAACCACATCTGCGTTGACTTTCCTCGTTCACCTCAGTCACTTACTTGAGTAAGTTCCTAAGGATTCACTGCGTCGTCGCCTTGCTGTGATTCGAACTACTTCGCAAAAATTTCTACTGTCGTAGAAGATACTTCATCAA
>Ga0207655_1000383_pt1 | contig 61839 bp, 56 predicted proteins | sample KBSM44metaG_FD_184398 | JGI IMG/M metagenome (GOLD analysis project Ga0207655, IMG submission 184398) | Miscanthus rhizosphere microbial communities from Kellogg Biological Station, Michigan, USA - KBS M4-4 metaG (SPAdes) (version 2) | ecosystem: Host-associated > Plants > Roots > Rhizosphere >...
AAAGTTCGCAACAAACCACAAATATCGCATATCCGGATTCGCTGGGCTGTCCATCTGGACATTCTGGCTACAGAATTTCTTGACGACCATAGAGCATTGGAACCACCTGATCCCATCCCGAACTCAGCAGTGAAACGATGCATCGCCGATGGTAGTGTGGGGTTTCCCCATGTGAGAGTAGGTCATCGTCAAGATTCATTTCGCAAAACCCCTATCTGCGCATGCAGGTAGGGGTTTTGTCTTTGGGGCCAGAAAAAGATTTGTCTCCACGCATGCCATGGTCCAAGGCATACCTCGTGATATGGTTTTGCACCGGAATCAACCGCTCCCAGGGAATGCACTATGGCTACTACCACTCTCCACCCCGGCTTCATGATCGTCCACGGCAACCGCCTCGACGACCTGCGCAGCCTGGTAGTGAGCTGGATGCGTCGCTATCCCCTGGCGCCGCTGGAAAACGAAATAGCCTTGGTGCAAAGCAATGGCATCGCCCAATGGCTCAAGTTGGCCCTGGCCGAAGACCCGCTGGAAGATGACCTGGGCGGCTGTGGCATCGCCGCCGCAATCGATGTGCAACTACCCGGTAGCTTCATGTGGCAGCTATACCGCAGCGTGCTGGGCCGTGACGAAATTCCCGAAGTTTCCCTGCTCGACAAGGCCCCACTCACTTGGCGCCTGATGCGCCTGTTACCCGCCCTGATCGAACGCCCTCATTTCGAGCCGCTGCGGCGCTTCCTTACCGACGACAGCGACCTGCGCAAGCGCTATCAGCTAGCCGAACGGCTAGCGGACCTATTCGACCAGTACCAGGTCTACCGCGCCGACTGGCTCAAGGACTGGGCCGCAGGCGAGCATGTCCTCAACACCGCCCGTGGCGAGCGCAAAGCGCTGCCGCCGGGCAACCGTTGGCAAGCCGAGTTGTGGCGAGCATTACTGGAAGATGTTGGCGAGCAGGGTATGGCGCAGAGCCGTGCCGGGGTTCACCAACGCTTCATCGAGCGGATCAATAGCCTGGAGCAGGCACCTGCAGGGCTGCCACCGCGGGTGATCGTGTTTGGCATCTCCTCACTACCCGCCCAGGCCCTGGAAGCACTGGCCGGTCTGGCGCGTTTCAGCCAGGTGCTGTTGTGCGTTCATAACCCATGCCGCCACCACTGGGCCGACATCGTTGCCGACAAGGACCTGTTACGCCACCAGTACAAACGCCAGCAACGCAAGCAGGGCATGCCCCTGCAACTGGATGACCAGTCGTTGCACCAGCATGCCCATCCGTTGCTGGCCGCCTGGGGCAAACAAGGCCGCGACTACATCAACCTGCTCGACAGCTACGACGACCCGGGCAGCTACCAGGGCGTGTTCAGCGATGGCCGCATCGACCTGTTCAGTGACGGTTCGCCCACCACGCTGCTCAATCAACTGCAGGACGACATCCTGGAGTTGCGCCCGCTCACCGAAACCCGTGAGCTGTGGCCGCCCGTGGACACTGCAAAGGATCGCTCGATCCGCTTCCACATCGCCCATAGCCCGCAACGTGAAGTGGAAATCCTCCACGACCAACTGTTGGCCCGCTTCAGCGCCGACGCAACTTTGCGCCCGCGTGACGTGATCGTCATGCTACCGGCCATCGACACTTACGCGCCGCACCTCCGCGCTGTCTTTGGCCAGTTGCAGCGCAACGACCCGCGCTACATTCCGTTCACCCTGACCGACCAGGGCCAGCGCGGCCGCGAACCTTTGCTGATCGCTCTTGAGCACTTGCTCAAACTGCCAGACAGCCGTTTCGCGGTCAGCGAAGTGCTCGACCTGCTGGACGTGCCGGCAGTGCGCGCTCGCTTTGGCATTCGCGAAAACGACCTGCCCACGCTACACCGCTGGATCGAGGGGGCCGGCATCCGCTGGGGCCTCAACGCCGAGCAGCGGGCCAGTCTTGGTTTGCCCGCCGGGCTCGAACAGAACAGTTGGCGCTTCGGCCTGCGGCGTATGCTGCTGGGCTATGCAGTGGGTGTGGGCGTGGCCTGTGACGGCATTGAGCCCTACGATGAAATCGGTGGCCTGGACGCTGCACTGATCGGCCCACTGGTCGCGCTGCTCGATGCGCTCGAAGTCGCCTGTCAGGCCTTGTCCGAGCCCGCCACCGTCACGCAGTGGGGCGAGCGCCTGCATGCTTTGCTACAGGTGTTTTTCCTGGCCGAGGGCGAGCGTGACGAGTACCTGCTGATGCAACTGCAAGATCTGCGCGATAGCTGGCTTGAAGTGTGCGAGACCGTTGGCCTGCAAGACCCGTTGCCGCTGACCGTGGTGCGTGAAGCCTGGCTGTCGGGCCTCGATCAGGGCAAGCTGTCACAGCGCTTCTTAGCCGGCTCGGTGAACTTCTGCACCCTGATGCCCATGCGCGCCATCCCGTTCCGGGTGGTTTGCCTGCTGGGCATGAACGATGGCGACTACCCGCGCGCCCAGCAACCGCTGGACTTCGACTTGATGGCCAGCGACTACCGCCCCGGTGACCGCTCTCGCCGCGAAGACGACCGTTACCTGCTGCTGGAGGCGCTGTTGTCGGCACGCGACCAGCTGTATGTCAGTTGGGTCGGGCGCAGTATCCGTGACAATAGCGAACGCCCGGCCTCGGTACTGATCGGCCAGTTGCGCGATCACATCGCCACGGGATGGCATCTGGCCGGCACGCAGCAGGGGCAGCCAGCCGAACCGGGCGAGCAACTGCTGCACGCTCTGACTCAGGAGCATCCCTTGCAGCCGTTCAGCGCACGCTACTTCCAGAAAGGCAGCCCGTTGTTCAGCTTTGCCCATGAATGGCAACTGCTGCACCAGCATGGCGAGACAGATGAACAGGGCGAGCCCGGCCTGCCGCCATACCTAGGTGATGAAGCCCTGAGCCTGACCCAACTGAATGACTTTCTGCGCCATCCGGTACGGCACTTTTTCAGCCAGCGCTTGAAGGTGTACTTTGAAGCGCTGGAAGCACCAACCCCGGACGAAGAACCCTTCGTCCTCGATACGCTGCAACGCTATGGCGCCAGTGAAAGCCTGCTTGGCGCAGCCTTGGCCGAGCCGGACAATGCCGAACAGGCCTTGCGTGCCCAGGCCCGGCGCCTGCAGGCCTGCGGTTTGCTGCCGCTGGCCGGTTTCGGAGAATCGCTGCAAAGCGAGTTGATCGAACCGCTACCCGATTTGTTGCAACGTCACCAACAGCTGCTGCAACGCTGGCCTCAGCTGGTCGAGGGCGCTTTGCCGGTGCATTTCGAGCACGCTCAGCACCGTCTCGAAGGCTGGTTGGGCCGGGTGTTCCAGGCTCAGGACCAGAGCCTGCTCAGCATCACCACGGTACCCAACACAATCAGCGCCGGGCGCAACAACCTCAAGTGGCATCGTCTGATCGCACCTTGGGTTACGCACCTGGCCGCCTGTGCGGCCGGCTATCCCTACAACAGTGCACTGGTAGCCAGCGACCTGACCCTGTTACTTGCACCGCTACCGCAAGCACAGGCTGCTCAGCTGTTGGGCGACCTGCTGGTGGCCCGTCAGGCGGCGATGAATGCGCCGCTGCCCGTCGCGGCCAAGACCGCGTTCGCCTGGCTGGCCCAGGACGACGCCGACAAGGCTTTGGCCGCCGCAGCCCGTGCCTATGAAGGCGACGAGCGCACCAGCTTTGGCGAGCGAAGTGAGGGCATCGCTCTGGCCCGCCAGTTCCGCGACTTTGCTGCACTGACGGCTGACGAAACCTTTGAAGGCTGGTGCGAAACCTTGTACCGCCCGTTGTTCACCGCCCCTTGGCAGACCCTGGGCAACCCGGAGAAAGGCGCATGACCCAGGACCGTCCCCTGGCACTGAGTTTCCCCCTGCACGGCAGCCAGCTGATCGAGGCCAGCGCCGGCACGGGCAAGACCTTCACCATTTCGGCGCTGTACCTGCGCCTGATCCTTGGCCACGGTGGCGAACAAGGCTTCGACCGCGAGTTGCTGCCACCGCAGATACTCGTGGTGACCTTCACCGACGCTGCCACCAAAGAGCTGCGCGAACGTATCCGCGCCCGCCTGGCTGAGGCTGCACGGTTCTTCCGTGGCGAACTGGAAGGCGCCGACCCGCTGTTGCACCAATTGCGTGATGATTACCCGCAAGAAGCCTGGCCGCGTTGTGCCGGCCGCTTGGAAATCGCCGTGCAGTGGATGGACGAAGCTGCGGTATCGACCATCCATGGCTGGTGTCAGCGCATGCTGCGCGAGCATGCCTTCGACAGCGGCAGCCTGTTCACCCAGACCCTGGAAACCGACCACAGCGAGTTGCTGGGCCAGGTCATGCGCGATTACTGGCGGCGTTTTTGCTACGGCATGCAAGGCGATGCACTGGCCTGGGTGCGCGGCAACTGGGGCAGCCCCGACGCTTTGCTGCCGCGCATTCGCCCACTGTTTGGCCGCGTGCGTGCTCAGCAGGATGGGCCAGAGCCGGCAGCATTGATCCAGGCATCGCTGCAGCAACGTGGCGAGCAGCTGGCCCGGCTCAAGGCGCCATGGGCGCAGTGGGCCGAGCAACTGCGGCAAATCTGCCGCGATGCGCTGGCCGCCAAGCAGGTCGACGGCCGCAAGATGCAGGCCCGTTACTTCGAGCCCTGGTTCGACAAGCTCTGTGCCTGGGCGGGTGATGAACAGCTGGTTGACCTCGACTTGGGCACGGGTTTTACCCGCCTGACCCCGGCGGGCATGGCCGAGGCCTGGAAGGGTGAACCGCCTGAGCACCCCGGCCTCAACGCCATGCAGAGCTTGCAGCAACAATTGCAGGCCTTGGACAGCCCGGATGCGCCCTTGCTTGAGCATGCTGCCAGCTGGGTATCGGCACGTTTCGAAGTAGAGAAGCGCCGGCGCGCGGAAATGGGCTTCGACGACATGCTCGTGCGCCTGCAGCACGCCTTGGCCAGCGAGGCCGGCGAGCGCTTGGCCGGTTTGATCCGCGAGCAGTTCCCGGTAGCGCTGATCGACGAATTCCAGGATACCGACCCGGTTCAGTACGGCATTTTCGAGCGCATCTATCAGATCAGCGAAAACCGCGCAGACACTGGCCTGTTCATGATCGGAGACCCCAAGCAGGCGATCTACGCCTTCCGTGGTGCCGACATCTACACCTACCTCGCTGCACGGCGCGCCACCCGCGACCGCCTGCACAGCCTGGACACCAACTACCGGTCCAGCAAGGCCATGGTCGCGGCGGTCAACCAGGTGTTCCTGCAGGCCGAAGTGCGTGAAACGGGGCGGGGAGCATTCCTGTTCCGCGCGGCGGATGACAACCCGCTGCCGTTCATCGAGGTGCGCGCGAAGGGCCGTGGCGAACAGTTGCTGATTGACGGCGAAACCAGTGCAGCCCTGCAGTGCTGGCAACTGGAAAGCGAAGAGCCGGTTTCCAGCAGTGTCTACCGCCAGCAGCTGGCAGCCAGCTGCGCCAGCCATATCGTCGCGCTGCTCAATGGTGGCCAGCAAGGCACGGCAGGCTTCCAGAATGCCGAAGGCGAGTTGCGTCCCTGCCTGCCCTCGGACATCGCCATCCTGGTGCGTGATGGCCACGAAGCGCAGGTGGTCCGCGCCGAGCTGGCCGCGCGCGATGTACGCAGTGTGTACCTGTCCGACAAGGACTCGGTGTTCGCCGCCCAGGAAGCCCACGACCTGCTGGCCTGGCTCAAGGCCTGCGCCGAGCCCGACTCGGAGCGCCTGCTCAAGGCCGCACTGGCCAGCCTTACACTGGGCCTGTCATTGGCCGCGCTGGACCAGCTGAACCAGGACGAGCGGGTCTGGGAGGGCTGGGTCATGCGTTTTCGCCATTATCGCGATACCTGGCAACACCAGGGCGTGTTGCCCATGCTGCGGCACCTGCTGCATGACTTCCAGCTGCCGCGCACGCTGATCCGCCGCAGCGATGGCGAGCGGGTACTGACCAACCTGCTGCACCTGGCCGAATTGCTGCAGCAGGCTGCTGGTGAGCTGGACGGCGAACAGGCATTGATCCGCCACCTGGCCGAGCACCTCGCCAATTCCGGGCAGGCCGGTGAAGAGCAGATCCTGCGCCTGGAAAGCGACGAACAGTTGGTCAAAGTCGTGACCATCCACAAGTCCAAGGGCCTGGAGTATCCCTTGGTTTACCTGCCGTTCATCTGCACCAGCAAGCCGGTGGACGGCAGCCGCCTGCCGCTGGCCTGGCATGACAGCGAAGGTAACGCCCACCTCACCCTCACCCCGGATCAGGAACAGATCGAGCGCGCTGACGACGAGCGCCTGGCCGAAGACCTGCGCCTGCTCTATGTGGCCCTGACCCGCGCCCAGCATGCGTGCTGGTTGGGGGTCGCCGACCTCAAGCGTGGCAACCAGAAGAGTTCGCAGCTGCACCGATCGGCATTGGGTTACCTGCTGGGTGGCGGCCTTGCCCTGACAGGTTCGCAGCAGCTGACGGACTGGTTGCAGGCGTTGGCGTCGACATGCCCGCACATTACCTGCCCGGGCCTGCCGCAGGCCAATGAGCAGGCGTATCGCGTACCGCACGCCGAGCGTGAGCTGCTGCCCGCACGCAAGCCCCGCCGCGCGGCCGCCGAGCACTGGTGGATCGCTTCTTACAGCGCCCTGCGCGTAGGCGACCAGACCCTCGGTGCCGACAGCTCACAGGCCCAGCAACTGCTGGATGACGAGGCGGTCGATGCCCAGGTGTTGCGCGAGGTCCCGGCTGACAGCGGCGATATCCACCGTTTCCCGCGGGGGCCAAACCCAGGCACCTTCTTGCATGGCTTGCTGGAATGGGCGGGTCGTGAAGGCTTTAGCCAGGTCAGCGGCAACCCACAGATGATTGAACGCACCGTTGGCCAGCGCTGCAACCGTCGCGACTGGACCGGCTGGATCCCCACCCTGAGCCAGTGGATGCAACGCTTGCTGGGCGAGGCGTTACCGCTGCCAGGCAGCGACCAAAGCGTAATGCTGGGCCAGTTGCATCATTACCAGATCGAAATGGAGTTCTGGTTCGCCAGCCACCAGGTCGATGCTGAACAACTCGACCGCCTTGTCGCACGCCACACCCACCCCGGCCTGGCGCGCCCGGCGGCGCAGCCGACCGTGCTCAACGGCATGTTCAAAGGGTTCATCGACCTGGCCTTCGAGCTGGACCGGCGTTACTACGTCACCGACTACAAGTCCAACTGGCTGGGCCCGGACATCCAGGCCTACGACACCCAAACCATGGAAAAGGCCATTATCGAGCACCGCTACGACCTGCAGTACGTGCTGTACCTGCTGGCCCTGCACCGGCAGTTGCGTGCCCGCCTGCCGGACTACGATTACGACCGCCATGTTGGCGGTGCCCTGTTCATCTTCCTGCGTGGTGCCAGCAGCAGCGGCCATGGCGTGTATCACGCCAAGCCACCGCGTGAGCTGATCGAAAGCCTCGATGCGCTGTTCCGTGGCGAGCACCCACCCGTACAGCAGGACCTGTTTGCCGGAGCCGTGAAATGAGCCGAAGCCTTGTCGACCTGTTGCCCACGCCGTTGCACGCCGAGCACCTGCTGGCGCTGGCACCACAGCATGACAGCGGTGACCTGCTGCAACTGCTCGACCGCTGGGTAGAACGGGGCTGGCTGCGCGCGCTGGACCGCGCATTCGTGTCGTTCCTGGAAGAGCGCGCTCCCGGCAGTGATCCCTTGTTATTGCTGGCGGCGGCGCTGGCCAGTCATCAACTGGGGCACGGGCATGTCTGCCTCGACCTGCAACAGACCTTGGCCGAGCCTGATTTCGCCCTGTCGTTGCCGCCGGAAGGCGATGCGCTGACAGGCCCCTTGCTGCTTCCCTCGCAACTGCTGGCTAACCTCGATTTGAATGCCTGGCGCCAGCGCATCGCTGCCAGCGCGCTGGTGGCCGAGGGCGATAGCCCAGGCCAGCAAGCGCGGCCACTGGTGCTCAGCGGCCAGCGTCTGTACCTGCGTCGCTACTGGAGCTATGAACGGCGTATCGACCATACCCTGCGCCAGCGCCTGACCCAGGCCGAAGCGCCGCTGACCGACCTGACCGGTCGCCTGGCTCAGCTGTTCGACGGTGGTGCGCCAGCTGGCCAGGTAGACTGGCAGAAGCTCGCTTGCGCGCTGGCCACCCGTGCCGGTTTCAGCATCATCACGGGTGGCCCCGGCACGGGCAAGACCACCACTGTGGTGCGCCTGCTGGCCTTGCTGCAAGGGCCGGCAGTGGAGCAGGGCAGGCCGCTGCGCATCCGCTTGGCCGCGCCGACCGGCAAGGCCGCTGCGCGCCTCACCGAATCCATTGGCCAGCAGGTCGAGCGCCTGCAGGTCAGCGCCGAAGTGCGTGGGCACATTCCCACAGAAGTCAGCACCGTGCATCGTCTGCTCGGCAGCCGCCCGGGCTCCCGGCACTTCCGCCACCATGCTGGCAACCCGTTGCCATTGGATGTGCTGGTGGTCGACGAAGCATCGATGATCGACCTGGAAATGATGGCCAACCTGCTCGATGCCTTGCCGTCTCGGGCACGCCTGGTGCTACTGGGCGACAAGGACCAGTTGGCGTCGGTGGAAGCCGGCGCGGTGCTGGGCGACTTGTGCCGGGATGCCGAAGAGGGCTATTACTCGCCGGCGACCGCAGCATGGCTGGAACAGATCAGTGGCGAGTCACTGGCCGGCAGTGGCCTCAAGGCTGGCGACGAACAGCGCAATCCACTGGCCCAGCAAGTGGTGATGCTGCGTTTTTCGCGACGCTTCGGTGAAGGCAGCGGCATTGGCCAACTGGCCCGGCTGGTCAACCGGCAGGACTCCCATGCGGCGCGCAACTTGCTGGCCACGCCACCCGCCGACGTGCACAGCCTGGCACTCAAGCACGAGCAGGACCGTGCTTTCGACCGCCTGTTGCTCGATGGCCTCAACCGCGGCAGCGACGGCCCGCAAGGCTACCGCAGCTACCTGCGTACCCTTGGCCGCTATCGGCCAGCACTCGAAACCGCTGCTGACGACCCCGCGTGGGAGCAATGGGCCGGCAAGGTGCTGCACAGCTTCGAGGACTTCCAGTTGCTGTGCGCAGTGCGTCGTGGCGCCTGGGGCGTCGAAGGCCTGAACGAGCGGGTGGCGCGGGTGCTGCACAATGCTGGCTTGATCGACAGCCAGCAGCACTGGTACGAAGGGCGCCCGGTACTGGTGACCCGCAACGATTACGGCCTGGGCCTGATGAACGGTGACATCGGCATCGCCCTGCATTTGCCGGATGAGCGCGGTGAGCCGCTGCTGCGCGTGGCCTTCCCGCGTAACGATGGCAGTGGCGGCGTGCGTTTCGTCCTGCCCAGCCGGCTCAACGAAGTGGAAACGGTGTTCGCCATGACCGTGCACAAGTCCCAGGGCTCGGAGTTCAGCCACACGGCGCTGGTGCTACCGGATGCGCTCAACCCGGTGCTGACCAAGGAACTGGTGTACACCGGCATCACCCGCGCCAAGCACTGCTTCAGCCTGGTCGAGCCTCGGCAGGGCATTTTTGAAGAAGCGGTGGCGCGCAAGGTGCGGCGTATTTCAGGGTTGATGCTGGAACAAGTCTGATACCGAACGCGGTCCCTTGTAGGAGCGGCCTTGTGCTATCGTTGCGCCAATTCGAGAAAGGATTTTAAGAGACTCCCCACATGCACGTGGCCGCAAGGCGAGTGACAAGCTGTGCGCTTTCGCTATTGCTGGCCGCCCTGTTCCTTTACACAGGCCCTGCCCAGGCAGACTCCGCCACAACCGCCGCTCGGGCTCAACAACGCGCCCAGGCAGTCACCCAGGTCGTATTGGGTATCTTCAGCTACGCCCGCTGGCCTATAGAACCCTCACCCTTGCGCTTGTGCCTGGTCGGTCCGACCGAATACGCCGATGACCTGATCAAAGGCCATGTCCAGGAATCCGGTCGCCCCCTGCAGGTGCGGCGCCTGTTGGCAGAAGATACCCAGGTCGCCCAGGCCTGCGATGCCATCTATATCGGCAAGCTCGACCAGGGCCAGCGCGACCAGCTGTTCCAGCGTGTCAGGGGCCATCCGGTGTTGAGCATCAGCGAGGCGGATGACCCCTGCACGGTCGGCAGCCTGTTCTGCCTGCGGGTCAGCGACCAGCAGGTGGCCTTTGATGTCAACCTCGACTCGGTGGCGCGCTCTGGCGTGCGTATTCATCCCAGTGTGTTGCAATTGTCGCGGCGCCGGGCGGTGCAGCCATGAAACCGACCCGCAAGCGTAGCGTGCGCCCCACCCTGCGCTCGGTGCTGGGCCGTGGCCACCTCAGCGTCGCCTTGCTTGCCGTGGGCCTGGCGGGTATTTCCTTGACCCTGCTGGGCGTGCTCGCCCTGCGTGTCTACGCCAACCAAAACCTGCAGCTGATTGCCCGCTCGATCAATTACACCGTAGAGGCAGCGGTGGTGTTCGATGACAGCGCCGCCGCCAATGAATCGCTGGCGCTGATCGCCAGTACCGAGGAAGTGGCTGAGGCCAAGGTCTTCAACGACGAAGGCGAGCTGTTGGCGCACTGGCAACGCGGCGACACCGACATGCTCGCGCAACTGGAAGTGCAGGTTGCCACCGCGTTGCTGGATGAGCCGGTCAACCTGCCGATCCTGCACCAGCAACAACAGGTCGGGCATATCGAACTGGTCGGCCAGGGCCGTAGCCTGTTGCTGTTCCTGCTCAGCGGTCTGGCCGGCATCCTGTTCTGCACCATCCTCAGCGCCTTGGCTGCCCAGTACCTGTCGCGGCGCCTGCTCAGCGATATCACCCGCCCTCTGCGTGGCCTGGCCAGTGTCGCCCACGCCGCCCGCCGCGAGCGCAGCTTCGACCGGCGTGTGCCGGAAGCGCCGATTGCCGAGCTCAACGAGCTGGGTAACGACTTCAATGCCCTGCTGGACGAACTGGAGGTGTGGCACAGCCACCTGCAGAGTGAAAACCAGAGCCTGGCCCACCAGGCCAGCCACGATAGCCTGACTGGCCTGCCCAACCGGGCCTTCTTCGAGGGGCGCCTGAGCCGCAGCGTGCGCAATGCTGCACGGCAGCAGGACCACTTGGCCTTGCTGTTCCTCGACAGCGATCGCTTCAAGCAAATCAACGACACCCTCGGCCATGCCGTAGGCGACGAGGTTCTGATCAGCGTGGCCGACCGCGTACGCGCCCAGTTGCGCGAACACGACCTGGTGGCGCGCCTGGGCGGTGATGAGTTCGCCGTGCTGCTGACACCTTTGCAGTCGCGCAAGGACGCCGAACACATCGCCGAGAAGATCGTTGCCAGCATGAAGCTGCCGGTGCAGCTGGACAGTGGCCGCAGTATCGCCACCTCACTGAGTGTCGGTATTGCCTATTACCCGGATGACGGCGCTGACCCCGCCAGTCTTCTCAATGCCGCCGATGCGGCGATGTACCAGGCCAAGCGTAAACGCCGTGGCCATTGGCAAGTGGCGCAGACGGAACGGTCCGCCAACGAAATCAAGAACAGGAGCTGAACCCGTGATACAGGCTTTACGTTTCCCGCTGTGGGCCTTGTTGCTCGCCGTGCTGGCACTGACTGGCTGCCAGACCGCCCCTCCCAAGGGCCTTACCCCCGAACAGATTGCCGTGCTCAAGCGCGAGGGCTTTACCCCGACCGACGAAGGCTGGGCGTACGACTTGTCTGGCAAGGTGCTGTTCGGCAGTGACCTGGACAGCCTCAACGGCCAGAGCCAGGCGATTGTCGAGCGCATTGGCAAGGCACTGCTCAGCGTTGGCATCCAGGGCGTGCGGGTGGACGGGCACGCCGACGCCTCGGGCAAGGCGGCGTATAACCAGCAATTGTCCGAACGCCGCGCTCAGAGCGTGACCAAGGCGCTGGTCGGGGTCGGCATGCAGCCGCAGAACATCCAGAGCCGTGGCCTGGGCAGTACCCAGCCGGTGGCGGACAACCGCACCAGTGCCGGGCGTACCGAGAACCGGCGCGTGTCTATCGTGGTGGCGTCTTACTGACGGGAGGGTTTGGGGTTGCACAGCAACCCCATCATTCCTGAGCAAAGCGCATCTGGCGTGTGTCACCCATCAGCAACGGCGCATTCGTCTCCGTCACACCTCGGATGTAATCCCACAACAGGGTAATCCGCTTCAACTTTCTCAAGTCCTCCCGGCAGTACATCCAGAACTGGCGCGTCACCTCGATCTCCTCCGGTAACACCGTCACCAGCCGAGGGTCCTGCGCGGCGAGGAAGCACGGCAAGATCGCCAACCCTCGCCCCTGCAGCGCTGCGGTGTACTGCGCGATCACGCTGGTGCTGCGCAAATGCGCGCTGGCGCTGGGGATGAGGTTGGCCAGGTACAGCAGCTCGGAGCTGAACGCCAGGTCATCCACGTAACTGATGAACGGATGTTTGGCCAAGTCCGCCACCTGGCGGATCGGCGCGTGGTTGTCCAGGTAGTCTTGGGTCGCATACAACCGCAAGCGGTAGTCGCACAGTTTGCAGCACACATAAGGCCCATGCTCCGGCCGCTCCAGCGCGATGACGATGTCCGCCTCGCGTTTGGACAGGCTGATGAAGTGCGGCAGCGGCAGGATGTCCACCGAAATCGCCGGGTAGGCATCGACGAAATGGCTGAGCTGCGGGGTGATGAAGAAGCTGCCAAAGCCCTCGGTGCAGCCCATGCGCACATGCCCCGACAACGCCACACCCGACCCGGACACCTGCTCGCAGGCCATGTGCAGCGTGCTCTCGATCGATTCGGCATAACCCAGCAAGCGCTGGCCCTCGGCGGTCAACACAAAGCCGTTGGTCCGCGACTTTTCGAACAGCAAGGTACCCAGCGCGCCCTCCAGCGAGCTGATGCGCCGCGACACGGTGGTGTAGTCCACACTCAGCCGTTTGGCGGCACTGCTGGCCTTGCGGGTGCGGGCCACTTCAAGGAAGAACTTCAAATCGTCCCAGTTGAGCGCGCTCAGGGATGTGAGGTCTTTTTGCATGATGATCCGGTTTTTTTGTGCGTTCTTGTTGGATGTTTGCACATCTATACTCGAAACAAGCCTCAGGACGCCACCTCGCGTTTGCCCGGCGCTGGCGATCTCGTCCCGACAATAATTCCAAGGAGAACGCAGATGAACGCACCGCAATCCCCTAACAGCACCAAGGTCGAGCAGGTGAAGCTGCTGATTGACGGCCAGTGGGTCGAGTCCAAAACCACCGAATGGCGCGACATCGTCAACCCGGCCAGCCAGGAAGTGCTGGCGCGCGTACCGTTCGCCACCGTCGAGGAAGTCGACGCTGCCGTGGCCGCGGCCCACCGAGCCTTCCAGACCTGGCGCGACACCCCGATCGGCGCGCGCATGCGCATCATGCTCAAGCTGCAGGCGCTGATCCGCGAACACACCAAACGCATTGCCCAGGTGCTCAGTGCCGAACAAGGCAAAACCCTGGCCGATGCTGAAGGCGATATTTTCCGCGGCCTGGAAGTGGTCGAGCACGCCGCCTCCATCGGCACCCTGCAGATGGGCGAATTTGCCGAAAACGTCGCAAGCGGTGTCGACACCTACACCCTGCGCCAGCCGATCGGTGTGTGCGCCGGCATCACCCCGTTCAACTTCCCGGCGATGATCCCGCTGTGGATGTTCCCCATGGCCATCGTCTGCGGCAACACCTTCGTGCTCAAACCGTCCGAACAAGACCCGCTGTCGACCATGCTGCTGGTGGAGCTGGCGCTGGAAGCCGGTGTGCCGGCCGGTGTGCTGAACGTGGTGCACGGCGGCAAGCAGGTGGTGGATGCCATTTGCACCCATCAGGACATCAAGGCGATTTCCTTCGTCGGCTCAACCGAAGTCGGCACCCACGTTTACAACCTCGGTAGCCAACACGGCAAGCGCGTGCAGTCGATGATGGGCGCCAAGAACCATGCGGTGGTGCTGCCCGATGCCAACCGCACGCAAACCATCAATGCTTTGGTAGGGGCTGCCTTTGGTGCGGCGGGCCAACGCTGCATGGCCACCTCGGTGGCGGTGCTGGTGGGCAAGGCCCGCGAATGGCTGCCAGATATCAAGGCAGCCGCCAGCAAGCTCAAGGTCAATGCCGGCTGTGAGCCAGGCACCGACGTTGGCCCGGTGGTTTCCAAGCGCGCCAAGGAGCGCGTCCTGGGCCTGATCGAAAGCGGTATCAAGGAAGGCGCCAAACTTGAGCTGGACGGCCGCGACGTCAAGGTGCCGGGTTACGAGCAAGGTAACTTCGTTGGCCCGACCCTGTTCTCGGGCGTGAAGACCGATATGCAGGTGTATACCCAGGAAATCTTCGGCCCGGTGCTGGTGACCCTGGAAGTCGATACCCTCGACGAGGCCATCGCCCTGGTCAACGCCAACCCGTTCGGCAACGGCACCGGCCTGTTTACTCAAAGCGGCGCGGCAGCACGCAAGTTCCAGAGCGAAATCGATATCGGCCAGGTCGGCATCAACATCCCGATTCCGGTACCGGTACCGTTCTTCAGCTTTACCGGCTCACGTGGCTCCAAGCTCGGCGACCTCGGCCCGTACGGCAAGCAAGTGGTGCAGTTCTACACTCAGACCAAGACCGTCACTGCCCGCTGGTTCGATGACGACAGCGTCAACGACGGTGTGAACACCACCATCAGCCTGCGCTAAGGAGAAGTCATGCGTATCGCATTCATCGGCCTGGGCAACATGGGCGCGCCCATGGCCCGCAACCTGATCAAAGCCGGGCACCAGCTGAACCTGTTCGACCTGAACAAGGCCGTGCTGGCCGAGTTGGCAGAACTGGGCGGGCAGATCAGCCCGTCGCCCAAGGACGCGGCAGCCAACAGCGAACTGGTGATTACCATGCTACCGGCCGCAGCCCATGTGCGCAGCGTGTACTTGAACGAGGACGGCGTGTTGGCCGGTATTCGTCCCGGCACGCCGACCGTTGACTGCAGCACCATCGACCCGCAGACCGCCCGTGATGTGTCCAAGGCCGCAGCGGGCAAAGGTGTGGACATGGGTGACGCGCCGGTGTCCGGTGGTACTGGCGGCGCGGCGGCTGGCACCCTGACCTTCATGGTCGGCGCCAGTGCCGAGCTGTTCGCCAGCCTCAAGCCGGTACTCGAGCAGATGGGCCGCAACATCGTGCACTGCGGGGAAGTCGGCACCGGGCAGATTGCCAAGATCTGCAACAACCTGCTGCTGGGTATTTCGATGATCGGCGTGTCCGAGGCCATGGCCCTGGGCAACGCGTTGGGTATCGACACCAAGGTGCTGGCCGGCATCATCAACAGCTCGACCGGGCGTTGCTGGAGCTCGGACACCTACAACCCGTGGCCGGGTATCATTGAAACCGCGCCGGCATCGCGTGGCTACACCGGTGGCTTTGGCGCCGAACTGATGCTCAAGGACCTGGGGCTGGCTACCGAAGCGGCACGCCAGGCTCACCAGCCGGTGATCCTCGGGGCTGTGGCCCAGCAGCTGTATCAGGCCATGAGCCTGCGCGGCGAAGGGGGCAAGGATTTCTCGGCCATCGTCGAGGGGTATCGCAAGAAGGATTGACAAGCGAGGACTTCATCGCGGGCCGGGCGGCCTTTCCTCTGTAACTGCGCACCAGAGGGAAGGGGACCCGCCCGCGATTTTTTTATTGTGTTGGCAGCCATATTGTTTGCAAGTTACGTAATGTGCTTGCTAAACCGTTATAGGTAATGCGCTACTATCAAGGCGCTGAATAGAGTGATGTGCAGCGCCCAAAGTGTTACAAGTAAGATCTTGGTTTTTTTCGGAAAGCCTTCGATCTCTTGCCTATCTACTAGATTTCTTTTTGTAAAAAAAGATGGTAATGCAAGTATTGTTGAGATTGCGCCCGTGCGCATCATCTTGCCGATTGATCCGGCTCGCTCGTAGAGTAGTTTGTTTTGTTTTATATATTTGCTTTTGGGGAATAGGGATTCAAAATATTCTGTGCGTCGTGAGGCGACAAAAAACTGAGTGATCATTGTGATGATAATCAAATTTATAATGACGGCTGCAATGATCCCATCTTCAATAGCCATCAGTTTGAGAGCGCTCTATACAAAAAATCGCCGTAAGCTTCACCTTTCTCCCCACCAGCCTTGCCTCCAATTGTGGCGCCTGCGGCACCAATTATAACTGCACAAAGAAGCCCACCTGTTCCACCTGTTGGTAACCCGATCGCTGCGCATAAAACTGGCGCGATAATAGCTCCACCCAAATATCCGCCTGCACCGCCTCCTGCAAGGCCTCCCACGAGTGAGCCTCCGTCGATGTACTTTGCCCTTGTGCAATCCTCTTCGTGACCGAGCGTACAAGCGTTGTGGATATCCAGTCCAGTGGCTGCGATTTCAAGTGCTACGCCTATGTAAGTTCCTTGTTTGATCAAGCTGGATGCCCTCGCGACACTGGCTACCTTGTTGGCGTAACCGGCTATTTCGCCTGTGTGAATATAACGCTTGGTGGATATTCCCAGCGTCCTTTTGATCGATCCCTTGTTTCTCAGGCCTGAACCATAAGCCGCCATCTTGCCCAACTGTTCATCCAGTTTCATGAACAAGGCCGATCGCTTGGCATAGAACTGTTCGCGGGCTGTCATCGTTCCTGACCCAAGAAACTGCTGGTGGAGCTTCTCGATATCCATCAAGGTGACCTCGATAGCCTTCAGGTGCCTGCTCCATCCGTCACTGACCATTCCAGCGCCCATTGACGCATGCGCGATCAGGCTTTTCAAAGTCTCGAAATTATCCAGAAAGAAGTTATCCACACCTTGGCCGTTGCGCATCAGCCCCATGTGCACAATGGCAGCCTGCCTCATCATCCAGGCTTCCTGGCTGGTGCAGGAAGCCGTGGTGGGGTCGCCAATGATGATAAGCTCACCGCTACGCACCACCGTATTGGCAATGTGCGAATTTAGATCATCAAATTTTTCCAGCGCATGGCCGCTCAGTGCGAGGTCGGATTTGAGCCGATGATAGTTTTGCAGCTTGAGGTTGAGAAACGCGCGGGCTTCGGACATGACTTGAGCCTCACGCGTATTTTTTATTGCCGATACGGTCCCAGCCGCCGGCGATGTTGCCGCCACCGCCGCCATCGATGCGCCGTTGCTGGGTGTAGGTGGTCTTGATTCGACCGTAGTTGAGCTGTACTACTTCAAGCGGTACACCGGTGTCGACGCTCTGCGAGTACTCGGCAATGATGACTTCTTCAAGAATGATTTCGTAATACTTGAGCTTGTCACCGCCGGCGCGACAGAGTGCCAGCTTCACCGCTTTGAGATGCTGCCCTGTACAACTGGCCTCCATCAGCTTGCAGCTGGCACTGTCGAGGTATTTGGTGAATGTGAAGTTGGTGACGGAGCTTCGGCCGGATGTGGCACCACCAGCCGAGCTTGCAGTGGCGGATGTACTTTGACTGACCCCAAAGTCATAGCTAAGTACTTCAATCCATTGACTGTATTTTTCGTCCCGTGCTTCGCCTGGAATGCGGTCAATCTGAATATATGCATCGAAAGCCATGTCTACCTCTCCCTGGCAACTTTTGATTGGGCAATCCTACCCACGAATGGGGGCAGTCAGTGCAGGCTAGGCCTGAGTGAGTGCGAGGGCAATACGCATTGAGAGGTAGGGATTAGATTCAGAAAAGGACTACAGAAATGGGCGGGGATGTGTAAGGCCATGTAACTGTGGTTCAATGCTTTGATTAATTCACGCTCTTTTGTTGCCTTGTTCAAACAAATTGTTCAAGAGTGTTTCTGGCCCTGTGGGAAATTTAGCGTTTTCCACAGGGCCTATATCGGGTGGAAATTTCTGATCAGGCAAAGACGAAATACTTGCGCACGGTCTCGACCACTTCCCAGGTACCTTTCATCCCAGGTTCGATCACGAACACATCACCCGCTTTCAGGTGTTTCGGCTCTTCGCCTTCCGGGGTGATGATGCAGTAGCCATCGAGGAAGTGGCAGAACTCCCACTTCTCGTAGTTGACCTCGAACTTGCCTGGGGTGCAGATCCAGGTACCCATGATCTTGCTGCCGTCGGCAGACAGGTAGGCATTGAGGTTGACGGTGTGCGGATCGCCGCCGATGCGCTTCCACTTGGTGGCGTCCACGACCGGCGTCGGGCAGGTTTCGCGCAGGACGGTGATGAAATCGGACATGGCACAACTCCTGGTGACTGGCTGAATGACGGGTCACCATAGGCCCATCGGCCGAGCCGCAGTTGCCTGGGCTCGACGTCCAGCTGCCTGCCCGCGCTATGGCAGGCGGTTTACCTCGACGGTGATGTGTGCCAGTTCTTCGTGCACGCCCAAAGCCTGGCGCACGCTGTCGGCGCTGAGAGCGCCTTGGCTGGCCAAGCCGAGAATGCAGGCGTACCGGTCTTTGCCCACGCGCCACACATGCAGGTCGGTGATGCTGGCCGGCACTACCTGCACTTGTTGCTTGCCTCAGCCGCAGAGTGTGGTGACCAGCCCTGCGGCATAGCCCGGTAGCGCAGTAAAATCCCGCGCGCATACCAGCAACTTGCGGTTGGCCCATGGTTCCTCAAGCGCTACCCAATGCAACGGCAACATCCCTTGCCAGCGCTGCACCGCTGCCAGCGGCACCACCCCGACACCTGCACCGCCCGCCACCATGCGAATCACCCCGTCAAACCCTTCTGCCCGCACCCGAATCCGCATGCGCCGCCCCTCGCGCAGCGCCTGCTCTTCCAGGTACAGTGCCAACGCGCTGCCAGCCCCAAGGCCGACATAGCCATGGCTCAGGCTTTCGATGAAGCTGGGCGCGGCTGCATGGGCCAGCGGGTGGCCCAGCGGTGTCACCAGCACCAGCGGGTCGTCGCGAAACGGCCGGGTTTGCAGATGCTCGCTGGGGGCAGCGGTGGAAACGATGCCCAGGTCGGCGATGCCCTGGGTAATCGACTGCACGATGCGCAAGCTCGGCAGCTCTTGCACGTCCACGCTGACACCGGGGTTTTCCGCCAGGAAGCTGGCCAGCAGTTCGGGCAGGTACTCGGTAAGCGCAGCGGTGTTGCACAGCAGGCGCACCTGGCCTTGCTGCCCCTGCGCATACTGGCTTAGGTCGAACTGCAAGCGCTCGACTTGCTGGGTTATCAGCCGCGCATGCTGCAACAACGCCTGGCCGGCCGGCGTCGGTTGTACGCCACGACGGTTACGCTCAAGCAAAGGAATACCCAGCGAGGCTTCCATGGCGCGGATGCGCGCACTGGCCGCTGCCAGTGAAAGATGGCTGCGGCTGGCGCCGGCGGTGATGTTGCCGCACTCCAGGGTGTGTTGGAACAGCTTGAGGTCGATCAGGTCGAAGTGCATGTGGCTCTGTCTCGGCAAGAGGCTGGCTGAGTATATGGCAGATTTTCACCTCGTTCGCTGCACGCCATCATCGGCCCCATGACTACCTTGCTCGCTTTCTACCAGAACATTGGCCCAGCACTCTCGCTGCTGGTGGTACTGACTTTCCTGCTGGCTGGTGCAGTGAAGGGGGTGATCGGCCTGGGCCTGCCGACCATTGCCATGGGCTTGCTGGGCCTGGCCATGTCACCGGCGCAGGCTGCCGCATTGCTGATCGTGCCCTCGACCCTCACCAATCTTTGGCAGTTGGCCAGCGGTGGGCACCTGCGGGCGCTGCTGGTGCGGCTGGGGCCGATGCTGGTGATGATCTTTGTCGGTACATGGCTGGGCAGCGCTTGGCTGGGAATCAACAGCGGCCCGTGGGCTGCCCACGCGTTGGGAGCCGCCTTGCTGGTCTATGCGTTGTATGGGTTGGTCGGCCTGGGCTTTCATGTGGCTGCGGGGCACGAGCGTTGGCTGGGGCCGCTTTGCGGCCTGGTCACTGGCGTGGTCACGGCGGCGACTGGGGTGTTCGTGATGCCCGCTGTGCCCTACCTGCAGAGCCTGGGTCTGAGCCGAGAGCAGATGATCCAGGCCTTGGGCCTATCATTCACGGTCTCGACCCTGGCCTTGGCCGTTGGCCTGGCCGGGCAGGATGCCCTGGGTGGCCAGGCGCTGGGGGCATCGCTGCTGATGCTGGCGCCGGCCCTGCTTGGCATGCTGGCCGGGCAGTGGCTGCGTCAGCGCATCAGTGCGCTGCTGTTCAAGCGTTGCTTCTTCATCGGCCTGGCCGTACTCGGCGGCCATCTGCTGATTAACGGTTAGCAGATGATGCGCTGAGCATGTCGACCCGCTGGATATCGAAATCGCGCTCCAGGTATTCCATGCGTTTTTCGAAGAACGCTGTCATGTGCGGCAGGGCCGAATGCACGTCCAGCGCAGCCTGGTCGGCCCACACTTCGAAGAACACGAACAGGCTCGGGTCTTCCTGGTCGCGCAGCATGTGGTACTCGATGCAGCCTGGCTCCTGGCGGCTTGGCTCGACGTAGGGGCGGAACAGGGTTTCGAACGCATCAGCCATTTCCGGGCGGGTCTTGGCTTTGAGGATGAAGGCGAACTGCTCACTCATGGGGCGCTACTCGATGATGGTTGGTGAGCTGATTCTACGGCAATAATTCATTGCCAATTCGTGACTTCTGATCAATTGTATTTTGCCCCGTCACTGCTGTATCCCACACCCGTGAGCCTCTAATCTGCCGGCCTGAATTTTGATTCGGCCGTGGAGGCCAGCATGAAAAAGATCCTTCTGCTCAATGGTGGTAAACAGTTCGCTCACTCTGATGGCCGTCTCAACGCAACCTTGCACGAAGCGGCCCTCGCTCATCTGGACCGCGCCGGGTTCGACGTGCAGCAGACATTCATTGACGGTGGTTACGATGTGCAGGCAGAGGTGGAGAAATTCCTCTGGGCTGATGTGATCGTCTACCAGATGCCCGGTTGGTGGATGGGGGCGCCGTGGACGGTTAAGAAGTACATCGACGAAGTCTTCACGGCAGGCCACGGCAGCCTCTACGCCAATGATGGCCGCACCCGTTCGGACCACTCGCAAAAGTACGGCAGCGGCGGCCTGGTGCACGGCAAGCAGTACATGCTGTCGTTGACCTGGAACGCGCCGCAGCAGGCGTTCGATGACCCGAGCGATTTCTTCGAAGGCAAGGGTGTTGATGCCGTTTACTTCCCGTTCCACAAGGCCAACCAGTTCCTTGGCATGAGCGGCCTGCCGACCTTCCTGGCGGTGGATGTGATGAAGCGGCCGGATGTGCCGGCTGCCTTGGCAGCGTATGAAGCCCATCTGGACAAGGTATTCGGCAAGGCGCAGTAATGGGAGGTTGGGGCCGCGCAGCGGCCCCTTGCACAGACTCCGATGACCCGCTATCAATCACCGCATACCCCTGCCAAGGCCAATCGTGTGATAACCCGATCCGAAGAACTCCAGGTATTCGTCGCCGTCATCGACTGCGGCTCGATCTCCGCCGCCGCCGACCAGATGGGCCAGACCCCCTCCGCCGTCAGCCGCACCCTGTCGCGGCTGGAAGGCAAGCTGGGCACCACGCTGGTCAACCGCACCACCCGGCGCATGGACCTGACCGAGGAGGGCCGTTTCTTCCTCGAGCGTTCGCGGCTGATCCTGGAGCAGATGGACGAGATGGAAGAGCGCCTCTCGATGAACCGCCAGACCCCCTCCGGGCGGCTGCGCATCAACGCCGCTGCGCCGTTCATGCTGCATGCCATCCTGCCGTGGATCGGCGAGTTCCGCCGCCAGTACCCGGGCATCGAGCTGGAGCTGAACACCGACGACTTGATCATCGACCTGCTGGAGCAGAGCACCGACGTGGCGATCCGCATCGGTGAGCTGGCCGACTCCAGCCTGCATGCGCGCAACCTGGGTTGCAGCCCCGTGCAGGTACTGGCCAGCCCTGCCTACCTGGAGCAGCACGGCACACCGCAGCGCGTCGAGGATTTGGCCAACCACTGCCTGCTCGGCTTCAGCCAGCCCGAATCGCTCAACCATTGGCCACTGCGCCACGCCCAGGGCGACCGCTTCAGCATCCGCCCGGCATTGCTCGCCTCCAGTGGCGAGACCCTGCGCCAGCTGGCGCTAGCCGGGGAGGGCATCGTCAGCCTGTCGCATTTCATGACCCACGAAGACATCCGCACCGGGCGCCTCCAAGTGCTGCTGGGCGAAGCCAATAATGGCTACCGTCAGCCGATCCACGCGGTCTACTACCGCAACACCCAGCTGGCGCTGCGTATCCAGTGCTTCCTGGACTTCATCCAGCGCAAATTGGCGATGTACGCCTGCTGAGTTGCCTGAACGCGACAAATCCTGCCCACAGGCGGCGAAACTTCCTACGGTTGATTGCACAGTCGAAGCGCTTCGGCCTTACTGACTGCTCAACAAAAACAACACCAAGGAAGTGTCATGCGTATTGTCCCGTTCCAGTACCTGGCTCTCGCAGCCGCGATTCTGAGCTGTTCCTCGGTTTACGCCGCCAACCTGGAGGGCGGCGCGGTGGCCGCACCTGATCAATATGGTGCACAGGTAGCCGCCGACATTCTGAAAAAGGGCGGCAACGCGGTGGACGCCGCAGTGGCAACCGCCTTCACCCTGGCGGTGACCTACCCCGAGGCCGGCAACATCGGTGGTGGCGGCTTCATGACCCTGTTCATCGACGGCAAGCCCTACTTCCTCGACTACCGCGAAGTCGCGCCCAAGGCCGCCACGCGCAACATGTACCTGGACGACAAGGGCGAGGTCATCGAGAACCTGAGCCTGGTTGGTGTACGCGCCGCTGGTGTACCCGGTACGGTGATGGGCTTGTGGGAGGCGCACCAGAAGTTCGGCAAGCTGCCCTGGAGCGAGTTGCTGACCCCGGCCATCGGCTATGCGAAAAACGGCTTCAAGGTGGCGGAAAAACAGTACCAGTACCGCAACGATGCCCAGGGCATGTTCAAGACAGCGACCAACTTCAACGACTACTTCGGCAACATGAAGGTTGGCGAGCTGTTCAAACAGCCGGAAATGGCCCAGACCCTGGAGCGCATCGCCGACAAGGGCGTGAGCGAGTTCTACCAGGGCAAGACCGCCGACCTGCTGGTGGCGCAGATGCAGGCCGACAAAGGCCTGATCACCAAAGAAGACTTGAAGGACTACAAGGCCGTGTGGCGTGAGCCGATGGCCGTAAGCTGGCGCGGCAATGTGGTGTACACCGCCCCACCGCCGAGCTCCGGTGGCGTGGCACTGGCCCAGTTGCTGGGCATCAAGGAAGACCGCGCGGCGGACTTCAAAGGGGTGGCGCACAACTCGGCGCAGTACATCCACCTGTTGGCAGAGATCGAAAAGCGGGTGTTCGCCGACCGTGCCGACTACCTTGGCGACCCGGCCTTTACCAAGGTGCCGGTGGACCAGCTGGTGGCCAAGGATTACCTGGCCAAGCGCGCCGCGCAGGTCAACCCGAAGGCCATTTCCGACACCGACAAGGTCAAGCCAGGGCTGGAGCCGCACCAGACCACGCATTTCTCGATCGTCGACAAGCAAGGCAATGCGGTCAGCAATACCTACACCCTCAACCTCGACTACGGCAGTGGCGTGGTGGTGAAGGGCGCGGGCTTCCTGCTGAACGACGAGATGGATGATTTCAGCGCCAAACCGGGTGCGGCTAACGCCTTTGGTGTGGTCGGCGGTGATGCCAACGCCATCGAACCGGGCAAGCGCATGCTTTCATCGATGAGCCCTAGCCTGATGACCCGCGATGGCAAGGTCGAGCTGGTGATCGGTACCCCGGGTGGTTCACGGATCTTCACCTCGATCTTCCAGGTGATGAACAACCTGTACGACTACGGCATGCCGTTGGACAAGGCGGTGGCGGCGCAGCGGGTGCACCATCAGTTGCTGCCCAAGGACACCATCTACTTTGACAGCTATGCGCCCCTGACCGGGCCGGTAGCTGATGAACTGAAGAAGATGGGTTACGTGCTGGAGGACCAGGGTTGGGAGATGGGCGATATCCAGGCGATCCGGGTGGATGGGGCGAAGCTCGAGACCGCTTCTGATCCGCGTGGGCGTGGGGTGGGGATGATCGTCAAGTAAGCCTGTTCGGGCGCTGGGAGGGCTTCGCCCTCCTTTCGCGACACAAGGCCGCTCCTACAGGGGAACGCGATTTCCTGTAGGAGCGGCCTTGCGTCGCGATGGGCCGCTAAGCGGCCCCAGGGGCTTCAAGTCAGACGCGGAACTGGCTGACCAGTGTCTGCAACTGCCCACCCAACCGCGCCAGCTCAACGCTCGCCGACGCCGTCTCGTCACTGGCCGCCGCCGTCTGCTCCGACACATCACGTACATTCAGAATGCTGCGGCTGATCTCTTCAGCCACCGCACTCTGCTGCTCTGCCGCCGCGGCAATCTGCTGGTTCATCGACTGAATGCTCGACACCGTGCTGGTGATGCTCTCCAGCGAAGCCCCGGCCTTGCGCGCCAGTTCGACGCTGCTGTCGGTCAAGCTACGGCTGCCCTGCATGGCACTGGCCACTTGCTGGGTACCCTGCTGCAGGCTGGCAATCAGCTCTTCGATCTCTTCGGTGGACTTCTGCGTGCGTTGGGCCAGGCCGCGCACTTCGTCGGCGACCACGGCAAAGCCACGCCCGGCCTCGCCGGCGCGCGCCGCCTCGATCGCCGCGTTGAGTGCCAGCAGGTTGGTCTGTTCGGCCACTGACTTGATCACGTCCATCACGCTACCGATCTTCTGGCTTTCCTGCTGCAACAGGGTCATGGCCTCGGTGGAGCGGTGCATGTCTTCGGCCAGGCGCTCGATCTGGCCAATCGCCTCGCCCACCACGCGGTCACCGGCGCGGGCTTCGTCATCGGCACCGGTTGCGGCATGCGAGGCCTGCTCGGCATTGCGCGCCACTTCCTGAACGGTGGCGGCCATTTCGTGCATGGCGGTGGCTACCTGGTCGGTCTCGACCTTTTGGCTGTTGGCGCCGGCGCTGGTCTGTTCGGTCACTGCCGACAGTTCTTCGGCGGCGCTGGCGATTTGGGTGACGCCATCGCGGATGCCACTGATAAGTTCGCGCAAGGTAGTGCCCATTCGCGCGATGCCTTGCTGCAGTACGCCCAGTTCGTCGCGGCGGGTGACGCGCATGTGCTGGGTAAGGTCGCCGCTGGCGATCTTCTCCACGGCCACCAGGGTGTCGTGCAACGGGCGAGTGATCTGGCGGGTGATCAGCACCGCTGCCAGCACACCGACCAGCAGCGCCAGCAACGTGGCGATGGCCTGCAGGCTGCGGGCCTGGGTGCTCTCGATGTCACGGCGCTGCAGCTGGATCTGGTACAGCGCATCGCTTCGCTTGACGATATCGGCGCCCTGCACCGTCATTTCGGCACGTGAGGTGGTGATGTTGGCGACCGCATCGCGGAACTGGCGCACGGCGTCACGGTAAGCCAGTACCGAGCTTTCGAACTGTTGCAGGCGGGCGTCTTCGGCGGGCAGCTGGCGCTTGAGGTTGTCGATGTCGGCCAGCGCTGCATCCAGCTGGCGCAGGGCGGCCTGCTCGTTGGCGATGCTGTTGTCGGCGATGTAGCCGCGCACATCGATGCGTACCTGCAGCAGTTGCTGGCGGGCCTTGCTGATCAGTTGGTACTGGGCCAGGCGCACGCTGTCGGCCTCGGGGCGTGCCATCACTTCCTGGCTGAGGGCGTCCATGGCCTGGTCGGCACGGGTGGCCGAGCTGTCCATGGTAACGCGTGCGCTGCGGGTGGCGTCGTAGCCCTGGCGCATCTTGTTCAACGAAAGCTTGTAGGCGCTGATGGTGTCGCCCAGCTCACCCAGCAGCTTGATGTTTTCCGGGCTTTTGAACGTGGTGGCCAGGTAGGCTTGCTGCTTGCTGAAGGCGTCCAGCTTGGCCTGGGTGTTGGCGGCGGCAGTATCGTCGCCGTTGGCGATCATGTACTGCAGGCGCGCAATGCGCAGGTCAGTGAGATCCTTGTTCAACTGGCCGATATCGCCCATCCAGTTGCTGCGGTCGATCAGGCTGCCCAGGCTGGTCCAGCCGGTGAGGGCCAGCAGGCCAGTGAGGACCAGCACAAGGCCGAAGCCCAGGCCGAGTTTGAGGTTGACGCTGATGTTGGCGAACCAGCTGTTCATGCACGCTCTCCAGAAGTTGATTTCGCTCTTTTGATCTTCGATCGCCAGGCGTTGTTGTTCTGGATGCCCGCTGACTCGTGCAGGAGTTATCGGCAATGATGGGGGAAGCTGAAACGCTTTTTCAGCAGATTTGTAACTGGATGATTGGGGCCGCCAAACGGCCCCAATCCGTGTCAGAGGTTACGTGCACTGAAGGTATCGCAGCTGTTCACTTCACCCTCGGCAAACCCGGTCTTGAACCAGCGCACCCGCTGCGCCGAAGTGCCATGGGTGAAGGAGTCCGGCACCACACGCCCACGGCCCTGCTGTTGCAGGCGGTCATCGCCAATGGCATTGGCCGCATTCAGCGCTTCCTCGACGTCACCTGGCTCCAGCCAATTCAGGCGCTTTTGGGCCTGGTAGGCCCAAACACCGGCCAGGCAGTCGGCCTGCAACTCCTGGCGCACCAGCAAGCCGTTGTCGCCCTCCATCCGCTGGCCACTGCGACGTGCGGCATCGACCTTGGCCGAAACGCCCAGCAGTGTCTGCACGTGGTGGCCGATTTCGTGGGCGATCACATAAGCCTGGGCAAAGTCGCCGGCCGCAGCGAAGCGGGTTTCCATTTCGCGGAAGAACGACATGTCCAGGTACACCCGCTGGTCCGCCGGGCAATAGAACGGCCCGACCGCTGCGGAGGCAAAGCCACACGCCGAGTTGACCTGGCCGCTGAACAGCACCAGCTTGGGGTCACGGTATTGTTTGCCGGCCTCGGCGAACAGGGCCTTCCAGGTGTCTTCGGTATCGCCCAGTACCGAGGCGACGAACTCGGCCTGCTGGTCGTTGGCCGGCGGCGCCTTGCCGCCCGCACCACTGGGCGCCGTTTGTTGCTGCTGCTGTTCCATCTGGCCGGTGAGCTGGCCAAGAATCTGCAAGGGGTCCTGCCCGGTAAGCCAGCCGATACCGACGATCAGTAGAATCGCCCCGAGCCCCAGCCCTTTGCCGCCGCCGAAACGCATGCCGCCGCCACCGCCACCCTCGCCTCGGGCATCGACCACGTTGTCGCTGCGTCGGCCTTTTCGCCATTCCATGAGTGCTCTCCCGAGCGTGAAACAAGAAGACAAAGATTAGTTCACGACAGCGGCAAGTGTCAGGGCAAAGTGTTTATGCATAACCATTTGGTTATGTTTCGTGTGGTTGATTTCAATATTCATCGTGCGCGACCTGTCGGAAACTGTAAGTCCGCCTGCCACGCCCAGGCGTTCAGATAATTCCAAGAGAGGAAACCGGCATGCCCGCACAGGACAACAGCCGCTTCGTGATCCGTGATCGCAACTGGCACCCCAAAGCCCTTACGCCTGACTACAAAACGTCCATCGCCCGCTCGCCGCGCCAGGCACTGGTCAGCATTCCGCAGTCGATCAGCGAAACCACTGGTCCGGACTTTTCCCACTTGGGCTTCGGTACCCACGACCATGACCTGCTGCTGAACTTCAACAACGGTGGCTTGCCGATCGGTGAACGCATCATCGTCGCCGGCCGTGTCGTCGATCAGTACGGCAAGCCTGTACCGAACACCCTGGTAGAGATGTGGCAAGCCAACGCCGGCGGCCGCTATCGCCACAAGAACGACCGTTACCTGGCCCCGCTGGACCCGAACTTCGGCGGCGTTGGCCGCTGCCTGACCGACCGTGACGGCTACTACAGCTTCCGCACCATCAAGCCGGGCCCGTACCCATGGCGCAATGGCCCGAACGACTGGCGCCCGGCGCACATCCACTTCGCCATCAGCGGCCCGTCGATCGCCACCAAGCTGATTACCCAGTTGTATTTCGAGGGTGACCCGCTGATCCCGATGTGCCCGATCGTCAAGTCGATCGCCAACCCTGAAGCCGTGCAGCAGTTGATCGCCAAGCTCGACATGAGCAACGCCAACCCGATGGACTGCCTGGCCTACCGCTTCGACATCGTGCTGCGTGGCCAGCGCAAGACCCACTTCGAAAACTGCTGAGGAACCCGCCATGCCAATCGAACTGCTGCCGGAAACCCCTTCGCAGACTGCCGGCCCCTACGTGCACATCGGCCTGGCCCTGGAAGCGGCCGGCAACCCGACCCGCGACCAGGAAATCTGGAACCGCCTGGCCAAGCCTGACGCGCCGGGCGAGCACATTCTGCTGATCGGCCAGGTGTACGACGGTAACGGCCACCTGGTGCGCGATTCGTTCCTGGAAGTGTGGCAGGCAGATGCCAACGGCGAGTACCAGGATGCCTACAACCTGGAAAACGCCTTCAACAGCTTTGGCCGCACCGCTACCACCTTCGATGCCGGTGAGTGGACGCTGCACACGGTCAAGCCGGGTGTGGTGAACAACGCTGCTGGCGTGCCAATGGCGCCGCACATCAACATCAGCCTGTTTGCCCGTGGCATCAACATTCACCTGCACACGCGCCTGTATTTCGATGATGAGGCCCAGGCCAATGCCAAATGCCCGGTGCTCAACCTGATCGAACAGCCACAGCGGCGTGAAACCTTGATTGCCAAGCGTTGCGAAGTGGATGGGAAGACGGCATATCGCTTTGATATCCGTATTCAGGGGGAAGGGGAGACAGTCTTCTTCGACTTCTGATTCAAACCTTTGGGGCCGCAAAGCGGCCCCAAATGTGCGACGGTCAGCGCCTGACCAGTAGAACCCCGCTCTCCATATGGTGGGTATAGGGGAACTGGTCAAACAACGCACACCGCTCGATACGGTGCGTGTCCTGCAACTGGGCAATGTTTGCCGCCAGCGTTTCCGGGTTGCACGAGATGTACAGGATCCGCTCGAAGCGCCGGGTCAGCTCGCAGGTATCCGGGTCCATCCCCGCCCGCGGCGGGTCGACGAACACGGTACCGAACTCATAACTTTTCAGGTCGATGCCTTCCAGTCGACGGAAGGGTCGCACCTCATTCAGCGCCTGGGTCAGCTCCTCTGCCGACAACCGCACCAGCCGCACGTTATCCACAGCGTTCTCGTCGAGGTTGCTCAACGCGGCATTGACCGATGTCTTGCTGATTTCGGTGGCCAGCACCTGGCGCACACGGGTAGCCAGCGGCAGGGTGAAGTTGCCGTTGCCGCAGTACAGCTCCAGCAGGTCGTCCTCACGCTCACCGATGGCCTCGAAGGCCCAACTGAGCATCTTCTGGTTCACCGCACCGTTGGGTTGGGTGAACGCGCCTTCCGGTTGGCGGTAGCTGAACACACGGCCTGCCACGTCGAGTTCTTCAATCGCGTAGTCGCGGCCGATCACCAGGCGCTTGCCCTTGGAGCGGCCAATGACGCTTACGCCCAGCGCTTCAGCCAGTTGCCGCGCTTCCACTTCCCATGCCTCGTCCAGCGGGCGGTGGTAGCACATCGTGATCATCGCATCGCCAGCCAGGGTGGTGAGGAACTCCACCTGGAACAGGCGGTTGCCCAGTTCCTCGCTGGCCTGCCAAGCTGCCTTCAGGCGCGGCATCAGGGCATTGATGCGCTGGCTGGCAATGGGGAAATCGTCGATCAAGATCGCCTTGTGCTTATCGCCCTGGGCAAACATGGCGTAGTGGCGCTGGCCATCCTCGCGCCACAGGCGGAATTCGGCGCGCAGGCGGTAGTGCTCACGCGGCGAATCGAAAACGGCCGGCTCCGGCGCGCCGAACGGCGCCAGCAGCTCGCGCAGCCGGGCCACCTTGGCGTCCAGCTGGGTGGCGTAGGAGGAGGGGTCGAAAGCAGCACTCATGCGTTGAACCAGCCCAGCTTGATGACGAACAGGATGGAAAGGATCACCAGGGCCGGGTTCAGGTCGCGGTGGCGGCCGGAAATCAGCTTGACGGCGGTCCAGGAGATGAAGCCGAAGGCAATGCCGTTGGCGATCGAGTAGGTCAGCGGCATGGCCAGGGCGGTCACCACCACCGGTGCGGCTTCGGTGACATCGTCCCAGTTTATTTCCGCCAGGCCAGAGGCCATCAGCACTGCGACGAACAGCAGGGCCGGGGCGGTGGCGAATGCCGGTACGCTACCGGCCAGCGGGGCGAAGAACAACGCCAGCAGGAACAGCACGGCCACCACGATGGCGGTCAGGCCGGTGCGGCCACCGGCACTCACGCCCGCAGCGGATTCGATGTAGCTGGTGGTGGTCGAGGTGCCCAGCAGCGAACCGGCCATGGCGGCGGTGCTGTCGGCGATCAGGGCACGGCCCATCTTCGGCATGTGGCCGTCCTTGCCCATCAGCCCGGCGCGCTTGGCCACGCCGATCAAGGTGCCGGAGTTGTCGAACAGGTCGACGAACAGGAAGGCGAAAATCACGCTGACCAGGCCGACGTCCAGCGCGCCAGCGATGTCCAGCTGCAAGAAGGTTGGGGCCAGCGACGGCGGCATGGAGACGATGCCACCGAACGGCGTCACGCCCATCACGATCGAGGCGATGGTCACCGCCAGGATGCCGATCAACACGGCGCCGCGCACTTTCAGCGATTCCAGGCCGACGATCAGGAAGAAACCCAGGGTGGCGAGGATCGGTGCGGGTTGCTTGAGGTCGCCCAGGCCCACCAGAGTGGCCGGATTATCGACGACGATGCCAGCGTTATGCAGGGCGATCAGCGCGAGGAACAGGCCGATACCGGCGGCAATCGCCGAACGCAGCGGCAACGGGATACTGTTCACGATCCATTCGCGGATGCGGAAGATCGACAGCAGGAAGAACATCACCGCCGACAGGAACACCGCCCCCAGCGCCACCTGCCAGGTGTGGCCCATGTGCAGCACCACGGTGTAGGTGAAGAACGCGTTCAGGCCCATGCCCGGTGCCAGGGCAATCGGGTAGTTGGCGATCAGGCCCATGGTGGTGGAACCGATGGCTGCAGCCAGACAGGTGGCGACGAAGATCGCCCCTTTGTCCATGCCGGTCTCGCCGAGGATGCTCGGGTTGACGAACAGGATGTAGGCCATGGCCAGGAAGGTGGTAACGCCCGCAAGAATCTCGGTGCGCACGTTGGTGTTGTGTGCTTTTAGTTGAAACAGCCTTTCCAGCATGCCCGCTCCCCAAGGCGCCCCCGGCGCCATGAATGTATCGACCCCATCAGCAAAGCACAGACCGTACCGGTTGCCGTGGTTTTGTGTGGGGAGGAAAAAAGCCGCGCATCATACCAGCATGCTCGGTGAGCGGTAATCAATGTCGCGATATACTGCCGATTCTGCGCCGCGCGGCATGCGGCCTCGTGGGAGCAGCGCTGTGCAGTTGATTGACTACCGTGACCTGAACCAGGCCCAGCGCGCCCAATTGCTCGATATCCAGCTGCACCCAGCGCAGCAACGCCATGCCGGTGATGTGGCCAGTGCGTTGTATCTGCTGCTCAACTGCAAAAGCGATCAACGGCGTGCACTGGTGATTGTGCTCGACAGCGTGCCGCAGGGGTTGCTGTTGCTTCAGTGCGGGGCATTTCTACCCGCCTGGGCCAAGCCTGGTGCGGCGATGATAACGGCCTTGCAGGTCGACAAACGCTTGCAGGGGTGTGGCTTGGGCCGTGGGTGCATGCAGGCCTTGCCGGCAGTGGTGCGCGCGATGTGGCCGGATGTCGAATGCCTGCAATTGTCAGTGGACCGCGACAACCATGCGGCGTTGGGTTTGTACCGCGCCACCGGCTGGATGGACAGTGGCGATGGCTACACGGCCCGCAGCGGCCATGAACGTTGCATGACCTTGATGCTCTGAGCGGCCAGCGATCGGGCCACGGCGTTCAGTTGGTGGGCTTGCTGTGCAGTTGATCGCGCTTGGCCAGGGTCGGGAACAGCTTTATCCATACCCCGGTCACCACCAAGGTGCCCACCCCGCCCATCACCACCGCCGGCACTGTGCCAAACCAGTGCGCCGTCACCCCCGATTCGAACTCACCGAGCTGGTTCGAGGCACCGATGAACAAGCCGTTCACTGCACTCACCCGCCCGCGCATTTCATCCGGTGTCTCCAGTTGCACGAACGAGCTGCGAATGACCATGCTGATCATGTCCGCCGCGCCCAGCACCACCAGCACCGCCAGCGAGAACCAGAACGAGGTCGACAGGCCGAAGGCGATGGTCGCCACGCCGAACACGCCAACGGCGGTGAACATGGTCCGCCCGACTTTGCGCTCGAACGGGAAGCGTGCCAGCCATAGCGACATCAGCAACGCCCCCACCGCGGGTGCCGAACGTAGCAGGCCAAGGCCCATCGGGCCGGTCAGCAGGATGTCCTTGGCGAACACCGGCAGAAGCGCGGTGGCCCCGCCCAGCAACACTGCAAACAGGTCCAGCGAGATGGCGCCGAGGATATCGGGCCGGCTGCGGATGAAGCGGATGCCGGCCAGCAGCGATTCGATGCTGGCGCGGCCACGTTGGGCGACTTGGCCGCGTGCCTGCAGGCTCAGGGTCAGCACACAGGCAATGGCGTACAGGGCAACAGTCGGGCCGTACACCCAGATGCTGCCGAACGCATACAGGAAACCGCCCACAGCCGGCGCCACGATGGTGGCCGACTGGGTGGCCGACGCCGAAGCCGCCACCGCCCGCGGGAACAGCCCAGGTGGCACCACATTGGGCAACAAGGCCTGGGTTGCCGGCATTTCGAACGAGCGCGTGGCTCCGAGCAGGAAGGCCAGGGCAAAGATCAGTTCGCGGGTGACGTTGTCGGTCGCGCTGCCCACCGCCAGCGCCAGGGCAATCAGCCCCTGCAGGCTCTGGCACAAGGCAGCGACCTTGCGCCGGTCATAGCGGTCGGCGACATGCCCGGTGTGCAACATGAACAACACCCGTGGGGCGAATTCGACCAGACCGACCAGGCCCAGGTCCAGCACATTGCCGGTCAACTGGTAGAGGTGCCAGCCAATGGCCACGGTGAGCATCTGGAAGCCGCTGGCGGTGAACACGCGGGCCAGCCAGAAGGCCAGGAAAGGGCGGTGGTGACGCAACAACTGCGGTGCGGAATCGGACATCGGAAACCAGGGGCCTCGGCGCAGTAGAGGGGTGCGCAGCGTATCATCTGTTTGTAACAAACGGTTACTGTTTGCCCAGGTCGGCACTTTTCCACGGTTTATGAAAGAGGGTGGGGCAACCGGTCACGCGGCAATCAACCACACGGCCCGTCAGGCCATTCGGGACTATGCTTCCTAGCAGTCGTTGATCTGGATCAATCGTTCCAGATGTAACGATCGGGCCCTTGGGCCGAAATCCCTGCGATCGAACAGAACAATTCCAACGCGCCGTACTCGACCCAGTGGGGGCAGTGGGCGACTGGGGCCACAAGCCCGGACGCCGGATTATCTGAAGAGGAAGCACCATGTTCGGAATAGAGGCCTTAGAGCTCGCCCGAATGCAGTTTGCCTTTACCGTGTCGTTCCACATCCTGTTCCCGGCCATCACCATTGGCTTGGCGAGCTACCTGGCAGTTCTCGAAGGCCTCTGGCTGAGGACCCACAACCAGGTCTACCGCGATCTCTATCATTTCTGGTCGAAGATATTCGCCGTCAACTTTGGCATGGGCGTGGTCTCTGGCCTGGTCATGGCCTACCAGTTCGGCACCAACTGGAGCCGCTTCTCCGACTTTGCCGGCGCCGTCACCGGCCCGCTGCTCACCTACGAAGTTCTCACTGCGTTCTTCCTCGAGGCGGGCTTCCTGGGTGTCATGCTGTTTGGCTGGAACCGCGTCGGCCGTGGCCTGCACTTCTTCTCCACGGTGATGGTGGCGCTCGGCACACTGGTTTCGACGTTCTGGATCCTTGCCTCCAACAGCTGGATGCAAACCCCACAAGGCCACGAGATCATCGATGGCCGGGTGGTGCCGGTGGACTGGTTTGCAGTGGTGTTCAACCCCTCGTTCCCCTACCGCCTGATGCACATGGCCACAGCCGCGTTCGTTTCCACCGCGTTCTTCGTCGGTGCTTCGGCGGCTTGGCACCTGCTGCGCGGGCGTGACAACCCGGCCGTGCGCAAGATGCTGTCGATGGCCATGTGGATGGCGCTTATCGTCGCCCCGATCCAGGCGGTGATTGGCGACTTCCATGGCCTCAACACGCTCAAGCATCAACCGGTGAAAATTGCCGCGATCGAAGGCCACTGGGAGAACGTACCCGGCGAGCCGACCCCGCTGATTCTGTTCGGCATCCCCGACATGAAGGCCGAGACTACCCGCTTCAAGGTCGAGATTCCCGCGCTGGGCAGCCTGATCCTGACCCATAGCCTGGACAAGCAGGTGCCGGCGATGAAGGAGTTCCCGCCCGAGGACCGGCCTAACTCGACCATCGTGTTCTGGTCGTTCCGGATCATGGTCGGGCTCGGCTTCCTGATGATCTTCGTCGGCCTGTGGAGCCTGTGGTTGCGCAAGCGCGGCACGCTGTACAGCTCGCGCCCGTTCCTGCATGTGGCCCTGTGGATGGGCCCATCTGGGCTGGTCGCGCTGCTGGCCGGCTGGTTCACCACCGAAATCGGCCGCCAACCTTGGGTGGTGTATGGCCTGATGCGCACGGCTGACGGCGTGTCCAACCACAGCTACGCCCAGCTTGGTTTCACCCTGGTGGCCTTCGTGGTGGTGTATTTCGCCCTGTTCGGCACCGGCCTTGGCTACATGATGCGCCTGGTGCGCAAAGGGCCGCAGACCGGGGAAGGTGACGAGCACACACCGGGTGGCCCTGGCCAGAAACGCACGCCGGCGCGGCCGTTGTCCGCCGCCGATGATGGCCGAGAGGCCACCTCTGCCAGCCTGAACAAGGGGAACTGAGCCATGGGTATCGACCTTCCGCTGATCTGGGCCGTGATCATCATTTTCGGCGTCATGATGTACGTGGTGATGGATGGTTTCGACCTGGGCATCGGCATGCTGTTCCCCTTCGTCAAGGGCGAGCAGGACCGTGATGTGATGATGAACACTGTCGCGCCAGTGTGGGACGGCAACGAAACCTGGTTGATCCTGGGCGGGGCGGGGCTGTTCGGGGCTTTCCCGATGGCTTACGCCGTCGTTCTCGAGGCCTTGTACCTGCCGCTTATCCTGATGTTGATCGGTTTGATCTTCCGTGGCGTGGCCTTCGAGTTTCGCTTCAAGGCCAAGGCCGACAAGCGGCATATCTGGGACAAGGCATTCATCTGGGGGTCGTTGGTCGCCACCTTCTTCCAGGGTGTGGCGTTGGGTGCCTTCCTCGAAGGCTTCAAAGTGGTCGACCGCCATTTCGCCGGTGGCACACTCGACTGGCTTACCCCGTTCAGTCTGTTCTGTGGTTTGGGGCTGATCGTTGCCTACACGTTGTTGGGGTGCACCTGGCTGATCATGAAGACCGAAGGGCCGCTGCAACAGAAGATGCACGACATGGCCCGGCCGCTGGCGCTGGTGCTGCTGGCGGTGATCGGTATCGTCAGCCTGTGGACCCCCATCGCCTACCCGCAAATCGCCGACCGCTGGTTCAGCATGCCAAACCTGCTCTGGTTCATGCCGGTGCCGCTGCTGGTGCTGGTGACCTTCTACGGGCTGCTGAAGGCGGTAGCGCGCAATGCACACTACACGCCGTTCCTGCTCACCCTGGTGTTGATCTTCCTGGGTTACAGCGGCCTGGGCATCAGCCTGTGGCCGAACATCATCCCGCCGTCGATCTCGATCTGGGAGGCCGCAGCGCCCCCGCAAAGCCAAGGTTTCATGCTGGTGGGCACCCTGTTCATCCTGCCGTTCATCCTGATGTACACCTTCTGGAGCTACTACGTGTTCCGCGGCAAGGTGACCCACGAAGACGGTTATCACTAGGAGGGCCGCATGATGACGGGCAAACATGGCTTGGAAGACAAGAAACCGCTGTGGCAGCGGCTGGGTTGGCTACTGCTGATTTGGGCGATGAGTGTTGCCGCGCTGGGCGTGGCGGCATGGGTGATGCGGCTGTTCATGGGGGCTGCGGGATTGACCACCCATTGAGAGCAGCGGGGGCGCCTGTGGGAGCGGGCGTGCCCGCGAAGCAGGCATCGCGATAGATGGCACCGGCTTCGCCGGTGTTCGCGGGCAAGCCCGCTCCCACAGGGGCGGCGCGGGCTCTTATTTGCGGGCTTTCAGAATGACGAACTTGGGCGTAGCCGCCACCTGCTCAACCCCTCGGAACAACCGCGCCAGCTTGCTGTGATAGCCCAGGTGGCGGTTGCCCACGATGTACAGCGCCCCACCCACCACCAGCGCTTCTCGCGCCTGCTGGAACATGCGCCAGGCAAGGAAGTCCCCCACCACCTGTTGCTGGTGGAACGGCGGGTTGCACAGCACCACGTCCAGCGATTGTTTCTCTACCCCGGCCAACCCATCGGCCGCGACGAAATTGGCGGCACGTTCGCCCAGTGCAGCTCGCCAGTTCTCCTGCGCTGATTGCACGGCCATGTACGACTCATCGACCAAGGTGTACTCAGCGTCCGGGTTGCCCAGGGCGCTGGCAATCGCCAGCACGCCGTTGCCGCAGCCCAGGTCCGCTACCCGCGCGTTGCCCAGGTCGCGGGGCAAGTGGGGCAGGAACGCCCTTGTGCCGATATCCAAGCCCTCACGGCAAAACACGTTGGCGTGGTTGACCAACTCCAGCACCGGCGCGTCGAGGTGGTAGCGGCTAGGGTAGGGTGAGCGGGCGAGCGGGCGTTCGGCCACCGTTGCGGTCAGCAAGCGGGCCTTTTTCTGTGCCAGCGAAGCCTGCACAGGGCCGATGTACTTCTCCATCAGGTCACCGGCCGCCCGTGGCAGGTGCTTGATCATGGCCCCGGCAATCACCTGCGCGCCAGGCGCCAGGTGGCCCTGCAGGCGGATCAGTTGTTCTTCAAGCAGGGCCAGGGTCTTGGGCACGCGTACCAGCACTCGGTCGAAGAGGCCTTGCCAGTGCTCGCTGGCCGGTACGAACGGCACGCTATCGAACGTCAAACCGTTGCGCGTCAGGTTCTTTTCCAGGCCAAGGTGCGCCAGATGTGAGTCACCGCTGCTGACCACCTGCAGGCGGCCCGCCAGGCTGACGGCCAGGGCGCCGAAGCTGTCATTGAGCACCAGTACCCGGCAGTTGGCGTCAGGGGCCTGTTCGTGCAACTGCGCAAGCAGGTACTCGTCGGCGGCATCGAAGGCCTGCAGCGGGTCGTTGGCCTGCTCCGGCTGGCGGATCAGGTCGAGTTCGGCGTAGGGGGTGGTCAACAGGGGCATGGCGTCTGGCTCGGGTACGAAACTGCCCGTTGCGGTTCGCTCCGGGCTTTGCCGGGCGATTCTACAGGGCTTTGCCCAAGGTCGCAGGTGTGAAGGTCAGATCCAGCCACGCAGGGCGGCGATGGCGATGGCGCCAGCCTTGTTGGCAGCGTTGGTCTTGGTGATCACGCTGCGGATGTGGAAGTTCACCGTGCTTTGCGAAAGCGACAGGATGCAGGCAACGTCGGCAGCGGTCTTGCCGGCAGCCGACCATTTCAGCACTTCTAGTTCACGCTCGCTCATTCTTGGTTGAGGTGGGCACAGTGCGTTCAGGTGGTGTTCGCCAAGCACGGCATGCAGGGTATGGCACAGCCACTGGACGCTGCCGGCCTTGTCATAAAGCTCGACGATGTCGATCTTTTCGGCAGGCCTGGCCACGCTGATCTGGCTTTCGTTGTGCTGCAGGTCGTGCAGTGATTGCGTCCAGCCGTGACGCAAGCCGTGCTGACAGGCCGCTTCGCGAAATTGAGGGGCGTCTCGGTATAGGTCGTCAGTCCATAGTACGGGGGTGGTCGAACTGTGACTCATGTGCGCTGCCGGGTCCTGCTTGTAGAAATCGTCGCGCTGATAGCGCTCGATCCACTCACTTGGGTAGTTGCTGTAGAGGTACAGCCTTGGTGTTTGCGTGGCGATCTGGATGCGGATATTCAGCCCAAGGTAATCCATGCCCAGCTCCTGAGCCAGATGGACTGCGATGTCGAACAGCTTCTGCGGGTTGCGCTCGCTGACGAACGCATGAAGATGCTCGGGTTTCCAGTGAAGCATCGAGACAATCCTCGGGGCGTAGGATCCAATCCATTTGGGTACCCGATGATTGTAGGAAAGTCCTACCTTAGTGTTGGGATTTTTTTGTTATAGCACTTAGGGTTTTCTGCCAGTTCGGCACGATCCCCCCTGGTGAGGCCCTACAAAGCGGTGGTTTTTATCCAAGCCACTTTAAGCGACACTGTGCACACGCCAACCCTGGAGCCCGATATGACCGCTAGCGCCGAAAAGTTCACCCGCCAGACCCTGCTCGATGTTCAGCCGCTGACGCCGAACCTCTTCAGCCTGCGGGTTACGCGCGATGCGGGGTTCCGCTTTCGTTCCGGTCAGTTCGCCCGCCTTGGCGTGACCAAGGCCGATGGCAGCGTGGTGTGGCGCGCCTATTCAATGGTCAGCGCGCCCCATGATGAGCATCTGGACTTTTTCTCCATCGTGGTACCCGGTGGCGAGTTCACCAGCGAGCTTAGCCGGCTGGGTGCGGGCGATACCTTGCTGATCGACCGCCAGGCTTTCGGTTTCCTCACCCTCGACCGTTTCGTCGGTGGTCGCGACCTGTGGCTGCTGGCCACGGGCACGGGCATTGCGCCGTTCATGTCAATCCTGCAGGACTTCGAGGCTTGGGAGCGTTTCGACAACATCAAGCTGGTGTACTCGGTGCGCGAAGCCAAAGAGCTGGCCTACGTAGATGAAATCGCCGGGCTGGAGCAACGCGAGTACCTGGCGGAGCATGCGGGCAAGTTGCAGTTCATTCCGGTGGTGACCCGTGAACAACACCCAGGGGCGTTGAACCAGCGCATTACCACGTTGATCGAGAATGGTGAACTGGAGAAGGCGGCGGGGCTGGCGCTGTCGCCAGAGCATTCACGGGTGATGCTGTGCGGTAACCCGGAAATGATCGACGAAACCCGTAAAGTGCTGAAAGCGCGTGACCTGCAACTGAGCCTGAGCAAGCGGCCAGGGCAGGTAGCGGTCGAAAACTACTGGTAAGGCCAGGGGGCTGCAAGGCAGCCCCCTGCTACCTCACGGCAAGCGATTCTGATTCTGCGTCTTGAGCAAGTCGCGAATCTCGGTCAGCAGTGTCTCTTCAGCCGAAGGCACCGGCGGCGTAGTCGGCGCCACGGCTTCCTCACGCTTGAGCCTGTTGATCGCCTTCACCCCCATGAAGATGGCAAAGGCCACGATCACGAAGTCGATCACGGTCTGGATGAACTTGCCATACGCCAGCACTACCGCTGGTACGTCACCTTCGGCAGCCTTCAGGGTAATGGCCAGGTCGCTGAAGTCCACACCACCGATCAGCAGGCCCAGTGGTGGCATGATCACGTCACCGACGAAGGACGAGACGATCTTGCCGAAGGCCGCGCCGATGATGATACCGACCGCCATGTCGACGACATTGCCTTTGACCGCGAAAGCCTTGAACTCGTTGAGCATGCCCATGTTTGGTTCCTTGTAACAAAAGGTAAGGTTAACGCAGTGTAAGCCACTAAAACGCTTCATGCGTTGTGTTCAGGGCTACTGACTGCAGTTAGAACGAATAGTTTTGTCGCATCCCGAAGCGTTCGAGACACGTCCTGCTCGGCTATCATGGCGATTTTTTCCAGGAGACCCCACCCATGGCCAAGGCCAAGCGCTTGTATGGCTGCACCGAGTGCGGCGCGACCTTCCCCAAATGGGCCGGCCAGTGCGGCGAATGCGGGGCCTGGAACACGCTGGTCGAAACCATGATCGAAAGCGGCGGCGCCGCAGCGCCCAGCAGCGGCCGCGCGGGTTGGACCGGGCAGCAGGCACAGATCAAGACCTTGGCCGAAGTCAGCGTCGAAGAAATCCCGCGCTTCACCACCAGCAGCACTGAACTGGACCGCGTACTGGGCGGTGGCCTGGTGGATGGCTCTGTGGTGCTGATTGGTGGTGACCCCGGTATCGGCAAGTCGACCATTTTGTTGCAAACGTTGTGCAACATCGCCGTCGGCATGCCGGCGCTGTATGTCACCGGTGAGGAGTCGCAGCAACAGGTTGCCATGCGCTCACGGCGGCTGGGCCTGCCCCAGGACCAGCTCAAGGTAATGACCGAAACCTGCATCGAGACCATCATCGCTACGGCACGCGTCGAGAAACCCAGGGTGATGGTGATCGACTCGATCCAGACGATTTTCACCGAGCAGCTGCAATCGGCCCCCGGCGGTGTGGCCCAGGTGCGCGAAAGCACGGCGTTGCTGGTGCGTTACGCCAAGCAGAGCGGCACGGCGATCTTCCTGGTCGGCCACGTGACCAAGGAAGGCTCGCTGGCCGGCCCGCGGGTACTGGAGCACATGGTCGATACCGTGCTGTATTTCGAAGGCGAGTCCGATGGCCGTCTGCGCTTGTTACGGGCGGTGAAGAACCGTTTTGGCGCGGTCAACGAGCTGGGCGTGTTCGGCATGACCGACCGTGGCCTTAAAGAAGTGTCCAACCCGTCGGCGATCTTCCTCAACCGTACCCAGGAAGAAGTGCCAGGCAGCGTGGTGATGGCTACCTGGGAGGGCACCCGGCCAATGCTGGTTGAAGTGCAGGCGCTGGTCGACGATAGCCATCTGGCCAATCCGCGGCGGGTAACCCTGGGCCTGGACCAGAACCGCCTGGCCATGTTGCTGGCGGTGCTGCACCGTCATGGCGGTATTCCTACCCATGACCAGGACGTGTTCCTCAACGTGGTGGGCGGGGTAAAAGTGCTGGAAACGGCTTCGGACCTGGCGCTGCTGGCGGCGGTCATGTCCAGCCTGCGCAATCGGCCGCTGGCCCATGGTCTGCTGGTGTTTGGCGAGATCGGCCTGTCGGGTGAGGTGCGGCCGGTGCCCAGTGGCCAGGAGCGCTTGAAGGAAGCGGCCAAGCACGGCTTCAAGCGGGCCATCGTGCCCAAGGGCAATGCGCCGAAAGAGCCACCGGCGGGGTTGCAGGTGATTGCCGTGACCCGGCTGGAGCAAGCCCTGGATGCATTGTTCGAGTAACTTGTAGCCTGTTCTGGCCCTATCGACGGCAATAGGCCAGAACAGGCAAACGAAAAAGGGGCCGATGATGCGCATCGGCCCCCTCCACCTCACCGCTCAGTCAGCAGTCAATGCTCGGCAACCGCTGCGCGCCTGACCGTTTCATTGCCATGCTCGTCCAGCTCCAGCATCGGCACTTCGTTACCCTCGGCATCGAACAGCTTGCCGTCCTTGAAGTAGTCGCCATCACGCAGCGCGGAAATGTCCGAATACTGGATGGTGCGCTCGTACGCCGCAGCGAACACCGACTGGTTTTCCGAGTTGCCGGTGGTGAAGTGGTTGAAGATCAGGTTCAGCAAGATGGCCATGATCGCCGCCGAGCTGATGCCCGAGTGGAAGATGGTCTCGAACCAGTTCGGGAAGTGGTGGTAGAAGGTCGGCGCGGCAATCGGGATCATGCCGAAGCCCAGCGAGGCCGCGACGATGATCAGGTTGACGTTGTTCTTGTAGCTGACCTTGGACAAAGTACGGATACCGCTGGCCGCCACGGTGCCGAACAGCACGATGCCAGCGCCACCCAGTACCGGGGTAGGCACGGCGGCAATCACCCGGCCCATGATCGGCAGCAGGCCGAGTACCACCAGAATCACACCACCGGTGGCCACCACGTAGCGGCTCTTGACCCCGGTCACGGCCACCAGGCCGACGTTCTGGGCGAACGCGCTCTGGGTGAACGAGCCGAAGATCGGCGCCAGGATGCTCGATGCCATGTCGGCACGCAGGCCGTTGCCCAGGCGCTTGGAGTCAACCTTGGTGTCGATGATTTCACCCACAGCGAGGATGTCGGCCGAAGTTTCCACCAGGGTTACCATGATCACGATGCACATCGACAGGATCGCGGCGATGTGAAACTCCGGCATGCCGAAGTGGAACGGCGTGGGGAAGGCCAGCATCGGGCCTTCGGTGACCTTGCTGAAGTCGGCCATGCCCAGCGACCAGGCGATCAGTGTGCCGATCACCATGGCCAGCAGGATCGACAGGCGCGAAATGGTCGCGCTGCCCAGCTTGCTCAGCAGCAGCACGATGGCGAAGGTCAATCCGGCCAAGCCGATGTTGGCCACGCTGCCGAACTCTGGCGAGGCGCTGTTGCCACCCATCACCCAGCGTGCGGCCACTGGCATCAGGGTCAGGCCGATGGTGGTGATGACGATGCCGGTCACCAGGGGAGGGAAGAACTTGGTGATGCGCGAGAACACCGGGGTGATCAGGAAGCCGATCAGCGACGCCGCCATGACCGCGCCAAGCACGCCAGGCAGGCCACCGCCGCCCTCGCTGCTGAGGATCGCACCCATGGTCGCCACACCGGCGAACGACACGCCCTGCACCAGCGGCAACTGGCAGCCGAAGAACGGCAGGCCAAGGGTTTGCAATAGGGTGGCCAGGCCACCGGCAAACAGCGAGGCGGCGATCAGCATGCCGATTTCGGCACCGTTCAGGCCCGCGGCCTGCCCCAGGATCAGGGGTACCGCGACGATCCCCCCGTACATGGTCAACACATGCTGCAGACCATAAGCCAGGTTGGCACCAAGGCCGAGGTTTTCATCCTCGGGGCGCTTGGCGGGAGACGTGCTAGGGGACGTAGTCATGGAGCAGGCTCTCTGTTTATTGTTGTGCCGCTACTGTAGACACTTACCTCAAATGATTGCCACAAGAATTGTATACAATATTTTGATCGGAGCGCGCACAGATACGACCGCATGGGGTGCTAAATCCCAATGCAGAAGGCGTACCAACTTGTCAGAAGCTGTATTGGAAAGCTGTGTACAAAGTTCTGCTACCCAGGCTTAAAGCTGTCTGGGTAGACAGGAAACACTCGGTGGGAATGATATTAGCTAGCTAAGAGATTTCATTATTCGATGAGTTCGCGCAGCTCGCGCATCATTTCGGTGCTGTCGGCCACGTTCAATTCCACAAGACGGTGCAAATGGCTCATCGAATCGATGTCGATGTACAGGCAGATGAAGCCCAGCCGGCTCGGTTCTTCGTGGCGCAGTTCGACCTGCATTTGCACCTCGGTCACTTCGTCGTTGAGCACGATGTAGGCTTCGAAATCCTGGCTCAGGTCGGGATCCCAGGTTTTCGGGCTTTCGACCAGCAGGCCTTTGAGGGACAGGTCGAGCAGTTTCACCTCCCAGCAACGTTCGCCCTGGCAAAGCCTGGTCGGGGCGTCGAACTGGATACGCTGGAAACGGCGGCGTTCGTCGTGATCGCTCATGGCATGGATCCTTGGGTAGGTCCTAAGGTGACATCCTGACTATAGTTAGAATGTTATGTGCATCAGGTACCGCAATCTGGCCGCAGAGGCTCTAGACCAAAGCAAGTGTGGCAATGCGCGATGACTCGCCCTAGACTCGGTGGGCGGTCTTTCCAATCCACCAGCTGGAAGCTAACCATGAACAACAATAATAGCCTGCTACGCCACATTCCGTGGTTGGCGCTGGCAGTCATAGGGGCCTGCGCGCTGGGTGTGGTTGCCCTGCGTCGCGGCGAGGCAATCAACGCCTTGTGGATCGTGGTCGCGGCGGTGGCCATTTACCTGGTTGCCTACCGTTACTACAGCTTGTTCATCGCCACCAAGGTGATGCAACTCGACCCTCGCCGTGCCACCCCGGCGGTGCTCAACAACGACGGTCTGGACTACGTTCCGACCAACAAACACATTCTTTTCGGTCACCACTTCGCCGCCATCGCGGGCGCAGGCCCCTTGGTCGGCCCGGTACTTGCCGCGCAAATGGGCTACTTGCCCGGCACGTTGTGGCTGATTGCCGGCGTGGTGCTGGCCGGTGCGGTGCAGGACTTCATGGTCCTGTTCATGTCTACCCGCCGCAATGGTCGCTCGCTGGGCGACATGGTGCGCGAGGAGATGGGCCGCATTCCGGGGACCATCGCCCTGTTCGGCTGCTTCCTGATCATGATTATCATCCTCGCGGTGTTGGCGTTGATCGTGGTCAAGGCCCTCGCCGAAAGCCCGTGGGGCATGTTCACGGTGATGGCGACCATCCCGATCGCGATGTTCATGGGCATCTACATGCGCTACATCCGCCCGGGCCGCATTGGCGAGATCTCGGTGGTTGGCGTAGTGCTGCTGCTGGCGTCTATCTGGCTGGGCGGCGTGATCGCTGCGGACCCGGTATGGGGCCCGGCGTTCACCTTCACCGGGGTGCAGATCACCTGGATGCTGGTGGGCTACGGCTTTGTCGCCGCCGTGCTGCCGGTCTGGCTGGTGCTGGCACCACGTGACTACCTGTCGACCTTCCTCAAGATCGGCACCATCGTGGGCCTGGCCATCGGTATCCTGATCATTGCCCCCGAGCTGAAAATGCCGGCGCTGACCCAGTTCACCGACGGCACGGGCCCTGTGTGGAAGGGCACCCTGTTCCCGTTCCTGTTCATCACCATTGCCTGTGGTGCGGTGTCCGGCTTCCACGCGCTGATTTCCTCGGGGACCACCCCCAAGCTGCTGGATAACGAAACCAACGCCCGCTACATCGGCTACGGTGGCATGCTGATGGAATCGTTCGTCGCCATCATGGCCATGGTCGCCGCTTCGGTGATCGAGCCTGGCGTGTACTTCGCCATGAACAGCCCGGCTGCCGTGGTCGGTGCAGACGTAGCGTCGGTGGCGCAGACAGTCAGCAGCTGGGGCTTCCTGATTACACCCGAGCAGCTTGAAGCCGTCGCCCGTGACATCGGCGAGCACACCATCCTGGCCCGTGCTGGTGGTGCGCCTACCTTGGCGGTCGGTATCGCGCAGATCCTGCACCAGGTGTTGCCAGGTGAAAACACCATGGCCTTCTGGTACCACTTCGCGATCCTGTTCGAGGCGTTGTTCATCCTCACCGCAGTGGACGCCGGTACCCGAGCCGGGCGCTTCATGCTGCAGGACCTGCTGGGCAGCTTCGTGCCAGCACTCAAACGCACTGAATCGTGGGGTGCCAACCTGCTCGCCACCGCTGGCTGCGTGGCACTCTGGGGCTACCTGCTTTACCAGGGCGTGATCGACCCGCTGGGCGGCATCAACACCCTGTGGCCGCTGTTTGGCATCTCCAACCAGATGCTGGCCGGTATCGCCTTGATGCTCGGTACCGTGGTGCTGATCAAGATGAAGCGTCAGCGCTACATCTGGGTCACCCTGCTGCCGGCCGTCTGGCTGCTGATCTGCACCACTGCTGCTGGCCTGATCAAGCTGTTCGACCCGAACCCGGCGGTTGGCTTCCTGGCCCTGGCCAAGAAGTACAGCACCGCGCTGGACGCAGGCCAAGTGCTGGCCCCGGCCAAGGACATCGGGCAGATGCAGCACGTGATCTTCAACGCCTACACCAACGCGGGCCTGACGATTCTGTTCCTGCTGGTGGTCTTCAGCATCCTGTTCTTCGCCATCAAGGTCGGCTACGCCGCCCTGGGCCGCAAGGAGCGCACCGACAAGGAAACCCCGTTCCAGGCGTTGCCTGACGCGTAATCGAGAGGACTGCAGTTATGTTCAACGACTTGGGTCGACTGGGAAAATACCTGGGGCAGGCAGCCCGCCTGATGGTCGGCATGCCCGACTACGACAACTATGTCGAGCACATGCAGAAGACGCACCCGGACAAGCCGGTGATGAGCTACGAAGCGTTCTTCCGCGAACGGCAAGAAGCGCGTTACGGCGGCAAGTCCGGGCCCAAGTGCTGTTGAGCCTGCGACACGTGTGAACCTGTGGGAGCCTGGGTAACCGGCTCCCACAGTCATTTTCAGATTCAGGAGACTTTCTGCGTGCAGACGCCTATTCCCGTAACCGTCCTCACGGGCTTCCTCGGTGCCGGCAAGACCACCTTGCTCAAGCACATGCTCAAGGCCGAGCACGGCCTGAAGCTCGCGGTGATCGAAAACGAATTCAGTGAGGCCGGCATTGACAGCCAATTGCTGGGCGACCAGCCGGTGCAGGTGATGACCCTGGCCAACGGTTGTGTGTGTTGCAGCATCCATGGCGACCTGACTCGCGCCCTGTACCTGCTGCTCGAGCGCCTGGATGCCGGGGAAATCGCCTTCGACCGCCTGGTGATCGAATGTACCGGCCTGGCCGACCCGGCGCCGGTAGCGCAAACCTTCTTCATCGACGAGGAACTGCGTGAGCGCTACATCCTCGACGGCATCATCACCCTGGTCGATGCCGCGCATGCCGAACTGCACCTGACCCAGACCATCGCTCAGGCCCAGGTCGGCTTTGCCGATCGCTTGCTGCTGAGCAAGACAGACTTGGTCGAGCCGGCTGCGGTAGACGCGCTGCGCGAGCGCCTGGCCCGCATCAATGGTCGGGCCGCGATCCGGGTGGTTGAACACGGATGCATCGACCTGGCTGAACTACTGGATGTGCGAGGTTTCAACCTCAACCCTGACCTGGGTGCGAACTTGAAACTGACACTGCGCCCGGTGCTCAAACCCGCCACGCCGGACCGTATCTCCACGATGGTGCTGCGCACGGACACTGCGTTGGATATCGATCGCCTCAGCGGCTTCATGAACGAACTGCTGGAAACCCACGGCACACAACTGTTGCGCTACAAGGGCGTGCTGAACATTGCCGGCGAAGAGCGCAAGCTGGTATTCCAAGGTGTGCTCAAGCTCTATGGCTTCGATTGGGACGCCGAGTGGGGCGCTGGCGAAACGCGCGAGAGTGTGATGGTGTTCATCGCCGATGAATTACCCGAAGCTACGATTCGGGCTGGCTTCGAGGCGCTGGCTGCGGGCTGAGCCGCCGCGGCGTCTGCGCTGCGAACCACTGCGGCCAGGAGCTGCGGTGGCGGGTTTCGACCTCGATGCACGGGATCAGCCGCTCGGTCAGCACGGCAGTTTGCCGCACGGCTTTGGCGGTGCGGTACTTGACGCTGTGGATGCACTCGCGGTCACCGAACTCGCAGCGGTTCAGGGCGGTTCCACCGCAGGGGCCGTTGGCCAGGCCTTTGGGGCAGGTTTCTGGGCAGACGTACAAGGTATCTTCGAGGCGGCAGCGGCCACAGGTATCGCAACCCACCAGTGGCCGTTTCACAGCACGCTCCACCTTGTGCAGCACCAGTGCGCCAAGGCGCGTAGCCCACAGAGGCTGGCGCACCGCCCAGCCAAATGCCTTGCTCAGGCCGTTACGGCGGCTGAACAGCAGTGAATGCATGCCATGCATCAGGTGATAGCGCGCTTTCTCCTTGAACGCGGCATCGACCTGTGACTCGCCCTGGCGCCAGCTCGCCTGCGGCGGATGGAAGATCACTGCCGGCAGGCCGGGCATCTGCCAGCTGGCCTGCCAGGCGGGCGCCCATTGCTCCAGCGTGTGAACCCGGGTTTGCCAGTGCTCGATACGGGCTTCCAGGGCCAGCAACTGCTTGAGTTCGTGCACCCCTGAGAGGTGCACACCGGCGTAGCCCATCAGCTTTACACCGATGATCTGCAAGGCCAGGCGGTCAACACTGCGCGCCTGGGCAAATACCTTGGACTGCGCGGTCTCCGCTTCGAGCATGTCGCGCATGGACGGGGTGACGGTGACGCCGGCCACATGGTCGAGCATCGTCGCGCGCCCGTGGGTGAGGCTCATGAGGCAGGCCAGCATGGGCTTGGGCGTGGGCTGGCGGCGCATCCAGTGCATGGCTTCCTGGTGCTTGGCGGCATCAAAGCCCAGTTGCAGGGTGAAGAAGTCAGCCCCAGCCGCCAGCTTTTTCTCGGCCTTGAAATACTGGGCGCCGCCTTCCTCCTCATGGTACTTGAACGGGTTCAGTGCCGCGCCCAGCAGCCAGTGCGGACAGGCTTGGCGGGCAATCTGCAGGGCGGCGACCGATTCCAGGTAGCGCACCGGGCGCAGGCCTGGTTCATGGCCGGGCAGGCGGTCGCCGGTAAGCAGCAACAGCTGATCGAGGCCTGCGGCGTCCATACGCTGCAGTTGCGCGAGCAGGTGATGGCGTTCGCGATCCTTGCCGGAAAAATGCGGCAGGGCAGGCACAGGGTTGGCGAACGAGGCGAGGGCGTCCAGCGGCGACATGTCCAGCGGGCTGCCGACGCGATCGCCGATGGCCACGGTCATCGGCCAGCCGCACAGGTGCGCACGGGCCAAGATCGCTTCCATGGCGGCGAAGCGTTCAGCCGAAGGCTTGGGGACGAATTCCATGACGCAGACGAAGTTCTTTTCGCGCAGCGCGGTTTTCAGCAGGCTCATGTGGCTGGGCACCCGGTGTGGTCAGGGTGGCATTGTGCGGCAGAAGGCGGGCGGGGTCATGTCCGAATGCGCAGGGTGATGCTCTGAATGAGACATCAGCATGATCATGAAGAAATCTTGGGTTCATCTCAAATTTAATGAGTTTGTCTCAAGCGTTTATCCGCCGGAAAATCCCTCTCATTCATTTATGCAGGTTAAGGGACAAAACATGGCACTGGCACACAACCTGGGCTTTCCACACATCAGCGGTGACCGCGAGGCGCGTGCCCGTCACTGGCAGGCTCAGCGTGATGCCGGCATCCAATTGCTGCCAGTGGGTGACTTTGCCTGGCATGATCAACCGTTCGACCTGAGCTGGGCGCAGCTTTTTGATGAAGTGGCACAAGCCAAGGCCTTGGGCCATGCGGTCAAGCCAGTGGTGATCGGCCCGTTGACTTATCTGTGGCAGGGCGAAAACAACGGCAGCATCGAAACGCTGGAACTGCTCGAGCGCCTGCTGCCGCTGTACGATCAGTACCTCAACCGCCTGGCTGCAATGGGCGTGGAGTGGGTGCAGATCGATGAACCGATTCTCGCCGAAGACCTGCCGCAGGACTGGAAAAACGCTTACGAGCGCGTCTACAACATTCTTCAGCGCGCGCCGCTGAAAAAGCTGATTGCCACCTACTACGGTGGCCTTGACGGCAACCTCGGCCTGGCCGTGAACCTGCCTGTCGATGGCCTGCATGTCGACCTGGTACAGGCACCCGAGCAGTACCAGACCCTTCTGGACCGCCTACCGACCTACAAGGTGTTGTCGCTGGGCCTGGTCGACGGCCGCACTGCAGCTGCTTGCGACTTGGGAGAAACCCTGGGCCTGCTGCACGATGCCCATGAGCGTCTGGGGGAGCGGCTATGGCTGGCGCCGGCCTGCTCGTTGTCGCGCAGCCCGGTGGAAGTGGCCGTGCAGAAGTGCCAGGAAGTGGCCGTGCTGGCAGCTGCGCTGGACGAAAACCGAGCTGCGGCTTGATCATCGCCACGGGCGCTTAAAACCCCCTAGAATGCCGACTCCGATCAAATCGACAGGGAGTGATGCGATGCGTGTTCTGGTAGTCGGCGCCAGTAAAGGCCTGGGCAAGGCTTTCATGGAAGGGTTGGGCAAACCCGGCGATACGTTGATTGGGGTGTCGCGCAGCAAACCCGCGGCAGTGAATGTCGGCAAGGGTATTGACGCCCAGTGGATCGAGGCCGATCTAGGCCAGCCTGCCGCTGCAGTAGAGTCGATAGCCCGAGCGCTGGCTGAGGGTGGCGTGGATACGCTGATCTATAACCTCGGCCTGTGGGAGGCCGAAGCGTTCGAAGACCACTACAGCTTCCTTGATGACTGTGACGCAGCGCTGCAGCGCATGGTCGACTGCAACATCACCGCCACCATCCTGCTGGTCAAACGGCTGCTGCCGCTGCTGCTCGAAAGCGAAAAACCACGGATCATCCTGACCGGTTCCACTTCCGGCCTGCCCCAAAGCGGTCGCCCAGAAGTGACCTTCGCTGCCTCCAAGTTCGGCCTGCGCGGCATCGCCGAAGCATTGCGTGAAGGCTATCGAGGGCAAGGCCTTGGGGTGACGTGCCTGAACCTTGGGTACCTCAATACCGAAGACGGCCTGGATGTGCCGGTGGAAGAGGCTGCCGCGCGTGGGGAAGGGGGGCTGATACCGCTGCACGATGTGGTGCTGATGGTGCGCACGCTGCTGGAGCTTTCGGCGGCCAGTTATGTGCGGGAGCTGACCTTGCCGGCGATTGCCGATGAGCGGTTCTGAAGCCTGAGAGTGGTGTTCAAGCAGGCCCGGCCTCTTCGCGGGTAACCCCGCGAAAGGGCCTAGCCTGTTCTACTCAATCTGAGATCAGCGCTCGATCGCCAGTGCCACACCTTGCCCACCGCCAATGCACAAGGTCGCCAGGCCTTTCTTGGCATCGCGCTTGATCATCTCGTGCAGCAAGGTCACCAGCACGCGGCACCCGGAAGCACCAATCGGGTGGCCCAGGGCAATCGCTCCGCCATTCACGTTGACCCGCGCGGCATCCCACTCCAGCGCCTTGCCCACGGCCAGCGCCTGTGCGGCAAAGGCTTCGTTGGCTTCGATCAGGTCCAGTTCGGCCAACTGCCAACCGGCTTTGTCCAGGCAACGCTGGGTCGCCGAAACCGGGCCGATACCCATGATCGCCGGGTCTACCCCGGCACTGGCATAGGCGGCGACCTTCGCCAGCACTGGCAGGCCCAGGGCTTTGGCCTTGGCCGCGCTCATCAACAACACGGCGGCGGCGCCGTCATTCAGGCTGGAGGCATTGCCCGCAGTGACGCTGCCGTCCTTCTTGAAGGCCGGGCGCAGTTTGCCCAGGGACTCGGCGGTGGTGTCCGGGCGTGGCTGCTCGTCACGGGCGAAGACCTTGGGCTCGCCCTTTTTCTGTGGCAGCAGGATGGGGGTGATTTCCGCGTCGAATCGGCCGGCCTCGATCGCCGCCACCGCCTTGCGCTGCGATTCGGCGGCAAAGGCATCCTGCTGTTCGCGGGTGAGGCTGTACGTGTCCACCAGGTTCTCGGCAGTGATGCCCATGTGGTAGTCATTGAACGCATCCCACAGGCCATCGGTGATCATGCTGTCGATCAGTTGGCCATGGCCCATGCGCTGGCCAGTACGGGCCGAGGGCATCACGTAGGGAGCAAGGCTCATGTTCTCCTGGCCACCGGCAATCACCACCTCGGCGTCGCCGCAGCGGATGGCCTGGGTGGCCAGGTGCAGGGCCTTGAGGCCCGAGCCGCAGACCTTGTTCAGGGTCAGGGCCGGTACGCTGAAGGGCAGGCCGGCCTTGATCGCAGCCTGGCGCGCCGGGTTCTGCCCGGCGCCGGCGGTGAGCACCTGGCCGAGGATGACTTCGTCGACTTGCGCCGGGTCCAGCCCGGTCTGCTCCAGCAGCCGCTTGATCACGGCGGCGCCGAGGTCGACCGCAGGCACGGAGGCCAGGGCGCCCTGGAAGCTGCCAATGGCGGTACGGGTTGCGGCGACGATAACCACGTCGTTCATGTTGTTGTTCTCCGGGCAATAGGCGTAGTGCCACCAGCATCGGCGGGTTTGGCTTATTTGTTAAGTTTGTTTTTCTTTCGGATTGATATGAAAAACAAATCAATGGGCACTTGGCGTCCTCCCCAACTAAGCTGAATTTCGTGCTGTTTCACTCAACCCAATGGAGCCCATACCCATGCGCATCCTGATCGCACTGACCCTCCTGATCGGCAGCAGCACAGCATTCGCCGCCACCCAATGCACCACCGCGGATAAAAGCACCTGGCAAGACCAGGAAAAGTTCCAGGCCCAGCTCAAGGAGCAGGGCTACAAGATCAACAAGTTCAAGGTTACCAAGGGCAATTGCTACGAGATCTATGGGTTCGACAAGGACGGTCGCAAGGTCGAGATTTATCATGACCCGGTGACCGGCAAAGCGGTCAAGTCCGAGTACCACGATTGAACAGCGACGGCATGGTGCGGCTGTGGGATCCCCTCCTGCGGCTGTGCCACCTGTCGATCGCAGCGGTGTTCTTCGCCAACTACTTTTTCAACGAAGAGGGCGATGACTGGCACCAGTGGCTGGGCTACTACGCACTGGCGTGCGTCGTGGTGCGCGTGGTCTGGGGCTTTGTCGGGCCAGCCAGTGCGCGCTGGGCCGACTTCTGGCCAACCCCGGCACGCCTGGCCGGGCACGCGCGCAAGGTGCTGCGTGGGGAGCCTTGCCATCGTCTGGGGCACTCGCCGATTGGCGCCTTGGTGATGCTGTTGATGCTGGCGGGTATCGCTGGCCTGGGCCTGACTGGTTGGGCGTCGCAGGAAGTGGATGCACTGTGGGGCGCCGATTGGCCGACCGACCTGCACGGTTGGTTGGCCAATGCGGTGCTGGCGCTGGTGTGTGTGCATGTGCTGGCGGCCATCTACGAAAGCGTGCTGCTGCGCGAAAACTTGCCGTTGTCGATGATCACCGGGCGCCGGCGGCGTCGTGATTGAGGCCAGGCCAGGCAACCTCATTCAAACGGCCGGGCACTGATGGGTCACACAGTGAATCCCCCCACCTCCAGCCGCGATGGCATCGATGTCCAGTTGCACGATATCCCGCCCTGGATACAACGCCGCCAGCAGTGCTCGGGCCTTCTCATCCGCCTGCGCATCACCGAACTGCGGTGCGATGATCGCGCCGTTGATCACGAAGTAATTGATGTACCCCGCTGCAAAGTCGTCATTACCTTTGCTGAACTTGTTACGCCGCCCGCGCAGCGGCGGTGACACTACGTGAACCTGCAGTTTACGGCCTTCGGCATCGGTGGCCTGCTTCAGGATTTCCAGGTGTTTACGCGTCACGGCGTGGTCATAGGAGTCCGGGTCGTTGTCCAGGTTGGCAATCACCACACCCGGCCGCACGAAGCGGGCGTAGAAATCCACATGCCCATCAGTGATGTCTTCCCCGGCGATGCCCGGCAGCCAGATTATCTTGCTCAGGCCCAGCCGCGCCTTCAGCTCGGCCTCGACCTCGGCTTTGCTCCAGTCCGGGTTGCGGTTGGCATTGACCCAACTGCTCTCGGTCATGATGCCGGTGCCGTGCCCGTCCACCTCGATGGCGCCCCCTTCACCCACCAGCTCACTGCGCTGGTAGCGCGCGTTGGCCAGGGTGGCAACGCGTTTGGCCAGCTGGGCATCGTTACGGTGGCGCTGCTTGTTGCCCCAGCCATTGAAGTTGAAGTCCACCGCCGCCAGGGCGCCGTCATCGTCGACGACGAAATTGGCACCGATGTCGCGCATCCAGATGTCATCCAGTTGGCATTCGACAAAATGTGTGTTGTGGTGGCCACAGTGCTGCTCGGCCAGCTGGCGCTCGCTGGCGCGGCAGAACACGGTCACCGGCTGATAACGCGCGATGGCTTGGCTAATGCGACCGAGTGCGGCTTGCACGTCGGCGGTGAAGTCCTCCCAGATCGCATCCTGGGCGCCAAAGGCGATGAAGGCGCGCTGTTGCAATTCGCCCTCGTCAGGCATGAACCAGCGCCCCGGTTCTTCGGCACGGGCCAGCCCCAGGGGCAGGCCAAGGCCAGCGCCGAGGCCGGCGGCCAACGACAGTTGCAGGAAGGTTCTACGGCTTGGCATGGTTCAGTCCTGTGCAGTCTTGAAGCGCGTCCACACACGCATGCGTGCCCGCATGTCGGCCTGTGGAATATCCCGGCCCGGAATCAGCCGGGCATAGGTGGCTTCGTCGAGATAGATATCGGGGTTGTCGCGCATGCGTGGGTCCACCGCCTGGCGCGCTTTGGCGCTGGCCGTGGGGTAGCCGGTGAAGTTGCTGATGGCAGCCATGTTCGCCGGGCGCATGACGAAGTTGATGAAACGATAGGCGTATTCCGGGTGCCTGGCATCGGCCGGAATGGCCATGGTGTCCATCCACACCGTGGTGCCTTGGCGCGGTACGCGGTACTGGAAGTCGAGGTGCTTGCCAGCGGACTCGGCGGTACGCTGGGCCTGGATCACATCGCCGCTGTAGCCCAGTGACAGGCACAAGTTCTCGTTGACCAATTCGGTCACCGGCTGGGACTGGAACTTGCGCACATACGGGCGTATCGCCTTGAGCAGTTCGCTGGCGGCGGCCAGGTCCTCACGCTTGGCACTGCGTGGTTCGCGGCCCAGGTAGTTGAGTACCACGGCCAGCACTTCATCGGGCGAGTCGATGACCGAGATACCACAGTCAGCGAACTTGGCCGCCAGCTCCGGCTTGAACAGCAAGTCGAGGTTGTCCAGCGGTGCACCAGGCATGCGCTGGCGAACCTTGTCGGCGTTCACCGTCAGGCCGATGGTGCCCCAGGTGTAGGGCACCGTGGCCTGGCTGGCCTTGGGGTATTGGGCATGCAGCTTGCGCAGGCCGGGCTCGATATCGTCGAGCGCCTCCAGGCGGCTGTGGTCCAGTGGCTGCAGGCTGCCAGCGCGCATCAAACGCTCTGCAACGGTATCGCCGGGGAACACCAGGTCGTAACCACTGCGCCCGGACATCAGCTTGGCTTCGAGCACTTCACTGCCGTCCATCACGTCGTAGATCACCTGAATACCGGTTTCGGCCGTGAACTGCTTGAGGGTGTCCTCGGCAAAATAGTCGGCCCAGTTGTACAGGCGCAGCACCGGCTGTTCGGCCAGTGCCTGGCCAGCGCAGGCGGCCAGTGCCAATGCGGCTAGAACGTGGTGTTTCATGCTCAGGCCCTCAGGCTGTGTGGGTGTGTACCGTCCAGGGTCAGCAGCGTTGCGTACATTTCCGGGCGGCGATCACGGAAGATGCCCCAACTCAGGCGGTCTTCGCGCATGCCGGCCAGGTCCAGGTCATGCAGCCAGATGCCGCTGCTGTCGCGGTCGGCTTCGGCGAGCATGGCGCCCTTGTGGTCGCAGATGAACGATGAGCCATAGAAGCGCATGGCTAGCGCTGCATCGCTGGCGGCAACTTCCTCGCCCACGCGGTTGGCTGCCACCACCGGCAGCAGGTTGGCGGCGGCATGGCCGCGCATGGCGACCTGCCAATGGTCGCGAGAGTCCAGTTCGGCGCAGCCCGGCTCGGAGCCGATGGCGGTGGGGAACAGCAGCACCTCGGCGCCCATCAGGGCCAGGCAGCGAGCGGTTTCGGGGAACCACTGATCCCAGCAGATACCGATGCCCAAGCGCCCGAAGGCGGTATCCCAGACCTTGAAGCCGGTGTCGCCAGGGCTGAAGTATTCCTTCTCCTGGTAGCCGATGGCGTTGGGGATGTGGGTCTTGCGATACACACCGAGCAGGCGGCCATCGGCGTCGGCCACGGTCAGCGAATTGAAGAAGGCATTGCCGGCGCGCTCGTACCAGCTCAGCGGCAGCACCACGCCCAGCTCGCCGGCCAGCGCGGCGAAGCGCTGCAGGATCGGGCTGTCGGGGTAGGGCTGGGCAAGGGCCTGGTGCTGGTGATCCTGCTCGATGCAGAAGTACGGGGTAGCGAACAACTCCTGCAGCAGGATCACCTGGGCGCCCTTGGCAGCGGCCTGGCGTACCAGTTGCTCGGCGCGGTCGAGGTTGTCGGGCAGGTTCCAACTGCACGGCATCTGCGTGGTGGCGATACGCAACTGGCTCATGGCTGCACCTCGGGCTGCTGCTGGGTGATGCAATGAATGCCGCCACCGCCGTAGGCGATGTGGTCAATGCGCACCGGCACGATCTCCCGGCCTGGGAAGGCGTGGCCCAGCTGCGCAGCGGCCTCCTGGTCGGCAGCGATGCCATAGGCCGGCATGATGATCGCGCCGTTGGCGATGTAGAAGTTGGTGTAGGACGCGCAGAACACCTCGGCATTCTGATCGACGGCGGCGCTGGCCTCGTACAGGTCGAGCAGTTCGAAATGGCGGCCTTGGGCGTCGGTGGCCAGTTCCAGGGCGCGGCGGTTTTCCCGCACCACCTCGGCGTACACCGAGTGTTGCTCATGGGTGGCGTCGACCAGCAGCACGCCTGGGCGGGCGAAGGCGCATACGCCATCGACGTGGCCGTCGGTCATGTCACCGGTGACGTACTGCGGGTCACCCGGCAGCCAGATGGTCTTGCTGATGCCCAGGTAGCGGGCGAAACAGGCCTCGAATTCAGCCTTGCTGATGCCTGGGTTACGGTTAGGGTTGAGCAGCACCGATTCGGTGGTGATCAGTGTGCCTTCGCCATCCACATGGATCGCCCCACCTTCGTTGCACAGGGACGTGCTGAAACCGTCCAGGCCCAGCTGGTCGAGCATGCGCCGGCCAAGGCTGCGGTCCAGGCTGTGGTGCGACTTGCCGCCCCAGGCATTGAAACGCCAGCTCAGGCCGGCCAGGCCATGCTGTGGGTGGCAGACGAAGCTTGGGCCGCTGTCACGGCACCAGCTGTCGTCCACGGCCAGTTCGATCAGCTCGATATTGGCGCCGCACAAGGCGCGGGCGCTGGCCATGGCGGAGGGGTCGACCACCATCTTTACCGGTTCGAAACGGGCGATGGCCGCTGCGACACGGGCGTAGTCCTGTTGTACATCGGCCAGGCGCACGTGCCAGCCGCTTTCCCATACGGCCTGGTTGTGTGGCCAGACCATCCAGGTTGCCGCGTGGCGGGCCCATTCGGCAGGCATATGCCAGCCGCTGTCGAGGGACAGGTGCATAGTGAACTCCGATCTATTAAGGATTTTTATCAACGAAGCCCGCCGTCGCGGGTGTTGGTGTCCATGCTATGGCTAGGCTTGGCTGGCGACAAACGATAGATTTAGCGCATATCTGATTAGCGGGTCTTATCAATCATGCTCAAACACTGGCCACCCCTTAATGCCCTGCGCGGCTTCGAGGCCGCTGCGCGGCTAGGCAGCTTCCACAAGGCCGCCGAGGCGTTGAACCTGACCCAGTCGGCCATCAGCCAACAAATTCGCAGCCTGGAAACCTACCTGGAGCAGCCGCTGTTTCATCGCAGTGGCCGTAGCGTGAGCCTGACCGACGCCGGGCACGACCTGCTCAGCACCACGCAATCGCTGTTGCAGCACCTGGCCGTAGGCATTCGCCGGCTAGACCAGTACCGCAAGCCCAATCAGCTGGTGGTGAACACCAGCCCGGCTTTTGCCAGGCACTGGCTGCTGCCGCGGCTGGCGGACTTTCACCAGCGCTGTCCGCAGGTCGACTTGTGGTTGTTTACCAGTTTCGAGGTGCCGGACATGGCCACCGAGACCATCGACCTGGCTATCCGCGATGATCTCAGTGCCCAGGCTGAGTGCAGCTTCAGCGTGCTGCATCAGGACCAGCTGTACCCGGCTTGCCATCCTTCCCTGGCGACTGCAACCGCGCGTACGACCTTGCACGGCGAACGGGAGATGGACTGGAGCCATTGGCAACTGGAGGGCGGCCAGGATGTTGGGCAGCAGGGCAAGGGGCTGAATTTTTCCGACCCGGGGCTGTTGCTGGATGCGGCGAGCGAGGGGTTGGGGGTGGCGTTGGTCAGCCAGTTGCTGGCGCGTCGGGCCGTGCAAGAGGGGCGTTTGCAGGCGTTGTCGGCGCAGCGGGTGCGGGGGCCTGCGTGGGCTTGCCTGGTGCATCGGGAGAGTCAGGAGGATCCGCTGGCCCGGCAGTTCCTGGACTGGTTGAGAGCCGCGTTGGCCTTGGATTGATGCCGGCACGCAAGAACCTCGGTTTTGCATCCCCATGATCACCCCGTAATATGTGTCGGATAACCTGCGGGGGTAGTCTCACCCTCTGATCAATCGGAATCGCCCCAAGCGGCGCTTCCCCGGCATAAACCTGACGAGGTACAGACATTGGCCATCATTCATCCTAAGGTTCGCGGTTTCATCTGCACCACGACTCACCCGAAGGGCTGCGAGCTCAACGTCCGTGACCAGATCGAAGCCACCCGCAAGCTGGGCGTGCGCGAGGATGGCCCGAAGAAGGTCCTGGTCATTGGCGCTTCCAGCGGCTACGGCCTGGCAGCTCGCATCACCGCGGCGTTCGGCTTCAAGGCCGACACCCTGGGTGTGTTCTTCGAAAAGCCTGGCACTGAGACCAAGGCCGGCACCGCTGGCTGGTACAACTCTGCAGCCTTCGACAAGTTTGCCAAGGCCGAAGGCCTGTACAGCAAGTCGATCAACGGTGACGCCTTCTCTGACGAAGCCCGTGCCAAGGTCATCGAACTGATCAAGAACGAAATGGGTGGCAAGGTCGACCTGGTCATCTACTCGCTGGCATCGCCCGTGCGCAAGCTGCCGCAGACCGGTGAAGTGATTCGCTCGGCACTCAAGCCGATCGGCGAGCCGTACAAGTCGACCGCCATCGACACCAACAAGGACACCATCATCGAGGCCAGCATCGAGCCGGCCACCGAGCAGGAAATCGCCGACACCGTCACCGTCATGGGTGGCCAGGACTGGCAGCTGTGGATCGATGCCCTGGCAGGCGCCAACGTGCTGGCCGAAGGCGCTCGCACCGTGGCCTTCAGCTACATCGGCAGCGATATCACCTGGCCGATCTACTGGCACGGTGCCCTGGGCCAGGCCAAGCAGGACCTGGACGAAACCGCCCTGCGTCTGGACCAGAAACTGGCCGATGAAGTGAAAGGCGGCGCCAACGTGGCCGTGCTCAAGTCGGTGGTGACCCAGGCCAGCTCGGCCATCCCGGTGATGCCGCTGTACCTGTCGATGGTCTTCAAGATCATGCAGGAGAAAGGCATTCACGAAGGTACTCAGAACCAGCTCGACCGCATGTACCGCGACCGTATGTACCGTGCCGACGGTGCGCCGGCCGACGTTGACGAGAAGGGCCGTCTGCGCCTGGACGACTGGGAACTGCGCGACGACGTTCAGACCGCCTGCAAGGCCCTGTGGCCACAAGTGACCACCGAGAACCTGTTCGAGCTGACCGACTACGCCGGTTACAAGAAGCAGTTCCTCAACCTGTTCGGTTTCGAGCGCGCTGACGTCAACTACGACGAAGACGTGGCCACCGATGTCAAGTTCGACTGCATCGAGCTGTAACCGTAGTTAACCTGCACCGGCCCTTTTGCGGGTAAACCCGCGAAGAGGCCGGTACAGGCTATAAAATCTTTGCTAGCTTTGGCGCACAACAACAGGGAATGCGCCATGAGTAGCCTCACCCAACCCGCCGCCCCCTTTCGCCAGGCCACAGCCGACGGTTACAGCCTCGGCGGCTTCTGCTGGCGCCACGCTCGCCCTGACCCCCAGCGTCCGCTGGTGATCATCAACGCTGCCACTTCGGTACGCTGCCGCTATTACTCCCGCTTTGCCGACTACCTGTTTGCCCAGGGCTGCGATGTGCTGACCTACGATTACCGTGGCATCGGCGAGTCCCGCCCAGCTTCGTTGCGCGGCTTCCAGGCCTCGTGGAGCGATTGGGGCAGGCTGGATTTCGAAGCGATGCTGGCGCATGCGGCAGAGCATTTCCCCGGTCAGCCAGTGGACGTGGTGGGGCACAGTTTCGGCGGCTGCGCAGTAGGGCTGGCCGCGTCGGCAGGCCAGGTACGCCGGGTAGTGATGGTGGGCGCGCAGTTTGCCTATTGGCGCGACTACGCTGTCGACCAGCGCTGGCAGTTGCTCGGCAAATGGCATGTGGTAATGCCGCTACTGACGCGGTTATTCGGCTACTTCCCCGGCAAGCGCCTGGGTTGGCTTGAAGACACCCCATCCGGCGTGGTGCACGACTGGACCACACGTACCCCACGTTACGAGCATCGCCCCAGCGCTCGGGCGCTGGCGACGCTTCCGTTCGTTCAGGTGCGGGCGGCGACGCTGGCCATCAGCCTCACTGACGACCCGTTTGGCACCGTGGCCGCGACCGAGCGATTGTTGGGTTATCTACAGGGTGCCCGGCACCTGCGTATCGCGCCTGTGGATATCTCGGTCGACGAAATTGGCCATTTCGCGTTTTTCCATGACCGGTTTCGCGAAAGCTTGTGGCCGGTGGCCTTGCAGTGGCTGCAGCAGGGAGAGCTGAAAGAAGGGGGGCCTGGAACCCTCATGGATTGAGGGTGGGATCGATATTTTGGGGCTGCTTTGCAGCCCATCGCGACACAAGGCCACTCCCACAGGAAGTATGCGCCCCTTGTGGGAGTGGCCCGGGCTATCTCAAGCCTTGCGCGACAGGGGCTGCCCGGCAAATTTCACGCCCGCCAGACCCTGCTTGATCAGCGCGCGGATATTGCCATGGTCGCTGCCCTCGGGCGTGGCCACCACGTCACGGTAGTGCTCGCCAAAGGCCAGCAGCGCTTCCTGGTCGCTCAGCCCTTCCAGCAAAGCCAGGCCCAGGGTTTTGCACGAACCTTCGTTTTGCCCGGCCGCATTCTCCACGCCGCCATTGTTGAACGCCTGAGGCTGGTAGCTGTAGTTGTCGGCAATGAACGCCAGGGTATCGGCAAATGCGTGTTGGCCGCTGGCCAGGCTGGCGCGCAGGGTGTTCAGATCAGTCACGAGGTTTTCCTTTTTCGAACGCCGCTTGTTGTTCGGCGCTGGCTTCTTTCTGGTGTTGGGCTTTCCACTCGGCGTAGGGCATGCCGTACACCGCTTCGCGGGCATCATCCAGGCTCAGGTCGAGCTGGCGCTCGTCAGCCGCGGCCTTGTACCACTTGGACAGGCAGTTGCGGCAGAAACCGGACAGGTTCATCAGGTCGATGTTCTGTACATCGGTGCGCTTTTGCAGGTGTTCGACCAGGCGGCGGAACGCGGCGGCCTCAAGTTCGAGCTGTTGTTGTGGCGTCATGGGTGTCTCTCAAGTCATGCGGTTCTTCAGGTGGCGGCCACCGTTGATGACCACCTGGCTGCCGGTGCTGTACTGGCTGGCGAGCAGGTACTTGACGGTCTCGATCAGCGGGCCGGCGCCGGGTTCGAATTCCAGCAGGGCCTTTTTCAGGGTTTGCTGGCGGTAGGCTTCGTCACCCCCTTCCTTGAGGATCAGCAGCCCAGGCAGGATACCGTTCACGTGCACCTTGGGCGCATATTTTTCGGCAAATGACAGCACCATGTTCTGCAGCGCGGCCTTGGTGGCGGCGTAGCCGATGTGGCTTTTACTGCCGCGCGAAGAGGTTTCGTCGCAGATGTGGATGATGTCGGCCTTTTCCACCTTGGCCAGCAGGTCGCCCAGGGCCAGGTTGAGGTGGTAGGGCGCTTCGACGTGCAGGCGGAACATGGTGTCGAGGTTGTCGAGGCCATCGTCGAGCCACAGCGAGGCGTTATGGATGATGGCGCGCAAGCCGTCGTAATGGGTGTGCAGGTGGTCGATCAGGGCTTGGCGGTCGGCCGGCTGGCACAGGTCGGCCTGGAACTGCACGATGTTCGGGTGGGCCGCCTGTGGCTGGATGCTGCGGCTGGCACTGACCACCGTATGGCCGGCCTGTGCCAGTTCAAGGGCCAGGGCCAGCCCGACGCGCTGGCTGGCTCCGGTAACGAGAATGGGGCTGTTCATGTTCGGGGCGGTCAACTTGTCTGTCCTTTGGTTGCCACCCAGCATACCCGAACTGTTTCCCTGTTGTATGGCCTGGCCTCAGCGGCTGCGCAAGGCGCCAGTGGTGGCCGGGGAGGCCAGCAGCCAACTGGCTAGCAAGCGGGTGGACAACGGGATGAACAGGTACACCATCAGCGGCGTCAGGGCCAACGTGCTGAGCAGTACGCGGGGTATCAGGTCGAGTGCCGACAACCAGTGGCCGAACAGCAGGTTGAATGCCAGCGATACCGGGAAGAACGCCAGCCAGATGGCCACGGCCTGCTTCCAGCGCGGTGGTTTTTGCACCATGTTGGTGCCAAACCAGTCATCGATGCCGCTTACGCGCGCCTCTTTGGGGCGCTCGAACAGGCCGTTGCCGCGCTGCAGCCAAGCCCGCCGCGAAGCGGAATGTTCCCAGGCATGCAAGGTGGGCTCGTCGCTGAAACGGAAGATGATCTGGAATTCGTCGCCATCGCGTGGCGGGGCGAGGATGCCCGAGCCGAGGTAACCGGGGAAGTCGGTGGCCAGCTGCTCGCCTTCGTGCAGCCAGGCCAGCAGGTCCTGGTAGCGGCCATGGGCGGCGCGGCGCGACACCATCAAGGTGACGGGTGGGGTAGACATCGTGTATCTCCTGGCAACGGGGCTGGCGGGTAGCTGGCCCCTTTGGC
>Ga0207655_1000386_pt1 | contig 61740 bp, 59 predicted proteins | sample KBSM44metaG_FD_184398 | JGI IMG/M metagenome (GOLD analysis project Ga0207655, IMG submission 184398) | Miscanthus rhizosphere microbial communities from Kellogg Biological Station, Michigan, USA - KBS M4-4 metaG (SPAdes) (version 2) | ecosystem: Host-associated > Plants > Roots > Rhizosphere >...
TGGCAACAGCGACTCGCTCCTCGGCATCTGGGTCGGCGGTGGCGCTCTCGTCCTCGCCGGCGCAACGGTCGCGGTGGCCGCCACGGTGCGCCGCAACCGCCAGACGACGAACGCCTGAGCGCAGTCAGAACGAACGAAGAAGCCTCCCCGGTCACGGCCGGGGAGGCTTCTTCGTCGTCGGTCCGGGTGTCAGCGGACGACCGCGGTGACGCTCGCCAGGCGCGACAGGACCTCCTGGCTGATCGAGCCCAGCAGAAAGCGGGCCAGCGCGCCGCGGCCATGAGTGCCGACGACAGTCAATCGCGCGGTGAGGGCACGGGAGGAGATGACGCGCGACGGGTAGCCGCGTTCGACGACTCGCTCCACGATGAGATCGGGAAAGTCCGCGGCCAGCCCGGCGAGTGCGAGGGCCTGCATCTCCTCGGCCCCGGCCTGCATGTTGCTGAGGTACATCTCCGGGTAGACGGCCATGCCATTTCGCGGAGCCTCGAGCGGAGTCCACACGCTCACGGCGGTCAGGCGCTCACCGAGTCGATCCGCCTCGCGAGCGGCGAAGCGGAGAGCCTGCTCCGAGACCGGCGATCCATCGATGCCGACCACGACACCCGACCGGCCGACGAGCTCCAGGTCGGGAACGACGACGACCGGGCATCCGGCACCGGCGACGATGCGGATGCCGTGCGCGCCACGCGCGGGCCCATCACCGGGCCCGCGGTAATCGCTGCCAATCACCAGCAGGGCAGCCGTCTGGCTCGCGTCGATCAGCACCGCCACCGGGTTGCCGCTTTCCACCCGCGTCGACACGTCGATGCCCGCGTCGCGGACCGGTTCTGCGAGTCTGTCGAGCAGTCTCTGCGTCGCGGCCATCGCCTCCTCGCGCACCTGCGCCTCCCCGACAGTGCCGAGCGCGCCCCCGACCACCGAAAGCAGCTCGATGCGCTGGCTCCCGGGCGGCGCCGCCTCGGCCCTCTGCACAGCCCAGCGCACCGCACGTTCGGCCACGGGTGCCCCCGTGACGGCGACGACTATCGTTTCGACCATGATTCGTCCCTCCATTGGGATCGGTGGATCGGCGTCCTTCCACGCTACGCGAAACCGATCCGCACGGCCGGGCCGCGCACCGTGACAAAGGCCCCGCAGGTCCGCTCAGGACGGGCGCGGCGAGAGGGTCCGGGGCTCGGCGGTGACCAGGATCGGGAGGTGGTCGCTGCGCCCCTGAGGGAGTGTCGTGATCGCGGCGATGTCGAAACCGACGCTCGTCGCGAAGTCGTAGTGACCGCGGAAGAACTTGTACCGCGTATAGGTGCGCGCATCGCTGAGCGTCAGTTCGTACCCGGATTCGCGGACATGCTGGCCGAGGTTCTCCTTGAACACCGGGTAGTTGTAGTCGCCCACCATCAGGATCGGCAGATCCGGCCCGAGCAGCGACAACTCCTCGAGCGCGGCCTGGATCTGCTTGCGCCGCAGTGAGTTGAGTGCCGTCAGCGGTGCAGCGTGGAAGCTCGCCACGATGACCTCGCGTCCGAGGTCGATGTCGTGCAGGCGCACGGCGAGCATCCGCTCCTCGGCCGGCTTGAGCACGCGGTCGTGGAGCGACTTCTTCAACGCCATCGACCTGACCTCGCGAGCTGCGAAGATGCTGCGCCGGTAGTAGAGAGCAAGCCCCAGCCGGTTGCGCGCGGTCGCTTCGGCGAGATGCAGATCGCCGATGTCGGTGGGCAGCTCGCCCGAGACGGCCTCCTGCAGACAGAGAATGTCTGCGCCCGTCGTCTCGACGAGTTCCACGAGCTCGCCGATGGCCTTGTGCTTGTTGAGGTTGTACGAGATGACCTTCATCCCCCGCCTTCCGTCCCCTTCAGCCTAGGCGGGCGTCCTAAGAATCTCCTCCGCCTTCACAGGCGCTCGGAGGGATCGGTCAGTCGGCCTCGAGGCTGCGCCGCGCGCGCGTCTGCTCGGCCCGGAGCGCGAGCTGGTCGTCGGCGGGATACCCCACTTCGGTGAGCGTGAGCCCGCGCGCCGCGAGCACTTTCACCTCGCTCGTGCGCACGCCCTCGTCGCGGATGGCTGCGACGTCGGCGACGCTGAGTCGCCCCTCACCGACCCCGACGCACGCGCCGACCAGGGCGCGCACCATGCTGTGGCAGAACGCATCGGCTTTCACCCGCGCAACCAGGATGCCGTGCTCATCACGGCGCCAGCCGAACTCGAGCAGCGTGCGGATGGTGGTGGCTCCCTCGCGCCACTTGCAGTACGCCGCGAAGTCGTGGAGGCCGATGAGGGAGCGTGCCGCGGCATCCATCGCCTCGACGTCGAGCGCAGACTTCACCCACGTCGTCCGGAGACGCTCCAGAGGGTCGTAGCCGGCCTCGCGGTCGGCGATCCGGTATTCGTAGCGCCGCCACACCGCCGAGAACCGGGCATCGAACCCCGGCGCGGCGACGGCGGTGCGATGAACGGCGACATCGGGATACGGACCGAGCACGCCGTTCACGCGCGACGCGAGCGCGTCAGCCGTGCCGGCGCGGCTCGTGCGGAGTCGCTCCTGCTGCCCGTCGGTGAGATCGAGATGGGCGACCTGACCCGAGGCGTGCACCCCGGCATCCGTCCGTCCGGCGACCACCAGCTGCGGCGCGCCGCCGAGCACGCGCGCGATCGCGGTCTCCAGCGTGCCCTGCACCGTGCGGAGGGAGGGCTGGCGGGCCCATCCACGGAAGGCCGTGCCGTCGTAAGCGAGATCGAGGCGCAGCCGCACCTCTCCAGCCTAGCCGGGGGCTACAGCGCGCCCTGCGCGTCGGTTCCCGCCGGCACCGGCGTCATGGTGACCACATCGGCGGGCCCGGCGACGAGCCCTTCGACCGCTCGCTGTAGCGCGGCGATCGCGTCGCCCTGCGCGTGGGCTGCGAGGGCCGCGGCATCCGCCCACTTCTCGATCATCACGACCGTGCCGTCGGACGCCGCATGCAACGCGTAGAGCAGGCATCCCTCTTCGGCGTGAACGGCCGGCATCGCTGCGCTCACGGCGGCGATGAGGGCGGGGCGCTGGCCCTCGACGGGATGGAAGACGGCGGTGACGACGACGCTCATGGTGACGCTCTCTGTTCGATGCTGCGGTGTTCGGTACGAGGGTGTTCTCTCTTGCGTTCACCCGAGCGCGGCGTCGACCTCGGCGCGGGTCGGCGGGTTGGCACCCGCCCGCGAGACCGTGATGCCGGCGGTGACCGCCGCGCGGCGAAGAGCCGCGGCGAAAGTCGTGGCGTCTTCGAAGATGGCGGGGTCGTCGAGCGCGCTGGAGGTGAGGCTCGCCATGTAGGCGTCACCGGCCCCGATCGTGTCGGCGACCGTGACGGCGAGCGCGTCGACGGATGTGACGCCTCCCGGACCGAGACCCACCGCGCCCGACGATCCGCGCGTCATGACGACGAGGCGGGGCCCGTAGGAGGCGATCTGGTGCAGCACTGCCGCAGCATCCAGCCCGGGGTAGAGCCACTCGGCGTCCTCGTCGCTCAACTTGACCAGGTCGGCGGATGCGGCGGCCTGCGCGAAGCGCGCGAGGGCGACCTCGTGGCTGCCGACCAGCGCGGGTCGGATGTTCGGGTCGAGTGTCACGACCGCGGAGCCGGTGTCGGCGGCGCGGCGGAGCACCCCCAGCACCGCGCTGCCACCGGGCTCGAGGAAGAGCGCGATCGAGCCGGTGTGCACGACGCGAACGGCGTCGGCGGTGATCTCCGGCACCACCCAATCGATTGCGAACTCGTACTCCGCCGATCCGTCGGGGCGCAGCCGCGCACGAGCCGTCGACGTCTTGGCATCCGTCCAGGAGGCATCGTCGATGACCGCGCCGGATGCGGCGATCTGGTCGGCGATCCGCTCGCCGCGCGCATCGCGACCCAGGCGGGTCAGTAGCCGCACGTCGTGCCCCTGACGCGCGAGCCCCACGGCCACGTTCGCCGGGCTCCCCCCGACGAGCTCTCGCTCGCCGTCGTCCGTCTCGACGATGTCGATCAGGGCCTCACCGATCACCAGCGCATCCGCATGCATGCCCCCAGTCTGGCACCGGAGACGCACCCGCACGTCACGCGGGTGTCAGGGAAGGAACGTACACTGGAGCACTGCGCGGGCCCGCTCCGCCCGCTGCCCTCCGCGCCCGCGCCTCCTCGTCGGAACCTGCCCTCTTGTCATGACTTACTCCTCCGCGCCGCGTTATGCGGGACTCGACGGTCTCCGGGCCCTCGCCGTTCTCCTGGTCGTCGTGTACCACTTGTTTCCGGGGTGGGTGCTGCAGAGCGGGTTCATCGGCGTGGACGTCTTCTTCGTCATCTCGGGCTTTCTCATCACGTCGCTCCTGCTGCGCGAGCGTGAGCAGACGGGGCGCATCGGCCTGCGTGCATTCTGGACCCGACGCGCGCGAAGACTCCTGCCCGCTCTCGTCGTCGTGGTCACCGTCAGCGCGAGCGCGGCGTGGCTCGTCGGCGGCGACGTGCTGCTCGGCCTCGGCCGCCAAGTGCTCGGCGCGATCACGTTCTCCTACAACTGGACCTCCATCACCGCCGGGGCGTCCTACTTCGGCAGCACCCAGCCCGAGTTGCTGCGAAATCTCTGGTCGCTCGCCGTCGAAGAGCAGTTCTACGTGCTGTGGCCGTTGCTGCTCCCGCTCTTCCTTCTCGTGCGACCTCGGTGGCAACGCGCCGCCGTGACCGTGCTGCTCGCGGCGGCATCGGTGGCTGTCGCGCTGACGCTCGTCGGGTCCTCGGCGAGCGGGCTCACCCGGGCGTACTACGGCACCGACACGCACGCCTTCGGGCTGCTGATCGGTGTCGCGCTGGCGTTCGCCCTGGCCGGCTCGACACCGGGTTCGGCGACGCGCGGCTCGATCGGTCCGGCGCAGCGCGCGGGGGCCGTGATCGTCGGCGCGGCGAGCGTCATCGGGATCGTCGCCGTCGGTGCGGTCGAGGGCGGAGCGGCGGACTATCCCCTGATCCCCCTGGTCGCGAGCGTTCTCACCGCGATCGCGATCGCCGCGGCGACTCTCACCGGGTCACCGTTCGGCCGCGCCCTCGACGTGCAGCCGCTGCGGTGGATCGGAGAGCGCTCGTACGGCATCTATCTGTGGCACTGGCCGGTCGTCGTGCTGTTGAGCGTGGCGATGACGGGATCGTTCGTCGAAGAGACGGTGCCGCTGTCCGTCGGAGCGGCGGCGGCCGCGCTCACGGTGGCCGTCGCGGCGGTGTCGTACCGGATGCTGGAGCAGCCCATACGCCGGCTCGGCTTCCGGGGAACGGCCCGCGCGTTCGCCCGCCGGATGCGCTCCACCCCCGCGCGCCGCTTCGGTGCGATCGCCACGGTCGCGGCCGCCGCCCTCGTCGTCGGCGGCACGACGGCAGCGGTCGCGGTATCCCCGCGGATGAGTTCCAGCCAGGCGGTCGTCGAGGCCGGACAGCGCGCGCTCGACGCGGCATCTGCTGCGCCCACACCCGTGACCACTGCGCCGGCAGCGCAAGGCGCGACGCCGACGCCGACGCCGACGGTCGGTCCCGACGGCGAACCCCTCCCGCCGCCCCCCGTCGGTGTTCCGGGCGACCGTGTCACCGCCGTGGGCGACTCGGTCATGCTCGCATCGGCGGGCGGTCTGCTGGACGAGCTTCCCGGCGTGCAGATCGACGCCGAAGTGTCGCGCTCGATGTGGGCGGGGAGCGAGATCGTCGACCGACTCGCCGCCCAGGGGGCCCTGCGCGACTACGTCGTCGTCGGCCTCGGCACCAACGGCCCCGTGGATGCCGACGCCCTGCAGGACATCTATGACCGCGTCGGCCGGGAGCGCACCCTCGTGCTCGTGAACGCCTTCGCCCCGCGGGACTGGATCGACGGCGTCAACCACGATCTCGCCGCGTTCTCCAGGACGCACCCCGGTGTGGTCGTGGCGGACTGGGCTCACGCCATCGCTCCCCACCCCGATCTGCTCGCCGGTGACGGCATCCACCCGGGTGAGACGGGCGGACGCATCTACGCCGACACCGTCACCACAGCGGTGGATGCCGTCGCCAGCCAGCGCGCGCAGGTGCGCTACCAGGTGCAGCTCATCCGGTGGGCGGCGATGCGGGCCCTCGCGCCGTCAGCGTCGCCCACGCCTCAGCCCTGACCTTCGCTTGCGCCTTCCTGCGGCATCCGCAGACGCATATCCGCACCACCCCGCAAACGAAAGGGCCGACGCCCGCTCAGGCTCGGGCGACGAGAGCGACCGAGCGCTCGTCGGCGACGAAACCGAGCCGCTCGTACAGGGTGTTCGCGCCCGTGGGGCTGTCGGTGTCGACGTCGAGCGCGGCCTTCTCCAGGCCGGCGGCCGCGATCGCCCGCAAGGTCGCGGCGACGACGGCCGGGGCGAGTCCCTGGCGTCGATGCGCGCGCACAACGCCGATGAGATCGATGTAGGAGTGCGAAGCGCCCAACGCTTCCCAGTCATCCTCAATGACGGAGGCGAGACAGAATGCGACGATCGCTCCGTCGGCATCCACGACCAGTCGCGACAGATCGGGACGGAAGAACTCCCCGCCGACGAACTTCGCCCACGACTCGGGCTGAGAAGGCAGACTCCCCCAGTGGTCGCGGAACGCGTCGTTGCGAGCGAGGCGGATATCGTCGTCACGGTCGTGGGTGTACTCGACGATGCGCAGACCCCGTGCCACGGCATCCGTCGGCAGCCCGGCCTCGGGAGCCCCGGCGGTGAGGTCGCGCAGCATCGTGGCGAACCACCGCTCCGGTGTGAAGCCGCGGGCCTCCGCGAGGCGCTGGTGGCCGAGGTTTCCCTCCTGCGCATAGACCTTCAGATCCGCGGTCCACGCGTCGGCGCCGATCGCGAGGGCGGGAGCGACCTCGCTCAGCTGCTCGAGCCCGCGCGCATACTGCCATCCGAACACCGCGGTCCCGATGCCTCGTCGCCAGAGCCTCGGCAGCACCGCACCCGCCAGATGCACGGTCAGCGCGCCGTCACGCGCCGGGTGCAGAAAAGCGCTGCCGAACGCGATCACCTCACCGGCGGCATCCAGGGCGAGCACGGTGTCGCGGGACGAGTCGATGTGCGGCAGGTCGAAGGTGTCGGCGATGTCTGCGCGCGGCGTCGTCCAACTCGGGTGATCAATCCGGTCGACGGCGACCGCGACCGCATGGATGGCGTCGATGTCATCGGCGGTAGCGGCGCGCCACGAGGCGACCTCCGGATGCCGAGGCAGCACCGGTGCGCCGTCGACGCCCGTGCGGTGGCGGAGGTCCTCGATCCGCGCGGTCAGGGGCAGCTCACTCACCACGCCACTATATCGGGGGGCGCTTCGGTCGCGGATTCGCGCGGCATCCCCGCCGCCGTCACCGCAGAACAGCGCAAACGAAGCCGACGCCGCCTCCTCCCCGACGCGCGCGGAACGGAGACATGTCCACAGATGCGGCGAACCGCAGCGCCCTCGACGTGGTCTGCGCAAGGGTGGTCGGATGCCGCGTCGACCACGCCCGCTCCCCGCGCCGCTCGGCACTGAGTTCAGTGTTCGCGACGCGCGGGCAGCCGGAGTCAGTCCCGCGCAGCTTCGTGCCCGCGGACTCGACATCCCCTTCCGCGGAACGCGCATGGTGCGCCTCGACACCGACAGCGACGCCGCGAGGAGCATCGACGACGGCATGCCGTTCGCTCACGATCGCGCCGAACGTGAACGCGTTCTGCGCCTCGCCCGGGCATACGCCACGGTCATGGCACCCGGGACCTTCTTCGCGGGGCGCACGGCCGCCGTGCTCCACGGGGCATCCCTTCCGCACGGAACCGACATCGAGGTGGCGGTTTTCAGCGGGTCCCGCGCGCCCGAGCGGGTCGGCGTGCGCGCCCGCACGATCATCCCCGCGCTCGCGAGCGTCATCGAGGTCGCCGGGCTGCCGGTCGCCAGCGCGGCATCCACCTGGGCGATGCTGGGCGGAGCCGTCCGGGTGCGCGAACTCGTGGTGGTCGGCGACGGCCTGGTGCACGTTCCCCGCGATCGGTGGGCGCGGCGGCGGCCCGAGCTCGCGCAGACGAGCGTCGCTCGTCTGCAGGCGGCGCTCGAGGCAGGGCGACGACGGGGCGCCGCGAGCCTGCGTGCGGCTCTCGAGCTGATCGACAGCCGCGCAGCGTCGCCGCCCGAGACGCGCTTCCGCCTGGATGCCGCGGCCGCCGGACTCCCCCGTGCCGAGCTCGACCACGAGGTTCGTGCCGCCGACGGGCGCCTCTGCGGCATCAGCGAGTTCGCGTTCCGCGCGCAACGCGTCGCCGTCGAGCTGGAGGGCGACCATCATCGCACCGACCGGCAGCAGTGGAATCGCGACATCCGCAAGTACCGCGACTACGCGGATGCGGGGTGGGAGGTCGTGCGCCTCACCGGAGCCGACCTCCGCTCCGGCCGGGGGCCGGCGATCGTGCGCCGGGTGCTGCAACGCCGGGGGTGGACACCGTGACCGCTTCAGTCGCGGCTTCGCGCGGCATCCCGCGGCCCACAACCACACGAACCCGCAAGCGAACCCGGCACAAGCGTGCCGGCGCACAATGCGACGAGGCCCGCATCCTCGAAGGGATGCGGGCCTCGTCTGCAGCGACAGCCTTACTTGGTGGCGTCCTCGGCAGCGGCCTCAGCGGCGGCGCCCTCCTCGGGCGACTCGGCACCGGCGGCAGCAGCGTCGTCCGCGGCAGCAGCGTCGTCCGCGGCAGCCTCGTCGGCGACGGCCTCGGTCGAGACCTCCTCAGCGGCGTCCTCGTCCTTGGCAGGAGCGGCGACGGGCGCCGCAGCGGCCGACTTCTTGGCCGACTTCGGCTTCGGGTTGACGGGCTCGAGGACCAGCTCGATCACGGCCATGGGGGCGTTGTCGCCCTTGCGGTTGCCGATCTTCGTGATGCGGGTGTAGCCACCCTCACGCTCGGCGACCAGCGGAGCGATCTCGGCGAACAGCTGGTGCACGGCATCCTTGTTGCCGATGACCGAGAGCACGCGACGACGCGCGTGCAGGTCGCCGCGCTTGGCGAAGGTGACCAGACGCTCGGCGAGCGGACGCAGGCGCTTGGCCTTGGTCTCGGTCGTCGTGATCGACTTGTGCGTGAACAGAGCCGCGGCCAGGTTGGCCAGCAGGAGACGCTCGTGGGCGGGGCCGCCTCCGAGGCGGGGACCCTTGGTGGGCTTGGGCATATCAGTTACTCCAGATGGAAGAGGTCAGCGAACCGGTCGGGGCCGGAGCGCGAAGAAGGTCTTGACGCTCTGAGCGAGATGCTCAGAGGGCCTCGTCGTCGTAGCCGCCGTAGAAGTGCGCGCCATCGAACCCGGGAACCGAGTCCTTCAGCGACAGTCCGAGCGAAACGAGCTTGTCGCGCACCTCGTCGACCGACTTCTGGCCGAAGTTGCGGATGTTCATCAGCTGCGTCTCCGACAGGGCGACGAGCTCCGACACCGTGTTGATGCCCTCGCGCTTGAGGCAGTTGTACGAACGCACCGACAGATCGAGGTCCTCGATCGGCATCGACAGCTCGTTGGTGAGAACCTCGGCGACCGGCGCGGGGCCGATCTCGATGCCCTCAGCCTCGACGTTCAGCTCGCGGGCGAGGCCGAACAGCTCGGTGAGCGTGCGACCGGCGGATGCCACGGCGTCGCGCGGGGAGATCGAGGCCTTGGCCTCGACGTCCAGCACGAGCTTGTCGAAGTCGGTGCGCTCACCGGCACGCGTCGCGTCGACGCGGTACGAGACCTTCAGAACGGGCGAGTAGATCGAGTCGATCGGGATCTGACCGGCCTCGGCGTACTCGTTGCGGTTCTGCGTCGCCGAGACGTAGCCACGGCCACGCTCGATCGTCAGTTCGAGCTCGAACTTGGCCGAGTCGTTGAGCGTCGCGATGACCAGCTCGGGGTTGTGCACCTCGACACCCGCCGGAGCGGAGATGTCGGCGGCGGTGACCTCACCGGCGCCGGTCTTGCGCAGGTACGCGGTGATGGGCTCGTCGCGCTCGGACGACACCACCAGCTGCTTGATGTTCAGGATGATCTCGGTGACATCTTCCTTCACGCCCGGGATGGTGCTGAACTCGTGCAGCACGCCGTCGATGCGGATGCTGGTGACAGCCGCGCCGGGGATCGAGGAGAGCAGGCTGCGGCGCAGCGCGTTGCCGATCGTGTAGCCGAAGCCAGGCTCCAGCGGCTCGATGACGAAGCGGCTGCGGAACTCGCCGATCTTCTCCTCGGTCAGAGTGGGACGCTGTGCAATGAGCACTATGTGTTCCTTTCCGTCACGTGCCCGCTATATGACACGTGCGATTACAAGAGGTGTTGAGTTTTCAAAAACGACGGATGCCGGGTGCCGCCCGCTCTGCGCGGGGGCACCCGGCCCGGAAGTCAGACGCGGCGACGCTTCGGGGGACGGCAGCCGTTGTGCGCCTGCGGGGTGACGTCGGAGATCGACCCCACCTCGAGGCCGGCGGACTGCAGCGAACGGATCGCGGTCTCGCGGCCCGAGCCCGGTCCCTTCACGAAGACGTCGACCTTCTTGACGCCGTGCTCGGCGGCCTGGCGGGCGGCCGACTCGGCAGCCATGCCGGCCGCGTAGGGGGTCGACTTGCGCGAGCCCTTGAAGCCCACACCACCCGAGGAAGCCCAGCTGATGACGGCGCCCGACGGGTCGGTGATCGAAACGATCGTGTTGTTGAACGTCGACTTGATGTGGGCCTGGCCCAGCGCGATGTTCTTCTTCTCCTTGCGACGCGGCTTGCGCGCGGCGGTCTTGGCCTGTGCCATGTTCAGGTTCTCCTAAATCCCGGGCCGCGCCTTAGCGCGCCTTCTTCTTGCCGGCGACGGTGCGCTTGGGGCCCTTGCGGGTACGCGCGTTGGTCTTGGTGCGCTGACCGCGCACCGGAAGGCCGCGACGGTGGCGCAGACCTTCGTAGGAGCCGATCTCGACCTTGCGGCGGATGTCGGCGGCGACCTCGCGGCGCAGGTCACCCTCCACCTTGTAGTTGCCTTCGATGTGGTCGCGCAGGGCGACCAGCTGGTCGTCGGAGAGGTCCTTGACGCGGATCGACTCGTCGATCTCGGTGGCCTTCAGGATCTCGACCGAACGGGTACGGCCGATGCCGTAGATGTAGGTGAGGGCGATCACCACGCGCTTGTCGCGCGGGATGTCAACGCCGGCAAGACGTGCCATGCGGGTTCTCCTAGGAGTAAGTGGAGGTGTGACGCAGAATCGGTGCCCGGGCCTCCGCCCCGAGGTGTCCCCTCCGGAGAGGTTCTGATCCTGCAATGTGGTGACCGTTTCCGGTCGGTGCGAACGTTGCGCCGTTCGCGGACCATCCGGTCGTTGAGCGAGCGCAGCGAGTCGAAACGCGCCGTTCGCGGTATGGAGTTGTGTCTTCGTACTGAGGTTTCGACTCGGCCGCTGCGCGGCCTCGCTCAACCTTGAGTCGTGAGCGCATCAACGCGGCTTCGCCGCGCTGATCCGCTCCGACTCAACCCTGGCGCTGCTTGTGACGCGGGTTCGACTTGCAGATGACCATGACGCGACCGTGACGACGGATGACCTTGCAGTGGTCGCAGATGGGCTTGACGGAGGGGTTGACCTTCATGATGTTTCCTGTTCGCTGTCTTCGAGTCGGATCGGATGCCGTGGCATCCGCCCGCTCGTTACTTCTCGACCGGTCTAGCGGTAGCGATAGACGATGCGACCGCGCGTGAGGTCGTAGGGCGAAAGCTCCACGACGACGCGGTCTTCGGGGATGATGCGGATGTAGTTCTGCCGCATCTTGCCGGAGATCGTGGCGAGAACCTTGTGTCCGTTGGAGAGCTCAACGCGGAACATCGCGTTGGGCAACGCCTCGGACACGACGCCCTCGATTTCGATGACACCGTCTTTCTTAGCCATAGCCTCGCTGACGCTTGAGCAGACCGGTCGGTCTGCGGTGAGTGGGATGTGGTGCGGCGACACGCCAATGGAGGCGCAAGGCACCAAAGATTCAGTGTACGTGATAGAGGGCCGCACGGCAAACTGCCGCACGGCCCTCGCCCCCGTCACGGGGTGATCACTGGAAGAGCGTGGCGAACTGACCCTTGGCCGGGATGGTCTGGTTGGAGATGACGTTGCCGTTGATGGCCAGCGTGGGCGTTCCGATGCCGTTGGATCCGGGCTGGATCGGCGTCTTCTCCGTCATGGCGGTGACGAACTGGGTGTACGTGCCGTCGGTCACGCAGGAATCGATTCCCGTCACCCCGACGCCCTTGGCGATGTCGATGATCTGCTGATCGGTGAGGCCGGTGGAGTTCTCCTCCGGCTGGTTCTTGTACATCGCCTGCATGAAGGGGACGACCTTGTCCGGGTCGGCGGCGGCGACGCAGTACATCGCGTTGGCCGACCGGGTCGAGTACTTGGTGCCCTGCGAGTAGCGGTCGAGGATGGAGATCGGGTGGATGTTCAACGTGATCGTGCCCGCGTTGGCGAGGTCGAGGATCTCCGGACCGTACGTGGTCTCGAACTGGTTGCAGATGGGGCACATGAAGTCGATGTACGTGTCGAGCGTCTGCGAGCCGGATCCCACCGCGATCGCACCGGTCTCCTGATTGATGCCGGCACCGGCGGGCGCGGTGCCCGGGTCGGTCGCTGCACGGTTCATCCACACGACCAGCGCCACGACCAAGGCGACGATGACGACGACCGCCACACTCACCCAGATCGCGAACCAGTTTCTGTTGCCCGCTGCTGCCTGTGCCATATCTCGATGCCTCTCCGGTTCGCGGCATGTGCCGCCGTCATCCCATTTTCGCCCACGCGGCCCTATGCGTTCCCCGTGAACGACCGTGAGTTCCCGCCCGCGAGCCGCCATGTTTTCACCGACCCGCCATGTTTCGGCGGCACCTACGGTGACGGCTCGGCGTAATCATGGCGGTTCGGCGCGGGAGTGCACGGCTCAGCGCGGCGGATGGATGCCGAAGGCGCGAAGCCGGGTGGCGAGGTGCGCGGCTGTGACGATGTTCGCCTTGCCCCAGCGCACAACGCGGCGACCGGTGGTGCCGCGGATCCAGTCCTCGCGCCGCTTCTCCTCGAGCACCACCTGCTCGATATCGACGCCCGCGCCACGCATCGCGGGGTCGGTGTACTTGCCCTCACCGTCATACTCACCCCACGCGTCGACGTCATCCAAGCCGAAATCGGCGTAGAAGAAGCCCCTGCCCGGGGCGGCGATCGGCACCTGAAGGCGCGGGACCGCGAATCCCAGGTCCACGAGGTAGAGCCGGCTCACGCTCTCGCCGGGCGATGCCGCACGGCCGTCGGCCAGTTCGAGCACGCGCCGGGCGCGGCGGACACCGCGACCGCCTCGCGGCAGACGGTCCGCCACGTCGCGGCGCAGATCCTCCGCAGCGTCCTCGTCGTAGTGGTTTCGCGACCAGGCAGTGCGGTGAAGCGCGGCGTCGGCGAGAGACAGCCCCGTCTCGAAGGATGCCGCGCGCAGCACGTCGGCAACGGTTCGTGCCAAGCCGGTGCACGTTATCCCCTGGCGCACCGCGGTGTCCCGCGCGGGCACGACAACCTCATGGCGAGCGACCAAGGGCTCCGATGCGCGTACGTGACCGCTCGCCGCTCGCCCGCTGAGGTGCACGCGGTGCGGCGCGGATCGGAAGAGTGGCAGCTCCCAGAGCACCGCGGCCGACGCATGCGAGAACACGAGCTCCGACCCGCCGATGCGACGCTCTTCGGCGGCGACCACGCGCAGGAGGTGGCGCTCTTCGGTGTGCGCGGCTCGCCATCGCTCTGCGTCGACATACCATCCTCGATCCACGCGGACCAGCGATCCGCCCCGCGCAGCCGCGGCGATCTCGCGCGTCGACGTGCCTCGACGTTCGAGGTCGTCGCGGGATGCGAGGCAGGCGCGGACTTCCGAGACCAACATGCCGTCCAGGATCCGCCGCGCACCGGCATCCCCTCATCCGCAATCCACGCCCCGTGGACAACTCCCCCTCGTCCCCCTCCCGGGGAGGAGCGCCCGCATCTTCGCCGAGCCGCTACCTTTCCGCCGAGCCGCCACGTCTCGGCCGACCACATCATGGCGGCTCGCGCGAAAGGTGGCGGCTCGCGAGTCAGAGAGGGGTGGGGGTCACACCGAACGGAGCGAGACCGGCGGCGCCGCCATCGGCGGCGGTCAGCACCCAGATTCCGTTCTCGTGCACGGCGACACTGTGCTCCCAGTGGCAGCCGTCGCTGCCGTCGACGGTCGTGACCGTCCACTCATCGTCTTCGACGAACGTCGCCTCCGACCCGCCGGTGACCATGGGCTCGATCGCCACGCAGAGCCCCGGACGCACCGCCGGCCCGAGGTCGTCGACCCGGTAGTTGAACACGGTCGGGCCCTCGTGCATGCGGCGGCCGATGCCGTGGCCCACGTAGTCGCGCAGGATGCCGTAGTCCTCCCCCGACCGCTCGATGTAACCCTGCACGGCGTCGCCGATCTCACCCACGCGGGATGCCGATGCGAGCGCGGCGATGCCCGCCCAGAGCGAGCCCTCGGTCACGGCCGACAGTCGCTCGCGGGCCGCGTGCACCGTCGGGTCGGCGCCGGGAACGACGATGGTGATCGCCGAATCACCGTTCCACCCCTTGAACTGGGCGCCCGCGTCGATCGAGACGATGTCGCCCGGCTCGAGCACCCGATCGCCGGGGATACCGTGCACGACCTGGTCGTTCACGGAGATGCACGTCGTGTGGCGGTAGCCGCGGACGAGCTGGAAGTTCGACTCGGCGCCTCGCGCGAGAATGACCTCGGATGCTGCGGCATCCAGTTGAGCCGTCGTCACACCCGGCGCGACGAGCGCCCGCACCGCGTCGAGAGCCGCCGCGGTGATGAGTCCGGGCTCGACCATCGAGCGCAGCTGCGCCGGGGTCTTGTACAGGGAGCGGCGCAGGCCCATCAGACGGCCGCGATGCCGCGCACGGTGAGTGCGGCGGTGATCCGCTCGTAGACCTCGTCGAGTGAGCCGACGCCGTCGACCTGGTCGACGATGCCGCGCTCGCGGTAGACGTCGAGAATCGGCGCGGTCTCCGACTCGTAGATCGCGAGACGCTTGGCGATCGACTCGGCGTTGTCGTCGCTGCGTCCCTGCTCGGCCGCCCGCAGCGACAGACGCTGGATCGACTCCTCACGGGGCACGACGAGTTCGATGACCGCGGTGAGCGGCTCGCCACGCGCGTCGAGGAACGCATCCAGGTCGCCGACCTGACCGAGGTTACGGGGGTAGCCGTCGAGCAGGAAGCCCTGCGCGGCATCCGGCTGCGCGAGGCGGTCGCGGACGATCTCACCCGTCAGCTCATCGGGAACGAGATCGCCGGCGTCGATGATCGCCTTGACCTTGAGGCCGAGCTCGGTGCCGTCCTTGACATTGGCGCGGAAGACATCGCCGGTAGACACCGCGGGGATGCCGAGGGCTTGCGCCACCCGGACGCCCTGCGTGCCCTTGCCCGATCCCTGCGGACCGATGATGAGCAGTCGAGCAGCGGTCATCGCAGGAGCCCTTCGTAGTGGCGCTGCTGCAGCTGCGCGTCGATCTGCTTGACCGTCTCCAGACCCACACCGACGATGATGAGGATCGAGGCGCCACCGAACGGGAAGTTCTGGTTGGCGCTGACGGTGGCGAGGGCGACGAGCGGCAACAGCGCGATGAGTCCGAGGTAGATCGAGCCGGGCAGGGTGATGCGCGTCAGCACGTAGTCGAGGTACTCGGCCGTGGGCCGGCCGGCACGGATGCCGGGGATGAACCCGCCGTACTTCTTCATGTTGTCGGCGACCTCGACGGGGTTGAACGTGATCGCGACGTAGAAGTAGGTGAACCCGACGATGAGCAGGAAGTACAGCAGCATGTAGAGCGGGTGATCGCCCTTGGTGAGGTACTGCTGGATCCAGGTCACCCAGCCCGGGATGTTGCCGTTGGCGTCGGGTGTCTGGTTGAACTGCGCGATCAGCGCCGGGATGTACAGCAGCGACGAGGCGAAGATGACCGGCACGACGCCTGCCATGTTCACCTTGATCGGAATGTAGGTGTTGGTGCCGCCGAGTGTGCGGCGCCCCACCATGCGCTTGGCGTACTGCACGGGGATGCGGCGCTGCGACTGCTCGACGAAGACGACGAGCGCGACCACGACGATCCCGACGGCCAGGACGAGGAGGAAGACCTCGAAGCCGCGCGAGGTGGCGATGGCCCACATCGCCGCCGGGAACTGCGCCGCGATGGAGGTGAAGATGAGGATCGACATGCCGTTGCCGACGCCACGCTCGGTGACCAGTTCGGCGAACCACATGATGAGGCCGGTACCGGCGGTCAGCGTGATGATCATCAGCAGCTGAGCCCACCACACGTCGTTGGTGAGCAGCGCGTTGCACTCGGCGATGCCGGTGGTGCCGAACAGCTGTCCCGACCGGGCCACGGTGACGAGGGTCGTCGACTGCAGCAGCGCGAGCGCGATGGTGAGGTAACGGGTGTACTGCGTCAGGCGGGCCTGGCCCGACTGACCTTCTTTGTACAGCGCCTCGAAGTGCGGGATGACCACACGCAGCAACTGCACAATGATCGTCGCCGTGATGTAGGGCATGACGCCCAGGGCGAAGATCGACAGCTGCAGGAGCGCGCCGCCGGAGAACAGGTTCACCAGCGACAGCAGACCCTCGCTCGCCGACCCGGTCTGCGCCAGACACGACTGGACGTTGGGGAAGCTCACGAAAGGCGCCGGGATGTGCGCACCGAGGCGGTAGATGGCGATGATCGCGAGGGTGAAGCCGATCTTCCTCCGGAGATCCGGAGTGCGGAAGACCCGCGCGATGGCGCTGACGGCGCTGAACAAAGGGTTTCCTCCAGTGGACTGACCGGTGCCGCGATACGGGTCGGACGGCACCGCTTCCAGAGTACGGCAGCAGGGGCCGGAGGCTCGCCTCCGGCCCCTGCCGTGGAATTACTTGACCGAACCGCCCGCGGCGACGATCTTCTGCTCGGCAGAACCCGACACCTTGTCGACGGCGACGGTGAGCTTGACCGAGATGTCGCCGGTGCCGAGCACCTTGACCTTCTCGTTCTTGCGCACGGCACCCTTGGCGACGAGGTCGCTCACGGTGACGTCGCCACCGGAGGGGTACAGCTCGGCGAGCTTGTCGAGGTTGACCACCTGGTACTCGACGCGGAACGGGTTCTTGAACCCGCGCAGCTTCGGCGTACGCATGTGCAGCGGCATCTGACCGCCCTCGAAGCCCACCTTGACCTGGTAACGGGCCTTCGTACCCTTGGTACCACGGCCAGAGGTCTTGCCCTTCGAGCCCTCACCACGGCCGACGCGAGTCTTGGCGGTGTTGGCGCCGGGGACCGGACGCAGGTGGTGGACCTTGAGCACACCGGGACGCGAAACCTCGGCATCCGCCTTCTTGGCGGGGGCCTTCTTCGCCGCCGACGCGGCCGCAGCCTTGGCCGGCGCCTTCTCGGCGGTCTTCTTGGCAGCCGGCTTCGCGGCGGCCTTCTTCTCGGTGTTCTTGCCGGCGACCTCTTCGGTCACCTTTTCAGCCTTCTCGGCCATCAGTCGATCTCCTCAACCTTGACGAGGTGGGCGACGGTCCTGACGTAACCGCGCGTCTGCGCGTCGTCCGGACGGACGACCGAGTCGCCGATCCGCTTCAGACCGAGCGAACGCAGCGTGTCACGCTGGTTCTGCTTCTCGCTCACCTTGGACTTGACCTGGGTCACCTTGAGACGCGCGGCCATCAGGAACCTACCTTTGCAGCGGCCGCGGCGTCAGCCTCGGCACGGATCAGACGGGCGGGGGCCACCTGGTCGAAGTCGAGACCGCGACGAGCGGCGACCGCACGGGGCTCCTCGAGCTGCTTGAGCGCCGCCACCGTCGCGTGCACGATGTTGATCGTGTTCGACGAACCGAGCGACTTCGAGAGCACGTCGTGGATGCCGGCGCATTCAAGCACGGCACGCACCGGGCCACCGGCGATAACACCGGTACCGGCCGCGGCCGGACGAAGCAGCACGACACCGGCAGCCGCCTCACCCTGCACCGGGTGCGGGATCGACGAGCCGGAGCGGGGCACGCGGAAGAAGTTGCGCTTAGCCTCTTCGACACCCTTGGAGATGGCGAGGGGAACCTCACGCGCCTTGCCGTAGCCGACGCCCACGAGACCGTTGCCATCGCCCACGACGACCAGCGCCGTGAAGCTGAAGCGACGGCCGCCCTTGACGACCTTCGACACGCGGTTGATGGTCACGACGCGCTCGAGGAACTGGCTCTTGTCGGCGTCGCGCGAACCGCGGTCGCGGTTCGGGTTGCGCTCACGGCCGCCACGACGGGGCTCGCGAGCCTCGCGCTCGACGGGAGCGGTGGCCGCAGCCTGCTCGGTCACTTCGTTCTCCACATTCTGAGTAGTTGCATCGCTCACAGGTTCAGACCTCCCTCGCGGGCGCCATCGGCGATCGCTGCGACACGGCCCGCGTAGCGGTTGCCACCGCGGTCGAAAACGACGTCCGAGAAGCCGGCCGCCTTGGCGCGCTCGGCGACGAGCTCGCCGACCTTGCGGGCCTTGGCGGTCTTGTCACCGTCGAACGCGCGCAGGTCTGCCTCGAGGGTCGAGGCGGATGCCACGGTCACGCCCTTGCTGTCGTCCACGAGCTGGACGAAGACGTGGCGGGCCGAACGGGTGACGACAAGGCGCGGACGTGCCTCGGTGCCCACGACCTTCTTGCGAAGGCGCAGGTGACGACGCGAACGCGCGTCGCTCTTCGACTTGACAGCCATGATTACTTACCACTCTTTCCGGCCTTGCGGCGAACGACCTCGCCGGCGTACCGCACACCCTTGCCCTTGTACGGCTCGGGCTTGCGGATCTTGCGGATGTTCGCTGCGGCCTCACCGACGGCCTGCTTCGAGATGCCGCTGACGGTCACCTTGTTGTTGCCCTCGACGGTCAGCGTGATGCCGCTGGGCGCCTCGATGAGCACCGGGTGCGAGAAGCCGAGCGCGAACTCGACCGCCGTACCCTTCTGCGCGACGCGGTAACCGGTACCGACGACCTCGAGCCCCTTGGTGTAGCCCTCGGTCACACCGATGATGTTGTTGTTGATGAGGGTGCGGGTGAGCCCGTGCAGCGAGCGCGACTCACGCTCGTCGTTGGGGCGGGAGACCAGAACCTGGTTCTCCTCCACCTTGACCTCGATGGGCTTGGCAACGACCAGCGCGAGCTCGCCCTTGGGTCCCTTGACGGTGACATCCTGGCCGTCCACCGAAACGGTGACGCCGGCGGGGATGTCGATGGGAAGACGTCCGATACGCGACATGTCAGATCACCACACGTAGGCGAGGACTTCCCCACCCACGCCCTTCTGCTCTGCCTGACGGTCGGTGAGAAGACCGGAGGAGGTGGACAGGATCGCGACGCCGAGGCCACCGAGGACCTTGGGCAGCTCGGTCGAGCGTGCGTACACGCGCAGACCGGGCTTGGAGACGCGCTTGATGCCGGCGATCGACCGCTCGCGGTTCGGGCCGTACTTCAGCGTCAGCGAGAGGGTCTGTCCGACGCGGGCGTCCGAGACCTCCCAGCCGGCGATGTAGCCCTCCTGCTGGAGGATCTCGGCGATGTGGGTCTTGAGCTTGGAGCTCGGCATCGACACGGAGTCGTGGTGCGCCGAGTTCGCGTTGCGCAGACGGGTCAGCATGTCAGCGACCGGGTCTGTCATCGTCATTTCTTGGTTTCCTTTGTTCAGCGGTTTCGGATGCCGTTACACGACAGCCGACCTTCTTGATGATCCGACCGTGTCGGTCGGGAGTGTGTCAGGCCTGGTTCTCGTCCGTCTTGAACGGGAAGCCGAGCTGGCGAAGCAGCGAGCGACCCTCGGCATCCGTCTTCGCCGTGGTGACGATCGTGATGTCGAAGCCGCGGACGCGGTCGATCTTGTCCTGGTTGATCTCGTGGAAGACCGACTGCTCCTGGAGGCCGAACGTGTAGTTGCCGTTGCCGTCGAACTGCTTCGGCGACAGGCCGCGGAAGTCGCGGATACGCGGCAACGCCAGGTTCACCAGGCGGTCCAGGAACTCCCACGCACGGTCACCGCGGAGGGTGACGTGTGCGCCGATGGCCTGGCCCTCGCGCAGCTTGAACTGAGCGATGGACTTGCGCGCCTTCGTGACGATCGGCTTCTGGCCGGTGATCTTGGTGAGGTCTTCGACCGCACCGTCGATCACCTTGGAGTCGCGAGCTGCCTCGCCGACACCGGTGTTCACGACGACCTTGACGATCCCGGGGATCTGCATGACGTTGGCGTAGCCGAACTCGTCCTGCAGCGCCTTCTTGATCTCGCCCTGGTACTTCTGCTTCAGGCGGGGCTGGATCTTGCCAGCCACCGCGGCAGTGGTGGTGCTCATGTTCAGAGGTCCTTGCCGCTCTTCTTCGCGTAGCGCACGCGGACGGTGCGCTTCACGCCGTCCTTCGTCTGCTCCTCGACGCGGTGACCGACACGGGTCGGCTTCTTGGTCGAGGGGTCGACGACGGCGACGTTGGAGATGTGGATCGGGGCTTCCATCGTCTCGATGCCGCCCGTCTTGGTGCCGCGCTGGGACTGGCCCACGCGGTTGTGCTTCGTGACGTAGTTGACGCCCTCGACGATGACACGGTTCTGCTCGACGAGAACGTCGAGAACCTTGCCCTGCTTGCCGCGGTCGCCGCCCTTGTCCTGCTTCTTGCCAGTGATGACCTGAACCAGGTCACCCTTCTTGATCTTGGCCATGAGGGTCAGATCACCTCCGGAGCGAGCGAGACGATCTTCATGAACTTCTTGTCGCGAAGCTCACGGCCGACCGGTCCGAAGATACGGGTGCCGCGGGGCTCCCCGTCGTTCTTCAGGATGACGGCGGCGTTCTCGTCGAACTTGATGTAGGAGCCGTCGGGACGACGGACCTCCTTCTTGGTACGGACGATGACGGCCTTGACCACATCGCCCTTCTTGACGTTGCCGCCAGGGATCGCGTCCTTGACGGTCGCGACGATGATGTCGCCGAGACCGGCGTAGCGGCGGCTCGAGCCACCCAGAACGCGGATCGTGAGCAGCTCCTTGGCGCCGGTGTTGTCGGCGACCTTGAGGCGGGACTCAGTCTGGATCATTTCTTACTTCGCCTTCTCGAGGATCTCGACCAGGCGCCACCGCTTGGTGGCGCTCAGCGGCCGGGTCTCGTTGATGAGCACGAGGTCGCCGATGCCGGCGGAGTTCTGCTCGTCGTGGGCCTTGACCTTCGACGTACGCCGGATGACCTTGCCGTACAGCGGGTGCTTCACGCGGTCTTCGACCTCGACGACGATGGTCTTGTCCATCTTGTCGCTCACGACGTAGCCACGACGCGACTTGCGGTAGCCACGGGCGTCCGCGTCGCGCACGTCGTGCGCAGCCGACTCGTGGCCGGCAGCGGTCGCCTCGACGACGGCCTCAGCGGCCGGCGCCTTCTTGGCGGCCTTCTTCTCGGTGGTCTCAGCCATCACTCGGCCTCTTCCTTCGTAGCCTCGGCAGCGTCATCCGCCTTCTTGGCCTTGGTCTTCTTCGCCTTGGACGCGACCTCGACGGGCGCGGGCGTGGCACGGATGCCGAGCTCGCGCTCACGAATCACGGTGTAGAGCCGCGCGATGTCGCGCTTGACGGCGCGGATGCGGCCGTGGCTCTCGAGCTGGCCGGTCGCCGACTGGAAGCGCAGGTTGAACAGCTCTTCCTTGGCCTTACGCAGCTCTTCGACGAGGCGCTGGTCCTCGAACGTGTCCAGCTCGCTCGGAGCGAGCGTCTTGGTTCCGACAGCCATTACGCGTCGCCCTCCTCGCGCTTGATGATGCGTGCCTTCAGGGGCAGCTTGTGAATTGCACGGGTCAGCGCCTCACGAGCGAGCTGCTCGTTGACACCGGCGACCTCGAAGAGGACGCGGCCCGGCTTGACGTTGGCGACCCACCACTCCGGCGAACCCTTACCGGAACCCATGCGGGTTTCGGCCGGCTTCTTCGTGAGCGGACGGTCGGGGTAGATGTTGATCCACACCTTGCCGCCACGCTTGATGTGACGCGTCATGGCGATACGAGCGGACTCGATCTGACGGTTGGTCACGTAAGCGGGGGTGATGGCCTGGATGCCGAACTCGCCGAAGGAGACCTTCGTGCCGCCGGTGGCCTGACCCGAGCGACCGGGGTGGTGCTGCTTGCGGTACTTGACCTTACGGGGAATAAGCATTATGCCGATGCTCCTTCTGCGACGGGCGCCTCGTTGCGGGGCGCACGACGACGGTCACCGCCGCGGTCGTCGCGACCACGGGGCGCCTTCGGCGCGTTCGCCTGCTCGCGCGCGAGCTCCTTGTTGGTGAGGTCACCCTTGTAGATCCAGACCTTCACGCCGATACGGCCGAAGGTGGTCTTGGCCTCGTAGAAGCCGTAGTCGATGTTCGCGCGCAGCGTGTGCAGCGGCACACGACCCTCGCGGTAGAACTCCGACCGGCTCATCTCCGCGCCGCCGAGGCGACCCGAGACCTGGATCCGGATGCCCTTGGCACCGGCGCGCTGAGCGCCCTGCAGACCCTTGCGCATCGCGCGACGGAACGCCACACGTGCGGAGAGCTGCTCGGCGATGCCCTGCGCGACCAGCTGAGCGTCGGCCTCGGGGTTCTTGACCTCGAGGATGTTCAGCTGGATCTGCTTGCCGGTGAGCTTCTCGAGGTCGGCACGGATGCGCTCGGCCTCGGCGCCGCGGCGACCGATCACGATGCCCGGGCGGGCGGTGTGGATGTCGACACGGACACGGTCACGCGTGCGCTCGATCTCGATGCCGCTCACGCCGGCGCGGTCGAGCTGCGTCTGCAGGAGCTTGCGGATCTTGACGTCCTCGGCCACGTAGTCGGCGTAACGCTGGCCCGGCTTGGTCGAGTCGGAGAACCAACGCGACACGTGGTCCGTGGTGATACCGAGGCGGAAGCCGTACGGGTTTACTTTCTGTCCCATTACTTGCTCGCCTTCTTGCTGGTGGTCGAAGCGTCGGCGACCTCAGGGGTCGCGAGCTCGATCGTGATGTGGCTCGTGCGCTTCTTGATCTGGAATGCACGTCCCTGCGCACGGGGGCGGAAACGCTTGAGCGTCGAACCCTCGTCCACGTACGCGTTGCGCACGTACAGGTCCTGCTCGTCCAGGAACTCGCCGTCCTTGTCGGCCTTCACGCGGGCGTTAGCGGCCGCAGCGGCGACGAGCTTGTAAATCGGCTCGCTGGCACTCTGCGGCGCGAACTTCAGGATGGCCAGAGCCTCCTGAACCTGCTTGCCCTTGATGAGCGCGACGACACGACGAGCCTTCTGAGGGGTCACGCGAATGTGCTTGACGCGTGCGATGGAATCCACCATGTCTCTCCTCCTCTAGTCCTCTCCAGGATCACCACCGCGTCAGCGGCGGCGACCCTTCTTGTCGTCCTTCTCGTGGCCGCGGAAGGTGCGGGTGGGCGCGAACTCGCCCAGCTTGTGACCGACCATGGTCTCGGACACGAACACGGGGATGTGCTTGCGTCCGTCGTGCACGGCGATCGTGTGACCCAGCATCGCCGGGATGATCATCGAGCGACGTGACCAGGTCTTGATGACGTTCTTGGTACCGGCATCGTTCTGCGAGACCACCTTGCGGAGCAGGTGCTCGTCGACGAAGGGGCCCTTCTTCAGGCTGCGAGGCATCTTCCTCTACTCCTACTTGCGCTTCTTGCCGGCGTTGCGACGGCGGACGATGTACTTGTCGCTTTCCTTGTTGGCGTGGCGGGTGCGACCCTCAGCCTGGCCCCAAGGAGAGACGGGGTGACGTCCACCGGACGTCTTGCCCTCACCACCACCGTGCGGGTGGTCGACCGGGTTCATCGCAACACCACGGACGGTCGGGCGGATGCCCTTCCAGCGGTTACGGCCGGCCTTGCCCCAGTTGATGTTCGACTGCTCGGCGTTGCCGACCTCGCCGATCGTCGCGCGGCAGCGGGCGTCGACGTTGCGGATCTCGCCCGACGGCAGACGCAGCTGCGCGTAGGGACCGTCCTTGGCGACAAGACGCACCGACGCACCGGCCGAACGCGCCATCTTCGCGCCGCCGCCGGGACGGAGCTCGATGGCGTGGATCACGGTACCGGTGGGGATGTTCTTCAGCGGCAGGTTGTTGCCCGGCTTGATGTCGGCGCTCGGACCCGACTCGACGATGTCCCCCTGCGACAGCTTGTTCGGCGCCAGGATGTAGCGCTTCTCGCCGTCGAAGTAGTGCAGCAGCGCGATGCGCGCCGTGCGGTTGGGGTCGTACTCGATGTGCGCGACCTTGGCGTTGACGCCGTCCTTGTCATTGCGACGGAAGTCGATGACGCGGTACTGACGCTTGTGACCGCCACCGATGTGACGGGTCGTGATGCGGCCCTGGTTGTTGCGGCCACCGGTCTTGGACAGCGGGCGCAGCAGCGACTTCTCCGGCGTCGATCGGGTGATCTCGGCGAAGTCGGCCACCGACGAACCGCGGCGACCCGGGGTCGTGGGCTTGTACTTGCGAATAGCCATGATGGTTGTCCTCTATCCCAGCTGTCAGCCGACGGCCGTGAAGATGTCGATGGTGCCCGACTTGAGCGTGACGATGGCGCGCTTGGTGTCCTTGCGCTTGCCGGTGCCGAAGCGGGTGCGACGGGCCTTGCCGGCGCGGTTGAGCGTGTTGACCGAAGCAACCTTGACGTCGAAGATCTTCTCGATCGCCAGCTTGATCTCGGTCTTCGAGGAGCGGGGGTCCACCAGGAAGGTGTACTTGCCCTCGTCGATGAGCCCGTAGCTCTTCTCGGAGACGACCGGCTTCAGGATGATGTCGCGCGGGTCCTTGTTGACGGAGACGTTCATGCCGAGACCTCCTCGGTGGTGGCGCTCTTCGACGAGACGAACGCGTCGTAGGCCGCCTTGGTGAAGACGATGTCGTTGGAGACGAGCACGTCGTAAGCGTTCAGCTGGTCGAAGCTGAGCACGTGGACGTACGCGAGGTTGCGCACGCTCTTGACGGTCAGCTCGTCGCCGCGCTCGATGACGACCAGAACGTTCTTGGTCGGAGCGAGCTCGGCGAGGACGGCCGCAGCGGCCTTGGTCGACGGAGCACCCTCGATGCCGAAGGAATCGACGACGTGAAGGCGTCCACCGCGAGCACGGTCGCTCAGTGCACCCAGCAGTGCGGCGGCGATCATCTTCTTGGGGGTGCGCTGCGAGTAGTCGCGCGGCTTGGGGCCGTGCACGATGCCACCACCGGTCATGTGCGGCGCGCGGATCGAGCCCTGACGGGCGTTACCGGTGCCCTTCTGCTTGAAGGGCTTGCGGCCGGCACCCGAGACCTCGCCACGACGCTTGGTCGAGTGCGTGCCCTGGCGAGCCGCGGCGAGCTGCGCCACGACGACCTGGTGGATGAGGGGGATGTTCGTCTTGACGTCGAACAGCGCGGCGGGCAGCTCGACCGAGCCGGCCTTCTTGCCGTTGGGGCTGTGGACGTCGAGCGCGAGAGTCGAGTCAGCCATGATCAGGCACCCTTCACTGCGTTGCGGACGTAGACGATGCGGCCACGAGCACCGGGGACGGCGCCCTTGACGAGCAGCAGACCCTTCTCGGCGTCGACGGCGTGCACCGTGAGGTTGAGGACGGTCACGCGCTCGCCACCCATACGGCCGGCCATGCGCATGCCCTTGAAGACGCGGCTCGGGGTCGACGATGCGCCGATCGAGCCGGGCTTGCGGTGGTTGCGGTGCGAACCGTGCGAAGCGGAGACACCCTTGAAGTTGTGGCGCTTCATGACACCCGCGGTGCCCTTGCCCTTGCTGGTGCCGACGACGTCGACCAGCTGGCCGGCCTCGAAGGTGGCGTCGACGGTGAGCTCCTGACCGAGTGAGTAGTCAGCGGCATCCGCCGTGCGCACCTCGGTGAGGTGGCGGCGCGGGGTCACACCGGCAGCCTCGAAGTGGGCCGTCTGCGGCTTGTTGACCTTGCGGGGGTCGATCTGGCCGTAAGCGATCTGCACGGCGTTGTAGCCGTCGCGCTCGGGCGTGCGCACCTGGGTCACCACGTTGGGGGCGACTTCGATGACGGTGACGGGAACGAGCTTGCCGTTCTCGTCCCAGACCTGGGTCATGCCGAGCTTCGTGCCCAGCAGGCCCTTGGAAACCTTGGAGTTGATGTCAGTCATGATGATCGACCTCAGAGCTTGATCTCGATGTTGACGTCGGCCGGGAGGTCGAGGCGCATCAGCGAGTCGACGGCCTTGGGCGTCGGGTCGATGATGTCGATCAGGCGCTTGTGGGTGCGCATCTCGAAGTGCTCGCGGCTGTCCTTGTACTTGTGCGGCGAACGGATCACAGCGATCACGTTCTTCTCGGTCGGAAGGGGCACCGGGCCCACGACCGTCGCGCCCGCACGGGTCACGGTGTCGACGATTTTTCGTGCCGACGAGTCGATGACCTCGTGGTCATACGACTTCAGGCGAATGCGGATCTTCTGTCCCGCCATTGTCTGCTCACTCTCTTTCTCGCGTCGTACCTCGGGGGCATTGGACGCACATGGCACAGGGTTGTGCCGGGCACTTGCGCACCGCTGTTCTGATGTCAGGTCCGATCGTCCGCACGCACGCGCACGAATCCCGTTTCCAGGAGAGATCGGATTGTCGTGTTCTGCTGCCCGCGGCCTAGGTCACCGCACCGTCCCGGAGAGGAGGCGCCGCCTATGCACTGCCCTGGCAGTGATCCCGCGTCGCTTCCGCGCACGCAAGAATGTGGAACCTGACTAGTCTACGTGCCACCCGGGCGTGTCGCAAACCCGGGCGTGTCGCGCGTCGTCGAGGGGGTCAGTGAGCGGTGTCGCCGGGGGCGAGGACCGCTCGGATCGTCCTGAACAGAATCTGCAGGTCCTGGGTGAACGACCAGTTCTCGACGTAGTACAGGTCGAGCCGGAGCGCGTCCTCCCACGACAGTCGCGAACGGCCGCTGACCTGCCACAGCCCCGACATGCCGGGCTTGACCAGCAACCTCCGCTCGGCGGCGTCGTCGTAGAGCGCGACTTCGGCTTCGCGCTGCGGGCGCGGCCCGACCAGGCTCATCGTGCCTACGAAGACGTTGATCAGCTGCGGGAACTCGTCGAGCGAATGGCGCCGGAGGAAGCGGCCGACGCGCGTGACGCGCGGATCATCGATCACCTTGTGCAGCGGGCTCGATCGAGCGTTCTGCTCGTCGAGGAGCTTGTCGAGCTGTTCATCGGCGCCCGGCACCATCGAGCGGAACTTGAGCATCCGGAACTGCCGACCACCGCGCCCGACGCGCAGCTGATGGTAGAGGATGGGCCCCGGCCCCTCGAGGCGGATCGCGATCGCCACCGCGAGGAACAGGGGGGAGGCGAGGATGAGCAGCACCGCCGACGCGGTGAGGTCGAAGGCACGTTTGACGAAGCGACGGTAGCCCTCGAGCGCCGGGTAGTCCACGTACACGAGCGGCAGCCCGGCCGCGGGCCGGGAATGGATCCGCGGCCCCGCGACATCGGTGAGCTGCGGAGCGACGACGAGGTTCGCGTCGCGATCGGCCAGCGCCCAGCCGAGTCGCCGCAGCACTCCGGGGTCGACCTCGTCGGAGCCGGCGATGATCACGGTGTCGGCGTCGACGGCGTCCATCGCACGGATGGCGCCCTCGTACGCTCCGACGATCGGAACGCCGGCGAGCGTGGCGGCTTCGCTCGCGTGGGTCACGACGCCGACGATGTCCAGTCCCGTCCCCGATGTGCGGCGGATGGCCGTGATGATGTGCGCCGCCTTCTTCGGCTCGCCGAGGACGACGGCGCGGTACACGTACTTGCGTCGGCGCTGCTGGCCGCGCAACCACTGCCGCCACATCCATCGCGACGCGATGAGCACGATGGTCCCCACCGGGATGACGATGAGCAGCAGCGCGCGGGAAACCTCGATGCGGAGGAAGAACGCGACCGACACCAACAGCGCGAACAGCACCATGCCGGCGTTGGCGATCCGCCCGTACTCCAGCGAGCCGTTGCCCACGATGTGGCGCGCCCGCGTGTCGAAGACGCTGAGCGCGAGCAGCCAGAGCAGCTGGATGATGACGATCAGTCCGAAATAGGGGACCTCGAGGCCGCCGGGCCACGACACCGTCCGGACTTCGGAGGGGAGGACGATCGCGCCGACGACGGCGAAGACGAGGAGCACGACGAGGATGTCGCTGACGACGAGCCACCGCGCATAGGCCGCCGGCCAGTCGCGCGACGAACGCCGAGCCGCAACGAAGGGCAGCGCTCTGCCCCGTCGCTCGCTCGCCTTGTGCACCCGAACTCCCGCACACTGTTCACCGGAGGGTCTTGACGCATTCTGCGTCGCTTCACACCCTAGTCCAGAGTTGGTGTGCCACCCCGGGCGACGGGCGTCAGCGGCACGGGTCGTCGAGAGTCTTCGCGGTGGGGTTGATCATCGGCGTGGTGCGCAGTTCGAGCGGGCCGAAATCGCCCGTGCCGGTGAACGTCGCCGTCACCGACGCCTTCTCCTCCGGTTGCAGATACGTCTCGAAGGCCGCTACCGGGCGACCCAGATCGTCGATGTCGGTGTGGATGGGGCGCACCTCGCGTCCTTCCTCGCTCGCCGAGGCGAAGGTCGTCCCGGGCGGGCCGTAGACGAACACCTCCGTGCGGAACTGCGATGCCCCCCACATGCGGCTCTGGACGTATCCGGGGAGGTCGTCGGCAGCCGACTGCGAGATGTCGAGGTGCAATTCGGCGGTCGCCGTGAAGGTCGACTGACCCGCGTCGCACGTGCGCACGAGCGATGCCGAGGAATCCATGTAGTAGTCGATCTTTGACGCCGACGTGTCGCGGAAGTAGACACCGACGACCGTCTTGTCCGCGTTGTCACGCGGCAGGACGCCCGCGATGCGCTGCCCGGCGAACGCGGACGCCACGTCCGGGTCCTCCATCCAGACGAGGATGTCGCCGTTGTCGATCCCGGTGCCTACGGCCCACGCCATGTCCTTTGCGTCGAACGACCCCGAGGCGATCTTCTCGAAGACGCTCGAGGCGACCGCCGCGAAGAAGGCGTCGGATGCCGCGGCATCCGCCTTGCTCGCCGCCGGATCCCAGCGCGCGTAGACGTCTTTGAGGAGCACCGACACGGCATTCTTGGAAGTGAGCTCCGTGTCACCGACGGTGATCGGGCCGGTCGCGAGAAGCACACGGCCGAGGGCGATGGGGTCGATCGAGATCACGCCGTCGATACGGTCGGGGCGGATGTCGCGCTGCCAGAAGGCGCGCAGCAACGTCGCCGCCGTGGGGAAATCGGGCCGACTCGTGGTCGTGTTGACGTGGTCGACGAGATACGGGCTGTACAGCGAGATCGCGCTCTCGTCGACGGGGACGTCGACAGCGTTCCCTTCGACGAAGTTGCCGCTGCCGGCCTGAGCCACGATGCTGAGCTTTCCGCCGCTCGCGGAGATCAGGGTCTGCGATGCTGCGCTGCCTCCGAGCGGCAGTGCCTCCGCGTTGTTCTGGAAGACCAGGAGGTAGTTCTTCTCGCCGTCGGCACCGAGGAGCGCCGGCAAGACGTGGAGCGCGGGCGCCGCGGTCGCCATAACACCGTCGATCTGGGCGACGGCGTCGGCGACGGGTCCGATCAGAAACGGTGAGGACTTGACGCCGGCAAGACCCTGGGCTAGGTCTGACACCGTCGGTGACTGAGCCTCGAGGATGGGCAGAGCGGTCGCCAACGGAGAGCCCTCGCCACCGCTGGTCAAGGCACGGAGGATCGGGCTCCCGATCCGATTGGCCAGCACGTCAATCGACTCGCTCGACAGCCGCACGGCGCGCAGGTTGTCACCAACGATCGGCACCCACTCCATGACGCGCCACACCGGATCTCCCGCTGCCTCCGCAGCCTTGGCCGCATGATCGCCCACGGCGGCGATCCTCGCCTCGGTGGACAGCCCGTCGTCGGAGGCCTTGATGAGCGACTGCGCCTGTTCGAGCTCACTCTTGACCGTGACCGCACGGAACAGGACCCACGCCGACGCCACCAGCAGGACGGCGAGGACGATGGCGACGGTGATCCAGATCCTCCGCCGACGCGAGCGCTTCGCCGACCCTGCGGTCGGCGCGCGGTCCGCCGCGGTCTCGGCAGCGAGGCGCGCTTCACGCGCGGCGCGACGGGTCTCGTGGGCCATTGTTCGATTCTACGAAGGGGATGCTGGGGATCCGCCGGTCAGCGACCGTCGGAACTGACCGGACTGATGTACACGCCTCCGGCAGGGATCGAGACCGTCGCCACGCCGTCGGCCGGCTTCACGATCGTGACGGTGCCGTCGGTCGAGCGCACCTCGAGGGCCTCAGAGGTCGTGATCGACGCCGTGACGGTGTCCGACTTCGCCCACGCGATCGTCGTGCGGTCGGCGCCCGCACCGAAATCGAAGGACACCACGCCGTCCGCCAGCACGGTCGACTCTTTCGCTGCCTCCTTGCCTTCGAGCTCATGGATCATGAGTCCGTACGCGAACGCCGACGGCTTCGGCGGAAGAGCGGAGACGCCGTCGTACGGCTGGTAGAACAGACCGAAGTTGCCCTCGTGCGACGCGGGGTCGGGGCTGTCATTGATGAGGTCGTACCAGAAGTACTTCGCCACCCCGCTTCCGAGCGAGGTTGCGACCACCTTGACCAAGAACTGCGCCTGAGCGTCGACCGACATCGTCGCCGGGTTCGACGGGGCGCCGAGTTCGGTGATCCAGATCGGCTTGGTGCCACCGCCGTTAGCCTGCATGCTCTGCCGGGACTGATCGATGATCGACTGGAGAGCCACGAGATCGCTCACGGCCTGGTAGGGGTGATAGCTGACGGCGTCGGCGTAGTCCAAACCGCCGTCTTTCCAGAGCTGATCGAACCACGGGCCGTCGTAGTTCGCCGTCGCTCCGGCGACCAGCGGCATCTTGGGGTCCACGGCGTGCACGCTGTCGCGCACGGCACTGAGCAGGGGGATGTAGCAGCTCGGGTCGGTTCCGCAGCCCGACTTGTTGAAACGCGCGTGGTTGAACTCGTTGAAGACCTCCACGCCGATGAGATCGAATCGCTTCACCATCGCGGCGGCGTAGCGGCCGTACGCGGCGATCGCCTCGGGGTTGTCCGGCACCTTGTCGCTGCCGTAGAGCTTGTTGCCGTAGTTCACGATGCCGAGCACCTTGACGCCGTTCTGGTGCAGCTTGTCGAAGCCGTCGGCGTAGACCGGATCCCAGTCGTAGACGCCCGGCGTCGTCTCGTTGCGCCGCCAGAGGACATCGTTACGTCCCTCCGCGATGCCGAGGGACCGCGCGAGTCGGGCGGCACTGCCGTAGATGTCGTTCTCGACGTGTAGTCCGACGCCGAAACGGGAATCCTCCGTTGAGACCTGCCCGTCGAGAACCATGAACGGGGCCTCCGTAATGGCTCCGGAGGAATCCACCATCTGGAAACCGAAGTAGCCCTCGCCGAGCGAGTCGACGGGGATGCTGGTGACGCCGCCCGTGGAGGTCACGGTGCCCGACGTCGCGACGGCGCCGGCGCGGGTGATCTTCCACGTCGCCGCACCGGGGCTCGCGACCACGGCGAGGGCCGCCGTGTCGGTGCGGAGCACGAGCGACTCGTTGACCAGGCGCGCCGTGTAGGCGACGTCTTCGAACGACGGGTTGGGCACGACGTTGTGGCCGTCCGACGAAACCACTTTGACGTCGTCGATCGCGAGTCCGACGATCGGCTTGTCGACGCGGAGCGCGACTTCCGTCGTCGCCGCCGCCGCAACGACCTCGCCAGTGATCTCGGTCCACGTGGCGTCGAGAGAAGGCAACGCAATCTTGGTGTCGCCGACCTCGAGCGCCGCCGAGACGGGCGACTTCTGCGGGCTCAGCACTCGCACGCGGGCGGAGACCTCGTACTTCTGCCCCGCCGTCGTCGTGGCGGTGGTCGTCGCGACCCGAATCGGCGCGTCGACCGTGGGCGCCTCGATCGCCAGCGCGACGGCGCCGTCCGCGGCGTCGCCAACCTCCGGCGCCACCGAGCCCACCGCGGTGGGCGACGGGAACTGCCAGCCACTGACGACTCCCGAGGTGGTCGCGACATGCGGAAGGTCAGAAGCGGTCGCCGTCGCGGTGGCGGTCGCAGTCGGCGTCCCGGCGGCAGTCGGGGATGCGGAAGGGCCGGCGGGGTTCGTGATCACGACCGCCGCAGCGACGGCTCCGCCGAGGACGACGACCACGGCCGCGGCGACGATGGACAGGGTTCGGCGGTTCATGCGGAAGTCTCCTCGGTGAACGGGGATGGCTGGGGGCCGGACGGGGGCGCGGCGGGACCGGTCAGTCGCGTCCGTAGATGTCGCGCGTATAGACCTTGTCGGCGACGTCGTCGAGCGCGTCCGCCGCACGGTTGGCGATGATGACGTCGCACCGCGCCTTGAACTCCTCGAGGTCACGGACCACTGCGGAGTGGAAGAACTCGTCGTCGTCGAGCGACGGTTCGTAGACGATCACCTCGATGCCCTTCGCTTTGATGCGCTTCATGATGCCCTGGATCGACGACGCTCTGAAGTTGTCCGAGTTCGACTTCATGATCAGTCGGTAGACGCCGACGGTCGCGGGCTGACGCGAGAGGATGTCGGAGGCGACGAAGTCCTTGCGGGTGCGGTTGGCGTCGACGATCGCAGCGATGAGGTTCTGCGGCACCTGCGAATAGTTCGCGAGGAGCTGCTTGGTGTCTTTCGGCAGACAGTAGCCGCCGTAGCCGAACGACGGGTTGTTGTAGTGCGAACCGATCCGAGGGTCCAGCCCGACGCCCTCGATGATCTGCTTCGCGTTGAGTCCGTGAACGGCGGCGTACGTGTCGAGCTCGTTGAAGTAGGCGACGCGCAGAGCCAGATACGTGTTGGCGAAGAGCTTGATCGCCTCGGCCTCCGTCGAGTCCGTGAGCAGGACGGGGATGTCCTCGTCGATGGCGCCCTCGACCATGAGGTCAGCGAACAGCCGACCGTGCGGTCCCCGGTCGCCGACGACGATCCGCGATGGGTGCAGGTTGTCGTACAGCGCGCGCCCCTCGCGCAAGAACTCCGGAGAGAAGAGGATCGTCGCGTCCGGGTACTGCTCGACCATTCGCGCGGTGAAGCCGACCGGCACGGTCGACTTCACAACGATGATGATCGTCGGGTTCGCGTCGAGAGCAGTGGCGATCACTGCCTCGACCGACGACGTGTCGAAGTAGTTGCTCACTTCGTCGTAGTTCGTGGGCGTGGCGACGACCACGAGCTCCGCATCGCGATAGGCGGCGCCGGCATCGAGTGTCGCGGTGAGATCGAGATCGTGCGACGCGAGGTACTCTTCGAGCTCCGCATCCACGATGGGCGATTGGCGGCGACTCAGCATCTCGACCTTGGCCGCGTCGATGTCGACCGCCGTCACGCGATGGTGCTGGGCGAGGACGACGGCATTCGACAGGCCGACGTACCCCGTGCCGGCGATCGCGATCTTCATGCCGAAAGACTAACCGCGAAGGGGGCACCGAATAGAATCGGTGCCGATGTCACCGGTCCCGCTTGTCTCCATCGTCGTCCCGGTCTTCAACGACGCGGCGACCATCGCCGCTGCGCTGGAGAGCGCCACCTCGCAGACGCTCGCAGATGTCGAGATCATCTGCGTGGACGACGCATCCAACGACGACACCGCGGCGATCATCGAAGCATTCGTGACCCGCGACCCTCGGGTGCGGCTCATCAGGCACCCTCACAATCTGACGGCATTCGAGTCGAGGCGGACCGGCGTCACGGCTGCCGCTGCGGCGTATGTGATGTTCCTTGATGGCGACGATGAGCTCAGTCCGAGGGCTGCGGAGTTGGCAGTGGCGAAGGCACGCGCAGCCGATGCCGACGTCGTCGGCTTCGGCGTGACGGTGGTCGAACGCGACGGACGCACGGGGAGCCCGTATGAGGTGCGTCTGCAGCCGCCACAACAACCGCACGTCGGCACAGGCCTCCTGCGGGCGCTCTTTCCTGAGGGCAGGGCAGCACAAGGTCAGCTCTGGCGATTCCTCATACGCACCCGGGTCCTCCAGGACGCCTACGCACTCCTTCCGAGTGAGGTCAAGCTCTCTCGGATCAACGATCTCCCGCTGCTGTTCCTCGTCGCAGCGTTGGCCGAGACGTACGTGGCCGTACCGGACAAGCTCTACCGCTACTACTTCGGGCGCGGGGGCAGCGGTTTCCGCGTCGACAGCGTCGAACGTGCACGGTTCTACGCCTCGGCAATCACCTCAGTCGAGAGCATCCAGCCCGCGATAGCGACGCTCTCCGCCCGATACGGTGACCCCGATCTGCTCCAGCGCACCTACGAGTCAGTTCGGTTAGCGATCATCGGCTACGTCTGCTCCCAAATCGTCGAAAAGGGTGATCGCGACATCCTCGATGCCGCCATACAGCATTTGCTCAGCGTCACCTCCGGCGAAGACGTCTTGCGCGCTGCCACCCGGTTCTACCCCACAACGCTTTCCGCCCTGAAACCGTACGCTGAGCAGCGGAGGCTCGAAGAGCGGCGGGTACGCAGCATCCTGTTGGCTACCTCGACCCTTCGCACCGGCGGAGTCTCCGCTGTGCTCACCTCGCAGGCGCACTACCTCCGCAACGCCGGCTATCGTGTCGTGGTCGTTGCGCGAAACGGCGAGAGCGACAGCGGCGCACTCCCTCCCGACGTCCCGTTCGTCGAACTCACCTCGCGGGACCTCGGCGATCAACTACGTCAGTGGGGCCAGATCTGCCGCGAGTACGACGTCGACATCGTTATCGACCACCAGATCCTGTACATGGACCCATGGCCCGAGTTCGCGCTCGCTGCGCGCGCAGAGGGCGCGGCGACGATCGGGTGGCTCCACAACTTCGTCGGTCGACCGGTATACGACGGCAATGACCGTCTGCTCCTCATCGAACGGTGGGCGAATACACTGGCGGCACTTGTCGTGCTGTCTCCTCTGGACGTCGCTTACTTCCGGCTACGGGGCATCGACCACGTCTCGTACCTGCCGAATCCACCGTCGCCCATCCTTCTGGAAACCCCGAGAAACCCTGCGCCGAAGCCTCCGCCCAGCGGTCGCGTGGAGCTCCTCTGGTGGGGACGCCTCGAGCAGCGGACGAAACAGGTCCGCGAACTCGTCGCTGTGGGAGTGGAGTTATCGCGACTGGGCGTCGACTTCAGCCTCCGCATCATCGGACCGGACTGGGACGATGTCACGGCCAAGAAGCTCAATGCCTTCGCTCGGAGGCGAGGCGTCGGCGATCGCGTCCGCGCGGTGGGACCGCTCCACGGCGATGCGTTGATGACGGCTATCGACGCGGCGGACGCCTTCGTCTCGACCAGCATCATCGAGGGTTACCAGCTGACGATCGCCGAGGCGCAGTCCCGTGGTCTGCCTGTGTTCATGTACGACCTCCCCTGGCTGACTCTCGTGAGAGACAACGCAGGGGTGGTGAGCGTGCCCCAGGGTGAATCATTCACCCTCGCGCGGAGGATCGCCGAGGTTGCCAAGGATCCGGAACGTTTCACCCAGCTCTCCAGAGCGTCGCGGGATGCTGCAGAGCGGGCGAGGTCGTTCGACTTCGACCAGCTGTACCAGCAAGTGGTGACCGCGACTCTTCCCGAGATGTTCTCCCCCGAGCCCACGCTCGCCGATGCGCGAGAACTCCTCGGTCTCCTCAGTTTCTACGCATCACGTTCCCGGGGGACGCAGAGGACGCTGCCCGGCCGGGCGGCGGTCAGCAACCGACTCTGGCAAGTGAGCGCACCGTTCGGGCGAACGCTTTTGCGGCGGCTTCCCGTGCTCCGGCCGCTGGCACACCGCGCAAAGGACTGGCTCGGCGCGCGCTGAGCATCTCAGGGCGTTGCTACTTCGCCACCCGGCGGCGTGCCCGACTCAGTGGAGGGGGTTTCCACCGGCATAGGAGTTTCCGACTGCTCGGGCGCGGGCGTTTCGGACTCGGTAGGAGTCGGCTCCGGCTCTTCGCTGGGAGGTGCACCGGGGTCGCTGGGCGACGGCGCGGGCACCGGCACGGTCCCCTCACCCGGGCCGTCGCTCGGCGGCTGCGTCGGTTGACCATCGGGGTCAGTTTCGCCCCCGCCCGACTCGACGTTTGCCTGCTCCAAAGGAGCGCGGGTCACGGTCACGACCGAACTGACACGGCTTCCGTCGGACCCTTTCGCCGTGAGGGTGTATGACCACGAACTCTGTTCACAGGGGAACGGGACCTGGTAGTCCTGGGCTGATACAGGAAGCCCGCTTCCGAGCGGAGCGTCAAACGCATCGACCGCGTTCGCTGCGGATGCGACAGCGACGTCAGCGGCGTTGCCGACATGCCAACTGAGTCGGACCGAAGCTTCGCCGCCCGTGGACTCACAGACGACGGACGCGGTATCCGCTGCGAAGCCCGCGACCACAGGGACTGCTGCGCCGGTCTCAACGGGCAGGGTCGACACCGCGCCCGGGACAACGGCACCGGCAGGCGTCGAGACACCCGCTGCCTTCGGAAGACCCGAAACGAGAGCGATCGCAGCGCCGGCTCCTACTGCGAGCAGGACGGCGGCCCCGGTCACGGCGATGGCGATGGCACGCCGTCGATTGCGTTCCCGAACACTGCGGCGATACCGCTCGCGTCGGGCGATGGTTCGCACGCCCTCGGAGGGCACAACGATCTCCTTCGCCTCGACCGCGGCATCGGCGAGAAGTTGCTCGAAGGCGGACAGGGGGCCTTCAACGGCCTGTGCGGAGGCCGACTCGCTTTCGACTTCTGCGTTTCGTTCCTCGGCACGCGCCGTAACGGGCTGTTGCTTTGGGGCCGCGGCGCCCACAGCGCCACTGCCCGGGTTCTTCGTCCACTTGATGTACTCGTCGATCACCGAACGGGCGGGGCCGTCGTCGCGGAGCTCACCTTTGTGGATCCACAGGACCCGTTCGCACGTATCGCGAAGGGAGCCGGCGGAGTGGCTCACGATCATGACGAGACCGGCGCTGTCTCGCAGCTCGCGAATCCGCTGCTCGCTCTTCAGCTTGAACCGACGATCACCCACCGAGAGCGCCTCGTCGATGAGCAGGATCGAGTGCGCCTTCGCAGACGCGATCGCGAACCGCAATCGGGCTCCCATGCCCGACGAGTACGTCCGCATCGGATGATGGATGTACTCGTTGAGCTCCGCGAAGTCGGCGATGCCGTCGACATGCGCGGCGGCCTCTTCCGGGGTGAAACCCATCGCCAGAAGCCCGAGCTTGATGTTGTTCTCACCCGAGAGCTCTGGAACAAGCGCGGCATTGACGCCGAGGAGAACGGGACGATCGGCCGCCCAAATGGTTCCCTCGGACGTCGGGATGAGTCCGCTCATTGCGCGGAAGAGCGTTGATTTTCCGGAGCCGTTGTGCCCGATGACACCAATGGTCTCGCCCTCGGAGGCGGTGAAGCTGACGCCGCGGAGCGCAGGGATCGTCTGGAGCTCACGGCCGCCTCTGAAGGTCTTCAGCCCCAGGAGGTTGTCCCGGGGGCTGAACCGCTTCCCCGACGCATACACGCGATAGTCGACGCGTGCGTTATCGGCCACAATCATCGGCCGGGGCCCAGGCGGGCCCGGCGTGGAAGGGGCGGAAGGGAGCAGGAGTTCAGTCACTGAGCCCGTACCTCGACTCCGCCTGCCAGAAGTAGATCACGCCGATGACAAACGCCACGACCGCCCAAATCGGGGCGGCCACCCAGACCAGCAGAGGCGCTGGGTGAGAGTCCAAGAGGACGGCGCGCGCGAGAGCGATGAACTCGTAGGTCGGCACCAGGTGGGCGATCGTTAGAAGAGTCGGGTAGTTGGCGAGTGCTCCGTCGACGCTGAAAATGATGCCGCTGGCGTAGAACAGGACGCGAGTTATCACGGGGATGAACTGCTGAACATCTCGAGCGTGAACCGAGAGCCTGGCGAAGATCAATGCGACGCCCAGGTTGAAAACCGCCATCACTCCCAGGATCGGGATGATCAGCAACCAAGACCAGGTGATGGGCTCTCCCAGTATCGCCAGGAGCACACCAAGAAGAACGATGACCGGGACCATCCGCATCGCCTGCTCTGCGACAACGGAAACGGGAAGCAGGATACGCGGGAACCCCAGGCTCTGCACAAGTTTGGTATTTCCCGTGACGGCTTTGGCGCCGTTACCGAACGACCCCGTGAAGAACTCGTAGACGAATATCCCCACCAGGAGGAAAGGGACGAAGTCTGTGGGCCGAGCGGCGCCGGAGAGTACGAGGCCGAAAATCGTGCCATACAGAATCGCCATGAGGAGCGGCTTGAGAACGATCCACAAGACACCCAAACGGTTGCGAAGGAGGCCTCCGATGAGGCGATAAGAGGCGAAAGTGAAGGCGAAAGTTCTGCGCTCCCACGCCTCGGTGAGATAGGCGCGCAACGTAGGACGCCTGCCGACTTCGTACAGTCCTTCGGCAGGAGGAAGGCGTGCATCCATCAATGGAGTCGCCGCCTCTCTACCCGTCTCGCGCTTCGCAGGGTCCCCCGACAATCAGGAACCGCTGCCGTCGATGATACCGCGGAGGGCATCCTCGCCCTCGTCGACCCTTTCCCGGCGAGCGTGTTCGAATGAGTGGCCACGGTCTAGGCCACCGCCTCCATCGCGCCACGAATCGACGTGACGAGCTCGGCGACATCGGCGCGCGCGGCGTCGATCGCGGGAGCCAACCCACCGAGATGGGACTCGAACCGCACTGCGAATTCGGGCAGCTCGTCGTACCGACCCACGAGGCTTCCAAGCCCGACGGCGCCCAGCAGACGGGCGATCTTCTGAGGCTCACTGCCGGATCCCAACGGGTAGGCACCCTCCGTGGCGCCGATGATGAGCCCGTGAGCACGGTCGCTGATGACGGCCAGTGATTGCCGGTACACGCCGCGGACGTACGTGTCCAGGTCGTCATGGCGCATAGTTGGCGGCGTGAGATACTCCCCGCCGAGGGCCTCAGCCAGCCGGACCGCCCTCGGAGCGTCACGACTCACCTGCGCAACGGTGACGATGCGGGTCCCGGCGGTGGCGGCGAAATCGCGGACGGCGGCGATCCACTCCGCGTCGGGCCACGGCCGGTCGAAGCGCATGGTCACGCAGACGACGCCACGGTCTTCGATCGCAGCCCACTCGTCCACCGGAGTGCCTTCGGAGTATGCCCAATCAGGCGCGAACTCACCGAACCCCGCGCCGTCACGGGAGCCTTGGTCCCGCCAGGACATCACGGATGCCTGCCGCATAACAGGGTCGAAGTTCACACCGCCGAGGGCGCCGACATCTTTGATACCGATCCCCGCAAAGATCAGCGCGCCGCCCACGTCGAGTACGCGCGCGCACTCTGCGGCACGCCGCGCAACGGGAAAGCCTCCGGGTCGCGGGTTGATTTCACCCGCGTTGAAAGCATGAACCGGCCGTGAGGCTGATTTCTCCGCGGCGAGCCATTCAGCCCGCGAACGATAGAAGGTCAGGTCGGCGGCTGCGGGGAAGCCGGCAGTGAAATCCGTCGTCGCGTCGCCGAGGTAGACGTGTAGGTGCCTGCGGGCGCCCCGGAGTGCATCGAGGTAGGCAACGCGAAGGGCCGAATCGCCCAAGTTGTCGTCCTGGCCACTGAGGTGCGCAAAGACGTGCTGAGTCGGTTTCACAATCACTGCACCCTACTTTAGGGTGGGTCCGTGCTCTCTGTGCCGCGCCTCCGGACCCGCACGAAGGATTCCGAGGACGGGGCGACGCGGAAGCCGAAGATCCTCGTAACCACGCGCCCACCGCACCACCGGGTGGACTACGTGGATCAACTCATCGGAGACGATTCGGCCGGTGGAGCACCCACGGGTGTCATTCACGAGTTCAGTCTGGACCCGTTGCGCCCGCGCGATGCCGATGTCATCCATCTGACCGATGTCGAGAAGGTGATCGGCGGTCACCGCTTACCCGAGGATGAGCGCACCCGCCGCGCGAAGCGATTCATCAAGATGTTGCGCAGACGTGGAATTGCACTGGTTCGCACCGTGGAATCACCGGCTGCGGGCATCGAGCGTTCACGCGCGGAAGCCACGATCAATCGCGCGGCCGCCTACCTGATCGCCCTGAATCCCACGATTTCGGCGGAGCAGGATGTCGTCGTCATCCCCCACAGCCACCTCCGCGATCGCTTCCTCGGATTCCCGCGGGAAGAAGTGCGCCCAGGGCGGATGCTGATAACGGCCCGAGGCACCCTTCCCCCGCCATACGAGGCCGCAGTGAAAGTCATGGCCGTCGCGGATCTCCCGGATTGGACACTCCGCGTGGCGGGAGACGTGCCGACCGAAGCCAAGGAATCCTATGCCCGCTCGCTCGCCGACCTGGGAGGGGTGATGTCGCTGCGCGACGACCAGCTGTCGGACGCCGCGAGTGTGACCGAGATCAGCCAAGCCGAAGTCGTGCTCGTCGTGGAACCCGATCGGTACGACTCCCAGAGTGTGATTCTGATGGCACTCTCGCTGGATCGGCCCGTGCTTGTCGCAGATACGCCCGCTATGCAGAGTCTGGCCGACGAGGTCGGGCCAGGGTGGGTTCAGCGCCATCCGGGCCCGCTCACGGCTGTCGCGTTGGAGACCGCTCTTCGAGAGTTCCGGGCGAACCCGCCCAGGCATCCACCCCAGCTCGACGCGCGGGACCCAAACGAAATCAGCGCTCGATACGCGGCTGTCTTCCGTCGCGCCATCGGACATCACTGAGATAACAGAATCGGACCGTATGTCGTTGTCACCGCAGATCTCGTTCTTGGTCACCTCGAACGATGACGACACCCGCGACGCATCCGCAGCGACTCTTCGATCGTGCCTTGCCCAGTCGCTCGACGGCGTCGAAGTGGTGCATGTGCACACCCGCCCGCATGTCGACGACGCTCACGTCAGCGCAGAAGATCGAGTTCACACGGTCACGCGCCCACCCGGGACCTCCACAGCGGAGCTGCGACGTGCGGGGCTGAGCGCGGTGACGGCGCCTTTCCTGATCATGGTCGAGGCCGGCGACGTGGTGTCTTCCAGCGCCGCCTCCCTCCTGTGGCAACGGGTCGGAGTGGCGGGTTCTGACGTAACCCGATTCCGCGTCGCAGAGCACGACGGTGGGAAGCCGACGGTCCGGCCCGTCCCGCGAGCCGGTGCGGCACTGTCGGGCAGCGACATCGTCCGGACTCTGCTCCCTCGAGAGACGGCTCCCGACCTCGAGCCCTGGCGCGCGCTCTTCCGCACCGATCTACTTCGCTACGCCTACTCGACCGGAACGACACCTCTCCTCGATGACACGGGCGCGGTCCTGCTCGCATACGCCGCCGCAACGTCGTACTCGGTTGTCGACAGCGTGGTGTACACGCGCGAACCGCCAGGACGGTCGAAGCAACGCCCGCCGAGGGAAAGCCTTGACGTCGCGCTGACCCGCGTACAGGCGCTGAGAGATGTGGAGCCGGAGATCCGATCGCTGGCTCGGCGTAGCGTCAACCCGGAACCGATGTTGGATGCGTATCACGCGGGGTACTACGCCGCAATCAGTGAGGCACTGATGCGCGTCCGGGAGTTGCTTCCCGATGAGCGGTCCCTGGGGTGGAACTCACTGCGCGACCGCATCGATGAAATCGACATCCTCCTCGCGGCTGTGATGTTCGATCCGGCAGCCGTTCAGATGCTGATCGCTCACGGCGAGCGCATCGAACTCGGCCGCTCGCCCGTCCGGAATGTGCTGCTCACAACCAACGTCCTGACCACCGGCGGGGTGTCCGGCGTCTTGCTGACGCAGGCAAGGTTTCTCCTCGATGCCGGCCATAGCGTCACCATCGCCACGCATCGCTCCGGCAGCGCCGAACATCTCGTACCCGAAGGGGCGACCCTCGTCCAACTCACGGGAACGACGCGCGCACAGCGTGTGTCGCAGTGGGCTCGGCTCTGCCGCGAACGCGACATCGACATCGTGATCGATCACCGCATCCTCTACTCGCGGGACTGGCCCGCCTTCGCTCTCGCGGCTCGCGCGAGCGGCGCAGCGACGATCGGATGGATCCACAACTTCGCAGGCCGACCGACATACAACGGAAACGATCTGCAGACCCTTCTCGCGACGAACCTGGACTCCTTGGCTCATCTCGTCGTTCTCTCGCCGCTCGATGTGGCGTTCTGGAAGCTTCGCGGAATTGCCCACGTCAGCTATCTCCCTAACCCGCCGTCCCCATTCCTCCTCAGTGCGGGCACAGACTCTGGCGCGAAACGCGCACCCGTCGGGCGACCGGTCGAGCTCGTGTGGTGGGGGCGTCTCGAGGAACACACAAAGAAGGTGACGCAACTGGTCGAGGTCGCTGCAGCGCTTCACAAGCTCGCCGTCGACTTCCGGATGAGGATCGTCGGGCCGGACTGGGCCGACATGGATACGCAACGCCTCAGCGAACTCGCCGCCCACCGCGGTGTCGGCGACCGCGTCGCCCCGATCGGACCGCAGCACGGGCAGGATCTCCTCGACGTGATCGACACATCGGATATCTTCGTCAACACGAGCATCATCGAGGGCTACCCCCTGACGATCTCCGAGGCACAGTCGCGCGGCCTCCCGATCGCCATGTTCGATCTGCCGTGGTTGTCGCTGACCACCGACAATGCCGGGGTCGTCACGACACCGCAACAGGATGCGGGCGCCCTCGCCGGCGCGATCGCAGACCTCGTCGCAGAACCCGAGCGCTACGAGGCGATGTCGGCCGCCTCGATCGAGGCAGCGAAACGCGCCACGTCTCACGACTTTTCTCGATTGTATGAACAGTTGATGCGCGGCGAGCTTCCGTCGGAGTTCTCTCCCGAGCCGACTCTCGAGGATGGTCGGAAGCTGCTGGACCTGTTGGTGTTCTTCAGCGAGGTCAGCACACCTCCCCCTCGCCCGACCATGCGGCGAACGCCGACCGGTCGGGCAGCACGGCGTCGGCGACGACGGCCCCGGACGCTCCGTGCGCGCGTTGAGCGCAAGCTCACTCCGCTAGGCCAGAAGGTGATCGACGTTGCCCCGTGGGTGCGTCCGATCGCGAGACGAATCAAGAGCTTGCTGCTGCGCCAGAAATGAAGGATCTCATGGACACAAGACCTCTTGTCTCGATCGTCATTCCCGTCTTCAACGACGCACACGTGATCGCGACGGCGCTCGACACGTGTTGCGGCCAGAGCCTGACCGACATCGAAGTCATCGTCGTCGACGACGCCTCCACCGACGGAACCGCTTCGATCGTGGAAGAGTACGCGTCGAAAGACCCGCGCGTCCGGCTCGTGCGTCAGGCATCCAACGCTTCCGCCTACCAGGCACGCCGCGTAGGAGTTCTCGCCGCCACGGCCGGCTACGTGATGTTCCTCGACGGCGACGACGAACTCGCCCCTACGGCCGCTGCCGTCGCGTTCTCGCGGGCAATCGAGACCGATTGCGATCTGGTGCAGTTCGGAATCGACGTGGTGGGGCGAAATGGCCAAACCGGCGGAGGCTTCGAGTCCCGTCTGCAGCCCCGGTTCACATCGCTGAGGGGAAGCGACGTGCTCCGCCAACTCTTCCCGATCGACAGCGCGGCGCAGGGGCAACTGTGGAAATACCTGTTCCGTCGGCAACTGCTCGTTGACGCATACGCGCTGATGCCTGACGACCTCGTTCTGCCCCGTGTCAATGACCTGCCGATCGCCTTTCTCGCGGTGGCGCTCGCGGACCGTTACGAATCCGCCCCGGATCGCCTGTACCGATATCACTTCGGCCTCGGCGGGAGCGGCCAGAAGGTCAAGGATCTCGAGACCGCCGCCTTCTATGCGGGCGCCATCCGCTCGATCGACTCGATCGCCCCCGCCGTCGAAGAGATCGCCAGATCCTCCGCTGAACCGGATCTCGTCCGAGCGACGTATGCTTCGGTGCGCCGCGCGATCATCGGATACACGACCCATTACATCGCCGAGCACACGCGCGCGGAGATTCTCGATGACGTCATCGCGGACCTGTACACGCGGGCCTCCCCGCGAGAGATCGTGCACGCGACCGCGCAACACTGGCCCGAGAACATCGACGCGTTGGCTGAGCACGCGAGCGCGATCGCGCTGGCCGCGAGGCCGGTGCGCAACGTGCTCATCGCCACGAATCACCTCAGCACCGGGGGCATCTCCGGCGTGGTCGTGGCTCAAGCGCGCCTGCTGGACGATGCCGGGTATCGCGTCACGGTCGTCGCCCGCGATCCCGGCAGTGATCCTTCGCTCCTTCCGGCTGGCGCGCGATTCGTCGAGGTCGGGGAGGAACGTGGCGGCGGTGCCGTGACGGGCTGGGCCGATCTCTGCGTTCGGGATGAGATCGATCTCGTCATCGAACACCAGTGGCAGTACTCGCGAACGTGGCACATGCTCGCGCTCGCGGCCCGCGCCGAGGGCGTCCCCACGATCGGCTGGTCGCACAACTTCGCTGGCCGATCGATTCTGTTCGGCCTGGGCGCGCTGGGGAAGGCGCCCAAGTACTTCGCTCTCCTGGCACACCTCGTCGTCCTTTCTCCCCTCGATGTGGTCTTCTGGAAGCTGCGAGGGATGCCACGCGTCTCCTACCTCCCCAATCCCTCGTCGGCACTAGTGCGCGAGAACGGCATCGCTTCTGCCGTGAAACCGCCTCCTGTCGGACGTCGCCTCGAACTCATTTGGTGGGGGCGTCTGCACGAACAGTCGAAGCGAGTCACCGAGCTGATCGACGTCGCGGGAGCGCTTGCCGCAATGGGCGTGGACTTCCGCCTCAGGATCGTGGGCCCCGACTGGAGGGACATGAGCGCAGCGCGGCTCAACGCCCTAGCTCGAGAACGCGGGCTCGGCCACCAGGTCCACGCCATCGGGCCGCTCCACGGGGCCGACCTACTGGCGGCGATCGACGGGTCCGACATCCTGGTTTTGACCAGCGCGATCGAGGGTTACCCGTTGACGATTCCCGAGGCTCAGTCCCGTGGCTTGCCGGTCGCCATGTACAGACTGCCGTGGCTCGCCCTAGCGGCCAACAACGCGGGGATCCTGACGGCCGATTGGGGTGATGCTCGAACCCTTGCCCGCGCCATCGCCGACATCGCACGGGATGCCGACGCTTACACCGCCATGTCGGCGGCATCCCTCACCGCTGCGGCGAACGAGCTCGCGCGTGACTTCGGGACGTACTATCGCGACCTGCTCTCGGGCAGGGTATCCGCCGATCGCTCTCCTGAACCCACGATCGAAGATGTGGAGCAACTCCTCGCTCTGACCGTCATGTTCGCCGAGCTGCACACCGCGAAGCGTGAGAAGCCCGGAGAGCGCGCGCGGAACCGGGATGACGGGAGGTCTCCGGAAACGAGTCATGCCGTGCGGAGGCTGCTACCGACCGCCCGCGCCGTCCTAGAGATCGCGCCTTGGCTCCGCCCGACTGCGCATCGAGTGCAGCGCTTCCTCGCGCGCCGCAAGTAGGACGCCGAGGCGCGGCTGTTCCGGCTCAAGGCTGCTCCGCCCCCTCGGGCTGTCGCATACGATCGAATCGAACACACACAGGGTCGAGGAAAAAGTGCGCGAGTTGTTTTCACGGTTCAGGAAGATCGCGCGCCCCGAGCGTGAGACCGCGAAAGGGCTGCCGATCTCTTTGCATCACACGGAGACCGCTGCGCTGATGCTGCGTAGCGGGTTGTTCGACCATTCCTACTACGCGAGGGTCTCGGGCGAACTGAGCCTCGGGCCCGCGGAACTCGCACGGCACTACCTCGCTCACGGACTTCCGCTCGGGTTGTCGCCGCACCCTCTGATCGAGTTGGATTTCCTGCCTTCGCCCGTCCGGGACGCGGTCCAGCAGCCTGACGGAGCCGCGCAGCTCTGCGACTACCTCCGCTCTCCCGCCGCCCGCCTGCACTCCTGGGGACCCGTCTTCGATCCACGAACGATCGATGAGGATCCGGTCACCGTTCTCGCCGCACTCGGTCCGGACACACCGCTGCCTGTGCCCGAAGATTACGACGGCGCGCCTCCGACCTTGTCTGAAGCTCGCGCAGCGCTTCTTGCGTTCGCGGACGAGTATCGCGAGCAGTTCGAAGCCCGGCTCCCGCCACGACGGAAGCGCTGGGACCGCGCGGCCACGCAGGACTGGGTCTCGCAAACCCTCTCGCTCGGTTCCTCCTCGGACGCGCTCGTGTCGGTGATCATGCCCGTGCTTGATCGTGCCGAAGTGGTCGGCGCGGCGATCGAATCGGTGCTGGCGCAAACGCACGAAAACTTCGAGTTGATCGTGGTGGACGACGGCTCCACAGACTCCACGCGCGACGTCGTGACCGAGCATGCGCGCGCCGATCCACGCGTGCGCCTCGTCGCAAGCGAGCACGGCGGTGTGAGCGCGGCACGCAACGTGGGGCTTGCGCAGGCGAGAGGCCACTTCGTTGCCTTCCTGGACAGCGACAACCGCTGGACTCGCCGGTTCCTTCAGCTGTCATTGACGGCACTGGCACACTCACCTCAGGCCGTCGCTTCTCACGCCGGGTTGCGACTGCACAACGACGACGCCGTCGAGTTCCGCGGCGGCGACGCCCAGTTGATCGACCTGCAGCTGGGCAACTCGATCGACCTGAACGTACTCGTCGTCAGGTCAGAGGCACTGCAAGAAGTGGGCTTCTTCGATACGGGGTTGCGTCGGTGGGTCGACTACGACCTCGTGCTCCGCCTCGCAAAGCTCGGCAGGCTCGAGTACCTGCCTTTCATCGGCTGCGACTATGAGAACAAGACCGCAGCAGGACGGATCACGGCCGGCGAGTCGCTCCATTGGCAATGGGTCGTACGGGAGAGGAACCTGATCGATTGGTCCGCCGTTCGCGAAGCAACCGTCGATCGCGTCCAGGCCCGCACGAGCGTGATCATGACAATTGCGGGATCGACTGGTCATGCAGCCCGCTCTATCGACCGTTTGATCGACACCTTTCGAGGCGATCTGGAAGTGATCATCGTCGACAACGGCTCTCGACCCGCTGTGGGACGACGGCTCGTGCTGCGGTATCTGAGCGAACCCCGTGTTCGATATCTCCGGCTGCCCACCAACAATAACTTCGCCCTCGCCGCCAATTACGGCTTCGCTCATGCAACGGGAGCACAGGTCGCGTTCCTGGACAGCGACGCAGACGCACGCGACGGTTGGCTCGACGCGTTGATAGCCGCACAACGGGACACCGCATCGTTGGGCGTGCAGTCGCTCCTCCTCAACCCGAACTACACAGTCCAGCATGCAGGCTACGCCTTCTATGCGGAGACGTTCCTCCCGAGCCCGATGCTCGCGGACCTCACGATCGACGACGCGATGAACGCCGACGTGAGCGATGTCACGGCGATCAGTGCGAGTGCGAGCCTCTACGAATCATGGGCTTTCGCTGAGCTCTCCGGATTCGACCCGCTCTACGCGAACGGGTTCGAGGACGTAGATCTCTGCTTGCGCGCAAGGCGCGACATCGTCGGTGCTCGTTTCTCATGCACCCCCCTGGCCATCGTCATCCACGAACGAAAGCCATCGCCGCACCGGGGACGCCGCCACGCGACCAACATGCGCACGTACGCCGACCGTTGGTCGGATGTTCGTCTACCCGATGACCGTCGTCGGTATGAGTCTTTGTCCATGACCGCCATCCGATTGGCTCCGGTCTTCGGTCCGTCGACGACGTCGGTCCTGCCCGTACTCATGCGCAGCGCTGTTGCCGCCGGTCTCCCGTCGGAAGGGGCCGCGGCGGGGTTGCGCTGGGCCATCAAGACGGGCGTCCCGTGCACCCGCGGAGGGGATCGGTGGGGAGATATCCCCTTCGCGAACGATCTCGCCGCTGCACTGAGGTCTCACGGCCAGCAAGTCGTGATCGACCGACACGATGCGTGGACGCGGCCGACGTCCTACCTGGATGACGTGGTCCTGACCCTCCGCGGCCGGCACCCCGTTCCACCGCAGCCCGGCGCCTTCAACATCATGTGGGTCATCAGTAGACCGGACCTCGTCACCATCGACGAAGTACGGTCCTACGACCTGGTCTTCGCCGCGTCGGAGAAGTGGGCGAAATGGATGTCTGACCGTTCGGGCCGGACCATCGAACCGCTTCTTCAAGCCACCTCACCCGATCGCTTCCGCCCCGATCTCGAACGCGTGGACGATCCCGATGACATCATCTTCGTCGGGGGTAGCCATGGGCACGAGTACGGCCGCGCCATCGTCGGTCTGGCCATTCAGGCCGATGCTCCGATCGGACTATGGGGACCGGGATGGGAGAAGTTCGCCCCCGCACACGCCGTGCGGGAAGGCTACCTCGACACCGACATCCTTCCGCAGGCCTATCGGTCTGCGAACATCGTGCTCAACGACCACTACGCCGACATGGCGAAGTGGGGCTTCATCAACAACCGCACCTTCGATGCCATCGCGTGCGGGACCCCAATGATCAGTGATCCGATCGAGGGACTCGAACTGTTCAAAGGCGCGGTCGTGGTCGCCGACTCCGTCGAACGGATGCGTGAACTCGTCGAAGATCGCAGTTGGATGCCGTCCGCCGATGAGATGACCCGCCTCGCTGATGTGGTGCGCTCAGAGCATACGTTTGATGCCCGCGCCCGCCGACTCCTCAGCGCTGCGCTGACCGGTCTCGCGAGGAGCTGACGGTCACCGTCGAGCCCTTCAGCGCCGCAGTCGGAGGCGCATACTCAGCAGCACCGGATTCGCGCAGCGCACGGACGTCATCGATCGCGGCACGGATGTCGGAGAACTCGACACCTTCGAGTTGCCACGGAGCGAACGTCCACCAAGTGAGACTGAGAAGATCAGCGACGACATCGTCCGGAAAGCGCCGGCGGATCGTCTTCGCCGGCACGCCGCCGACGACGGCATAAGGCTCGACATCCTTGGTGACGACCGCGCCGGCGGCGATGACCGCCCCATCGCCGATCGTCACACCGGGCATGATCTGGACCCCGAATCCCATCCAGACATCATTGCCGATGGTCGTACGTGCCTTCGTCTGTGCGCTCGCCATCCGGTTGTGCTCGGGGGAGGGCTCGTAGGCTGCGTAGTCCTCGTGGAAGGGGAAATCGGGGGACGTCGCGATGCGGAAACTCCGCTGATACTGGAACGGATTCGTCGATAGCCAGTTCATCGGGTGGCTGAAGTGGCCGACGTGCGCGCTCGCTCCGATGGAGCAGTAGCGCCCGACATCGGTTGCCCAGAAACCACCGTCGGCCGCGTAGGAGAACGCCCCGAAGCTGCAGGAACCGGCGAATGTTGCCCGATTGGTGCGTGTCGGGCCCTCCCATCGGAACTCGTGCGCGGCCCCCAACGACTTCGCCGCGGCGGGATTGACGTCGAGACCGAAGCCCCGCAACGTAGCGGAACGCTCAGCCGGGGTGGGGGGTATCTCGTGGGTCACAGAGCCGTGCTCCTCGGTGCGATCGACGGTGGACGTGCGCAACCGCCGGCGGCGCGCGGTTCGGCGTGGGAGTGGAGTGTTGAGTGTGTCGATGGTGCGCTGCGCGCTCGTCAACGCCGCGCTCGAATGGGCATCGGCGGCGCGGCGGTCTGGGTCGGTGTTGAGGGCAGCCATCATCGCGTCGACGAGCGCGGACGGACCTACTGCGAACGGCATCTGCGGATCCCACTGTGCGGCGTATGTGTCGACCTTCGACTTCGGAAAGCTCACCCGCGGGACGCCGTATGACTGGGCGATGATCCGGCCGTGAAGCGAGCCGCCCACCCAGAGTCGCGCAGATGCGATCTCATCCACCCGAGGGAAGACGGAGCGCGCGTCGGACACCGAGGCTGCGACCCCGAGCTGGCGACAGCTATCCGCGAACGCTTGCGCCGTCTCAAGCCTGTCGTGTCCGGGTGCCGTTCCCGCAAGAAAGAAGCGCAGTTCCAACCCCGTCGCGCTGGCTGCCTCTACGAGCGGACGGAGCCATACATCGCGCGTGTGCCGCGCGAATACCGCCTCCGGAAGGTGGATCAGCGCAAATTCACCGTCGCTGCGGCGAGGCGTGTGCAACCGAGATACGGAGTGCGCGAAGTCGGGTGCGAGTACGTGGCGCACCCCCATCGAGTCGAGGACTGCGCTGGACCGCGGGTCACGCACCGAAACGTATTCAGCCTCGAGCAACGTGTCGGCGAGGGCTCGGGCGCGCTCGGGAGGAGCGGTCGCGATTCCTGCCAGCCCGACAGAGTTCAGGGCGAGGACAGCATCCCGCGTTTGCTCGACCGCACTCGGGCGCGGAATGTAGGGGGCTGCATACAGAACTCCACCCATTGCCTTCGTGAGGGCGTCGACTTTCGCTTCTGTCGGCAGCGTCTGCAGTGCGCGCAGCGCCTCCTCTCCGAATCGTGTTGCGTAGACGTACTCCGCCGTTGTCGCGCCCACCTCTCCGCCGACGACCCAGATGCCCTGCACCCTGGCCTCGCGAAGACGGTCACCCACAGCAGGAAGTTCCACTCCGAGCTCGCTTCGCATGTCGGCCGCGATGGGCGTAGCGAGTGAGACGTCGAGTTGCCCCGCAGACACAGAACGCGCCAGTTCGGCATAAAGCAGGTCGCCGAAGTTGTCCCGCTCGAACGCCCCCACGGCCACAACTCGGGATTGCGGCGTCCGTGCGCCCGGCTCTTCCGGGAGACCGGTCTTCGCCCCGTCGCGGCCCGGTGTGTTCGACATCACGCGCGCTTTCGCTGTCCTCGGTGCGCGGCGACTGCTTCGACGCCCGCCACGTCTCTGACGAATGTATCGAACCTCGCCTGATCAGCGCTGAGCATTCGATTACTCAGCAACCAGTCGAGTTCGTCGATACGGGGACCGAACACCTCCACATCGGCGATGACATGTTCGATCGCACGAACCCATGCGTCGGTTGAATTCGGCACCACCGTCACACCGGGAACGGACGTGCCTTCGTACGGCCCGAATGACGTCGCCACCGTGCGCAATCCGAGCCCGAGGTACTCAAGGAGCTTCATGTCCGAGGCCAGGACGTTACGCTCTGTCTCTGCCAACGGCGCGATCGCGAAGTCGACGCGAGCCGATTGCTCGCGCAGCCAGGCGACAAAGGCCGGATACTGGCCTGCCCGCTCTGGCGGTTCCACTCTCACCAGCCATGGGTGATCCTCGACGATGCGATCGAGCTCTGACCCACTCGCGATTCCCACCAGCACCAGTTCGAACGCCGGGTTCGACGCAGCAACGGCTTCCAGCGCTGGAAGGACGACGCTGAGATCACTCCCGTGGACCCGTCGCCCGAAGTAGAGCGCACGGACCTTTCCGTCGACGACCCGCGCCGCCGGTGGAACTCGCCAAAGACGATCACTCAACGCTGCCCGGAACACCTCTACCGCGGCAGTGCGGTGAGCCAAGCGCTGACGAAGCGCGTCGTTCGGTACGGAAACGGCCACGGAGCTCTCCACCAATGACGCAACCGTCGACCGGCCCACCGCGGCGTGGCGGCGATGGGCATCGCCGGCGCCTGCCTGCTCGGTGAGATCCTCATCGAGTTCAGTGACGAGGGGAATGCCGCGCGCATCGAGCGCGGCAATCAGATCGGCGGCGGCCGCGACCGGAACCGCGTCCCGCTGCACGAGAAGCATGTCGAACAGACCCTCCCGTGCCGTAGCGAGCGCACCATCAGGAGTGACGCGGATGTAGTCGACGCTCCGTCCCACCGAATTCTGCGTGCGTTCCCACACTCGGGTGAAGGTCGAAGCCGGGGCGTGGACGAGATCCCGCGACGAGGGCGTCAACACGCCGACCCTCAGGACGTCTCGAGCATCCCCTGTCCATTCGGAAAGGAGTTCTCGGTAGATATCCAGATACCGCAACGCCATCTGAGATGTGGTCCATGCGAGACCCCATCCGTTCTGCCAGTCGCTCACTCCCCGCAGTGCGGCGATCCGTCCATCACGGTCGTACAGAGAAGCAATGATCTGATCGATGACCGAATCGTGGCCATTCCATTCGAGCACCCAGCCCGCTCCGAATCGCCGAACCCGATCGGACACATTGGGGAAATCAAGAACGAAGACGGGAAGGCCAACGCTCCACATCTCGGTGAGGGTATGGCAGTAGGTCTCATCCCAAATCGAGAGAACAGCGCCCGCGTGGGGCGCAATCCTCTCGACGATCCTGCCGAAATCCTCGCGCTGATAGGAACCGTGGTACACGACATGCGCTCCGCCGGTGTCGAACTTCTCCTTGATAGGGCCGAGGATGTGCCACTCGATCTGACCGAGGGCATCCGCGTGAACCATGTCGCGGAGGACCTCCGCACCCTTGGCGGCATTGATGCCGCCTGGAACCAGGATTCGAATGGGCTCGCCATAGACCGGAGGCGCCGCGATGAAACGGAACCTCTCGAAGTCTCGACCGTGCTCTATGACCCGGAAGCGCGACGGATCCATCTGTGTGAATTGCGAAAGGATCAAATCACGTGCGCTGGCCGACGTGGTGACAAAAGAGTCGCACATCTGCACAGCACGCCAGAATCTCTCCCGCCACCACCGGAGCCAGTCACCCGTCGGCAACGGATACTGTGCCAAGGGCCAACCCGAGTCTCGGTACACCGAGCCCGACTCCGCGAAGCTCTCTCCGAGGAAGACACCCTGGTCGTCGATCAGCTTCAAGTTCGGCGACAACGCGTAGTAGTCGTGGAAGGAGACGACCACTCGAGCGCCCGATCGCTTCGCGACGCCGGGCAACGAAAGCGAGTGCCAAAGAAGGTGGCGGATATGAACGATGTCGAATCCGAACTCTCTGAGCCACGACCCGACGACACTGTCGTACTCGGGAGAAAAGTGACCGATCGGTTCCACCGCATCATGCAGCAGATGGGTGCGCACCTCACGGGCGACCCCATCACGCACAATGCTGAGAGTCAGCTCACGGGAGTCACTACGCAGAACCCACGGCTCCACCGTGTCACCCAGCGCGCCCATGAGATCCGCGTTCGTTTGCGGAGTTCCCCCCGTCGTCGTCGAGATCACGTAGAGCACGCGCGGTCGCACGGATGCCTTCACTTCGGCGTCCTTGAGCGCGAGATAGGCGCGGTTGCGAGCCAGAGCCAACTCGGGGCTCGTGCGGAAGCTCCTGATCGCGTACTTGTACTCGGGATAACGCGAATCGACAACCGCCCTTCCCGCTCCCAGAAGCTCGGCCTTGCTCTCGCCGAAGCTCTTCGAGCGGTCATGGAAGACGTACGTGCGGTCGTCGATCACGTGGATCCAGCCCGCCCGACCCGCGCGCATGCAGAAGTCGTTCTCCTCGCCGTACCCGCGCGGGAACGCGACCTCGTCGAGGGCTCCGATCTCGTCGATGCAGGTGCGGCTGATCCACATGCAGAAGCCGTTCCCCGTCGGGACGCGAGGGTACACCCCTACCGAGCGGCGTCGGAACGCTCTCGCGTAAGTGATCTCGTCCACTCCCGAAGGCAAGACGTTGTCGTTTCCGATCATGGGCGCCGAGAATGCGCCGGCCCGATCCGACATCGCTGTGACGGTGGCGATCCTGGGCGAACTGGCCGCTGCTTCGAGCATGCCCTCCAGCCATCCGGGAGTTACGCGCGCGTCAGAATTGAGCAGAACGACATCGTCATCCTGCGCCTCCAAGATCCCCCGGTTCACGGTCCGGGTGAACCCGAGGTTCTCGGGGTTGGCGAGCATCCTCACTCTTGGGACGTCACGATGACGCCGGAGAATCTCCGCCACCCGCGGGTCGGGCGAACAGTCGTCGATGAGGAGAATCGTCGCGAACTCCGGCGTGTACGTCAGGAGGCGGTCGAGACACACCTCGACATCATCGGCTGCGTTGTAGATCGGGACGATGATCGTCACGCCGCGCTCCTGCGGATTGGTGGAGCCACGCTGCGCGCCCTGGGAACGCCGCGGAATCGCAGTCACCTCGAAGTCGCGGCTGACGGTCTGATCAGGGAATCGCAGCGACAGTGTGTGGTCGGCACCATCGATGAGCCAGCTGTAGAAGGGGTTGGCGAAGGAGAGCCCTCCCTTCCCGGCAGAGAGGCCGGCCTTGAGCAGGTCGCCACGGGCAAGCGAATTCACGACCTTAACGTATGGCTGACCATCGAGCAGGACCTCGACCTCGAACGTGTCAGCGGGCCTGTTCTCCTTCACCGCCCACGCCCGAAGCGTCGCTCGATCCGATACTTCGATATGCCCCCGATACGACTCGCGCAGGTTCTTGGTCGATACGTTCCGCGAGAGGATGGTCGCTCCGCTCGCCGGCTCTCGCAGGCAAATGAGGACGGTCTCCGACACGGGGAGCAGTTCGTCGAGAGATACCCGGAAGCCGAACGCACCATCACCCGGTGCCCCCACTTCGCCCAGCTCGCTCAGCGGAACGTCGCATACGACGCCCTCGCTCAGCAGACGATCATCGACATAGACATCGGCGATGACGGGAGCCATCACCCCGTGCCGCTTCACCCATCCGGCGAGCGCCCCTGCGGCCGGGTCCGCGATTGCCCCGCGCCAGGGTACCTCGCTGTAGGGAGAATGGAAGGCGCGCTCAGCGATCACCTCACCCGAACGGCTCGACGTGATGGTGACGCGCACGTCATCACCGAAAGACGCCGACAGCGGTAGCTCCCAGGCGAAACCGACGTTCCCGGACCTGCCGTCTCTTGCGAGGTCCCGTCGAAAGCGGTCGGCAATGACCTTGCGGGCGATGCAAACACCATCGATCAGAATGTCGATCTGCTGCGGCGAGTCGTCATCCCGGTTCCGAACCCAACCGAACAAGCCTCGGCCGTTGAATCCATCAACCTTGCCGACCAGTGAAGCCATGTACCCGTGCCCGCTTTCCACAACCTCGCGCGGCGCAACCGCGCCGAAGCCGGAAGCCCGCAGATTACCTACGTTATCGCAACCTCCAGAACGCTTTTCATCACGACTGGCTTTGCGCACAGCGGCGATGAAAGGCCGCCAGCCGGAGGAGAGGGACCCGCGGGAGCGAGCGTGCTCACCACGATCACATCGACTTCCTCGAGTTGCCGCGCCCGCATCCGGCCCGTGGCCTCGGAAAGTGCCAGACATCCCAAGCTCCCGTGCCGACGACCCGGCCCTCACGGGTTGGTGGGTGGAGAACGATGTTCTGATGACCCGCGAGGGCGTCGGTTTTCTCGCGGGCGGGGCTCAAGAACCGCTGAAGTACGCCACAGGCGCCCTTCGTCCCGCGGAGAGCTCGGTGCACGCCTTTGCCGACAACATCGTTGGCCGACGGCACCATGCCCGAGCGCATGGTGCCGAGTACGCACACGTGCTCTTTCCCGACAAGCAGTCCGTGTTGTCGGATGTCTTTCCCCTGAGTCCACTGGTCCGTTTGGGCGACACGTACGTGGAGAGAATGGCCCCCGCCGTACGCAATTCGGTGATCTATCCTGTCGAACTCCTGCAGATACATCCCGACGCTTACCTGCCGCTGGACACGCACTTGTCGAACGCCGGATCCCTCGTTGTGCTGAGGGAGATGCTCGACAACGTCTCTGTCGAGGCTCCCGCGGCACTGGAAAGGATAAGCGCGCGCATCTCACGACCGCGGCGCTGGGAAGGCGACCTCGGCATCAAGCTCAACCCTCCGCGGTTTCAGCAAGCGCTCATGCTCGATCCGGATTGGCGCTTCACGCAGCTGAGCAGCCAAGGTGGCTTCAACGACGGGATGGTCGATATTCTGACGAGCCCCGATGCTCCCGTCGACCGTACCGTGCTTCTGTTCGGCGACTCCTTCTTCCGCCTGATGCTCCGCCACCTGACTGGAGTGTTCACACGCGTGATCTGCTTGCGAACACGCTTCTATCACCGCGAAATGGTCGAGCTCATCGAGCCCGACATCGTCTTCACCGGTAACGCCGAAAGGTACCTTTCGCGCGTGGATCCAGACGATGAAGCATCTCCCTTCATGCTCTACAACGCTCTACGCGGCGTCAACGAGCCGTTCGAGCCCGCCTTCCTCAAGGCGTGGCGCGCCATCACCGCGCCGCGCTCATCGCACGCTCATCGCTTTTGGAACGAACACGCGACATCGAGCTGATCGGTCGACGCCGCTCCGGTACGACCCAGCGCAGCCCCCTGGACACCTCGCAGACGATCGCATGGCGCTGGATGGGCCAGCCAGCGTCGCGCCACCCGGCTAAGTTGAGAGCATGCAACCGTGGACGTCGCCGCGCTCACGTCCACGCACCCGCACCTTCGTCTCGCTGACGGGACCGGCGGGCAACATCGGCGACGCGCTCATCCGGCGGGCGACGTACGAGTGGGCGAGGGGAACCTCCGACGACGTGGTCGCTTACGTCGGCGATGCCCCCGAGGTCTGGTTGCGCCAACTCGGGCTCGCCTCCGGAACACGCGTGCTGCGCTCGAAGCGCAGCGTCGCGAAGTGGCTGTGGCTCATCGTCACCGCGCCGCGCCATCCCGTCCTCATCTTCGAGGCCGGAGAGATCCCCCTCGACCGAGGCAACGGCATGCGAGAACTGGTCTTCCTCACCGAGACGGTGATCGTGCGTCTGAAGGGGGGCGTGGTCGTCCGGCCTCCGCGCGGCATCCGCGCGCCTTCGCAGCCGTCGCTGGGGCTGCACCGCCTCGCCGCGAGGCTCTCGCAGATCGCGCTGTGGCGGGAGGCGTCCTCCCACGCGCTCGCCGCCGGAGGCGCGCTCGCCCCCGATATCGGCTTCGGCGCCGGCATCCGTGACGGTGCGGCCCCGAGCGAGCGTGGCGAGATCATCGTCAGTCTGCGCGGAACGCGTCCATTTCCCGGGCCCTCGTGGGTCACCGCACTGCGGAGCGTGGCCCGAGAGGAAGGGCTGCGGATCCGCACGGTGGTCCAGGTGCGCGAAGACGAAGACCGGGCCCGCGAGCTCGCCGATGCTCTCGGCGGCGTCGCCGAGCCCTGGGGCGACGCAGATGCCGTCGAGCAGGAGAAACGACTGCGCGCCCGGTACGAGAGCGCGAGTCTCGTCGTCAGCGATCGGATGCACGTGCTCGTGCTCGCCGCACTCAGTGGCGCATCGCCGGCGGAGGCCGTGCCGCGGCCGACCGGAAAGATCGCCGCAGCCTTCCGCACCGTCGGCTACGAAGACCTCTCGATCGATTCCGCCACCGCGGATGCCGCGACGCTCGCCGCTTTCCTCCGGTCGCAACTGCGGCGCGGCGACGAGCTCCGCGCTCGCGTCGCGACTGCCGATGCGGATCTCCTCGCCATCGAAGACCGCATCCGCGCGACGATCCGGGCGGCACGGACATGACGTCGGTCCTGCTGCTCTCACACAGCCATCCCTACGGACCGTTCCGCGTCGGCAGCCACCACTACGCCCGCGAGTGGGCGCGCGCCGGCATTCGGGTCGTCCACCTCAGCACCCCCGTGTCGCTCGCCCACCGCGCGACGGGGCGCGTCAACGCCGCCACCGCGTCGGCGATTCCGTCCGGTGTGCGCGTGGACGAGGACGGTGTCACGTACATCGTGCCCCGCACGACGCTGCCGAGGCCCTACGGACGTTTCCGCGTCGCCGACGAACTCGACCGCCACGGAATAGAGACGCCGTTCGACGCCGTGCTGATCGATCAGCCGCTCCTCTGGGATGCCTCGGTGCGCGGGCTCTCACCGACGCTCGTCTATCGGCCCACCGACGCCTACCCGGCGGGGGCGAAGTCTCGGTTGCAGCGGGAGATCGTCGCGCACGCCGACGGCATCGTGGCCACCTCGCAGGAAGTGCTTCGAATGCTCGGCCCGGTGACGGTGCCGACGCTCGTCCTCGAGAACGGCGTCGAGATCGCACGCTTCGAGTCGCGTCGCTCGGCGCCCCGACCGGACGTCTGCGTCTACGTCGGCGCTCTCGACGAGCGTTTCGACTGGTATCAGCTGTCGGCCTGGGCAGCCTCGCATCCCGACATCCGCTTCGACATCGTCGGCCCTGACCCGGCACCCCCTGCCGCTCTACCCGCCAACGTGGTGCTGCGCGGCGCCGTACCTTACGGTCGCGTGCCGGCGATACTCCACACAGCACGTGTGGGGCTCCTCCCCCTGAGCGACGATCCGCTCAACGCCGGACGGAGCCCGATGAAGCTGTACGAGTACCTCGCCGCCGGCCTGGCCGTCGTGACACGGGAGACACCGGTGTTGCACGACGACCCGACCACGGGTGTGTACGGCTACCGAGGAGCCGAGGATGCCGACGCGGCCCTGCGTCGCGCCCTCGCACACCACTCACCCAACACCCCCGGCGTCACCAGGGCGCGCACCGCGTCGTGGCCGGCCAAGGCGACGTCGCTGACGCGCTTTCTGACCGCTCTTTCGTCGCCGCCACGACAGCCTTGACGGGCGCGCCTGCTCAGAACAGGGACTCCAGCACTCTCGAGATCGTCTTGGCCGTCCGCGCCCAGTCGTACTCGCCCGTCGGCGGCGCGACCCGACGGTGAGCGCCGGCGGCGACATCCATCACGGCCGCCCACTCCACAGCATCCGTCGCGGAATCGACCGCCCATCCGCGGCCACCGACGATCTCGCTCACGGCCCGGCATCCCGCCCAGTGGATGACCGGCACCCCGCACGCGATCGATTCCAGGGCGGGAAGCCCGAAGCCTTCGTCGATCGACGGCATGACCGTCGCGGCCGCCCCACGATACAGCGCCGCGAGTCGCTCGTCGTCGATGTCGTGCAGCCACGTCACACGCCCCGACACCCCGAGCGACTCCGCGCGCGCTCTTCCCGCCGCCACTTCCGCGGCGGGCACGACGGCACGCAGTCGCACGGAGGATGCCGTCACCAGCGCTCTCAACACGACGTCGAGGTTCTTGTGGCTCCGGAGGTTGCCGACGAAAACGAGGGAGGAGTCGTCGTGACCCTCGGCGAGACCGTCGGCCGTGAAAGCTGTCGAGCATCCGTTTCCCGCGTTCACCACGCGCACCCGCTCGTCTCGCACCCACTCCCGGATGTCATCGGCCGATGCATCGGAGACCGTGATCACGACTCCGGCCCGGCGCACCGCGGCACGTACCGGTCCGGCGTAGTACGCGGCGAACTTCCACCGGGCGGGCATGGGCAGGCGCAGCTGAATGAGGTCGTGGATGGTCAGCACCTGACGCGGTGCACGCACCAGCGCGCCATAGCCGGGCGAGTAGACGAGGGCCTCCGGCGTAAGATCCGGGAGGGCTCGGAAGGCATCGAGTGGCGTGTGCGGGCTTCCCCCGAGGCCGAGCGAGGTCCAGGAGGGGCGAAGTCGCGGCAGGATCTCGGCGGCATACCGACCGATGCCATGGGCGCCACGGTAGCGATCGTCGGCGAACAGCGCCGTCACGACGGCTCGCCGACCCGGGTTGCGGAGCCGCCTGCAGCCTCGCCGATCGATTGTGACACCCAGCCGCGAATCCGATCGACGAAAAGCGATTCGGAGAAGTCGGCGGCCCTCCGGCGGCACTGCTCCGGCGACGTCGCCAGCGCGGTCTCCACCCCCGCACGCAGCTCCCCCGGCGTCCAGTCCCGCACGAGCGCGCCGGTGGTGCCGTGCAGGATCGACTCCGCAGTGCCGCCCACCGCGTTGGCCACGACAGGTGTTCCGGCTGCCATGGCCTCGACAGGGACGATGCCGAAGTCCTCGACCGCGGGGAAGACCAGGGCGCGCGCGCCGCGCAGCAACGCGCGATGCATGTCGTGTCCAGGTGCCACGACGAACAACACACGTCCGGGATGGAGTTCCTCCGCGGCGGCGCGCAACCGTGCCTCCTCCGGCCCCGCTCCGGCCAGGACGACGGGCATGCCGGTGGCGGCTCCGGCGGCGATGACGAGTTCCAACCTCTTGTAGGGGATGAACCGCGAGAAGCCGAGAAGGTAGTCCGCGGGCAGCCGGTCCAACAGGGCCTGCTCCGACGCGCTCACCGACGGCGTCGCCCCGAAGCCCACGACATCCACGGGAGGGTAGATGACCTCGGACTCGCGTTGCCACACCTCGGCGATGCGGTCGGCGACGAAACGACTGTTCGCCGCGATCGCCGTCGCTTCCTGCGCCCGGCGCCGATCGACCGGTTTCAGGAGCGCAGCCGCCGCACGCGCCGTACCGCTGCTGCCGCGACCGTCGAGCTCGGGCGTCCAGATGTATCGCGCCGGGGTGTGGGCGTATACCAGCTTCGGGGCATCACGGGCGGAACCCCGGAAGCGCACATGGTGGGAGAAGAGGTGACTGCTCGCCAACACCCAGTCGGCGTCGACCGCCGGCATCCGGCGCCAGGCGGCCGGCATGAAGGGAACCGCGGCGGCTTTCCGACCGCGCAGGGGTGTGCGTGCCAGCCACGTCTCGCCGTCGACAGCGAACCTCCCGTCACTGTCATCCCACAGGCAGTACAGCGGTGCGTCGGGAAATGCCTTCGTCAGCGACTCGAACACGTTCTCCGAGCCGCCCGCCCTGGCGAGCCACTCATGGACGAGCACTCCCGTCACGAGGTCACCGTGCCGATGACGGATGACGGTGAGCGCATGCTCCCATCCTATGAAGTCGCTCACCACTCGGCGTCGCAGCCGGCGTCGTGCGTGAGTCCGCACGGACACGAGCCACAGGACTCAGATAAAAGGAAGGGGCGGGCCCTTGGGGAAAGCCCACCCCTCCCGGTCTCCGCGGGACGCGCGACCCCCCGACCGCGCGTCCCGGGTCTCAGCGTGCCGCGTCCCCCCGGCGCGACGGCGCAGCGTCGAAAACGACGCGATGGCGCGGACGGACGCGACGAGGAAGCCCCCCGGCATCCACATCGGCGGCGAATCGTCCATCGCCGGAAGGTGCGAGAGGCGCGCGACCGGAAAGACCGTGCCGCGACGAGTGTGCTCGGATCCCCCGAACGTCCCCCATTAGTCCACGAGCGATGCTCATGCCCCCCACAACCTGTCACCGTGCACCGCGCACACATTGCGCGATGCGGCGGAACGAACCCCCACAGCTCGTCCAGTCGGTCTCAGCCCCCCGGCGTCGTACTGACCACTTCTGACGCTATGCGTTGACGCGCCTCAGGTCAAGTCGGCGCCGATCTTGATACAAACACGCAACACGAAGGGCCGGATGCCGCAGCATCCGGCCCTTCGGAAATCCCTGATCTGCGGCGTCGCTCAGCCGTTGCCGACCGCACCGTCGACCTGGTCGCGGACCTCGTCGATCTTCGCGTCGAACTGATCCGGCGCGACCTTCTTCACGAAGTCCGCCGCCGCGTCCAGGACGCTGTCACTGACCTCCTCCGCTTTGTCGGAGTGGATCACCTCATCGATCTTGTCCTTGTGCTGCTCCAGGAACTGCTTCCCCTGGTTCACCATGTCGTCGAGCCCCATCGCTCCATCCCCTCTCCATCGGCAGCGCACGGCGCGCTGGGGCCATTCTGACGCGCCGGCAGAGCCGTGCCTAGGCCCGGTGCCGGAAAACGACGAAACCCCCGGGAGCACGAGGCTCCCGGGGGTTTCAGATCAGCGAAGTGATTACTTCAGGATCTTGGTGACGGTACCGGCACCGACGGTGCGGCCACCCTCACGGATCGCGAAGCCGAGGCCGTCCTCCATGGCGATGGGCTGGATCAGCTCGACCGACATCTCGGTGGTGTCACCGGGCATGACCATCTCGGTGCCCTCGGGCAGCGTGATGACGCCGG